>Ga0105100_10002139_pt1 | contig 11557 bp, 13 predicted proteins | sample PPLLak12cMay2015_2_FD_87033 | JGI IMG/M metagenome (GOLD analysis project Ga0105100, IMG submission 87033) | Freshwater sediment microbial communities from Prairie Pothole Lake near Jamestown, North Dakota, USA - PPLs Lake P8 Core (1) Depth... | ecosystem: Environmental > Aquatic > Freshwater >... | reverse complement strand
TCCAGAGGAACACGAAGAGTAATGACACGATGCGCATGATCTTACTCCCTCTAAATTGGATCTTATCTATGAGTCTTGAGGCCATATTTAGGCAGTCCACAGTCTTCAAGGCTGGTGCACCCGACGCTACCCCTCCGATTTAGAGGCATAGGTTATCACCAGCCCGCGCGGATCGCAGGCAAATTCTCGATGATCCATTTCATCTTCATTCGCGCTTCGTTTTGTTTCTGTGATTTCTCGACGGCGCGCTTGCGGCCGGCCTCGCCCATCTTTTGACGCAATTTGGCGTCCTCCATCAGCTTGAGCAGGGAAACCGGGGGAAACCGGGGACAGTCACCTATTTCTCCTGTCATCATCTGTCTCCCTTTCGACGGTTCGATTGGCTCTTCCGCGGGCGACCCACCGCCAACGGGCGGACCCGACGGCCCAGCAGCGTCTCCAGCTTGCTCAGGAACCCATCACTGCCCAGTGGCCGGCCCGTCTGCGTCCGCAGGCGAATCCTCGCTACCTCCTCCGGCATCAGTCCCTCCGCCAGTTCCTTACGCCACTGCTGCGAGGAGAATTGCTCGTACCACCATCGCAGGTTCAGCAGGCCGGATTGAGCCGTCTGGTCCGTGTGGGCCGCCGCACTGGACCAGTCGTACCGCCATGGCCGCCGGCACAGCCTCGCCCGCACCGGGTTCAGCTCGATGTACTTCATCGCCAGCCACAGGTGCCGCTCATCGAGGGCACAGGAGTAGAAGCGTCCCTGCCACAAGTGGCCGCTGCGATGGTGCAGGCGATTGATGTACTGGCTGTAGCGAAAGTGGGTCCGGCCGATGGCCTTGGCCAGCGAGTCCTCCTCATGCGGGATCGCCACCAGGTGCATGTGGTTGGTCATCAGGCAGTAGCCGATGACCTCCAGGGCGTACTTGCTCGCCTGCTCGGCAAGCATCTGCAGATACACCTGGCGATCCTGATCGACGAAGAACACATCCTGGCGGTTGTTGCCGCGTTGGGTGATGTGGTGGGCACATCCGACCGCAATGGTTCGCGCCAGTCTGGGCATGACGCCACTCTACGACCCAGGCCCGGCCCTGTCAACACGAAAATGGGTGACTGTCCCCGTTTCCCCAAACACGAAAATAGGTGACTGTCCCCGGTTTCCCCGCACCGGCGTCACGCGCGTCCCGATATCAAAGAAGATGGGGGCCATGGTCAGCGCTTCTGCCAGGGCGCCGACATGACCCCCCGTCATCCGACTTCATCAGAGGGTAATCGATACAAGTCGTTGAACAGACGACGTCACGGCAGCGCCAGCAGCGACAAGACCATGGCAGGCATTCCGCCTTGGCCCAAGCTGGGCAGTGACACGCCGTTCGTCATGAACCCTTGCAGACTCAGGATGGCCGCAGTGGCATCCAGGCCGGACGCCTCAGTGATACCTGGCATCTGGAGTCCCCAGAAACCGCTGATGTCCTGGGTCTGGAGCCCGCCGGCGGCCACGTTCTGCTGCAGGCCGATTTCGGCGCCGCCACTGGAGGCGTGGCCGATCTCCGTGAGGTTGCCGGTGAACGATTGACTGGCCCCGGAGGTGGCTCCCTGCTGGTTGTAGACGGCCAGGTTCTGAACGGCGTCGGCCGCCTGGGCGCCCTGTAGCAGCAGGATTTCGTTGCCCAGGCCGAGCGTCGTGTTCTGTGCCTGCTGGATGTCGGCCAGCGCACTCGAACCGAGTGCCATGACGAAGACAAGACAACCGAGCACGATTTTCATGATGTGGATTCTCCTCTATTGGTCCTATTCCCTTCTTGCTCAGGACTGTAGGCCCCCGCCCTGGTGCTCGCCGAGTCCACGATAGTCCTTGGTGGTGTCGGCTGCTCACCTCCTTTCGTTCGGCCCGCGCCGCGCACAGAGACTGCGCGTGCCCGGCCCCGGCAGGCATTCTCACAGGTGAATCTGGCCTTGGACGGTGTCGACCTGCATCTGGGTCTCGGCGCCGTCGAGCGGGCGGGCCATGCCGGCCAGGGTCGTCTTCTGCAGGCCCAGGACGGAGGTTGTGGCGCCCATGGTCCCGTTGAAGTTGCCGCCGCCCTGGTCGCCCACGACGACGAGCTGCTGCAACGCGGTGCCCTGCCCGCTGCCCTCGTTCATCCCGACCGACAGCAGGCCGTGGAGCGCGAGGTTCTGGTCCTCCCGCTTCAGGGTGCAGGGACCGGTGACGAGCTGTCCCTGCCAGGCGCCCAGATTGAGGGAGCGGAGCACGCCGACCGTGGCACCCTCGCTGGAGGCCTCGCCGGCGCCGCCGATGTTGACGAGCAGGCCTTCGCCGCAGACGCCTTCCATCACCTGCTCGTTGGCAATCGCCAGATTCTGCACCGCATTGGCCGCCTGAACACCCTGGTTCAACAGGATGTGATCCCCCACATCGAGTTGTGTGCTCTGCGTCTGCTCGAGGCCGAAGCAAAGTTCCGAACTGAGCAGGACTGCGAACACGAGAGAAACCGTCCTAAACCTTGTCATGCCTGTACCTCCCGTTCTCTCCCGCATCCGTAGGCCGTTAAAAAACCTCCTGGAGCGCCTCGCCCACGGCGGGACGCCCCTCACAATCACAGAACCCCTGGTCAGGCGGGCCATCCGTCGCGCCGCCGTGTGTCGACCGCACGGGACAGTGCCGCCCGACCAGAGGTAATGGTAGTCAGTTTTCCGCTACTGATCCGTCACTGTCGTGACGCTGTTACTCCGCGGCCTGGGTTTGAACGGTGCAGACATTCATGACGCTGTTCACGCCTCCGGTGGCGCAGGCGCTACCGGTGAGGTTAGAACTCTGCAGGCCGAGGATCGCCGAGGCCTGGTTGATATTGCCGGCGCCATTACCGCCGCCCTGCTCGCCACGCAACACAATCTGGTGCAGCGCGCTGCCGGCGCCGGGACCCTCGGACTTGGTGAGGGTCTGATCGGCGCTCAGGTTCAGGGTCTGGCCTTCCGTCTTCGGATCGCAGGCATCGCCGATGAGCTGGGCCTGCATGCCGGTGGTCGTCAGATTCTGCAGGACGTTGAGGATCGAGCAGTCCCCGGAGGCATGGCCGATCTCGGCCAAGTTGGCCAGGAACGACTGGCCGGCCAGGGCGCCGCAGGCCCTGTTGCCGAGCTGATCGTTCGCCACCGCCAGATTCTGGATGGCGCCGGCCGCCTGGTGACCCTGTAACAGACTGATCGCGTTATGAATTCCGATCGTCGTGTTCTGCATCTGGTTGATGGGCCCGATGTTCTGGCCGAACACGACCGAACCGATCGACAATAAAATCGCTACTGAAAATGCAACCTTCTTCATTGTAGACTCCTTTTCACTTCTTGGCGTCGTTCGCTTCGTAGCGAGGGTCGGTGAAACCTCCGTGGTCACGCCCTCACAGAACAGCGCCGATTGTTGATTTCATCACATCATCCTCCGTCGAGCTCACCGCCGGCACGGACAGGCACCCCCCGGGGATCACGTTCCTCGCTGCGGCATCGTCGCCGCACCCACCCCACGAAGTCCGCAAATCCCAGACCTGCCTTTCATGCCCTTTGGGACACCCCCCGGAAACCCATCAAGTTGTCCATTCCTCTGTTACTCTGACCGGCGAGCCCGAGAGCCGGGCCGGCACAGGCGTCCTGAACCGGCCCGGCCACGATTGATCCAAAACATGATTCGATGGTGCATTACGGCAATTGCGTCTGGCCAATGCCGAAATCCGCGCCACCGGTCACGATGGCCATGGCGGGGCCGTTGCCGTTGCCACCGAAGGCATCGAACACGGCCACGCCGACACCCTGCGTATTGACGCTGGCGCCGAACATCGTGAAGGTCAACTGCGTCTGGAACCCCACGAAGTTCTGCAGGGCCAGGGCCGAACCGAGCCCGTCGCCAACGACGCTCTGCGTCAGACCCGCGTCCAGATCCTGATCCTGGAATCCGAGGCTGGCCACTCCACCGGGATGGAGCTGGACCTGGGAACCGCCGCCGGCCCCAACCTGCTGGACACCGAGCACGCCGGCGATGACCGATGCCGCCGCGCTCTGGACGAGCGAACCCACCTCGCCCTGGAACGACGTGATGTGTCCGCAGCCGTCGGTGGCCAACTGGTCCTGGGCCACGGTCAGCGCATTGGTGTTCGCCGCTCCGCTATCCGGACCCGACGCGAGCACCATGTTGCCGTTGGCCAGCAGGAAATCCTGACCCTGGCCAATCGCCGCCATGGACGCAGATGACAGCAGCAGTACCAATGCTGCGACTGCTAATCCTTTAAACATAGTTGGAACTCCTTTTTTCCGAGAATTCTGTGTTCATGACTCTTGCCGGCCTCTCCCCATCGCCCGGGCCCTCCGGTCCGGAGGGATCCGAGCCGCACCGGCTACGTTCGTTGACCCTGAGTGGGGAGCCCCGAAGCTCTGCGCCTCATCGTGACCTGGCGAGCCGCTCGGGGGCTCCCCGCGCCATCAATGCTTGGGAGATGTCGTTTGGCGTACTCAGTCTTTCCACGCGTCTTACAGGGTGGATTGAGTCTGCACGGTCGTGACGGCCATCTCGCTCTGGACGGCGCCGGTCGCGCAGGCGCTGCCGGTCAGATTCGAGCTCTGCAGACCGAGGATGGCTGAGCTTTCCTGCATTCCACCGGCCGGATTCTGGGCGCCCTGGTCCTCGCGGAGCACAATCTGATGCAGAGCGCTGCCAGCACCCGGACCCTCGGACTTGAGCAGACTTTGCTCGGCCGCCAGGGCGAGGCTCTGGCCCTGAGACTTCGGATCGCAGCAATCGCCGATCGCCTGGGCTTGCATTCCAACCGCGGTCAGGCCCTGGAGGACGCCCACGATGGCGCAGTCACCGGACGCATGGCCGATCTCCGCCAGGTTCGCCAGGAAGGTCTGGCCGGCCATCGCGCCGCAGGCGCGGGTGGACGACTGATCATTGCAGACCGCCAGGTTCTGAATCGCATCGGCGGCCTGGTGGCCCTGAAGCAGTTGGACCGTGTTGGCCAATCCGACGTTCGTATTCTGCATCTGGCCGATGGCGCCAAGCACATCGCCAAACGCACTCGACCCAATCATCAGCACGACAGCAACAGAAACTGCAACTACCTTCAACATTGTTTCACTCCTTTTACTTGCCTGTAGTGGTCTACACTCCATTTGGATCACCGACAACGTGCCGGCAATCAGCATACGCAATTGGTGCTACGTCCTGGGTGTCGCCACGACCTCCTTTCTCCCCCCAGGGGCGTTATCCCTGCGTTTGAGTCGTTTCCGGAGAAGTTATTTCACAGTGATTGAATCGACCGGACCATCGAAGCCGGCCATGTCATAGAGTTGCTTGCTCATTTCGATTCCAGGCCCTCGGCGTGCGGCATCCGCGGGTGCGGCCGCCGAACGAGGCTGCGAAGTCGCCTGGGCTCCCGGCTGACCTTGAACCGTCGTTGCCACAGGCGCGACCCGGCGAAGCTTCTCGAACAGACCTGCGGGAACTTGTCGCCGTTGTAGCAGCGTGGGGCTGTATCGGTAGGCCGACGCGCTGACGACCGCCTCGCCCTTGCCCTCCGTGACGCCCTTGGCCGTGCCGCCGAACATCGACAGCGAGTAGTTCGCCTGGCTGTACCCCGCGGACGCGGTCGGGAAACTGGTGTTCGAGCCAACCGTCACGCCTTTCATACCGCCGGACAGCAGCAGCAGGTCCACGTCCCACGGCAATGCCTCGGCCACCGCGGTGCTGTAGACCTGGTCCCAGTTGCGGTTCCACTTGCCTTCCAGGCTCAGGCGCCCCACGTAGGCGTAGCCCGCGTCTTTGAGAAGTTGCGCGTCAATCAGACTGTCGATGAAGACCACCAGGGGCTTGCCCCGCGGGCGGCGGTCCCGCGCCAGGGAGTTGGCAATCTCCACGCCTCGGCCCCGGTGATAGTTGTCCGGTCCTCCGAGCAACGCCACGAAACCGTTGACGACGCCCCCGAGGACGCCCATAGGACCGTCATACGGCATGGCCGTCAGGACCCGGCGCAGCTCGCGCATGTCCTCGGCGTTGGACGGATCGAACATCCGCTGGTAGGCGCCGTCGGCAGCCGTCGGGCCATTCGGGAAATAGGCGTTGATGGTGCCCCATCCCCCGTGATTCCAGATGGGCAGGTAAGGCGGGTAGGTCGTCATCGGCGGCGTGCGGGTCTTGTAGTGGGAGATCGATGTCGTGTCGATGTTCACCGACGCGTTGGAGACGCCGCCGTCGCTCCAGGCGACCCCGGTCCCGCCCTCGGAGCTGGAGCTGGACCAGCCGATCCCGTTACCGCCCTGGGCGCTGGAGCTGGAGTAGCTGATGCTGTTGCCGCCCTGGGCTGTCGCCGTGTTGTCGCCGACCACCGCCGTGGAGATCGAGTCCGCACTGCCTCCGCCGATCGCCGTCGACGTCTGGGACTGGTTATTCTGGACATTGTTTGCGTTGTTTTGCTGACCGGAGGCCGCCGCGACCATCAGCACAACAGACATGCACGTCGTTACTACCCTTTTCATCATCGTTCTCCTTACCCCGTGATTGCGGGTCCTCTGGGCGCAAAACCCCCCCGGGACAGCCGGCCTCCTCCGGAGGCGGGCGTGCAGCTCCTGGGGTTCTCCATTCCCGAGCCGTCTGCGGGCTCCGGAACGCTATGCGTCTGGAGACACTCCTCCTTGCTGGGTTAACACCTGCGGAACACCCTCCAAGCGTTTACGCGTGTGTTGCATCCCCTGCCGGCGTCCCACGGACGCTTCGGCTCACATCCTTGTTGTCGCTCGGCCCGCACGCCTGTTGGCCAGGCGGCGCAGCCGACTCACAGGGAAAGCTGGAATGATCTTGAGGGCCGGCAAAGCTGCCGAATCGAAGGGGCGGCGATACCGGTCTGTGGACATAGCGTACACACAGCATCCATGCTCTTACCCTATGTACCCCACACCGTATACCGCATTCGTGAAGAACTTACATGTTGCAGGGGTAAGTGTAGCGAGATTTACCTGTTTGTCAAGCGCAAAGTCAGTCACGACCCTGAATTTTTTGCGCGCCAGCGCCACAGAGTGACGGATCGACGACCGTAATGGGATGGTTGAGGCATCGCTAAGAGTCACGGTCATGAGCGCGGGCGGGAGTGTAGCCGGCCTGGAGCTGGCCGCAGGCGGCCTTGATGCCCCGGCCCATGCGGAACCGAATCGTGGTCTCCACGCCGGCGTCCTTGAGGACTGAGGCGAACCGCTGGATGCGCCCACGGCTGCTGGCGGCGTACTCGAAGCCCTGGTACGGATTGTGCTCGATGAGATTGATGTTGTACATCAGGCCGTGGAGCAGCTTGACCAACATCCGGGCGTGCAGCACGGAGTCATTCACCTTGTCCATGAGGACGTATTCGAATGTCACGCGCTGGCCGGTCCTGGCCTCGTAAACGCGGACAGCGTCGAGCAGCTCGGCCAGCGGATACTCGCGGTTGATCGGCATGAGCTTGTCGCGAAGCACGTCGGTGGGCGCGTTGAGCGAGATGGCCAGGCGAGGGTGAATGTCCTCCTCGGCGAGCCGGCGGATCCCCGGCGCGACGCCGCACGTGCTGATGGTGATGTGCCGAATGCCGATGCCCTTACCGGCCGGATGATTCAGGATACGGATGCTCTCGAGCACGGCGTCGTAGTTCAGCAGCGGCTCGCCCATGCCCATATAGACGACACCCGTGATCGTGCCCGCCTGTTGCTCGGCCGTATCGACCTGATCGACGATCTCACCCGCCGTCAGGCTCCGCCGCAGCCGAATCTTCGCCGTCGCGCAAAAGCCGCAGCCCATCGCGCAGCCCACCTGCGTGGACACGCACAGCGTCTTTCGCTTGTCCTCCGGCAGCAGCACCGACTCGATCCGCTCCCCGTCGGCCAGCTCGAAAAGGAACTTCGCCGAGCCATCCCGATCCGTGAGATTTTGGACGACCTTGAGCTGCGAGATGAAATAGCCCTGCTCCACGAGCTGGGCCCGGAACGCCTTGCTCAGGGTGCTAAGGGCGGAGATATCGCGGCCGTGCTGCCCCTGGATGAACTTGAAGATGTAGCCGGCCAAGTACTTCTTCTGCCCCAGCCCGACCACGATCCGCTCAAGCTCTGCGAGCGTCTTATCTTTCAAATCCTTGCTCATGCCCCCATTGTACCAGGCCCAGCCCGCCTAGTCGAACGCCGCCTCCCCATCCGCACCGGCCTCATCGCCCGCTACAGCGCCGAAACCGCCATCTGACTGATCTCCAATCCTCATTCCAGGGAATGGATTTGCCGCGTTCGGCTTGATCTGTCCGATGTGCCGTGATATGATGTTCTGTGTAGATGAAGAAAGGGAAATACTGTGAAGAAGGTCGATTTGCCGATCTCCCGCCTTTCCCTCGCCCAGAAACTGGACTTGATGGAGACCCTCTGGGCCGATTTCTCGCGAGATGAGGAGAAGCTCGAATCACCCGCCTGGCACAAGGCCGTCCTTGAAGATCGAGAGGCAGCTCTCAGGGCTGGAAAGGTGACCGCATCAGATTGGGAGCAAGCCAAGAAGAGGATCAGGAAGAAGGTCTCGCACTGAACAGGTTGATTTGCCGATGCGCTATGCTAGAATTGTCCTTACAGGCGACCGTGGAACGGATATATGAAAGGCAGTCACGCCGGGAAGGAATATGCCCACTGTTCTGATTGTAGGTTCGCATCGCTTCTTTTTCTTCTCAGGCGATCGGGATGAGCCGCCTCATGTTCATATTGAGCGCGATAATTATGTTGCCAAGTTCTGGCTTGGACCCGTGCGTCTGGAGAGCAGTGGTGGATTCAAACGCAAAGAGCTGAACCAGATTCAGCGGTTGGTCGAAGAGAACCAGGCACGTTTCCTAGAGGCATGGAATGAGTACTTCGGTGAATGATCTACAGGCAGCCAAGGCTTTAGATGTGAGCCTGACAGATGACACGCTGACGGTCGATTTGGCCGACGGTCGAACGCTCTCGGTCCCGTTGACTTGGTACCCGCGCTTGCTGCATGGAACGCCGGAGGAACGCCGGAACTGGCGCCTGATCGGCGCCGGCGCGGGAATCCATTGGCCTGACTTGGATGAGGACATCGGCATCGACGGTCTGCTATTGGGCAGGCGCTCTGGAGAGAGTCAGAACTCACTGCAACGGTGGCTGCAGAGGCGGACCAAGTCCGCCAGAAAAAGGCGAACCTGAGGCACTGCGCGGCGGCAAAGGACCGCTTCTCGCGCCTGGAGACAAGCATGGGGACTAATGCTTCAAGTAAAGGGAGCATTAAGAGGCCTGCCTCGCTTTTGCACTGTCCGGAATACGATGACGACTTTCTCATCTTGAAATTGCTCCCTGATCCGCAGGGGATGGCGTGGTGGTCGAGCATGGCGCGGGCGTCGTCACAGCGGAGCAGTTGTTGGACACTTTCCGGGGCCTGCCATCGTTCTACAGCCATCGTTTCATTCCGTCGGTGATGGAGAATCCAGGGAGTCAGGACTGATGGGCGTGTCGGATGAATTCGTGGATTATGTCGTCGAGCAGCTCTCGACTTGGGGCGAGGTGTCCGTTCGCCGGATGTTCGGCGGGGCCGGGCTCTATCGCGAGGGCACGATGTTCGCCGTGCTCGCCGAGGATGTCGCCTATCTGAAGGCGGACGATTCAAATCGTGAGGATTTCCTGCGAGCCGGCTCGGCGCCGTTCGAGCCCTATCCCGACAAGATCAGAACTACAGTCCGGACCTATTATGAAATCCCTGGGGATGTCTTGGAGAATCCACCGGAGTTAGCCCGGTGGGCCCAACGCTCCTGGCTCGTCGCACGAAAGAAGAAATAGCTACTCGTCCTCATCCTCGGTTGTATCGGTGGAGACGTAGCCCTGCTGGCCCTCGGTGGCGTAGGCTCTCTCCGGCGGCTCGGCCGGCGGGTCCGACTCGGGCTCGGGCTCCTCGGCCAGGTCGGCGAAGCCTGCCTCGGCGTCCTTGTTCATCTGGTCGCGGACCGCCTCGTATTCTTCGAGCGTCATGAGGACCTCGCGGGCCTGGCTGCCCTTGTACTCGCCGAGGATGCCGGCGCCGGCCATCATCTCGATGATCCGCGACGCGCGAGCGTAGCCGACGCTCAGTCGTCGCTGGAGCAGGGACACGCTGCCGCGCTTGGATTCGAGGACGACGCGGACCGCCTCGTCGAACAGCTCGTCCCGCGGCATCTCGGCGGCATCGACCTTGCGGAGCTGCGTCAGCTCGGGATGGAACTGCGGCTCGGCGACCTCCTTGAGGTGCTTGGTGATCCGCTTGATCTCGCTCTCGTCGAGGAACGTGCCCTGGGCGCGAATCAGGTCGCTCGTGCCGGGCTTGAGGAACAGCATGTCGCCCTCACCGAGCAGGGTCTCGGCGCCGTTCTGGTCGAGGATGATGCGGCTGTCCATGCGGGCGGCCACGCGGAACCCGATGCGGCACGGCATGTTCGATTTGATCAGGCCGGTCACGACCGTCGCCTGCGGGCGCTGCGTCGCCAGGACGATGTGGATGCCGATGGCCCGGCTCTTCTGGGCCAGGTGGACGATGTAGGCCTCGATCTCCTTGGGGGCCGTCATCATCAGGTCGGCCAGCTCGTCGATGACGATCACGATGTACGGCAGCTTCTTCGGGATCTTCGCCTCTTCGTCCGGCGTGCTTGGATTGAAGCGCGCGATGATCTCCTCCGTGCCCAGCCGGTTGTACTCGGCGATGTTCTTCACTCTCGCTTCGGCCAGCAGAGCGTAGCGCTCGTCCATCTTGACGGTCGCCCATTCGAGGATCTGCACGGCCGTTTGCGTCTCGGTGACGATCGGGCACATCAGGTGCGGCACGGTATTGAACGCGGTCATCTCGACCATCTTCGGGTCCACCAGGATCATCTTGACCTCGTCCGGCCGCTTCGTCATCAGGATACCCACGATGATCGTGTTGATGCAAACACTCTTGCCGGAACCGGTCGTGCCGGCGATGAGCAGGTGCGGCATCTTCGTCAAGTCCGACACCAACGCGTCACCCGACGAGTCTTTACCGAGGAACAGCGGGATGTGCATCTTGGCCGGCCGGTCGCCCGCCAACTCCACCATGTTGCGCATCCGCACCTTTTCCTTCTCGTTGTTGGGCACTTCGATGCCGATCGTGTGCTTACCGGGAATCGGAGCGACGACACGGACCGCACCGGCGCCCAACGCCCGGGCGATATCGTTGGCCAGGTTGGAAATCTGGCTGACCTTGACGCCCGCCGCCAGCTCCAGCTCGAACATGGTCACGACAGGACCTGTTTCGGTGGCGACCACGCGGGCAGTGACATTGAACTCGCTCAGCAGCTTCTCAAGCTCACTGGCCTTCGACTTGACCACTCTTTCCTGGAGTGCGGCGTACCCGTACTCGCCCTCGGCCAGCAGCTCGAGCGGCGGCATCGTGTAGTCATCGTAGGGAGGCTGAACAAACGCCGGCGGCTCGCGTTTCTCGGCCGGCCGCTTGATCTCGGTGATCTCAGGCCGCCTGACCGGTGCAGATTCCGGCGTCTCCTCGATCGGCGTTTCTGTAGCCCGCTCGGTC
>Ga0105100_10002138_pt1 | contig 11558 bp, 10 predicted proteins | sample PPLLak12cMay2015_2_FD_87033 | JGI IMG/M metagenome (GOLD analysis project Ga0105100, IMG submission 87033) | Freshwater sediment microbial communities from Prairie Pothole Lake near Jamestown, North Dakota, USA - PPLs Lake P8 Core (1) Depth... | ecosystem: Environmental > Aquatic > Freshwater >... | reverse complement strand
TTGGCGCATTTTTCATCTTCCTGGAACGCGCCAGCCAGACCTCCCTGCTCTGGCCTCTGGTTGCAATACGCCTTGTCTCTATCACCAGCATGCTGGGCTATGCCCTTGTCACGCGGCAAGCATGGATTCCAAAACGAGAGAGCCTCGTCCCGATAGTACTCAGCAGCATTCTCGACACGATCGGTAACGCCGCCTATGCCCTCTCCGCCCGCACCGGGCGTCTGGACGTGGCCGCCGTGCTGGGTTCGCTCTACCCTGGCGCAACCGTGCTGCTGGCCTGGGTGTTTCTTAAGGAGAACATCTCACGCATCCAGACCATTGGGATTTTGCTGGCGCTGGGTGCGATCATCCTCTTGACTCTTTAACCGGAGTGACATGCAAAAGCTCTCCCGCCGCACGCGTTGGATCTATGGATCAGGTGACCTTGGCTTCAGCCTGACATCCACTATCATCGCCGCCTACTTTGCCATTTATCTCACCGACGTGGTTGGTATTGCCCCGGCTGTGGCCGCCGCATCCATCTTCATTGGAAGGACGTGGGATTACATCAACGATCCGTTGGTCGGCTACCTCTCTGACCGCACCCGCACGCGCTGGGGCCGCAGGCGGCCATTCCTGCTCTTTGGCGCGCTCCCGTTCGGGTTGATCTTTGCGCTCATGTGGTGGAAGCCGCCCTTTACCGAGCCGCTCACGCTGGCGATATACTACGGTGTGCTCTACGCCGTGTTCGATACCGCCTTCACGTTCGTGACCATGCCCTACTTCGCCCTAACCCCCGAACTGACCAGCGACTACGACGAACGCACCGACCTGACCACCACGCGCATGTTCTTTTCCATCCTCGGCAGCCTGATTGCCTTCACCATCCCGCTGATGATCGTGGACGGTTTCCGCCCGGAGAACGCCGGGCGCGTCCTATTGATGGGCGGCATTTTCGGACTGGTCTCAGCCCTACCGCTATTTGGCGTCTTCTTCGGCACGCGCGAGCGCGAGGAGTTCATGCTGCACGAGCAGCCAAACATCCGCAAGTCGATCAAGGCAGCCTGGACGAACCGTCCTTTTTTGTTTGGGTTGGGGATTTTCCTGTTTACCTGGGTATCCATCAGCATTATCGAGACCATCCTGCTCTTCTACATTAAATATGTTGTACAGCGCGAATCGCAGAGCGACCTGATCATGGCGACCATCTTCGTAGTTGCCATGCTTACCCTGCCCATCTGGCAATGGATCTCCCGCCGCTTCCACAAGCGGCTGGCTTCCATTATCGGGATTGCGTTCCTGGCAGTTGTACTGCTCGCAATGGCATCGTTGAACCCAACTGTTCCACTGGAAATCCTGCTCGTACTGTGTGCGCTGGCCGGGATTGGGGTGGCCGCCGCGCATGTGCTCACATGGGCCATCCTGCCCGACGCAATCGAATATGGCGAATGGCAGACTGGCGAGCGACACGAGGGTATGTTCTACAGTCTGATTACGCTGGCGCAAAAGATTGCCACTTCGGTTGCTGTGCCCACCGCCCTGCTCGTCTTGGACGCTACGGGTTATGTTGCCAACAGCGAGACTCTGCCCCAGAGCGCCATCAACGGCATTCGCATTGTGGCCGGGCCTATCCCTGCTGCGATGATGCTGGCGGGCATCCTTTTTGCCCTGGTCTACCCGCTCGGGCGCGAGAAATATACCGAGATTGCACAAGGACTCGAGTCCCGTCGCCATGCGGAGACAGATTGATGCCCGTAGAGATCCGGCAAGTCGAAAGCGGACGCGAAAGACGCCTCTTCCTGACCTTTCCCTGGCGCATCTACAAAGGCGACCCGCTTTGGGTCCCGCCGCTGCTCTCGGAACGCGCCAAAGTGATCGACCCGGGGCAAGGCATATTCTTCAAAGACGGTGTTGCTGAACTGTTCATCGCCTGGCAAAACGGACGGCCGGTCGGCACCCTCAGCCTGGCCGAAGACTTCAACCGTACTCGCACGGTCGGCTATAAGGAATGTATGTTCGGCTTCGTCGAGTGCGTGGATGATTATGCCGTCTTCGAGACCATGTTCGATTTTGCCGAAGCATGGGCACGCGCCCGTGACATGAAATCGCTTTATGGCCCCTTCAACTTAGACCGAGAAGACGCGCGCGGTATCCTGATCGAAGGCCGCGACCGTCCGCCTGCCATCCTGTGTGGACATCAGCCTCCTTACTACCAAAATTTCTTCGAACGCTACGGATTCCAGAAAAACGGCGAAGACGGGCTGGCCTACGCTGTAAACCTGGACCCCAACGCCCCAAAGATCAAGCGACTGGCGCAGCTGGCCGATAAAGTCCGTGCACGCAACCCGCATTTCACGGTGCGTAGCGCGAATCTGGCTGACAAAGATGCGGAAATCGAGCGCGTTGTCTACCTGCAAAACCGCGGCCTCGAGCACATGCCTGATTACGTCCCCTATACGCGCACTGACATCGAGTCCATGATCCTGCCCCTGTTGGATGTGGTGGATACCGACCTGGTCCTGTTCGCCGAAGCGGACGGCCAGCCAGCCGGTTTCTTCCCCGGCGTGCCCAACTTCAACGAACTGATCATCAAGCTCAACGGCCTGCGCTATCCCTGGGACCTACTGCGTTATCTGCGCCATTGCAACCTCAAGCCGGAGTGCCTGGCCATCAAAAGCGTCGTTGTCCCGCCCGAATATTGGGACATCGGCGTGGCCGTGCTGCTTTTCGACGAGATGGCAAAGCGCGCTATCGCCAAAGGCTACACGTGGGCCGATCTCTCGCTCACTGGCGATGAGAATCCCGGCACCTGGCCGCTGGCGCACCATATGGGCGCGAAGATTTATAAAAGATATCGGTTTTACAAGAAAGAACTTTGACGATGGACCGTGGACCGAAGACCGTTCACCGTCTATCGTCCACGGTCTACGGTCATTCAGGAGATCCACCATGACTAGAAGACTCCCCAACAAAGTTGCCATCATTACCGGCGCAACAAGTGGCATCGGCAAAGCCACCGCCATCCTCTTTGCGCAGGAAGGCGCCAAAGTGGTCATTACAGGACGCAGGCAGGATCGCGGCGAGGAGGTTGTTTCCGAGATCCGGGCTTTGGGAGGCGTCTGCCAGTTCATCCAGGCGGACCATACCGACCCCGAGGCCTGCTCCCGCGTCGTCGAGCGAACCCTGGCCGACTGGGGCCGCATCGATATCCTGTTCAACAACGCCGGCATTGTCACCAGCGGCACCGCTGAAACTGTGACCGAGGCAGACTGGCACGCCACCCTGGCCATCAACGTGACCGCCGTCTGGCGCATGTCGCGGTTGGTGATCCCACACATGCGGAAGCAGGGAAAAGGAGTCATTGTCAACAATGGCTCGGACTGGGCAGTGGTCGGCGCGCAGGATGCGCTGCCGTACGCCGTCAGCAAGGGCGCGGTGGCGCAGATGACCCGCTCCATGGCGCTCGACCACGCGCATGAAAACATCCGTGTCAATGCAGTTTGCCCGGGGGATACCTTCGTGGAGCGCTGGCTGGAAAAAGGCTATTTCGAAGAGTCAGACCCGGTGACACGAGAGCAGGCTAAGGCTGAGTCCGCTGCGTATATCCCCTTGAAACGTTTTGCAGATCCCATAGAAATCGCCAAAGCCGCCCTGTTCCTGGCCTCCGACGATTCGTCCTTCGTGACCGGGCATCTATTGCTAGTGGATGGAGGCAACACGGCGCAATAATAAAAAAAGAAACACTGTCCCCCACAAGGAGAGAACTATGTCTTCGTAACTTTATCTCTTGGCGGTTCATTCACTCTTCTACAGGATAAAAACATAACCCCGCAGTACCTGGCCCGGTGTGGACGGCCAGCGCCGGGGAGAGTTCGGCGAAGAATGACTCGACGACCTCGACTCTGCCATCTACCAGTTGTTGGATTTTCCGCGCTTCTTCCAGGGCTCCCGCATGGACATACGCTACTTTGGCCTTTCCCTTCCCCACGACCTCGACAACCATATCTGACATGGCCGTATAAGCCTGTACCCGGCTGCGCGCCTGTCCAAGGGCTATGATGACGCCGTCTTTCATTCCGATCAAGGGCTTGATATTGAGCAGCGTACCTGCCAGCCGTTTGGCCATACCGATGCGCCCGCCCATATAAAGGTATTTCAACGTGTCGGCTGTCTGGATCATTCGGGTGACGGGCAACATCTTTTTGACGGAAGCAAGCACATCGTCCAGAGAAAGACCCGCGAGGGCCGCGCGTGCAGCTTCGATAGCCATCCATCCCTGGCAGAGGGAGACGTTTTGCGTATCTACTACTTCGATCCGTGCATCCGGGTTTTCTTCCATCAGCATGGATTGCGCTATGGTGGCGGCCTGGTATGCGCCGCTGCCCTTTGACGTCATGTGGATGCTGAGAATGGATTGGATTCCCCTGGCGATCAGCGATTTGTACATATCCATATAGTCGCCGGGACCAGGACTGGCCGTGGTTGGCAGGAACGTAGCGGTAGGCAACCAGCGCAGAAAGTCATCGCGCTGAATGGTAACCAGGTCGCGTAGTACTTCCTTGCCGCGATGGATGTAATACGCCACCACATGGATATTCAATTCTTTGAGCATGGGTTCAGGGATACTGGCAGTGCTGTCAGTGACAATGGCAACATTTGACATTGCGCCTCCTATCACGAACGGTGGCTCTATTGTACCCTTTCATTCACCCTTGGCGCGCACTACAATGGACATTGACCCGCACTCTGTTTCCTTTTACAATACCTTTATGAAACTATTACATGTTGAGTTCACAGGCTTACCCTCATTTTTCGGGGGATTCTTTCGCCCCGATCATGATCCTCCGCTTGTGTTTTAGAATCCGCCTGACCTATCTTTAGAATTCCCCTTTTATACCAATCCGGAGGAAAATACTATGCCTAGCCCAATTATTTCCAAACGCGCCCCTGTTTACGCCGATGTTCCCTATGAAAAATGGAACGACTGGCGCTGGCAGTTGAGCCATCGTTTGAACACTGTTGAAGAGATCGAGAAAGTTCTCCCGCTGACGGACAGCGAGCGCAAAGCGCTCCAGACCAGCGGCCTGTTCCGCGTGGATATTACACCTTACTTCATCTCTTTGATCGACCCGAATGACCCGAACGATCCGGTGCGCAAGCAGATCATCCCCCTCGCGGACGAGATGCAGGCCTTCACCGCCATGATGGAAGACTCGTTGGCGGAAGACCGCCACTCTCCTGTCCCGGGCCTGGTGCATCGTTACCCGGACAGGGTGCTTATGCTGGTAACGACCCAGTGTGCATCCTACTGTCGTTACTGCACTCGTTCCCGCATCGTGGGTGATCCCGGCCAGACTTTCTCGCGCCAGGAATTCGAAGCGCAGATCGAGTATCTCAAGCGCACACCACAGGTCCGTGATGTGCTGCTTTCCGGCGGCGACCCACTGGTACTGGCGCCGAAAATCCTCAAAGAAATCCTGACCCGCTTGCGAGAGATTCCGCATATTGAAATTGTTCGTATCGGTTCGCGTGTGCCGGTCTTCCTGCCCATGCGCGTTACACAGGAACTGTGCGACATGCTGCAAGAATTCCACCCGCTGTGGATCAACATCCACATCAACCATCCCAACGAGATCAGCCAGGAACTGGCCGAGGCCTGCGATCGTATGACCCGCGTCGGCATCCCGCTGGGCAACCAGTCTGTTCTGTTGGCAGGTGTGAACGACTGCGTCCACATCCAGCGTGAAATGGTGCAGAAGATGACGCGCATTCGCGTGCGCCCGTACTATCTTTATCAGTGCGACCTGGTGGAAGGCGCCGGACATTTCCGCACGCCGGTGGCCAAGGGCATCGAGATCATCGAAGGCCTGCGCGGGCACACGTCCGGGTATGCTGTCCCGCAATTTATCGTGGATGCACCCGGCGGGGGCGGAAAGATTCCGGTCATGCCCAATTACCAGATCAGCGCTTCCGATCACAAGATCATCCTGCGCAACTACGAAGGCTATGTCACAACGTATGAAGAGCCGACCGTTTATACGGCGCATGATCCCGCTACCTGTTCCTACTGTCAGAACAAGCGCCCCGAACCGGGTCAGACCGGCATCACGGGCCTGCTCGACGGTGAAGATATGTTCATCAAACCCGAAGGCTTCGACCTGATCCACGACCGTCATGGCATCCAACATCGCCTGAAAGACGAGAAAAAATGGAAGCCTTTAGGGATCGGGACAGGGAGCAAAGAAAACACGGAACAATGATCTATTCCGACCAAAAGGAGACACGAATGATACGAACGTCCAATCCGCTTCGACTTACACTGGTTTTGCTGGTCGTCGCCTCGCTGGTGGCCTGTGCACCTGGTGAAGAGCCACCCAGCCCGGTAGATGTTGAGGCGACCGTTAATGCCGCTGTTGCCCAGACAATGGAAGCGCAAGGGCAAATTGCTACATTCGTAGCGATGACCGTTGCAGCGCAGGAAACCGCAACCACTGCTGCACGGCCCACCGATACGCCGGTTCCCTCGGAGCCGCTTCCTACCATAACCCCCATCCTGCCAACCGCAACCCCGTTTGCCGTTGCTACCTCATCAGGCGGGGGTGGTGGAGGCGGAGGAGGTGGTAGCTCAACCCCAGAACTTTCATGTGACACCATCCGCCAAAGGCCTCGTGACAACACAGAATTCGTACGCACGCATACCTTTGATGTCAGCTTCGCGATCCTCAATAATGGCACGGCGACCTGGCCAGCCGGAAAAGATGTTACCTTGTTAGGTAATCCTGGCCCGACACTTTCCATTCCCACCGGCTTTGTAGTACAACTCCCGGAAATGAAACCCGGGGATGTATTTACGGTCGGCCCGTTTGATGCAGTAGCTCCAGATGAACCGGGGCACTACGTGATTGATTTTAAAGTCGAGGGAGGCCTCTGCTATCCTTACGTAGCCTTTAATGTAGTTCGATAAGCGTTCAATGCTATAGATGGATCAAGGTCTAGAGAGGAAGTGTGATGAACAGGCGAAACGTTCGCCGCATATCCCTGTGTCTGGTCGTAGGGCTGGTCATCTTGGGGTGTGCTTCGCCAGTGTTCGTCACACCTCTTCCTTCTACGCCTGCATCTGAACCCATTGAGACGATCATTGTGCAAACTGCCGCTGTTGCACAAACGCAAACGGCGACTGTCCTGCCTCCGACGGCAACAGCGACAATTACACCTCTACCCACCAAGACTGCTACAATCACCCCTACGCCAACCTCTACGGTCGTTTTCCTGTTTCTGACAGAAACCAGCCTGCCGGATTTATTTGAAGCTGACGATGAAGAGGGAGACGATGGTTACGAAAAGCCCGTGGTCGTGAAGGAATGGGATTGCCGTGTGCTTTCTCTAAGCCCTGCAAAGTTTACTGTCATGCCTGGAGGCTCTACCTTTAGAGCAGTGTGGACAGTAGAAAACACAGGTACGAAGACATGGCCTAAAAAAGGAGTGGATATCGTATATCATTCCGGTGCACACCTCCAGGAAAGAGGAGCTTATTACGATATACCTGCAACGGTCGGTCCGGGAGGCAAAGTCACAATCAGCATTTCTATGACTGCCCCAAAACGCCCAGAAGTTTACTCAACCAGGTGGTCACTCAGGGTTGGTAAAAGAGACTTTTGTGCCGTAAGATTCATCATCGAGGTCAAATAGGATCTTTGATTGATAACCATGGATAAACATAGAGTAAGAAAACCGATTCTCTTGTTTGCGGCATTGCTTTTTTTACTTGCTTGCGAACTACCAGTCCTATCAGCGCCTACATCATCGGACACGGAACCCCTTTCTATTGAGACCATCGTTGCTGGAACATCTGCCGCTGCGCAAACACAGACTGCCATCTTGCTACCACCCCCCACCAAGACACCAACCCCGACGCCGATTCCGACGGGAACATTCACAGAAACCCCAACCTCCACAGCGACAATTATCTTTATACCTCCAACTTCCGTCAAACCTTTCGAAACTTATAGCGCCGGCTCCCAGTGTCAATTGATCGCTCTTAAACCTCACAATCCTGTATTGGCCCCGCGTGAGAATTTTGAAACAGAATGGACGCTTAAAAATACAGGCAATGAACTTTGGTTGGATAGTAACGTCGATTTCAGATACTCAGATGGTACAGATATGCACAGGAAGGACGTTTATGACCTTCCCAGTAGCGTTCCCGCAGGTGGGCAGGTCATTATCACTGTTCCTATGATCGCGCCCAGCAACCCTGGAAATTACACATCGACATGGGTGTTGGCAACCAATAAGAAGACTTTGTGTAAAGTTTCTGTCTCGATTACTGTCAAGTAATACCTCATGCAAGTTTCAATGAAAATGAATGTGAAATACAGACTCATTCCTTTTCTAAGCATTATTTTGGTTCTGGGCGCCTGTGAGCTGCCATCTTTTTCTATCTCATCTGCTGCGACCCCATTACCCGGGTCTATTGAAACAAGCATCGTTCAGACTGTCGCTGTAGCGCAAACACAAACAGCGCAATTCTTGTTTTCACCAACCCATACCCATACCCCGACCGAGTCTCCCTTACCAACTAGCACATTTACAGAAACGCCATCCCCCACTGCTACAATTATTTTCATTTTCCCTACCTTAACTCGGACCCGAACAGCTACACCTACTGAAGACGGGTTCTCGGATGAAGATTGGGCTTGCAGGTTGATCTCGAGAAATACTGCAAACAATCAGGCATTTGATCCGAAAACGGATTTTGACGCCCGTTGGGTTATTGAAAATACAGGTGGAAAAACCTGGAGCAACAATGATGTTGATTATATTTACTCCAGCGGGACAAAGATGCACAAAAAACCGGCATATGATTTGTCGCAAAATATCGACCCGGGTGAATCAGTGACCATCATCGTTGATATGATAGCGCCCAAAAACAAGGGGAATTATTCAGCAACCTGGACATTAAGATCCGGCGGGACGCAGTTCTGCAGGTTGAGCATCTCAATTGTTGTAAAGTAATAACAGTACCTCACGAAAATTGAAAGAATACCCGAATTTAGGGGTGCGAGCGGGCGTATGCCCGCTCGCACCCCTAAATTCGGGCTTCTACCAACCATTTCGTGATCTACTGAATAAGGATATTGATAAAGAGTATCTTCCCAAAAAGAAGGGGGGCACGGAAGTATTTTCCCACACCCTAATCCATTGAAACGATACGATAAAGATAAATAAAAATTCCTCCGATACGAAAATCTCGGAGGAATTTTTGTTGCGCTTACGAGGCAGGCGGAATTGGCTCGTCACTGCCGGGAGCAACTTCAACTCTGGTCTCTAGCGCTGGTTTCTTGCGCAAGGTCACAAATCCAACGACAATCGGGACGGCGATGAAAAGCACAGACAAACACAAAAAGACATAGCCATAGGATGGTGGCATCGGTTGAGAAACTCCTCCCAGTTCAAAAGTGCCATTGCCTGTGATTGTGCCAACTCCCATGATACAGCCAAACAAACTGCAACATCCGCATATAAGTGCGGTGGCGACGGTGGCGATAATGCCAGTAGTTCTTTTATCCATCTCAAGTTCTCCTTTGAATAATAAAATTTACGATCTATCTCTCAGTATAAAGGTGAAGAATACGGAGTGCAAGTACCATTTTGCACCCCGTATGTCTAGCTGCGCAGTTTTGCGCCCAGCTCATTTTCCAGCCTGCGGACAATTTTATTGCGTATCGCTGCGGCTTCCTGATCGGTCAGGGTCTTTTCGGCCTGGTAGGTCAGGCTGTAGGCCAGGGACTTCTTGCCTGCACCGATCTGCTCGCCGCGATAGACATCGAACAGCTTGACCTCGGTCAACACTTTGCCGCCGGTCTGGCGGATGAGCGCCTCGACCTGCGCCGCCGGGATGGATTCATCCAGGATCAGGGCGATGTCTTCCAGCACGGGTGGGACTTCGGGTACGGGCTGCAACTCGTATTCAGATTCCGCAGCGCGCATGGCCGCCAGGTCGAATTCGGCTACCAGGATGGTAGCCTCTTCGAATTCGTATTTGCCCTTGACCAGCGGATGCAGCTCACCGAAGGCACCGATGGTTTTACCGTTTACTTGCACTTCGGCAGATTTGCCTGGATGCAAGTAGGAGACGGCATCAGTTGGGGCATAGGATACGTCCGTTAAACGGAAGCCAGCCAGAAGGCGTTCGATGCGGCCTTTGATGTCATAGAAATCCATGACAGGACTGGTCTTCACATCCCAGGCGGTTTCATCCCGTTGACCGGTCATTGCAATTGCCAATTTAGTGGTCTCAATGGGCAGTTCAACTCTGTTTGGCTCGAAGATAGAACCGATTTCGAACAACTCCAGCCCCTCGCGCAGGCGGGCATTGCGCTCGAGCGCATCTAGCACCGACGAAAGCAGGCTGCGGCGCAGGACGCTCTTTTCGGGCGCGATGGGGTTGGCAACGCGAACATATTCACCGCCGACACCCAGCCGGGCTTCGCGTTCAGGATAGGTCATGCGATAGCTGACCACTTCCTGCAGTCCCAGGTTGACCAGTTGGTCGCGCAGGCTTTCCTCCCACTCGTTGATCGGGTTGCCAACCTGCGGCGGGAGTTCGTCGGCCATGCGCGTTTCTGGAATATTGTCATAGCCATAAAGGCGGGCCACTTCCTCGAGCACGTCGGCCAGGCCAACCACACCCTCGCCAATGTCCATACGGATGGGTGGAATCTGGGCGATGACCTTCTCACCCACGACCTTGCACTCGAATTCGATACGACTCAGCAGGTTGGCGATTTCTTGCGCGCTGAGTTCGATACCCAGCAGGCGCTTCACATCATGTGGCACGACTTCCACCACAGGGTCTTCAGGCGGCAGCGGATATTCATCGACAAGCCCGGGAGCGACCATCCCGCCAGACCAGGCAGCCATGTATTGCAGTCCACGTTGTACGCCGGGTTCCGCCACGGCCGGATGCACACCGCGCGAGAAGCGGAAGGAAGCTTCCGAATGCAGATTGTGACCGAAGGCCGTACGCCGGATGTTGATGAAGTTCCAGGCCGCGCCTTCGAGCAATACGTTACGGGTCTCTGAGGTCACTTCGGACTCGAGGCCACCCATCACGCCTGCAATCGAGAGCGATCCGGCTTCATCACAAACCAGCACGTTGAGCGGATTGAGCGTGCGGTCTACATCATCGAGCGTGGTCAGTTTCTCACCGTCTCGAGCCGCGCGCGTGGAAATGACCACCGGTTTCCCTTTGGCGCGCTTGACCAGCACGTCATAGTCAAAGGCGTGCAAGGGCTCGCCGAGCTCGAGCATGGCGTAATTGGTCGCGTCCACGATACAATCGATAGGACGCATCCCGGCCAGGCGCAAGCGTCGCTGTACCCAATAGGGACTGGGCTTGATCTGGATGTCACGGATCAGACCGAGCACAAAGCGCGGATTCAACTCCGGGTTGCTGATCTCGATGCTGACCAGCCCTTCGATCGGACTTCCTTCGGTCTGGTACCGTATCTCAGGCTTTTTCAGCGGTCTGTCCGTGAGCGCCGCCAATTCCCGCGCGACGCCTAAAACATTGGCAT
>Ga0105100_10002137_pt1 | contig 11561 bp, 5 predicted proteins | sample PPLLak12cMay2015_2_FD_87033 | JGI IMG/M metagenome (GOLD analysis project Ga0105100, IMG submission 87033) | Freshwater sediment microbial communities from Prairie Pothole Lake near Jamestown, North Dakota, USA - PPLs Lake P8 Core (1) Depth... | ecosystem: Environmental > Aquatic > Freshwater >... | reverse complement strand
TGGATGGACTCAAGGAGAAAGCCGCTTGAATCGTCATGGCTCCCTTCCAGAACGGATGAGGAAAGTGGACTCGCCTGCGGCGACGGAGTCTCGATGTCATCACCCCCCAACCGAAGCCAGATGTGGGGCAACGCCGGCGTCCCAGCCCTCGAAACAGACCGAGGCACATCTGGAGGAATCTGGCTTCGGAGGCTGGGTGAATGAAAGGGTCGAACTCCGCCGCGCAGCGTCTCCGCTTTCTCTTCCCCAGAAGGTCAAAGCGTCACAGAGCCAGAAATCTCATCCACAACATTTGACAATACCTCCGCGAGTACCTGTGCCCCTGTCAACAATATCATTTATGCTCTGGAATCTACTCTCGTGGTGAACCAGCGACACACGGATTGATCTTCTGGACATATGGCTCGTCGCCCAGACTCCAGTCCGATCAACAGTATCCGTTCCTCACAACGGACGCCAGAGGGGATCTGACCACAGCCACCCAGCAACGAATCGCCGGATATCCCCCTCAGCACACCCCTGGCTGACCGGTTACAGGCCGATAAATGACATTGTTGACAGGAGCATATCAATACGGTACAATCCGACTGGTGTCGTGTCGGAATAGAACACTACACGGGTCGCTCTTAGGCCGGAGCGTGCGGTGCCGGGGGGGGGGTGCCGCACTGTGAATTCTCCGAAGGACTGGCTTCTACACAAGAAAGAGGATGCATATGTCGATCAGGCCAAGGGCCATATGGGAGATGTTGCCTGAGTGGAGTTCTCTCTTGGCGATGCTGTCTTCTTCGAGGACAATATGCTGCGATACGTCCATCAACAACGACAACAGTGCACTCCAGAGGATTCGATGAACGCTAACGACAATGGGGTAGAAGTGGTAGGGTGGAATCATTTCGCGGTGTTGGTCGTCTTGTCGATCATTTCCGTGTCACCCTGTCGGGCTGCCGATTTCTGGGTCCCCGACGATGTGGGACACATTACTCATGCCTGGACGGCGGATGAGTCTCTGACCCTGTGCATGCAGGGCCGCGCCGTGGTTATGCAGGTTCGGTGTTCTCCCGACGAGGGCCTGCGATGCACCATCCGGTTCTTCAACGTGAAGAAGGATTATTTCAAGAGGATCATGTATCAGGTCGGGCCCGATCTGAATCCCGCGGTGCAGGTCGATGGTCAGGCATTGAGACTCGAATCCCCGGTAGCAGCCACGTTTGACGGAATGCTCACGCTCACCTACCGCGAAGATCATGGCATGGTCGCCAGGAGGACGGTGTATCCATCGAACACGAAACCTCTGATCATTGAGCAGTGGCAGATCCGCAACAACACAACAGGACCGGTGAAGGTGGCCATCGCAGGCGACCGTCGGGCGATTCCCGGCACGATCAACGGCAAGGTCGAGGAGTCTGACCTGCTCGTCGAATCGATTTCTCCTGACCTCCAATCGACCACGCTGAAACCCGGCGATGCACTCTCGTTCGCTCGAAGACTGCAGTGCAAGCTAGCTTCGGATCCCGATCTCAAGTTCGATGTGGATGCGGAGCACAGCGACAGGCGTGCTTTGGTCGAGGCGGTCTATCGTGGTCCGGGACGCCTTGAGACGCCCGACCCCATGCTCGACGTGGCATTCGCGTTGCAGAAGTTCCACGTGCTGGAATGCCCGATCGAGACCTACAGGGGCGTGATTACGCACAACGGGAGTCTGCGGTACTCGCCGGGCATATGGGCGAACGATCCTGTGGAGTACTCCAGCCCCGTCTTTCCGTTCTTCGGCAACCCGCAACTGAACGAAGCGGGCTTGAACATGTATCGGATTTGGCAGGACTACTGCAAACAGAATGGCATTGATCCGTTCCCCGGGTCCTTTGAGCATCCGGACCTTCGGCTGGTCCAGCGAGATCGCGGCGACAACGCGATGGTGCTCTACGCGCTGCCGAAGTACCTGATGTTCCTGGGCGACCGGGCGGCGGCGGAAGAGCTATGGCCTTTGGTCGAGTTCAGCGCACAATCGGTGGACGACCACAGAACGCCGGATGGAGTGATCGCCTCACGGACCGACGAAATGGAAGGCCGTTATCCGACGGGCTCCGCCAATCTGAGCACTTCGTCGCTGGCCTATGGCGGCTACTGTCTCGCGGCCAAGCTGGCACGCGCCCTGGGGAAAACCGACAGAGCGGGCGAATTCGAGAGTCGCGCCGCCGCGCTTCGCAAGGCAATCGAAACGTACTTCGGGGCGGAGGTCGAAGGGTTCGCGACGTATCGCTACTATAAAGAAAACACGACTCTACGCGGCTGGATTCTGTTGCCTCCGGCGATGGGCATCACCGAGCGCCAGCAGACGACCGTCGATGCACTGACCTCCGATAAGCTGTGGCCCAACCGTCTTGCCGGCGGCGACATTCTGGCGGAATCAACCCGCGAAACCGAATGGGCGAGAGAGACGTACTACGCCTTGCGTGTCTTGTTCAAGGCTGGGCGAACGGAGGACGCCTTGAGGCTGACTCAGTGCGTGGTCAAGGCCCAGGTCTTTGGCAACGAAGGTCCGTATCCGGATGAAGATGCTATCGATATGCTCTGTCCCGGCTCGCTCTATCCGCGTGTATTCATCGAAGGTGCGTTCGGCATCGTTCCAACGGGACTCGACTCGTTCGAATGCACGCCCTGGCTGCCGAGCGCGTGGCCCCAGATGGGGCTGCGCGACATGCGTGCGTTCGGCCACGCTTGGGATATGGTCGTCGAACGTGTCGACGGCAAGCAGAAGATCACAGTCAGCGGCGCGGATAAGCAGGTCGTCTTCACTGACATCGGACCCGCTGGACGAACCTATTCTGTCTCCTTCAGGGGAATGCCCAAAGATAAGGCACAGGTGCCTGTGGGCGCCGTCGGGGCGGGACTCCAGGGAAGCCTGTAGTGAGGAGCGACAGCATGAGACATCGTGATCGTGTGGCTCTGGCGCTGGCTCACGAGGAGACAGACAGGTGCCCCATGCAAATCAGCTTCACACCCGAATTCGCAATGCGGCTTGAGCAGGAGATCCGCCGAGGAAAGGGGAAGTTGCATAATCCGCATGGAGGAGGAAATACCTACGAATTGGAACGGAGTCTGGGAGAGGACCTGCTCCTGACCTCGGTAGGATGGGCCAACAACTACTATCAGACGTGCAAGCCGGGGGAGGAGTATGTCGATGAATGGGGGGTCGGTTGGAGGACCGTCCCATATGAGACGCCATTCGGCCCAGGCATCTACACCGAACTTGCCTCCCACCCTCTGGCGGATGAGAGACGCCTGGATACCTACACGCCGCCGAGCGACAAGGATCCTCGGCTCTATCGTGATGCAAGAAGACTCATCGAGGAGCATGGCCGGGAGTATTGGATTGTAGGCGTGACGGTCACGACGATCTGGGAGACGGCCTGGGCCCTGCGAGGCCTCGAGCGGATGATGATGGATCTCGTTGAGAATCCTGAGCTTGCGGGGCGCATTCTTGATATCCCTTACGACTACCACCTCGCGGCGGCCACGAAACTCGTGGAGTTGGGTGTGGACATGATCTGGCTGGGCGACGACATAGGGTGCCAGCGGGGGATGATCATGTCGCCCGATATGTGGCGGGAGGTTCTGAAACCACGGCTTGCGGCGTTCATTCGTACGCTCAAGGAGATCAACCCCGACATCAAAGTGGCCTATCACAGTTGCGGCAACATCAGCCGGGTGGTGGCTGACCTCGTGGAGGTCGGTGTCGACGTGCTCAATCCGATACAGCCTGCCTGTCTGGATGTGGAACACTTGAAGGAAGCTTATGGCGATGTGCTCTGTTTCTGGGGTTCGATTGACGAGCAGCAGACCCTGCCGTTTGGGTCCCCGGATGATGTCAGGCGGGAAGTGGCCGATCGAATTCGGGTCTTGGGCCGGCACGGGGGTCTCATTCTGGGACCGACGCATCACGTACAACTGGATACGCCGATGGAGAACTTCCGAGCGATGGTTGACGCCATCACCAGTCCATCAGTAAGATGACTGGGAAAAGCATGCGTACAGGAGAGGCTGCGTCCGCCAACCGATCGTTGGACCGAGGTACGCGCTTGGCTCCTCCAAAGGGAGAAGGAATGCCATGAAGACAATTCAGATCGTGGTGTTAACGTCCATCGCTGCATCGGCAGTCCTGTCATTGCCCGCGAGGGGAGAATCGGCGGATATGACCAAGCGGGCTGAGGAACTGAAGTCACTCCGCTGGGGCATGTTCGTCTGCTGGTCATTCAGCACCTTTTCTGGCAAGGAGTGGACACCCGGCGTAACGGACGTGGGCTTCTTCAAAGCCACTGGTTGCGACACCGACCAGTGGGCATGCACGGCAAGGGAGGCCGGCATGGGTTACATCTTGTTTCTGACCAAGCACCACGACGGCTTCTGCCTGTGGGACACCAGGACAACCGATCGCAAAGTGACGAAGTCGCCGCTCGGGAGGGACGTACTGGCCGAGGTGCGCAGGAGTTGCGACAAGCACGGCGTCAAGCTGGCGCTCTATTTCTCCGAAGGCGACTGGACCTGGACGGGTGCGGCCGACGGAACGGGCTGGCAGGCCGGCGTTGGCAAGAATCCGGAGATGAAGAGGACCCAACTCAAGGAGTTGCTCACACAGTACGGCCCGATCGAGTACATTTGGTTCGACCATGCGGTGGGGAACGGGGGCCTGGGCCACGCCGAGACGGTCGCGTTCTGCAAGTCGCTCCAGCCCGGCTGCTTCGTGGGCTTCAACCACGGCGACCAGCAGGGGGCCGACATCCGCCTGGGCGAGTTGGGACGGCCCGGCCCGCTCGAAGACCCCGCCGCGGCGGGTCCCTACCTCAAGGACGCGCCGAGCAACGCCTACCGCCTGGCCGAGTTCACGTATCCGATCTTGCCGCCCCACGAGGGCGGGGCGATGTGGTTCTATTCGCTGCCGGTCCACGACTCGCAGTGCCATCCGGCCGAGAAGCTCTATCGCGATTACCTCGGCGCGGTGAAGTTCGGCAACATCTTCTCACTCAATATCGGCCCGGACTACGCGGGACGCCTGCGCGAGGTGGACGTACGGACGCTGCGCAAGGTCGGCGACATGATCCGCAGCAACGCGCCGGATCCGAACGATAGGACCCGCATCCAACCTATTCTCTTGCAGCCTGTCGCGTGGCGATGGGTACGTGCCCTATTTCCAAGCCTGCCGGCGGGGTTACAATCAAGGCCGGGTCGATCTCCGCCAGTTTTCCGATCGCGGGCGGGGCCAGGTAATCACGATCTTTCTTCCAGTTCCGATGGAGTTTCTCCACCCGGGTCTGCAAAGTCTCTCGCTCTTTATCTGTCAAATCGGCGTTGAGTAGTGCAGGCTGATCGGCAAATCGATACCAGTAGTACGTGACCACACTGCCGTCTCCCGGATACGCCTGGAACGGTCCCGCCACAGGGCCGGGCTTCTTCCAGCAGCTCTCCGGATCGTCGGGTGTAACGTAGGGTTCGGGGCGATCCTCCACGGGCCGATCGAATGTAACGTCGGCCAGCCCTGTTTCCGGCGGAACGTCTTTGGCGGGTACCGGCACCCACTGTGCCTTCTTGTTGTCATTGCGGACCAGGCGATAATACTCAGGAAGCGTCACCAGGGGACCGTCCTTGGAGTCCTTCTTCGTAGCCAGTTCGTAGTTCCACCGGTAGCCGAAGCTGCTGGGGTCCGGCGCCACGGGAGTGGCAAAGGAACTCCAGGCAACAGGGGCTCTCTCTTCCTTGGGCACAGAAGACGTATAGATTCTCCATGTTGCGCCCCCTTTTCCCGGAAAGCTGTACATCGTGGCCTCCATGGGATCGATGGCGCCGCTGGTGGGGGCACCGCCTTCAAACCACACCTGTACGGCATCCCAGAGCGCCTTTTTGTTGTAGACGGTGGCGTGGTGCAGTACCACCGAATCGCCCTGCGGCCCTCGGGGAAACGAGGTCGGAGCTATTCGGGCGTAAGTCTCGCCCTTCTTGTCCTCGGCTTGGACGCTGGGGACATATTGAGTCTCCATCTGCATCGCCCGATTCGGCCCGGCCGGACGGGAATCCAGAAGCTTTCCGGCCAGGCAGGGGTCGGTCACGGTCGTGTGGGACCAGAAATAGGGAGTGAAGAAGGCAACCGGGCCTTTGAAGTTCTGCGTGCTCAGAAACAGAGTCCAGCAGTGATTCCCGGTAGGCACGTTCTTGCCGGAAGTGGTGGATTTGGGTGCGGTGAGCGGCAGCGCCAGGTACCCGTAGCCGAACAGGTCCCCGCAGGTGCCTTGTTTCAGATTGAGGCCATCGGGCGGCCACAGCACCCAGGGACTGAGTTGTGCCACGCCGTACTTGCCTCTGGGTACCTCCCAACTCCTGCCCTTGCCCGCGCCCGGACCGTTGGCCCATTCGACGAAATTCGGGGCCACCCCGCCCATGATGAACTTCGGTGTTTCGGTCGCAAATCGCGTGTCGCGCCACCAACCCAGGCCGCCCTCAATGTCGGAATACATCTTGGCGGGCGCGGGACCATCATGCTGAGCGAACATCCAGGTGCCGAACAGACCGGTCTGAAAGCGATTCCCCGGATATTTCTCCACCAAGGGCCAAGCCGCTGCGTAGATAGAGAACCCGGCGTTATAAGTCTCGGGGACTTTCTCGTGAGGAACGAGCAGGTATCCCGCCATTTCTCCTTTTTGAACCGGATTGGAGGCGCCCATCCCAGGCGCCAGGCGTGGAATGAACACTAGGGCCAGGCAGAATACGAACGACGTGAAAAGACCCTGTTTCAACATAAGAAAACCTCCGGCAATTATCTTCTTCTTGCTCACGACCGGCTTTCCAGCTGCATATTACACCACGAGCTAAGACGGAACCACCTCTATCGATATTGCATGACCAGGGGTTCACTTCCAAGAAAGAACAGGTGGGAAGAGGATAGGCAGACGCCCACGGTGGTCCCGTTGGCGATTGACAAGTACAGGTTGGACGTGCGTCCATTACCTTGAACGCCAAATGCTTGTTGTCCCCAGCGTACTGCCTTCGCCAGAGTTGGGTGCATGACCGTTCTTGCGGCTCGAACAGAGCGAGTGTGGAGGCCCGTTCGAAGGATGCGTTTATCGCATACTGGGTACCGATGGGGAGGGTGGAAGGCCCGGAAAGAGCCGGGCCCTCCCCACCGTATACCACCGGCTGCGGCGCTCGGGTCGCTCGCCAGCGTTGCCCTACCCTCCGAGCCGGTATCGCCAGTCTACCCCCGATGATGCAGATGGACAAGCTCCCCATCGGTACCCGCAAAGCGATAAACGCACCCTCAGAATGGCACTGGCTTGCGACATGCACGTAACTACGGTCATGCACCCGCCAGAGTTGCCTTAGTTCCGTTCTCGCGGTATAATGAATTATGATGAGAGTTGTTGGTATCTTGACGCTCAGTGTGGTGTTTCTGCTGCCTGCCGGTGCTGCTGTGTTTCCCGAGTTGGCCACGGTTTCTGATCTGGCGGGAATCGAGCCCACGTCGCGTTTCACTTCCGACCTTCCCAGCCTGGTGGTGGAAAACTTCGGGGCCGGCGCCATTCCCGCACCAGGAGCCACGTTTCAGGCCGCCTGGGTCTTCGTGTTCGAGGTGGACGAGACCACTGGGCGCAGCTCCCTGGCGCGTGGGCCTGATGTGAGCATGCGCATAGGAATCCGGCGCCGCGGCCAGAGCTCCGCCGGCTTTCCCAAGGCTCAATATCGGGTGGAGTTGTGGGACGAGAACGGCGAGGAGATCGACTATCCCCTGTTGGGTCTGCCCTCCGAATCGGACTGGGTGTTCAACGGTCCGTATACGGACAAGGCCTTGATCCGCGATCCCATGGCCTTTGCTCTTGGGCGAGCCATGGGTCTGGAGGCACCACGCACGCGGCATTTCGAGATGTTTCTCAACACCAATGGTGGCACTGTGACCTCCAGCGAATACGTGGGCGTGTACGTGTTAATCGAGAGCATCAAGCTCAGCGAGAATCGCACGGACCTCAAACGCCTCGATGCCACGGACAGCGTGGAACCGGATATCAGTGGCGGTTATGTCATGCGTTTTGAACCCCCGGGGATTGCCAATGACGGTCCACGCGCCATCGGCTGGAACTCGGTGGAGATCGTGGAACCCGAGGAGCCCACCGTCGCTCAGAGAAGCTGGATCGGGAGGTATCTCACCGACTTCGCAGCCACGCTCGGTTGGGTCCGGAGCCAGGCCAACAATGTCGGCATTCCGAACAATGATCCTTGGACCGGGTATCCGGCGTATATCGATGTGGATTCCTTTGTGAATCTGCTGGTGATCAATGAGCTGCTCCGCGAACAGGATTCCTATGTGCGCAGCGACTACATGTTCAAGGATCGCGGCGGCAAGCTGCACAAGGGACCTCTCTGGGACTATAACCTGATCGCCGGAACGGGCTGTTGCTTCGACAATCGCAACCCCAGGGGCTGGCAATACGAGCAAGACTACAACCGCGGCGGGCGCGACCACGGCTATGAGCCGGATTGGTTTGTGCCGCTGCTGCGCTGTCCCGATTTCCGCCAGGCCTTTGTCGACCGCTGGAGCCAACTGCGTGCCCACGGCATCCTGGAGACGAAGCAACTGTTCGGTCTTGTCGACAGCCTGGCGGGCCCGCTGCACGAATCCGCCGTGCGCAACTTCGTCAGGTGGAACAACCTCGGGAGTAGCAACGTCGGCTTCCCGACGCCGGTCAGCAACACCTGGCCGGAGCAAATTGACGCGATCAAGGCTTGGCTCACGCAGCGCCTGGCTTGGATCGACGGGCAGTTCCCCAAGGCTCCTACCTTTACACCCGGTACCGGCGTGGTGGCCCCGGGCACGGACGTGGCGATCCGTACTACGCAGGGAGTGATTCGCTACACTCTGTACACCCTGGATGGATCGGACCCGCGTTTGCCGGGTGGCTTGCTCAACCCCCAAGCCCAGTTGCTGCTCGGCGTCTCCGCTCCTGCGAGTCAGGAAGTGCTTGTTTCCCGGAACGCCGAGAACGTGCAGGTCCTGCGTCCGACCACGTCCCGGCCCGGAGCCACGGCGTGGACCGCGTTAGACTTCGATGCGGCTGGCTGGCGCACGGGCCGAAACGGCGTAGGCTACGAGAGTACGCCGGCCGACTATGCCGGGTTGATCCATATCGACGTGGGCGATGTCTCCCAGGGCCGGCCCCATAGCGTGTACGTACGCTACCCCTTCGTTGTGAACGACCCGGCAGTTCCTGACGTCCTCACGTTGCGTGTGAACTATGATGACGGCTTTGTGGCCTATCTCAACGGGACGCCCATTGCGGCGCGGAATGCCCCGGCCGGCATCCCGGCCTGGAACAGCGGGGCCACCGGCGACCACCTGGACAGCGCGGCCCTGGTGGCCGAGGAGATCGATGTCAGTGCATTTTCTCACTATCTGGTGTCCGGCAGCAATGTCCTGGCGGTGCACATGTTGAATAACGGCGGCACGCCGAACACGTCCAACACCGGCTGCACAAGCTCGGATATGCTCCTCATTGCCGAGTTGGTTGCCTCCCGTACGAACGCCGTCACTGCCAAGGTGACGGTTCATGGCAGCATGAACCTGACCGCGCGCAACTGCGATGGCACGAACTGGAGCGTGCCGGTCACGGCCACATACGTGGTGGGCACGCCGGCCCATGCCGGGAACCTGGCGGTCACAGAACTGAACTACCATCCCCCCGACCCCAGTATGACGGAGCTCGCGGCGGACCCGAATCTTAGCGACGACGACTTTGAATTCATCGAGCTGCGAAACGTCAGTGATGGCTTGATCGACCTCACAGGTGTCGCGTTTGTCGATGGCGTTGACTTCACCATGCGCAGCGCCATGACGCTGGACGCGGGGGAACGAATTGTCCTGGTGAAGAATCAGGCGGCCTTCGCGTTGCGCTATGGGATGGACCGAGCCGTCGGCGGAGTCTACACCAAGAACCTCAGCAACGAAGGCGAGACCCTCACGCTGCGGGACGTCATGGGCAACGACATATTCCGTTTCACCTTCGATGATACGTGGTATCGACAGACCGACGGTCAGGGATACACTCTGGTACTTCAAGATCAAGACCACACGTCGGACGGATACGGCAAATTGGGGTCCTGGACCACGAGCAGCGAGATACTCGGCAGTCCCGGGCACTAGCCTGACTTTGCGGATTCGCAGGTTGGAACTGGCGTGGCAGGGGCAAGGACGGCCTCTTCGGCCGGAAGTCTTCAGTGCACAGCCGCCTCGTTCGGCGAAGCTTGTCCTTCTTCGGACGACGGGTGAATGTCGCCGTTTCGGGTGTCAGCTCCGATCTTGCCGTCTCGTCGCTTTGCACAAAATCGCTTTCGGAGTGTGCCAACATCATGCTATATTTCGAGGCGGCAGGAGCAGGAGACCGGCAGATGTCGAGTCTATCTCACACCTGTACTATTGAAGATGAAGGAGACTCCAATCATGCGTACCGCCGCCCGAACACGTCGGGGTTTTCTCAAGTCAGTCGGCCTCGGGACCGTTTCTGTGCTCATCAGCGGTTGTGCGGGAAGTGCTTCGCTTTCCATGGGGAGACGCGGGGACAGACGCCCGAACGTGATTCTGGTCATGACCGATGATCAGGGCTATGGCGATCTGGCCTGCCTGGGCAATCCGATAGTCAAAACGCCCAACATCGACGAGCTCTATTCTCGCTCGATTCACCTGACCGACTTTCACGTAAGCCCCACCTGTTCGCCAACGCGTGCCAGCCTGATGACCGGGCGATACTGCAACGCCACCGGGGTCTGGCACACGGTGATGGGCCGTTCGCTCCTGCGAAGGGACGAAGTAACCCTGGGCGATTGCTTCAAGACGGCCGGCTATCGCACGGGCATCTTCGGCAAGTGGCATCTGGGCGACAATTATCCCTTCCGCCCCTGGGTGCGAGGCTTCGATGAGGCGCTGATCCTGGGCGGCGGCGCCATCGGCAACACCCCCGACTTCTTCGGCAACGATTACTTCGACGATACCTACTCTGACGCCGGTAAGCCGGAGTCGTTCAGCGGCTACTGTACCGATGTCTGGTTCGACCGTGCGATGGCGTTCATGAGCCATTGCTCGAAGAGTAATCAGCCGTTCTTCTGCTATCTGCCTACGAACGCCGCCGACGGACCCTATCGCGTCCCCGACGAGTACAGGCAGCTCTACGAGGGCGATCCCAACGTGCCGAACGCCAATTTCTATGGCATGATCACGAACATCGACGAGAACATGGGAAAGCTGATGCGCTTTCTGAAAGGCAATCGCCTGGAAGAGAACACTCTTGTGATCTTCATAACCGACAATGGCTCTGCCGTGGGCGAGGGCCGCCGCCCGGTTTTCAATGCCGGCATGCGTGGTTTCAAAGGCAGTCCTTACGAAGGCGGCCATCGTGTGCCGTGTTTCATCTATTGGCCCGCCGGCAACCTGGTGGGACCCAAGGACATCAACGTCCTCACCGCCCACATCGATATCCTGCCCACGCTCGTGGACATCTGCGGCTTGAGGAGGCCGGATGGCCCGAAAC
>Ga0105100_10002136_pt1 | contig 11564 bp, 12 predicted proteins | sample PPLLak12cMay2015_2_FD_87033 | JGI IMG/M metagenome (GOLD analysis project Ga0105100, IMG submission 87033) | Freshwater sediment microbial communities from Prairie Pothole Lake near Jamestown, North Dakota, USA - PPLs Lake P8 Core (1) Depth... | ecosystem: Environmental > Aquatic > Freshwater >... | reverse complement strand
GTGTAGACGTCCAGAAGCCATCCGGCGCACTCAATCATCGCCGGCGGGCAGGGCGCTTTCAATCAGGTGGCGCAGGCGGAGCACTTCCTTGTGCTCCTCCAGCAGCATAGCCAGCAAGAAAAATTCGAAAGGAAGGGCATGGGCGGCGTAGGCAGCCGCGGCAAGATGCTGGTGGGCGGCGGCAAACAGGTCGTCCAGGGCCAGCTGGTCGCTGCGCCGCAAAGCGCGCCGGAAGCGGGCGAATGATTCCTGCTCTTGCAGGAAAACCTGGGTGATAGAGGGTAAAGTGCGTCCCATAGGGTGGCCTCACAGCAGCCGCAGCGGTTCAGCAGGCGGCGGCGATTCGAATTGCCATATCTGGTCAACCCGCTCTTCCAGCAGGTTTAGCAGCTCGCCGGGCAAGCTGCCTTTCCCATCCTGGGCGACGCTGACCAGGGTGGGCGCCTGGCGGCTCAGGCGGCGCAGGTGGCTTAGGCTGATCTCCAGCAGGCGGCGGCGCTCGGGCAAAAGGATGTTCTCGTCCTGGAAGGTAGTTAGCAGATCCAACACCAGGGTAGGAAGCGAGGTTGCCGGGGTGTCAGCCAGCAAAGCAACTACCTGGTAGCAGGTAAAGGCGCGGGCGACGTGGATATTGTTCAGGGCAATCGCCAGGTCTGGGGTGGTGCGGCGAACAAGGCGGGCGATGCGATGCGCTTGAAAGCAGTTGCCTCCATCCAAGACGAGCAGGCGCCCGCCGGCAGCCAGGCGGGCGATGAGGGTATTGACGAGCTCGTGCCGCGCCGGGCGGGCTGCCAGCAGCAGATGTAGCTGACCTGGATTCAGTGCGGGAAGGGTTTGCATAGCTTCAGCGTACCCTAAAACGCGCTGAAAAACAATCCCGCCCTGGGGGGAGGCGAGGGGGAAAAAGAGGGGTAACCTGGAGGGTGAGCCAGGGGTGGGGGTGGTAATGCCCCCGGCGTCTGTATATAGGGGTTATAGATTGAGGTTTTGCCAGGCGCTGAAGTCCCAATCTGCCAGTGCCTGGCGCAGCTCCGCTTTGCTGCGCAAATCGAACTTATACAGCACGTTGCGCACGTGGGTTTTGACCGTTTCATGAGAGAGCACCAGGTGGTCGGCGATCTGCCGGTTGGTGAAGCCCAGGCAGACCAGGGCTGCTACCTGTTGTTCGCGGGGCGAGAGCGCTTCCCAGCGCGCCAGGTTGATCTCTGCCGTTTTGCGCTGCACCAGCGCCATGGAGAGCAGCTCGGCAGCCAGCTCTTTCTCAGCACGCTGTTCGCGCTGAGCCAGGTTCTCCAGCGATTGAATCAACGAGCGGTCCACTTTCAGATTTAGGTGGGCCGGGTGGGAGAGTCTCAGGAGGCGCAGCAGGTGTTGCCAGAATGGCATGCGGTATTCCCCACGGTAAGCAGGTTGGAAGGTTGCTATTATAATTTTACCAGAACTTTTGTTCTATTTACAGTAGGAGTTACGCGCTTGATTGGGAAATTAGTTTGCGTTTACCCAAAAGTTGTTGTGGACAAGAGAGATGAGGTGGAACAGCAACGCTGCTCCACCTCACCCATTCGAAAGATGCATTCCCGGGAGTGTCTCGCTTAAGTTCGTTTTAGCTCTGCGATAAAAGGCAAGGTGCGATGGCGGTCGGCGAAATCTAATCCGTACCCGACCACCCACACGTCAGGGATATCGAAACCAAGGTAGTCGATGGGAAGATCGACTTCGGGGCGAATCTTGCGCACCAGGACACAGGTGTGCAGAGAAGCGGGTTCGCGGTCTTTCAGGATGCGGCACAGGTAGTTGAGGGTATTGCCTGAATCAAGAATATCTTCTACGATCAGCACATGCTGGCCCTCGATCGACTCGCGCAGGTCCATCAGGATGCGCACTGTGCCGGAGGAAGTTGTTTTGCCGTAGCTGGATAATGCCATGAAGTCAACGATATGGGGGATGTTCAACCGGCGCGTCAGGTCAGCCATGAAAATGAAAGCGCCTTTGAGTATCCCGATAATGTATAGCCGGTCGACTGAAGCGTAATCGCGGTTGATTTGATTGGCAAGCTCTTGAACGCGGTTTTGGATCTGCTCGGTGGTGATAAGAATTCGGGAGAGTTCCGGGTGCATCTCGTTCATGGCATCTCCTTGGCCCAGGATTGGGATTCGTGCAATAGAAAAACATCCTGCTCGAAGCAGTCTGGTAATGTATTCGATTTATTATACCGGAAAGGAACACTGTGTACACCAGCGGCCAGATCAAATCAAAAGTGAACCTAACTGCCACGTAGTCGTTGCGCCCCTGGGGGCCGTAGTCTTCTGCCATACGGTACAGGGCAGCTGGCGTGTAATACAAGGATAGATCGGGTGTACCCGCGCTGGAATCTGAACCGGCAGCCTGGGCAGTGAGCACCAGCAGGGTGAACAAGATAAAAACCACCAATCCCGCCAGCGTGACCCAGCCAGTTGATAATCGATTCACCCCATCCGAAATTCTTTCCAGCATCGTTTCATCCGGTACACTAATATTTGATAATCGAACTCCAATTATAATAGGTAGCAGGTACGCAGTTCTGGGAAAAATTGGGGGTGTGGGCAAGCGACGCTTGCCCACACCCCTTCACCCCCCAAAAAGCGTGAGCTCAAGCTAAATTATTGTGAATCTTCGTGGTGAAAGGAATAGGTAGGTGCAATAGTGGGATTTCATGGTGGTGGTTGGTGGAGCTATTTGAGCTCTGCAGATGAGAAACCGAAAGTAACCTGGAGCTTGTTACGGCGGGTTTTGAGCTACTCTCGCCCGTACCGCTGGCAGATCGCCGGTTTGCTGGTTACCATCCTGGTTACGACCGGGCTGACCCTGGTAACGCCGCTTATCCTGCGGGATTTGATCGATAACACCATTCCACAGAAAAATATCCCGCGATTGATGGTGCTGGCGTTGGCATTACTATTCATCCCGGCACTGGGTGGGGTCCTGAATGTGCTCTCTCGGCGGTTGAACGCCAGGATCGGCGAGGGAGTGATCTATGACCTGCGGGTAGCCCTGTATGCGCGCTTGCAGCGCATGTCGTTGCGCTTTTTCACCAACACCCGGGTTGGGGAGCTGATGAGCCGCTTGAACAACGACGTAGTTGGGGCACAAAATGCGATCAGCAACACCTTTGTTGGCATTATCACGAACCTGATCCAGGCAGCCGCGGTGCTGCTAGTGATGGCTTCGCTGGAATGGCGCCTGACATTGATCAGTGTGGCGATTCTGCCCCTGTTTATCCTGGCAGCACGGCGCATGGGAGGTGTGCTCCGGGATATTGCCCGGCAGGCGATGGATGCCAATGCCAGGATGAATGCAACGATGAACGAAACGCTGAATATCGGCGGGGCGCTGCTGGTTATGCTTTTTGGACGGACGGCATTGGAAATAGAGCGCTTCGATTCGCGGGCTGCAGTGGTGCGAGATATCGGCATCCGGCGGGCGGTTATTGGAGCGGCATTTTTTGTCATCATCGGCTTGATTAGCGCGGTCGGCACAGCTTTGGTGTATGGAGTGGGCGGTTTCCTGGTGATTCAGGACGTGTTCACCATTGGCACAATCGTGGCGTTTGGCGCTTATCTGACCAGCCTCTACTCTGCCTTGTCTGGTCTGGCAAACGCGCCGGTAGAGTTTGCCACTTCGGTGGTGAGCTTTGAAAGAGTATTCGAGGTGATTGACCTGCCCCAGGATATCTTGGAAAAGCCGGATGGGCTGGTGTTGGACCAGGTAAAGGGAGAGCTGGTTTTCGATCAGGTAACTTTCCGTTACTCGGTAGACGAGACGCACCTGCTCAGCGATGTACGCCGTTTTGGCTCAATGGACAGCGTGACGGCTGTGCTCTCTGACGGGAAACCTGGCGATAAACAAGATAGAGATGAAAGCACAAAAGAATTGGTCGCGCCTCAAAGCCAGGCGCGCGAGCTGGCATTGCAAGATATCTCGTTCCGCGCCGAGCCAGGGCAGCTGGTGGCACTGGTAGGTCCGAGCGGGGCAGGTAAAACTACGCTGACCTACCTGATCCCACGCCTGTATGATCCCGACCAGGGGCGTATCTTTCTAGACGGGTACGACTTGCGCGAGATGAAGCTGGCCTCCCTCTCCGCTCAAATCGGTATGGTGACCCAGGAAACCCACTTGTTCCACGATACAATCCGCACCAACCTGCTCTATGCCCGGCTGGACGCCACCCAGGCCGAGCTGGAAGAAGCCGCCCGGGCAGCCAATATCCATAATTTCATCATGGAGTTAGCCGATGGGTACGATACAATTGTTGGCGAGCGTGGTTACCGGCTGAGCGGCGGGGAGAAACAGCGGATTGCCCTGGCACGGGTGATCCTGAAAGATCCGCGCATCCTGGTGCTGGATGAGGCTACCAGCCACCTGGATAGTGAATCGGAACAATTAATCCAAGACGCACTCCGGCGGGTGATGGCAGGGCGTACCAGTATTGTGATCGCTCACCGGCTGAGCACGATCCTGGCAGCCGACCAGATTCTGGTGATGGATCGCGGCCAGATCATTGAGCATGGCAACCATGATGAGCTGTTGGCACAAGGCGGCCTGTACGCCCACCTGTACGAGACTCAGTTCAGTCGCGAGCGGCAGTTGGGTATGTAAATCGGTTTGGGAGCAGTTTGTAAATGTCTCGGTCTTACATCAATTCAGTCACTCGCCAGACTGCATCTGCCAGGATCGCTGCATTGTTCCCGCGCAGCTACGAGGGCTCGCGTGCCAGGTTCCGCCAAAACCTGGATCGAATCCAGCAGTTTTGGCCGGGTGCCCGCCTGGTATCTCATAGGATTTCCAGTTCAGAAGGCCTGACGATCGACTGGATCGAGGCCAGCCCTCTGACGAGCTGCGAGCGGCTTCTGATCCTGACCACCGGTGAGCATGGTATTGAGGCTTATGTCGGTTCGGCAGTCATTCAGGTGATGATCGATGAGTTTCTACACCGCCTGCACCCGGGGACGACTGGTTTACTGCTGGTACATGCGATCAATCCATGGGGGATGAAATACCGGCGGCGGGTCAACAGCCAGAATGTCGATTTGAACCGGAATTTTCTGTGGAGTGAGGCTGCCCCGGGTATCGATGCAGGCTATGAACCGGCTTATAACTCGCATTACGATCGGCTATCTCCTTTGCTGAACCCTCAAAAACCGGTTCGGAACCAGATAATCAGCAAAGCGGGATTTGCCTACCGCATGCTGCGCAGCCTGCTGGGCAACGGCCCTTCAGTCGTATGGAATTACTCGGTGATGGGACAGTATCATGAGCCGCGTGGCATCTACTACGGCGGGTCACAGCTGGAAGAAGAGACTCAGGTTCTGGTTGATCTGTTTCGGCGCCAGATCCAGCCTTATCGCCAGATTTTATTCCTGGATATGCACACCGGCTGCGGCCCGCGCTACCAGATGAGCCTGGTCAATTCGTCAATCGAGCCCCGGGAATCGGCAAAACTGGCGGCAGAATTCCATTACCCGGTAGTGTTGAAAGCTAACAAGGAAGAGTTCTACGAGATCCAGGGTGATATGCTCGATTACCTGTATCACCTGGTGTTCGATGAATTCCCGGATACGGGCCTGTATGCCACTGCTTTTGAGTTTGGCACGTTTGGCAATTCCTGGTTAGCCGAGCTGCGCGATTTGAGGATCACCATCCTGGAGAACCAGTTGTACTGGTATGGATCGCACAGTGATAAAACGCGAGCCTGGATTGGGCGAGAATACGAGCAGCTATATTTTCCCAGTGAATCGAAATGGAGAGCCAAAGCGATTATCGACGCACGGCGTGCCTTTGAAGGCATCCTGCGGGCAGAAGGCTTTTTCTACATTATCTAGCTCCCACACTCTGACGATCAAGCATGTCCGCTCCCCGCCGTGAACTTATTTCAGGATTTAAAGCCGAGCTGCCGCTGTTAATTGGCGTCATCCCCTTCGGGATGATTTACGGTGTTCTGGCGCTGGCAGCAGGGATGCCTGCCGGGGCTGCCCAGGCGATGTCAACAATCGTTTTTGCTGGGTCATCCCAGTTCATCTCAACCCAGTTGTATGGCATAGCTGCCCCGGGGCTGGTCATTTTTATCACTGCGGTGGTTGTCAACTTGCGGCATGCCTTATACAGCGCCTCGGTTGCGCCGTATTTGAAGTGTCTGAATTCACGCTGGAAATGGTTGCTGGCTTACCTGCTGACCGATGAGGCGTATGCTGTGGCGATCACCCATTACCAGCAAACTGAAGACAACCTCGATTGTGACAGACCTGACGCGAGGCACTGGTTCTTCCTGGGGGCTGGATTGGCGCTGTGGGCAACCTGGCAGCTGAGCACGGCGGTTGGAATCTTCCTGGGGGCGCAGGTGCCTGCAAGCTGGTCGCTGGATTTCACCCTGGCTTTGACTTTCATCGCCATCATCGTGCCCGGGTTGAGGGATCGTCCCAGCCTGGCTGCTGCGCTGGTGGCAGGGGTGACTGCAGTTTTGTTCTTTGCCTTACCCTATAAGCTGGGTTTGATCATCGCCTCCCTGGTTGGGGTTAGCGTGGGTTTATGGATTGAGGCAAAAGCATGAACCTTTGGCTGACAATGATCGCGATAGGTTTAGCCACCTTTGCCATCCGGCTATCATTCATCTACCTGTTTGGCAAGGTTGAGATGCCTGATCTGGTGAAAAAGGCGCTGCGCTACGTGCCGCCGGCAGTCCTCAGCGCGATTGTCTTTCCCGAGCTGCTCCTGCCAGGCGGGCACTTCGATCTCTCGTTTGGCAATGGACGCCTGATTGCGGGTGTCCTGGCAGCGGCTGTCGCCTGGCGCACGAAGAGCGTTGTGCTGACGATCGTTACAGGTATGGCTGTACTGTATATTCTGATGGCTTTGGGTCTGTAAATTGGAGGCATCTTGAGCGACCAACAAGTTATTTTCTCTATGGTGCGCGTTAGCCGCATGTTCCCGCCCACGAACAAGCAGGTTATCCGGGATATCTCGCTGGGTTTTTTCTATGGGGCAAAGATCGGCGTGCTGGGATTGAACGGAGCGGGGAAATCCACCTTGCTGCGGATTATTGCCGGTCTGGATGATGGCTATACCGGCGAGGTTGTTTTTTCTCCCGGCTATACAGTTGGCTTGCTCGAACAAGAGCCCCAGCTAGAAGCCGGCAAGACCGTGCGCCAGGTGGTTGAGGAAGCTGTGCAACCGATCGTGGACTTGCTGGCAAAGTACGATGAGATCAATGCCCGTTTTGCTGGGCCGGATGCCGACTTTGATGCGCTGATCGCCGAGCAGGCTCGCCTGCAGGATGAGCTTGACCGCCACGATGCCTGGACCCTAGATAGCCGCCTGGAACAGGCAATGAATGCCCTGCGCTGCCCGCCCCCGGAAACGCCGGTGGCGGTGATCTCCGGCGGAGAGCGACGGCGGGTGGCGTTGACCCGCTTGTTGCTTACTGAGCCGGACATCCTCTTACTGGACGAGCCGACCAACCACCTGGACGCTGAATCGGTTGCCTGGCTGGAGCGCCACCTGCAGCAATATAAGGGTACGGTGATCGCCGTCACCCATGATCGCTACTTCCTGGACAACGTGGCAGGCTGGATCCTGGAGCTGGATCGCGGCTATGGCATTCCCTGGCGGGGCAATTACTCAAGCTGGTTGGAGCAAAAGCGGGAACGGCTGCAACGGGAGGAGAAGGCGGAGAGCAAGCGCATCCAGACCCTGCAGCGAGAGCTGGATTGGATCCACATGGCTCCCAGAGCGCGCCAGGCAAAAGGCAGGGCGCGCTATACGGCATACGAGCGCCTGCTCAGCCAGGAATACGAACAGCGCCGTGAAGACCTGGAGATTTACATCCCGCCGGGGCCGCGCCTGGGAGATATCGTGATTGAATTGGAGCAGGTGAGCAAAGCCTATGCTGACCGGCTGCTGCTCGATAAGCTGGACTTGAGCATCCCGCCGGGGAGTATTGTTGGGGTGATTGGACCGAATGGCGCCGGAAAAACGACCTTGCTGCGACTGATCACCGGGCAGGAAGCGCCCGATGCGGGGAGGGTGCGGATTGGCGAGACTGTCAAGCTGGCTTATGTAGACCAGAGCCGGGATACCCTGGACTCTGAAAAATCTGTTTGGGAAGAGATCAGCGCCGGGCAAGACCAGCTGGATCTGGGCGGTCGCAAGCGCAACTCGCGGGCCTATGTTTCCAGCTTCAATTTTCTGGGTGCAGACCAGCAGAAGAAAGTGGGCATGTTATCTGGTGGTGAGCGCAACCGCGTTCACCTGGCGAAGACTCTCACCCAGGGCGCTAACGTGATCTTGCTGGATGAGCCGACCAATGACCTGGATGTCAACACCCTGCGTGCTCTGGAAGAAGCCCTGGAGAACTTTGCCGGCTGCGCGGTTGTGGTTTCACACGATCGATGGTTTCTTGATCGTGTAGTTACCCATATTCTTGCGTTCGAGGGCGAGAGCCAGCTGCGCTGGTTTGAAGGCAACTGGTCGGATTATGAAGCCGACCGGAAGAAGCGCCTGGGCGTGGCAGCCGATACGCCCCAGCGCATCAAGTACCGTACGCTAAAGCGTTAATCAAGCAATTGCGGTTTTATTCCAGCTCGGATATTAATGCAAATTTGATCGGGGAGTTCGCCTGATTAGGGGGAGCTGAGCCAGGAGCATGCCTGCCAGCATTAACCCCGCGCCTACCAGCTGGATCGGGGCAAGGTTTTCGCCCAGCAGCAACCAACCGGAGATGGCGGCAATCGGGGCTTCCATGCTGAGCAGGATGGCGGCATCGGCGGGCGGGGCAAGTCGCTGCCCGATTGCCTGGAAGGTGTATCCCAACCCGATAGAGAAGATGCCGGTGTAGATGATGGGCAACCAGGCATTTGTAATCACCGCCGCCAGGTCAGACTCGACCAGCGCTCCAATCCCCAGGGAAACCAGTGCGGTGACCAGGTACTGGCCTGCCGCCAGCGGCAGAACGTCCATGCGCTGCACCAGGTGCCCAATCCAGATCACATGCAGGGCAAACATCACCGCACTCACCAGCACCAGGGCATCGCCGAAGGCCAGCCGCATCTGCCCGCTGGTGCTGAGCAAGAACAAGCCCAATGCCGCCAGCAAGGAGGCCCCCCAGGTGTACCTGCCCAGGTGCTGCCGTCTGCCTGCCGCCAGGATAATCGGGATAAATACGACATAAAGCCCGGTGATAAAGCCAGCATTACCGGCGGTGGTATATTGCAAACCCATTTGTTGGAAAGAACCGGCGGTAAAAAGCAGCAAACCCGCCACCAGGATTCCCACTTGATCTCGGCGGCTTATTTTGTGTAGCGGTCGGGAGCGCTGTTCACGCACGACAAACGGCAGCAATACCAGAGCGCCAAGCAGGAAGCGCAGCCCATTAAATAAAAATACACCCGAACTCTGCGCAGCTGTGCGTTGGGCGACGAAGGCCGTGCCCCAGATTGTCGCAGCCAGCAGCAGGGTTAGATCTGCCTTCAGCCGGGCGGTGCGTGCCGTGGAGGAGAGGGCGCTGCTCATCAGGCTGATTATAAATGGAAACCTTACCAGGAATGACTCGTTATGGGGGTGCGTAGCATTTGTCCAGATCTCTGCATAGATTAAGGATGCATCAGAATCTCCCTCCATCCCCTTGTGCCTGGGCGCTCCTGTTGTACACTTGCGCCGTAATGCAGACTGGCGGGCTGGAAGTTGGGTATCCATACCAGGTGCAGATGGCCTGTCTCAAGTGAGGTATCGATTTGTCAAGTTTAGCTTTGCAGGAAAAAGTATGTCTGGTGACCGGCGCTACAGCGGGTATTGGGGAGGTGACCGCACTTGCCCTGGCTCAACAAGGTGCAACCGTGGTCATTGTCAGCCGCAACCAGCAGCGGTGTGAAGATACAGCAATGCGCATCCGCCAGGAATCACAAAACCCGGCGGTAGATTTCCTGGTGGCAGATCTGTCTTCCCAGGCGGATGTCCGCCGGGTGGCAAGCCAGTACCAGGAAAGGTACAACCGTTTAGATGTCCTGGTCAACAACGCGGGCGGTTTTTTCAGCCGCAGGCAAGATAGCGTGGATGGGATTGAGCTAACCTGGGCACTTAATCACCTGAACTATTTTCTGCTTACCCATTTATTACAGGATACGCTCCTTGTCAGCGCGCCGGCGCGGGTAATCAACGTGTCTTCCAATGCGCATTTAGGGGGGCAGATCAACTTTGACGATCTGCAAGCCCAGCGAGGCTATTTCGGCTGGCGGGTTTATGCCCAATCCAAGCTGGCGAATGTATTGCACGCCTACGAGCTTGCTCGCCGCCTGGACGGGTCACGGGTTACAGTCAATGCCCTGCACCCTGGCTTTGTTGCCACCCGTTTTGCTGGCAACAACGGAATGCTGTACCACCTTGCCTTGAAGGTTGCCCATTTTTTTGCATTGACTCCAGAGCAAGGCGCTCGCACCAGTATCTACCTGGCATCCTCAGAAGAAGTTGAAGGAGTTACGGGTAAATATTACGTCTATGAAAAGCCGGCTTCCTCTTCGCCGGTATCCTATGACGAGCAGGTGGCGCGGCGATTGTGGGAGGTAAGCGCCGAGATGGTGGGCTTATAATATGGGGAGACTCACGGCTGTGCACTGGGTCCCTGAGCGTGCCATGTTAAGATCTCTCAGGAGGACAGGATGAACGAACCAGAAACCACGGGCGCACGCCGCTCGCCCTGGCACATTTACCCGGCGGATTGGAAAGCGGGTAGCTGGTTTGTGCCTTATATCGGCGATAACGCAGTTATCCATCACGGGCACCAGTCTGCCGAGGATCACAGCCTGTGCGGGCCGATGGTTTTCTGCTGTGCCAGGTCGCGTCAGGCATTTGTGGATCTGTACCCGGATAGCGCCCCTGCCGGGGCGAGCTGGGAGCCCACCGAGGCTGCCCATATCCTCTCCTGGCTCGATGCCGGGGTTAACGTGGTCTATTTTGTGTTCTGCGATCCGGTCAGGCCGGAAGGCTTACTGGCAGGAGGCTTATCTGCCGAGGAAGCCCGCCTGGTTCTGAGCCAGCAGGTTTTGCTGGAGCAGTATTCCGGGCAGGCAGGCCGGATCAAATAAGGTCGTATTTAGTCATTGGGTAGTTGCTTATTCAGGTACCAGTTTTTATATTCCTGGATTTGTTGTGGGGTGGGCCAGTGTGGCTCGCCTCTCCCCAGCGAGTAAGCAATCGCCATGATTTTAGCGATCTCTTCGGTGAGCTCTGTGCGGTTGTAAGCCTCCCGGTTGGATCTGCCCAGCGTCACCAAGCCGTGGTTCTTCAAAACCATCACGTTGAAATCTTTGGCATATTGAGCAACTACCCGCCCCAACATGGGCGAGGTGGGGGTCTCGTATGGGATGATAGGGATCCTCTCCCCAAGAGAGATCGGCGCTTCAGAGCCGATAGGCTGAATTTCGATCCCTGATAGGGAAAGGGCAATCACATGCGGCGGGTGGCTGTGCATGATCGAGAGCACGTCTGGACGTATTCGAAATACCTCACAGTGCAGGACAATTTCTGACGATGGTTTGAAT
>Ga0105100_10002135_pt1 | contig 11567 bp, 10 predicted proteins | sample PPLLak12cMay2015_2_FD_87033 | JGI IMG/M metagenome (GOLD analysis project Ga0105100, IMG submission 87033) | Freshwater sediment microbial communities from Prairie Pothole Lake near Jamestown, North Dakota, USA - PPLs Lake P8 Core (1) Depth... | ecosystem: Environmental > Aquatic > Freshwater >... | reverse complement strand
TTCTGCGCCCACATAAAAGAATAAAGCAATGGCCCCCATGATAAGGTGCGGGAACTGCAGGATGCTGGTTTTGGCAGACAATGTATTGTCTTCCTGTTCCTGCTCCACATCGACCTCCGGCAGGGGAGAGAATTTCACCAGCAACCCCAGCAGAAAAAGGACGCCTGACATCACCAGGTAGGGATTTATCACCCTTCGCGCAAGTCCGTCAAGTGCAGCATTTCTTGCCACGCCGTCGAGGCCTTCCAGGCTCTTAATGAATGCATCACCATCGCTCAGTATAAAGTAGGCAAGGATTAAAGGTGCTATCGCCCCGGCCAGCTTGTTACAGATCCCCATTATGCTGATACGCACTGCGGCAGTCTCTCTGGGCCCCAGAATAGTAACGTAAGGATTGGAGGCAGTTTGCAAAATAGCCAGGCCGGTGCCCATGATGAACAGGCCGGAGAGAAAAACAGCATAGGTTCTGGAGAGGGCGGCAGGCACAAAGACCAGGGTACCGGCTGCCATGACCATCAGGCCGATCATCATGCCATTCTTAAACCCGGTTTTTTTCAATACCCAGGCCGAAGGAAATGCCATGACAGTATAGGAAATATAAAAAGCAAACGCCACGATCAGGGCTTCAAAATCCGAAAGCTGACATGATATTTTGAAGTAAGGGATCAGAATACCGTTAAGCCAGGTAACAAAACCAAAAATAAAAAACAAGGCGCCAATAATGGCTATGGACAATATATATTTTCCCCTGGTATTGCCGACCTGTGAGTTCATCCTAATCAGTTTTGCTGTAAAGTAATGGATTTTTTTCCGGATTAATCCTTTGCCAGTGTACTTTTCTACGGTACCCGAACGTAACTTTCAGGCTGTCAAACAGTATCTTGTCAATGGAAATCCTGGTTTCATAACGGCACAATAATAAATACAGGACTTCGTTTGTTATCTGTGCGCAACCAAAAATAAGCGTTGTGCATCCAATAAAAAAAAGGAGAAAGATCATGAAAAGAAAGATTGCTTATGCAGCCCTGGTTGTCCTGTTTGCCTTTGCGACATGCAAAAGTCCCGGACCCGAACAGACAACAGAAGGAAGAAATTGCGTGCCGGGATGTAACAAAAATAACAGTGCTTCGCATCAGCTTGCCGGAAGCTGGAGCTGGATTGAAACGGCCTATTTTTCAAAGCAATATGGCCGGCTGGTAAAAACACCCCGGAACACCGGAAAAAAGCTCACTTATACTTTCACGGATGACACCCTTATCATATCATCGGATGGAAAAGTGCTTGAAAAAACCCGTTATGAAGTAGGGACATTGAAGGATCTGACGCATTTTCCGCAGGACACAACCCTGATCATCAGGCTATATAACACGGAAGACAACCATAAGCTATCCCTGTTGCATTTCTGTGGCGAAGATATCATTATGGTGAACAGTTACAATAACCTGGGGGGAAATGTTAAGCTCAGGAAGGAAGGGTGAGTATGAGAGAAGGGGAGAGGGAGAGACTTAGAGAAGTAGAGAAGGGGAGAAAGGGAGAAAATTTTCCTGAATTGTCAAAGATGGTGAACCTTAACCTTTCCTAATAAAGAAATACCTGATCCCTATCGCGGCATTCAGGTCGAAATCGGTAGCGGGAAACAGGTTCATCACCGGGACGGTCTCCACAAAAACATCAAGCCTGTCCCCGGCAAAGATATACGCCAGGCCAATGGGCACCCTTGCACCAAGAAAGACATCCCGGCCCGATACCCGCATCCTTCCTCCCAGTCCCACATACAAAGGCATCTTTCCTTCCTGCATTTTGATCAGGCCGAAATTGTGCCAGAGGTAGTCAGCATGGGTGTGGAAGGCTCCGGCACCCGGAAAAGACCAGGCAACGCCCGCATCGATAGCCGATCTGTCGGATATCCATGTTTTAAAACTGATCCCCGTCGGTTCACCCAGGATAATGCCTATGCCCGTGCCACCTTCCTGGGCCATTAACTGGCCGGTAAGGGAGGAGAAAACAATACAGGCAACCGCCGGGATCCAGCGAAGTCTTTTCATACAAACGTTTATATGCGAAGCAAATATAGAGAAATTATGCCATCCTGACGGAACTTTAAAACTTCCCAGGCTTTCCTGAATCCAAAGGTTGTTTATCTTTGGAAGATTATTGAACGGCCCTGATAATTTTAATGAATAAGTTATGAGTGTAATCCGATTTGGTGTTTCACTGGATACAGAAGTCATGAATGAACTCGATGAGTATGTGAAGGTGAATCATTTCCCCAACCGATCACAGGCCATCCGTTCACTGATAGAAAAACATGGCGTGGAGAAGAAATGGCAATGCGATAATGTTGTTGCAGGTGCCATTGTTGTTGTATACGACCATCATAAAAGGGATATCAACAATAAACTTAATGACATCCAGCATCATCATCAATCCCTGATATTGTCAGTCCAGCATGTGCACCTCGATGCTGAGAACTGTCTTGAAACCATTGCTGTTAAAGGAAAAGCAAGTGAGCTGACGCGGCTAGCTGACCTGATCATAACCCTGAAAGGAGTGCATCACGGGAAACTGATCATGACAAGGACATGATCAGGCTATAAGGGAATTAAAAGCCAGGGTTGAATAGTTTGCGGGTATTATATTTATATTATCGTTAATTTTGCTGACAATTAAGAAGCTATGATAAACAGAATACAAAAAGTAAATTTAGTTGTCCTCGCTGTCGTTTTGTTCTTTGCGTCATTTATCAATATTGCAAAAGCGCAGAAGCTATACACGACCTCAGGCGGTGAATGGATTTTTCAATCAGGGGTGATTGAAAAGCAAAATGATCCTCTCAATACCAACCTGCGTTTCACCATGTGGTTCCATGTCAATGAAAATGTACATCTTGACCTGGGCAATACCGCAGGACTTTTCTCAGGATTAGCCTTGCGTAATGTGGGCTTTATAACCGAAGAAGGCAACTTAAAAACCAAATACCGTTCCTATAATCTTGGAATCCCCCTGGCATTGAAGCTGGGTTCATTCAAGGACGAGATTTATTTGTTCGGGGGAGGAGAGTATGAATGGATGTTTCACTTTAAGCAGAAGACTTTTGATGACGGAATAAAAAGAAAACACGCGGAATGGTTCAGCGACCGCACTCCATCGTTTATCCCTTCTTTTTTTGCCGGCATTCAATTGCCGCATGGCCTGCAATTGAAATTTAAATATTACCTTAACGACTTTCTCAACCATACATTCCAGGGTTCGGGAGATTTCAGCGATTATACCGCATTTACAAAAACCCGGCTTTGGTATATCTCCCTTTCTTTCCAGGTAAAGAATTCCAGGTTGAAAAAAACGGAAACCCCTGCCGGAGATATTGCCTTCCGGTAAGTTTTACCTGATCTTCAGCCTTCCTTTCACGTTTTTTTCGGGAATCTTATCACAGCTGATTTCCATATTGAACCCTGAACCCTTATACTCTTTTGTTGTTATTTCAATGAGTTATCAACAGCAAAGGCAGGGGCAAAAAAATTATCTTAGCGTTTCAGGAATTGTAATTACAACGTTAAATATCATGATGAGGAACATATTCATTGCAGGATTGGTGTTGTTACGGATGTTCAATGCTTATTCACAGGATGCGAAAAAGATACCTTCAGAAAAGCCAAAGCTTATCGTCGGCATTGTGGTAAGCCAGATGCGCTATGATTATGTTTTCCGTTTCTGGGATAAACTCAGCGATAATGGCATTAAGATGCTGATCGACAGGGGAACTTTTTGCAAGAACACCAGTTTTAATTATCTGTATTCGCAGGAAGGGGTAGGCAATGCCAGTATAGTCACCGGCACAACGCCTTCCAATCATGGCATCATTGCAAGGGAATGGTACCTAAACCTGCAGGATAAAATGGAAGGCTATACTGACGATCCCGGTCATAGGGCTGTAGGCGGAGATTATGATAACGGGCATCATTCTCCCCGCAACCTGATGTGCACAACTTTTCCCGATGAACTAAGGCTATCGAATGATTTCAAATCGAAGGTATTTTCGGTAGCCCTTGAGCCTGGTCCTGCTATTTTTTCAGCCGGTCATACCGGGAATTGTGCTTACTGGTTTGATCCGCTTACGGGGAACTGGATTACCAGCACCTATTATACCGACAGCCTTCCGGGATGGGCTGATGAATTCAACAACAAAAAGTTACCCGATATTTACCTGGAACAGGAATGGAACACGCTTTTACCGATTGACCAGTATACGGAAAGCCTTCCGGATGACAACCAATACGAAACCGGGTACAAGGGCAAAATTACCTTTCCTTATCCGCTGAAGACATCAACGGGCAGGAAGGACCCCAAAGACTACGGCATGCTGCTGAAAACCCCCATGGGTAACACCCTGACCAAGGATTTTGTTTCCTCCCTGTTGATGGGGGAAGAACTCGGGAAGGATGATTACACGGATGTACTGATGATATCCTTCACCGCCATGGAAAATATCGGCATCCAGTTCGGCCCCAATTCCATCGAAATAGAGGACGCCTTTATAAGGCTGGACAGGGAAATAGAACATTTTATCCAGTTCCTGGATACCTGGGTGGGAAAGGAAGATATGCTTGTTTTATTAACATCCGGTCATGGCGTTGCCCAGGTCCCGAATTATCTGATCGATTCCAGGATACCCGCCGGATATTTCAACCAGCTGGGGGCCATCTCGTTGTTGAAGAGTGCGCTGAATAACACCTATGGAAGAGGCGACTGGGTAAAAGCCTACCAATCGCAGCAGATCTTCCTGAACCATACCCTCATTGAAGATTCAAAGCTTTCGCTGCGCGATGTCCAGGATTATGTTGCCATGTTTATGCTTCAGTTTGCCGGTGTTGCCAATACCATAACCTCCTATACCCTGCAGACCACGAATTTCACCAGTGGCATTTTTGAAAAGATCCAGTACAGTTATAACCAGAAGCGCTCGGGTGATGTGATGATCAACCTGAAGGCCGGATGGGTGGAAAAGGGAAGCGGTTCAACCGACCATAATTCGTCCTATGCCTACGATTCAAAAATTCCGCTGATATGGTACGGCTGGAAGATAAGCCGCGGAACGATAACGCGTCCGGTTGACATCACCGACATAGCCCCAACAATATGCACTTTTTTGAATATAAGCTATCCCAATTCATCTACGGGGAGCCCGATACTGGAGCTGGTGCAGTGAAGAAGGGACCAGGGACAAGGGATCAGGGACAAGGCAGTAGGCAGCGGCAGCAGGGAACACCGAACGCTGAATAATGAAGATATGATACGATCAATTTATCTTCGTAATTCTTCATTCGACATTCCCTGACTGCCGTCCAGGCAGGCTTGTTCGATATTCCCGTATTACAAAGAAAGGAGGCATTCTCTCAAATGCCTCCAACCTCACATTAAACAAAACTACTAACTAAACCAACTTGGGCAAAACCGTCTAAACAATGCTTTTTGTATCGTTGTTGTTGTTTGTTGTTTGTTGTTTCTACTCACATATACGCATGGTGATAAAAGGTGTTTGAATAATTGGATGAACGGACGGAAATTGTTGATCAGTGTTTTAAAGTTACGTGTGAAAATTAAAATACTAAAAACCTTCATTCATCCCTTGCATTGATAACCATCATGGTTATTTAATAAAATGATAGTTATTTTTACAGCTACAATGTAACTAATTAGTTATCAAATTCTGTACCATTATGAAAAAGATTGGCTGTTTTCTGATACCTTTATTCCTTATTGCTGGCTGTCAGCAGGATCAAAACAAAAAGAACATGTTCATCAGTGAAAAAATTAAAAACGATGCCGTTGATAAACTGGTTGCCACCCACGGTGAAAATCTGAAAACCCGGATTGAGGCCGGCGTCAGCCAGGTGGCCTTTTTCTGGGGCCAGGAAGACGGCACCGCTGAGGAGTTCGTTCAGTTCTGCAACGCTAATTTTATTGCCGTCGATGGTCAGCGTGATACGTTATTCCATAAGATCAGCCGCAGCCTGGAAGTGCTTTACGGCAACAGTAATAAAATGGGTCTCGGGCTTCGCGAGCCGCTGGACCTTGACCAGGGGCCCATTACCGCTGTCGATATGCTTTTCGGCAGTTATAACCCTGCCAGTCACCTTTCCGAAGACCTTTTCAGCAATAAAGTTAATTTTCATATCCTGTTGAATTTCCCTTCTTATTCGTTGGCTGATAAACTTGAAAAAAGCCAGTCATGGAGACGGAAAGATTGGGCATACGCTGCCATGGGCGATGTGGTGCAGTCCAGAGAGCCCGCCGCCCTCCTTCAGCAGATATCGAACGTTGCCACCGGGGCTGAAGCTTATATTTCAGAATACAATATTCATATGGGAAGCCTGGTGAATGATAAAATGGAAAAACTATTCCCGGCTGACAAGGTATTGATCAGTCACTGGGGCTTACGGGACGAGCTTAAATCAAACTATAACAGTGAAAACGGGCTGGAAAAGCAACGCATGATCTATGCCGTGATGAACCGCATCATCAACCAGGAGATCCCCGCGAAAGCGATTAACAGCAGCCAGTATGCCTGGGATCCTGTTAACAATAAACTATTTGAGGGTACGAATGAAATTACCGCTGAGCGGGAACCTGATACCCGGTATCAGCATGTGTTGAATTACCGGAAGGTTTTGTCCGAACAGGATGCCTATTACCCAAAATACCCGACTGCCATTAGCCGTGCTTTTGATATGGGAACACAAATTCCCCGGGAAGATGTTGAGGAATTGTTTAAAAAGATACTCAGCTCACCCGATGTGCGTGAAACGGCAAAACTGATTGAAAAAAGGCTGAACCGTAAACTGGAACCGTTCGACATCTGGTACAATGGTTTCCGGTCAGCCAATACCATGAAAGAGGATGAACTCGACCGGATCACGACCTCGAAATATGCCGTTGTCAGTGATCTGCAGAAAGACCTGCCGGCCCTGTTGTTAAAAATGGGATTTGACAGGGAAAAGGCCGAAACCCTGGTATCGAGAATCGTGGTGGACCCGGCACGGGGTTCCGGCCATGCAGCAGGAGCAGCCATGCGCGGTGATGTTGCGCACCTCCGCACCCGGTTTACCGGCAGCGGGATGAATTACAAAGGATATAATATTGCGGTGCATGAATTCGGACATAATGTGGAACAAACCTTTTCCCTTTATAATATCGATCATTATCTGCTGAACGGAGTGCCCAATACTGCCTTTACCGAGGCCCTGGCTTTTCTGTTCCAGGAAAAGGACCTGGAATTGCTGGGGGTGGATAAGCCGGGTAAAGAAGCTGAGTACATTGTCGCACTCGACATTCTCTGGAGTTCATATGAGATAATGGGCGTTGCCCTCGTGGATGATGCCATATGGGAATGGTTATACGCACACCCTGATGCCAGTCCTGAACAGCTCAGAAAAGCGGTGACCGGTATTGCCATTGACATTTGGAATACTTATTATGCAGAGGTATTTGGTGTTAAAGATCAGGCCATCCTTGGCATTTATTCCCATATGATCGCCTATCCCCTCTATCTGCATTCTTATCCGCTGGGGCATATCATACAGTTCCAGCTGAAGGATTACCTCAAAGGCAAAAATTTCGGAAAGGAGATAGAAAGGATATATTCCCTGGGATCCATTACCCCTGATGCCTGGATGACGGCAGCAGTGGGACAGCCATTGTCGGTTGATCCGCTGCTGAAAGCCTCAGGAGAAGCATTAAAATACTTTAAAGCGGAGTTATAAAAAGGGATCAGAGGATACGGGTCAACCCGCGGATATTGTTGAGCACATAGTCGGCTTCGGTGAAATCAGAAGTCCTGGTCATTTCATTTATCACGATGATGCATTGCAGTCCGGCTGCCTTTGCAGCAAGTAATCCCCGCCGCGAATCTTCAATTACAATGCTTTCCGCAGGGCTCACCCCCATTTTATTTAATGCCATAAAATAAGGCTCGGGGTCAGGCTTAAATTTAGTGTAGTCATCCGGAGTAATGACAAACTGAAAATATCGGAGCAGTCCAGTACGTCCGTGAATAGCATTAAAATGCACGGGCCTGGAGCTGGTGACCACAGCCATTTTATATCGCAGGGACAATGCTGCCACAATATCATCAATACCATCCATCAGTATGTCTTTTGTCATCAGTAATTCATGATAGAGATCATCCCTTTCTTTTTTAAAATTTTGGATGGATTTCGCCGGATATTTTTCCGGATCCAGCAGATGCCATGCCCCTTTGGCCTGATTGAGATAAAGTTCTGTATACAATGCCCGGGTAAGTTCAAATCCGGCTTCTTTCAATATTTGCCGGTTCGCTTCGAAGTAATACTTTTCGGTATCGACAAGGATGCCGTCATTATCCCAGAAAATGGCTTTTTTGGGGATTTTCAATTGTCATTGAATTACCAACAAGGAACGCCGAATGTCGAATTACGAAGATAACAGGTTGGCCGTATTATCTTCGGTGTTTTTAATTCGGGGTTCCTTGTTCGATGTTCGAATTCGTCTTTCCTATTCTATTGAATTACCAACAAGGAACGCCGAATGTCGAATACCGAAGATAATATGTTCGCCGTCTTATCTTCAGTGTTCGGCATTCGATATTCCCTGACTGCCGTCCAGGCAGGCTGGTTCTGTGTTCATCAGGGCTTTGCGATAGTCACTATAGGCTCTGTGCACTAAAGGTATCTCCCTGGTTTGGGTCGCCGGTCTGGAATCCTTTGGTGAACCAGCGTAAGCGCTGTTCTGACGTGCCGTGGGTAAAGGCATCGGGTACAACGTAGCCCTGCTGTTCCATCATAATTCTGTCATCGCCTACGGCAGAAGCGGCATTCAGTGCCTCTTCAATATCCCCTTCCTCCAGGATGTCTTTCATTTTCTGGGCATGGTGGGCCCATACACCGGCCAGAAAATCGGCCTGCAGTTCAAGCCTAACATTATATTGGTTGTATTCGGCTTCACTTACTCTCGATTTCATGCTTTGCATCTGTTCCATGATGCCCAGTTGATTTTGCACATGATGCCCGATTTCATGGGATATGATATAGGCCATAGCGAAATCTCCGGGTGCGCCAAGTTGTTGCTGAAGCTGTTCGAGAAAGTCCAGGTCGATATATACTTTCTCATCTCCCGGGCAATAAAAAGGTCCGGTGGCTGCTGATGAATAACCGCAGGCTGACTGGGTAGCCTGGCTGTATATGACCAGCCTGGGTTCACGGTATGTCTTGCCCGACTGGCTAAAGAGCGTATTCCAGACATCCTCCGTATCTTTAAGAACAGTGGATACAAACTGGGTCAGTTCATCATCAGCCGGGGTTGTTGCCGACTCTTCCGTTGTATTGGAATCAGAAGACCCAAGGTTGTTAAGGACCTGCATGGGATTTCCCCCCAGGATCCAGACAAGGAGAGCAATAATAATGGTGCCTATACTGCCTCCGGCAATTACCTGTTTCCCGCTTAATCCCCTGCGGTCTTCGACATTGCCGCTTTGTTCACGTCCTTTCCAGCGCATAATCTGTAAATATTAATGAATAAAGAAATTTATTTTCCGGCATTCAGTTCATCCTGATAATTCTTCAGTTCAGTCCATTTGCCCTCATGGGCCAGCAATGCCTGCTTTGGCCAGGTTCTGGGCTCATGGATATTGTATTGAGGTCCGCCAACCTCCAGCAGTATTTCCTTTATCTGGTCCGGATCGGCCTGTGAAAGCTTCAGCCAGGTATCAATGCCACGGCCTTTAAGAATGGATTCTATCTTTTCACCGATCCCTTCAACGATCTTCAGGTCATCCAGCCGGATCTTTTTGCCGAAAGCACTGACGGCTGCACCGGGATCATAGGCTATGCCAGCCTTACCATTGGCTGCGTCTACCAGGGCCTGTTTTTCACGCTGACAGGCATCAAGCCTGATCTTTAGCTGTGCAATTTCATTTTCTTTTTCACGCTGACAGGCATCCAGCTTGATCTTTAGCTGTGCAATTTCATTTTCGAGCACAGTGCATTTGAGGTGGTGGTATCTTCTGATGAGATAGCCGATAATAAAACCCAGCAATGCTGCAACAAGTAATACTACCAGTATAAATACCAGGTCGGAGGTAAATCGTTCAGTCATGTTATTATGTTTTATTGGATTAGAATTTCAGCTCTGCGGTTTTTGGCACGTCCTTCGGAGGTGCTGTTGTCGGATGCCGGATTACGGTCGCTTTCAGCGGATGTCTCAATGGCATCTGATGCCACGCCTGCTGCTGCCATCTTTTGTTTGATAAAATCAGCACGCATGGCGCTGACTTTTTCCTTTGCCCATTCAGGCCCGATAGCATCTGAATGGCCGGTTACCCTTACTTTCTTGCCGGCATTAGCGGACAGGTATTGTTTTACCAGTTCAAAATGATGGGTGTTTTCGGCCGTTATTTCACAAACACCCTTGTTGAAATCAAAATAGATGATGTGCGTGGGTGGAACAGGGATCTCCGGCACAGCAACAGCTGCCTGAAGTGTATCGGCGGCTGCCGCAACGGCTTCTCCGGCAGGCATGACGGCCTCAACCGAAGCCTTCCCACAAAGGCAGTCTTTTCTGATCTTGCATACATAAACATAGGATGATCCTGCTATCCATAATAACAACAGGACAGACAACAGAATAATTGCATTTCTCATTATCTTTCTTTTTTAATAAATGTATAAAAAAAAACTGACTGTACCATTTCTTTTCAAATAAAAGTATGCGCTGCCAAAACATTTAGCCCCCAAAACCATAGGCGCCATCTGCCAGATATCGACATAAAATCACCAATAATTACTATATTGCTGTTGTGAAATTTTATTATTGCTGTCATGAAAAAAAGTGTTTTTTTAATCGTATGGATTGCGCTGATTGTATCCTGCATTTTGCCGTCACAATTGCTTGCCCAGAGCATCCAGTCACAGTTGGGAGATAATATTGACCTGGTGGTTTCAAAGGATGGGACAGGAGATTACCTGACCATTCAGGAGGCCATCAGCGCCATACCGGACGATAATCCCACCCGTAAGGTTATTTTTATAAAGAACGGTACCTATTATGAAAAAGTGGTTGTCCCTGTAAGAAAGACAAATATTACCATGATCGGGGAGGATATGGACAGCACGGTTCTGGTGTATGATGACAGTCCTGCCAAAGGCAGCACTTATTGGACCATGAACACCGCCACGATCCGTGTTGATGCTGATGATTTCTGGGCCATGAACATGACCATTTCCAATTCAGCCGGTAATGCCGGCCAGGCGTTAGCGCTATACGGCAACGGTGACCGGCAGATCTATACGCATTGCCGGTTCGTTGGATATCAGGACACTTATTATATCACCCTCAGGGTCCGGAATTATTTCAAGGATTGCTTTATTGAAGGGGCAACAGACTATATTTTCGGATTTGGGGTGGCTGTGTTTGACAGTTGCCAGATTCATTCACTGCCGGGCGGTTATATTACAGCAGCTTCTACTCCGCTGGACTACAAATACGGCCTGGTATTCAGGGATTGCAGCCTCACAACTCCGCCCAAAGCAACCGGT
>Ga0105100_10002133_pt1 | contig 11583 bp, 11 predicted proteins | sample PPLLak12cMay2015_2_FD_87033 | JGI IMG/M metagenome (GOLD analysis project Ga0105100, IMG submission 87033) | Freshwater sediment microbial communities from Prairie Pothole Lake near Jamestown, North Dakota, USA - PPLs Lake P8 Core (1) Depth... | ecosystem: Environmental > Aquatic > Freshwater >... | reverse complement strand
TAGTGTGGGTGTCTGAAATACCCACCATCTTTGTATTCATAGGGGACCGCGACATTATTGATATCGACGTCCCGTAAGCGAAATCCTGTCGTGTTCATCTGCAACGGTTGAAAGATATGTTGCTTACAGTAGTCATTGAAATCCTGATGTGACAGAATCTCCACAAGATAGGCGACAATGGAGAACCCGATATTCGCATAATAGTATCTCTCACCAGGTTTATCCAAAGACCAAGTCGATGGGCTATAGGCACTGCCATGCGATGTTAAATACTCTTGTAACCAGGGATACGGAAACCCTTGCACATCAGGGTCCCCGGGCAGATAAGACAGACAGATCCAGTAGAGATTATCATCTGCAAGACTGGACCGGTGTGACAGGATCATTTTTATTGTGATAGGGATGTCCGGATGATTTGGGTTCCTCAGACTGAACGGGAGATATTTGTTGACATCATCATCAAGGTCGAAAAGTCCTTGTTCATATAACTGCATCAATGCGGTGGCTGTGATGGTCTTTGATACCGACGCCTGGAGATATAACGTCTGGGTTGTTGCTTCTTTTTTATTTTCGATATCGTAATAACCATAAGCATGTGACCAGACGACCGAATCGTCATAAATGATGCACGTAGCAAGGGATGGTTTATGCGCAAGACGCATAAGCGTTCGTATATATGCATTTAAGAGAAAATCTGATGGAATCTGTTGATGGTCCTCTTTCAGAGAGGAGGTCTGTGCAAAAGTAACCTCGATGATACTACCATGGATCGCTACTACGAGAAATACACAGAGGAGTACAATACTGATGAGTTGCTTCTTCATATACTTCACCAATGATTCGATAAATAATCATATATTTTTGATGTTATATAAAAGTAATCTCTCCAATATTTAAATATATACAAAAGATAAAAATACTACCGAAAAGGAATAAACCTGGAGTCTTTGGTAAAAAAACGATATTCAATAGGGTAAGCTCTACTCCAGTATCGTTGATATGGTCAAAGGAGGATTCTAGGACCATAACCTTTAAAACGTAGATTAGCTTGCCTATGTGGATTTGTGTGAAAACATGAAACAGAAATTTGTCATGCCTGGCGATCAGCTCTCCACTTCTGAGGAGTTATTACCAGGAGATGGAACCTTCGAGGAGAATGGAATTATCCGGGCAGCACGCATAGGCACCTATGTCATTGATGAGAAACATCGGACTGCAGAGGTAAAACCAGCATCGAGTACTCCAGTCATTCTTCGGAAAGGAGATACCGTCATTGCAAAGGTAACAAATTCAAAACCAACCATGATCATCGTTGAGGTCGTTCACGTCACAGGAAAGGACAGGTCGATCTCTAGTGACACTGATGCGACTATCCATGTAAAGGAAATCGCTCAAGGATTCATCAAGGACGCATCTACGGAATATAAAACTGAGGATTATCTCCGGGCGAAAGTCATCCAAGTTAGACCAAGCGTGCAGCTTCAAACCAAGGAAAGAAATCTTGGGGCTATCAAAGCACTCTGTTCAAAATGCCGGCATCCCCTGCTTAAAAAAAGCCAAGGGCTTGAATGTGAAAACTGCGGGAACAAAGAACATCGACGCATCGCAGACGACTATGGAAACCTTGATGTGCAACATCTTTAATTTTAATAAAGGTCCGTGAGACTATGGATTTGAAAACCATCCGAAAAACTAAAACTGAGCTTGAATTGGAAATCATTGGCGAGGATGAAACCATTCTTCATCCGATTACGCACATCTTGCTTCAGAACGATGATGTGGAGTACGCTGCTTGTATGGCAGACAGCCCACTTGCCGTGAAAAAACGATTGTTTATCCGAGTAAAAAAAGGATCGCCAGAGGATGTCTTAAAAAAAGCAGTGAAATACCTCGAGGATGAGATCAAGCTATTCGGAAAGAATTTTGAAAAATAATAGGCCAGCACGGTGATGAAAGCCCCTGATTTTGAACACAACATAGGCATTGATACCTACTGTACAGACCATCCAGGTATCAATGGGAAACTCCGGGTCCGGATCGATGATTTCCACGTCACAGAACGTTACCTCTATCCACCAAAAAAAGACCAGGGGAATTTCACGATTGCGCAAGTTACCTGTCGAAATTGGGAGACCCATACTCTTGTGACCGAAATCGCCCGTCACCTACACCTCTCACAGCGACGTATCAGTTTTGCGGGAACTAAGGATAAACGAGCGAGAACGACACAGCTGATGTCGTTTGATCATGTTTCACCGGAACAACTCTCCCAGTTAAGTATCAATGATGTCTTAATAGAAAACATCTATCAATCAGATGTTCCTGTACGAATCGGAGAGTTGTTTGGAAATCGCTTTGATATCACGATACGAAATCTATCTGAAGAGATTGAACCAAAACAGATCTTCTCCTTGATTTCTCCTTTTCAAGAATGGGGCGGTTTTCCGAATTTTTATGGAATCCAGCGCTTTGGTGTGATACGACCTATCACACATCTTGTTGGAAAAAACATCATTCAAGGGGATTTCGAAAAAGCGGCCATGACCTATATTGGAAACCCGATGCCAGGGGAAAACGAAAACACCTACAACCTACGTGCAGAGCTTGAAAAAACTCGAAATTACGCAGCAGCATTCCATTCTTATCCGGACACGTTGAATTTTGAAAAAGCAATATTGAACAAGCTCATCCAAGACCCCTGTGATTTCATCGGTGCATTCAAAGAACTTCCAAAGAATCTCCTGATGATGTTCGTAAACGCGTACGAATCCCTGATTTTCAATAAGATACTCAGTGAGCGAATTCGACGTCAGATCCCTATCCATCAAGCAGTCATTGGGGATATCATTGCTCCGCTGCGAAAGGATGTTATCTCAGATGAAACAATCCCGGTCACAGCAACAAATATTCAGAAAGTCAATACGCAGATTTCAAAGAAAAAAGCGGTGGTCACCGGTCTTCTTGTTGGATACGATACCAAGTTTGCTGATGGTGAGATGGGGGAGATCGAACATGCGATTATTGAAGCGCAAAAAATTGACCCACGGGATTTCATTATCCCGCAGATTCCATTCCTCTCTTCATCAGGTTTAAGACGGTCATTGCTTGCGGTCCTGCCATCCATAGATTGGACATTACATGCTGATCAATACGCTGAGGACTGTCAGGCTCTAACCTTGCGTTTTGAGTTACAAAAAGGGTGTTACGCGACCTCTCTTCTACGTGAGATAATGAAATCAAATGACCCAAGAAATTATTAACGAATCTTAGAAGGGAAACGGTTTTAACGACGTTGTGCCATTACCTGACGGCTGTAGTCTCTCTGAATCATATTTGGTGTGTCTTAATGATGCAAGCTCCTCGGCAGAAATACAATCCAAAAGAAGTAGAAGAACGTATTCAGAAATTCTGGGTACTGAACACCATATTCAAAAAATCGATAGAACAACGAAAGGACAACCCACCTTACGTCTTTTTAGAAGGCCCACCAACTGCCAATGGTCTTCCTCATCCAGGTCATGTCCTGACAAGAGTCATGAAGGACCTCATCCTACGATATCAGACAATGAATGGTCATTATATTCTGCGGAAGGCAGGATGGGACACCCATGGGTTACCTGTTGAAATTGAGGTGGAAAAAAAACTTGGTCTTGAGGATAAACAAGCTATTGAGAAATATGGGGTCGCAAAATTTAACGAAGAATGTAAGAAAAGTGTCTTCCGCTATGAGCATGCCTGGGTGGAGATGACGCAGCGTATCGCGTTCTGGCTCGATATGGAGAATCCTTATATCACGTTAAAGAACGAATACATTGAATCTGTATGGTGGTCGCTGCAGCAAGCTTGGGAGAAGAAACTCTTATATCGGGGTCATAAGGTCGTCCCGTATTGTCCTCGCTGTGGAACCGCGCTTTCAACCCATGAGATCTCCCAGGGGTACAAGGTCGTTGAGGATCCATCGATTTTTGTCAAATTCAAAATAAAGGATGAAGAAGGGTATTTCCTTGCGTGGACGACGACACCCTGGACGTTGATATCCAATGTCGCTCTCGCAATTCATCCCAAGGAACCATATGTGAAAATACGGTCAAATGGAGAGATCCTAATTTTGGCGGAGCAACGGGCTGCTGTTCTTCTTAAAGGCCAGGAGTACGATGTGCTTGATCGTTACACCGGCAAGGAACTGGAACACAAGGAGTACGAACCTCTCTTTTCCTATGCATCGCCTGAGAAGAAAGCATGGTACGTGGTCCTGGCGGATTTTGTCACCATGGAGGATGGGACCGGTATTGTCCATATCGCCCCTGCGTTTGGTGAGGATGATTATAACATCGGCCGTGTCTATGACCTGCCGGTTGTTCAACTCGTCAAACTCGATGGGACATTCCCGGAGGAAGTCACGCTCTGGCGTGGACAGTTCGTAAAGGACGCAGACCCGAACATCATCCAGTATCTCGAAGAACGAGGCCTGCTTGCAGGGACAAAGAAACACTCCCATGAGTACCCCTTCTGCTGGCGCTGCGACTCACCCTTGTTGTATTATGCGATGGAATCCTGGTTCATCGCCATGTCAAAAGTCCAGGACTCACTGGTGAAAAACAACAATCAGATCGCTTGGTACCCACCACATCTGCAGCAGGGGCGATTCGGTGATTTCATCAGGGATGTCAAAGACTGGGCGCTCTCACGGGATCGATACTGGGGGACTCCCCTACCGATTTGGACCTGTACCAACAAGAAATGCCAGCATATCCTCTGCGTAGGGAGTGTTCAGGAGCTTCGAAACATCAGCGAGACGTTCCCAGAGACATACGACCTGCATAAACCCTTCGTCGATGAGCTCGTCGTCAAGTGTCCGAAATGCCATGGACGAATGATCAGAGAAAAAGAAGTCATCGACTGCTGGTACGATTCGGGCTCATCGTTTTTTGCCCAGTGGCATTATCCGTTTGAGAACACGGAACTGTTCAAAGAAAATTTCCCGATCGATTTCATCAGCGAAGCCCTTGATCAGACGAGAGGGTGGTTCTATTCGCTGCTCGCGATCTCTACGTTTCTCTTTGACAAAAATCCGTATAAGACTGTGATGACACTCGGGTTGGTCCTGGATAAAGACAACCAGAAGATGAGCAAAAGTAAAAAGAACTATGTCGACCCGACCATCATCCTTGACCATGAGGGAGCAGATGCGTTGCGATGGTACCTCATCTCCGCGAACGCACCTTGGATGTCTACCCGATTCTACGAAGAGGCAGTCAAAGACACACTGGGAAAATTTTTACTAACATTGTGGAACTCGTATAATTTCTTTACGACGTATGCAATTTTAGATACGTTTGATGCAAGAACTGGGCAGGTCCCACTATCGAAACGAGGGCTTTTGGATCAATGGATCATGAGTCGTTTCAACAATCTTACAAAGGATGTCCAGGGTTATATGAACGGCTTTGAGACCCATAAGGCTGCCCGGGCAATCGAGGATTTCGTCATAGATGATTTCAGCAACTGGTTCCTCAGGAGATCCCGAAAACGGCTCTGGAACGAGGAAATGACAACGGATAAACTCTCTGGGTACCACACGATGAACGATCTCTTCATCGGGTTGTCTCAGTTGCTTGCACCGTTCATCCCGTTCATCACTGAGGAAATCTATCAGAATCTGAAGACTTCTGAGATGCCTGAAAGCGTCCATCTCTGTCTGTATCCCATTGTTGATCCGCATGCGATACAGGAGGATCTGGAGAAAGGAATGGAGCAGATCCGAGCCTTGGTCGAATCTGGTCGGGCGCTTCGATCAAAAATCAACATCAAGGGAAGATACCCATTGCCCGCGGCAACAATCGTTTGTTCCAAGGAAGCCGAACATGCGACAAAGCCTCTGCTGGAACTGCTGAAAGAAGAGCTCAATGTGAAGACTGTAACGTATGCGAGGGATCCAACCGCGTTTCTCATAAAATCCGTCAAACCAAAATATTCTCATCTTGGCCCCAAATACAAGGAAAAAGCAAAGCAGATTACCAAAGCCCTTGAAACACAAAATCCCCATCTTCTCTATGTTCAACTCCAGAAGAAAAAGGAAGTCATCCTACCCATCGATGCTGAGAAGATTACCTTGACTGCTGACGACTTTGAAATTGTGGAACAAGTGAAAGAACAGTTCGCGAAAGCAACTATTCAAGACATCACCTTGTTTTTAGATACAACAATTACTCCAGCCCTGGAAGCAGAAGGATTAGCACGTGAGCTGATCCGGCGTATCCAATCCATGCGCAAAGAGATGAACCTTGCGGTGGAGGATCGGATTGTTACAGAAATCGCTTTGGACCCAGTCAAACGGGTAGCACTAGAAGATTGGAAGAACCATATCAAAGAGGAAACACGATCGAAATCAGTGGCGTTTGTCGATACGCCCACCGGTATCGTACAAAAGAAATGGACCATCGATGAGCTCACTGTAGACATCGGTATCCGAAAATAAAACGTAGCAAAGACGTCTGTCAACAAAGTTTAAATACAGAGATTCTATTTTTTAAAACGATTACGGGATGCAGAGAAAAACAACACTATACAGTGGTAATGATAGGAAGAAGATATTTCGGGTATTTCCGAAGCTGCTTCTTGTGTGTTATTTGATTCAAATGATAATATTTCATCTATGGTTTATATCCCCTATCGTTGAATCGAAAACACCGATGTACATCCCGTCTCAACCCGTGGGAACGACGTTTGGGTATGTCGGGATCGATTATGAATATGCCATTGTCACATTAAATCCTGATTCGTTCTGGATGTTTGAATGGGGTGATGGAACGAATAGCTCATGGCTGCGTCTGGAACAGAATCAGACCAGTATCACGGAGACGCACCACTGGGACGAAATAGGTACCTATCAGATCCATGTGAAATACAAAAGCGATGCAGCTCCCTATGGGATCTGGTCAGATGCGATGATGGTAGAGATTGCTGCGTATTCAAATGATGATTTTCCGGAGGCACCGATCCTTTATACAGGAAAGATTCAGGGATTCAACAGCACCCTTTATACTTATTCAGCGTTGACAACTGATCCGTACAATTATCCCGTCTGTTATCGGTTTGATTTCGGGAATGGTACATTCTCAGAATGGACTTCGTATGTTCCTTCAGGGACAAGCTCCTATCTTACATTTGCCTGGGGAATACCGGGTGTGTATATCTTACGGACTCAGGCGAAGAACCAATACGGTCTTGAATCAGCATGGTCTGAGCCGGTTCAGGTGATTATCACCGATAACATAGCGGCGAATGGCGCGTCAATCGACCTTGTCGTTCTGAATAACATCTCGTATCAAATCATTTATACCTCGGAGTATGAGGGAACATTCTATAATCCTTCTAGTGGGACATCAAATGATATCTTTTGGAAGGGGGGCGGTGTCTTCTTAATCGATGATGACAGTGATGGGCGATGGGAGTATCTGTATATCCCATCGATTGGACAAATCCAACCCTACGTCGACCCAGTCACGCCGCAAGATGGTATCTTTTTCCAGATTCCCTGGTTGCTTATCATTATTATTTTAATCATCGTCTTTGGGGTGATTGGCGTCGTCCTTGTGTTGCTGAAAACCGGGTATCTCTATTTATATGAGGAAGAAGTCGAAGTTGAAAAATAAAGGATCAGGGAATCGAAACCAAATGTATTTTATAGCCCTTTTATTACCCTGTGGTAATGATTTGTCTTGGTATCGAAGGTACTGCACATTCCATTGGCGTTGGCATCATCACAAACGTGAAGGGACACTGCCAGATTCTTGCGAATCTCATTAAGACGTATCAACCGGAGAAAGGTGGGATTCATCCCCGAGAAGCAGCGAACCATCATGCGACCTTCATCGCGCCGCTTCTCTCGCAGTCAGTCCAGGCAGCTGGTGTTGATTTTGCTGATGTTGATCTAATCTCGTTTTCCCAAGGCCCTGGTCTTGGTCCATGTCTTCGTACTGCAGTGACCGCCGCCCGCGCACTCGCTCTCAGCCTTGAAAAACCACTTATTGGGGTGAATCATTGTGTCGCTCATCTGGAGATCGGTCGCGGGACAGTACATGGGTGCCATGATCCTGTGTTGTTGTATGTCTCTGGGGCTAACACTCAGGTCATCGGGTTTGCGGAAGGAAAATACCGTGTCTTTGGGGAGACACTGGATGTTGGGATTGGCAATTGTCTAGATAAATTCGGCAGGGCAATTGGTCTAGATTTCCCCTGTGGACCAAAGATTGAGAAGCTTGCTGAAACAGGAACGCAGTATTTGCCGCTCCCGTATTCTATCAAGGGGATGGATCTTGCATTTTCCGGACTATTGACCATGGCCGAGCACTACGTACGAGAAGGCGAACGAATCCAGGATGTCTGTCACTCGTTGCAGGAGACGACCTTTGCGATGCTTACTGAGGTCACTGAACGGGCGATGGCGCATACCGAGAAACAGGAGGTGCTTCTTGGGGGCGGTGTCGCATCGAACAAACGTCTTCGCGCTATGGTGCAGACCATGGCGCAGGACCGTGGTGCAAGCTTTTTTGTCCCATCAAGAGACGTCTGTGTCGATAATGGTGCCATGATCGCCTGGCTTGGCTGTTTGATGTATGAGAGTGGCCTACGGATGAGCCTTGAGGACAGCCTCATCAACCAACGGTTCCGGACCGACATGGTGGAGGTGACATGGCGTGATTAGCAAAATCCTGTACCGCGGAGCAGAAGCAGAGATTCGTTTGTCAGAGTATATGGGAAAGACGGTGGTGACAAAGCATCGGGTGAACAAAGCATATCGGATCAAGGAGATTGACCGTCAACTCATCGCATATAGGACAAAAGAGGAGGCAAAACTCATCGCGGAAGCGCGAAGCCATGGGGTCTCAGTCCCCTTGCTGTATGATATTGATCTGGTGAAAGGGGCAATCACGATGGAATACCTTGCGGGCAGTCGTGTGAAAGATATCCTTAACTCAATAAGGGAATCAGAACGAAAGCAGCTCTGTGTAAAAATCGGGGAAAGCATCGCCCGGCTGCATAATCATGATATCATCCATGGGGATATCACCACATCGAACATGATTTATCTCGATGATCGGATTCATTTTATTGATTTTGGGTTAGGTTGTAAGAGCAGTGAACTTGAGGACAGAGGAGTTGATCTGCATGTCCTTATGGAAGCGTCTGAGTCGACCCATTCGAAATACTCCCATTGTTTCAAGGATGTCCTGGTGGGATATACGAAACAGTTCCAGGGAGATGCCTCTGCAGTGGTGGAAAAAATCGAGGATATCGTACGGCGAGGGAGGTATCGATGAAAGAACTCTTCTTTATCACCAGCAATAAAGGAAAAGTAGGTGAAGCGACAGAAAAACTCCGTCCACTTGGATATTCAGTGGTGCAAAAAGACCTTGGGTACCCGGAGGTCCAGGCGGATTCGTTGGAGGAAGTCGCGATGTGGGGTGTTTCCCATGTCCAGGAGAGGTTTGAAAAACCATTTATCCTTGAGGATGCTGGGCTGTTCATCGATGCTCTGCAGGGGTTTCCTGGGGTGTATTCAAAATATGTCTTCTTCACCATCGGTTTACCCGGAGTCCTTCAATTGCTTAAGGGTATAAAGAATCGAAAGGCAGTATTTCGATCAGTATATGCCTATAGCGAACCAGGGAAAAAACCAATACTTACTATTGGGGAATGCCCAGGAGTGATGACATCAAAAATTCAAGGGACACAAGGATTCGGGTATGACCCGCTCTTCATCCCTGATGGGGCTAAAAAAACCTTCGGGGAGATGACGGTTGAAGAAAAAAATCATTTCTCTCATCGAAGCAAAGCTCTCGAACAACTAATCACAGTATTGAAGGGTTCAAAATAAATTGCTCTTTACCGTCGTTAAAAAAAATGTAGTAGTTCTTGTAAACGATTCTCCGATACTCTTATATAAAGACTTCAGGTTTTGGGGCTGAAAAGACAAAAAAAACCTCGTCGAGGTCACAGTTTAGAACTATTGAATCTCCCCGAAAACATGGCTCCTTTGAATTTATGGCCCGAATAGTGTAGCCTGGTAACATATGGGACTGTGGATCCTCTGTGCCGGGTTCAAATCCCGGTTCGGGCCCTCTGTCATTCTTTAGCATGGTAATGATTATCAGAAAAATATTTTATAAATAAATTGATAGTTAAAATCACTACTGGGGGACCGATCAATCGCTTTTAATGTAATTGAAGAAAAAAAGATTATTATTTCCATCTTTATAGAATTATTATCTTTTCCAAACATTTAAATGAAACCACTGGATAACAATTCTTATCTGCTTTTAGCAGTGGAGGAAGACAATTATGAAGAAAAAAATAAAATTATTAAGTATTGGAGCAGCTGTTATGCTTTTATTGCTTTCAGCACAAGCTGTAGCAGCAGTAGGAGGAACACCACCTGATTTAACACAACAACTTAAGGCTTATCTCCGTAATTACGAAAGGGAGCGAATTACAATTCAAACTTATTTGGCATCTATGGGTGGTAATGTGCCGCCAACGCTCCCACCCGAAATTCAGTCGGCTATATTTACTTTAGTTCAAGCAATGACACCTATTTTATCATCTTATATGGTAGGTATTGTAACTCCTGGAATAAACGGTTATTGGATAACTAGTCCACCACCTTCGTATACTGGTTATTGTATATCTGTAGCTCAAGGGGTAGTAGCTTTCTTCGATTTCATGTTTACTATAGGTGGCGATAGGATTGATCCTGTGGATATCATAATCGCAGTTGAAACTCTATTCATATTGTCAGGTGACTTTATACCATTAAATGTTCTTGGGGGTTTAGGTTGGTTATTAGGGGTGCATTGGAATACATTCACTCCTTGGATATCTAGTGAAGAATCATGGAATGACTTTGGCTTAGTTTGGTATTTCCGCAAATCAGTATTAATACCTTGGTGGGGTTACGAACAGTGGGTACAACCAGATAATTTCACACCGGGTTGGAAATATCCACAATATACTTGGGTATCGGGCTAATAAATCAGAAGCAGATAATATCCACATATGGACGTGTATGATATTACACTTCTTTTTCTCTTTTTTGTATTTTGATTTGCACAAAAAACATGAGTGACTGAGGAATCATTAGATGAAAATATAATGATGATTTAAGAAAGAAACGAATATATTTATATAGAGAACTGTCCTATGCTATCCTAAGAAAGAATGAGGGAGAAAGGTATGAAGAAATCTCAATTAAATGGTCTTTTAACTGCTGGTGTTGTACTGCTTTTTTTTCTAAGTAGTATAGGATTAGGGTCTGCAGGATTCACACGAACAGGACTGAAGGATTCGCCGATAAAAAAGAACGTACCAACAACGAACGAGGTAATCGCAAGCTGCGCAGCTGGTGGAATCCCTATAACGAAACGGATATCTGTTGAATCATGCCAGAATCTGCAGCAGGTGTTCTCCGAGTTGGTTGAAGCGAACGCCTATGATCCCTTTGGTGAGGGGACTCAGATGCTGAGGATTCGATTTATCGAGTTGCTTATTAATCTAGGTTTAGTCGCTCATGATCTTTCTGTC
>Ga0105100_10002127_pt1 | contig 11601 bp, 15 predicted proteins | sample PPLLak12cMay2015_2_FD_87033 | JGI IMG/M metagenome (GOLD analysis project Ga0105100, IMG submission 87033) | Freshwater sediment microbial communities from Prairie Pothole Lake near Jamestown, North Dakota, USA - PPLs Lake P8 Core (1) Depth... | ecosystem: Environmental > Aquatic > Freshwater >... | reverse complement strand
TTCGGAACGGAAAAGGAGACGTACCTCGCGGTGACGGAGGAACTGTTTGCCGCCGGTATCGCCGCTGTGACCCTGCATCCCCGTCATCGGGGGCAGATGTTCGCGGGAACCGCGGACTGGACTCAGATCGCCGCCCTGAAGCGGGCGTTCCCCAAGGGTACGATCATCGGCAACGGGGATGTCCGGGCCCCGGGGGACGCCGCCCGGATGCTCGCCGAAACCGGATGCGACAGCGTGATGATCGGGCGGGCCGCCATGGGGAACCCGTGGATCTTCGGCGCTTTCCCCGCCCCCGAGGCACGCCGCGCCCTGATCCTGCGCCACGGGGAGGAGATGTTCCTGCGCCACGGGAAGCACGGGATCAAGGAGATGCGCAAACACCTCGTCTGGTACAGCCGGGGGATCCAGGGCGCCGCCGCCTTCCGTTCGGAGCTGTCGAAGGTCGCCGACCCGGACTCTTTCCGGGCCGTCGTCGGGCGCTTCTTTTGAGCGACCTCCTCCGGCAGACACTGGAGTCGGTCAACGTCGGGATCCTCGTCTTCGACCTCGCGGGAAAGCTGGCGTACATCAACCCCGCCGCCGAGGAGATCCTCCAAGGCTCCTCCCAGGCGCTCGCCGGGAAACATTTCCGGACCATTTTCCGGGGAAGCCCGGAGGCGGTCCGGATCGTCCGGAAGGCGATCGAGGAGAACACGCCGGTCACGGGCTTCGACGTGGCGTTGAAACCGGTGGGCAGGGGGCCGTCGGTTCAGCGCCGCGGGGCCATATCCGTCCCGGTGATGCTCGGGGCTTCCCCGCTCTCCGGGGCGTCCGGCGACCCGCAGGGGGCGGTCCTCTCGGTCAAATCGTCGGAGATCCTTTCGCTCGTCGGCCAGGAGGAACGGGCGGCGGTCCGCGCCGAGGAGATGCAGATGCTGGCGTACGGAATCGCCCACGAGATCAAGAATCCCCTGGGCGGCATCCTCGGGGCGGCGCAGTGGATCCTTCGCGGGGAAGGCCCGGACGAGGACCGCTCCGAGGGGGTACGCCTGATCCTGCGCGAAGCGAGGCGGATCAACGACATGGTGGAGAAGATGTTGGAGATGGGGAAACCCCCCCCGCCCTCGCGGCCATTCTCCCTCCCCCCCCTGCTGCGCGAGGCGGAGCAGCTTCTCCTCTCCGAGGCCCGGGCCCAGGGGAAGGAGGTCCGGTTCGATCTCCGCGTGGACCCGAGCCTGCCCCCGATCTCCGGACACCCGGGCACCGTCTACCGGGCCCTCCTCAACATATTGAAGAACGCCGTGGAGGCGATCGAACGGGCGGGAACCGTGGGGGTCGAGGCGCGGATGAACGTCAACTACCGCTTCGCCCGGGGCCGCGGCAGAAAGCGCTCGTTCCTCGAGGTCGAGATCACCGACGATGGGAAAGGGATGACCGGAGAGGAGCTGCGCAAGGCGCTCCTCCCCTTCTACACCACGAAGGCGCGCGGCACGGGGCTCGGCCTGGTGATGACCCGGCAGGCGGTGACACGACTCGGAGGGAAGATGGAGATCCGCTCTTCTCCCGGCGCCGGAACCGCGGTAAAACTATCCCTTCCGGTCGATCCGGGGAGAAAGGCCGCGACGTGAAACGAATCCTCATCGCAGACGACGACGAGAGCATCCGCTGGGTTCTCCGGAAGACCGTCGACGGGATGGGATTCGCCGCGGATCTCGCCGAGGACGGAGAGCAGGCCGTCGCCCTCCTGGGGAAGAACACGTACGCCGCCGCCTTCGTCGACATCCGGATGCCCGGGGTGGAGGGGATCGAGGTGCTCGAGCGCGTCCAGGCGCGGAAGTCTCCCACCCGCTTTTTCATCATGACCGCCGTCCGTCGGCCCGACGTCGCCGCCCGCTCCACCCGCGCCGGCGCCGCGGAGTTCATCACGAAGCCGTTCGACCTGTCCCGAATCGAGGAACTGCTTCGGAACGTCGCCAGCGAAGCCTCTTCCCGCGAGCGCGCGTATCAGCCGGGGGCCCAGGAGGATCGTGGATCCGAACGGATCGTGGGAAAGAGCCGCGTCCTCCTCGAACTGTTCCAGAGCGTGGGAAAGGTCGCGGGCTCGGACGCCCCCGTGCTGCTGCTTGGGCAGCGTGGCGTAGGAAAGGAGCTGATCGCCCGGAGCATCCACGAACTGGGGGGGCGCACGGGTCCCTTCGTGGCGGTGAACATCCCCGCGATCCCCCGCGACCTCCAGGAGGCGGAGCTGTTCGGGCACGAGAAGGGGGCGTTCACCGGAGCGGAAAGCGCACGCCCGGGGAAGCTGGCGGCGGCGACGGACGGCACCCTCTTCCTCGACGAGATCGGCGACACGCCCCTCGACCTGCAGGCCAAGCTGCTGCGGCTCCTGCAGGAGCGGGAGTACACCCCCGTGGGCTCCAACCAGGCGCGGCCGTTCCGGGGGGGGATCATCGCGGCGACCAACCGCGATTTGCGGAAAATGGTGGCGGACGGGAGGTTCCGGGAAGACCTCTTCGACCGGCTGAACGTCTTTCCCCTGCGCGTCCCTTCCCTCGCCGAGAGGAAGGAGGACATCCCGCTTCTGGCGGACCACTTCCTGCAAAAATATTGCGCCGTCCTCTCCCGCCCTCCGCGCTCCTTCTCGAAGGAGGCGGTCGAGGAGCTCTCCGTCCGCCCGTGGAAGGGGAACGTGCGGGAACTCGAGAACTTCGTCCAGCGCCTGGCGGTCCTCTCCCCGGGGAAACTGCTGCGGCGCGACGACGTGGTGCGCGAGCTGGCCAGGGCGGAAGGCGCGCCCGAGATCTCTTCCTCGCCGATGGAACAGCTGGTCGAGGAGCGGATCCGGGAGTTCCTCCGGCGGCTCGGACCGGCGCTCGACTCCGAGACCCGCCTTCACGACCTGTTCATCCGACATGTGGAGCGCCCCCTCGTGAAGGTCGTTCTCGAGGCGACGGCGGGGAACCAGATCCGCGCGGCGGCGATCCTGGGGATCCACCGGAACACGCTGCGGAAGAAGATCGCGGAGCTCGGGCTGGCGCCGAAGGCCCGGAAGAGAAAGGGACCGTGACCGCCATGGGAAGACGATACGGGACGCCGGTGATCCTTGCGTTCGGGGGGTTCGATCCGACCGGGGGCGCGGGTGTGTTGATGGATTCGCGCGCCGCGGCCGCGGCCGGGGTTCACACCAGCGCGGTCGTCTCGTGCCTCACGGTGCAGACCACCGCCTCCTTCTCCCGCTTCGCGTCCGTCCCGCGGGACGTCCTGGATGAATCGCTTGCCGCCGCCGCGAAGAGTTTCCCCCTCCGGGCCGTCAAGGTCGGGATGGTGGGGACCCGCGCCGCCGCGGAGGCGATCCTCTCCTTCGTCGCCGCGCATCGCGATATTCCCCTCGTCGTCGACCCCGTGCTGCGCTCCTCCTCCGGGGCGCCGCTCCTGTCCCCGTCCGCGCTGCCGGCGTATCGACTGCTGCTCCGGCGAGCCTCGGTGCTCACCCCGAACCTCTCCGAAGCGGAAAAACTTCTCGACCGCCGAATCGACTCCTTCGCCGAGGCCGCCGAGGCCGCGGGGGAACTTTCCGATCTGACCGGGGCCTCCGTGGTCCTCAAGGGAGGCCACTTCCCGTGGAAGAGACGCCGGGGAACGGACATCGTCTTCTCCGACGGCCGGACAACGCTCCTTCCGCCGATCGGCGCCCGTCGCGGCGACCCGCACGGCACCGGGTGCGCCCTTGCCGCCGCGATCGCCGCGCGGATCGGGGCGGGGGACTCCGTCGTTCCCGCCGTCCAGGCCGCGAAATCCCTTCTTTCGAAACTGGTCGCCGGCGCCTTCCCCTCGGCGGAGGGACGGCCCATCCTGTTCCCGTGAACGGAAGTTCCCGATGCCCCTGCGACGGCCCGCGAACGTCATCCTTTCCTCGCTCCTGTTCCTGCTGCTCGCCTCGTGCGCGGGGCGCGAAGTGAAACCGATCCCCGTCGAGCCGCCGCGCAAGGCGGTGAAGGTGGCCCTCGTGCTGGGGGCCGGGGCGGCCAAGGGGTTCGCCCACGTGGGAGTGCTGAAGGTGCTCGAAGCGAACCGCGTTCCCGTCCACATGATCGTGGGGACCAGCGTGGGGAGCCTGGTCGGAAGCCTGTACGCCTACGGATACCCCGCCTACGACCTGCAGAAGATCGCCATGGGGCTTGAACGGGGCGAGCTCGTCGACCTGACCGTTCCCGACAACGGGTTCGTGAAGGGGAATCTGCTCGAGGCGTACGTCAACCGGATGATCCGGGGCACGGCGATGGAGAACCTGCGGGTTCCATTCTACGCGGTGGCAACCGACATCGGCTCCGGCCAGGAGATGGTGTTCGGGAAAGGGAACACGGGACTGGCGGTGCGCGCGAGCTGCTCCATCCCCGGTGTCTTCCGGCCGGTGCGGATCGGCGACCGGACGTACGTGGACGGCGGCGTGGTGAGCCCGGTGGCGGTGGATGCGGCGCGGCGATTGGGGGCGGACGTGATAATCGCCGTCGACATCTCCGGGGGAGTCTCCGGCGTCATCCCGGAGACGACGCTGGACACGATCTTCCAGTCGATCAACGTGATGTACGCGAAGATCGCCGCGAACCAGCTGGCGCGGGCGGACGTCGTCATCCATCCGAATGTGGGATACATCGCCTCCGGCGACTTCACGAGGCGCCACGAGGCGATCCTGGAGGGGGAGAAAGCCGCCCAGGCCGCGCTGCCGAAGATCCAGGCCTTGCTGGGGGAAACCGTCAAGAAGTGACCGGGCTTCCCTCGGTGTGTCAATAGTGGTACACTTGCTCCATTCCCGTGAAGGAGGTCTTTCCATGCCTGCCCGCAATCCGAGGGTCAACGTCGTCCTGGAGAAGCCGATGTACGACATCGTGGGACGGATCGCCAGGGAAGAAGGGGTTTCCCTGTCCACGGTCGTGCGGGATCTCGTGAAGGAAGCGGTCGAGATCCGGGAAGACGTCGGGTTGACGCGCCTCGCGACCGACCGGGAACACACCTTGTCCCGGCGCCGCGCCTTGTCGCACAAGGAGGTGTGGGGTTAGCGTGCCGTTCACCATCCTGTACCATCCCGACGTCAAATCGATCGACATCCCGCTGATCGACACCAGGATGCGGGAGCGCATCCGGAAAGCGATCGAAACCCGTCTGATGACGGCCCCGCAGGATTACGGGACTCCGCTTCGAAAAACTTTGGCGGGATACTGGAAACTCAGGGTCGGCGATTACCGGGTTGTCTTCAGGATCGGGAAAAGCTCCGTCCATGTCCTCGGCATCCGACATCGGAAGTCAATCTACGAGGACGTGAAAAAACGGAAGGAATAATCCCGTTCAACTCTTCGCCCGGCATGCTTTAGGGCATCCGTCGGCTTCAAGCGCTTGACATTAGAAGGCTTCTTCAAGCCGCCGCATACACACTGCGCCCTGCGCCATAGTAGGCGTCATAAACGTGCTGGAACACGGCTATCGTTTTTTGCTCGAACAGTTCCGGCGTGTAGGCTTTCGGCAAGCCTTGGTCCAGCAGCTTCTCAATGGTCACCCTCACCTCAGCGCGGGCTTGCTGACGTTTGCGCCAATCGAGCACCAGTTTCCCTGCCTTGAGCGTGGCCAGTAACGGACAGGGCATCCCCGGTGGGATGTTTTTACTCGAGGTCCTGCGCCAGGTCCTCGAAGCGGGTGAACTGCGAGAGGAAGGCGAGCTTCACGTCGCGCATGGGGCCGCTCCGGTTCTTCCCGATGATGATCTCGGCGACCCCCTTCGCCTCCTGAGGCGTCTTCTCCTTGGCGTACATCTCCTCCCGGTAGACGAACAGGATCAGGTCGCTATCCTGCTCGATCGCCCCGGAGTTGTGACTGACAATGCCATCGGCAAGCCACGAAGCCGGCCCCGGTACCGTCAGATCGAACACTTCTTCCGAACCGTCCGGCGAAACCTCCACGACGCGATCCCAGAACAGGTCGCTTTCGCCCCAACATCGGAAATGGTTGTCTTCCAATACCGCCGCATACCCCTCCACAACCTTCCGCGTAGGAGCAGCGCTGAAATGGGCGTTCCAGCCAATAGGAGGTCCATGCACCGCAGCCATCGCCGAACGTGCCGTCCATAGCACCTCGCGGGCCACCGTAAGCGAGTCACCGGGTTTCAAGTCCCCGACGCGTGTCCATACGCCTGGACCGTAGAGCAGGTGCTCCGGAGTCGCCCGGATCGTGCGGCCGCTTGCGAGGACGACACGCATCACCGGCTTCTCGCCCACCGACCAGACGCACTCGCTCTTCGCCGGGACGATGCGCCCCTCCGGCGACATCGCCCACACGTCGACCTGTTTCCCCGCCATTTCCCGGATCGGCACCCGACCGCCGTCGGTGGTCAGGATAAGGGTGTCCCCCGTAACGCATTCGCGCAAGTCCGCCATTTGAGGGCGCTTGTCGTTCCGGCTCTCCACCCCGCGGCTGAGCTGGGAGACCGCGACCACCGGGATGTTCAGTTCCTTGGCCAGCGACTTCATGGAGCGCGAGATTTCGGAGACCTCCTGCACCCGGTTTTCGGAGTTCTGCCGGGTATTGGAGCCGTGCATCAGCTGCAGGTAGTCGACGATGATCATCCCGATGCCGCGCTCTTTTTTCAGCCGCCGCGCCCTCGCCCGCAGCTCCATCGCCGACAGCGTCCCGGAATCGTCGGTATAGATCGGCGCCTCGGAGAGCTTCCCGACGGCGGCAACCAGCCGGTTGACCTCCTCCTGCACGAGGTGCCCCGTGCGAAGCCGCTGAAAGTTGACGCGGGCCTCGGAGCAGATCATCCGCATCGCCAGCTCCTGGCGGCTCATCTCGAGGGAGAAGATCGCGACGGGCAGCTTCTGCCGGGTCGCGGCGTTCACCGCCACGTTGAGGACGAGCGAGGTCTTTCCCATCCCCGGGCGGGCCGCCACGACGATCATGTTGGACCGCTGGAACCCCGCGGTGACCTGGTCCAGGTCCCGGAAACCGGACGCGACGCCGGTGATCCGCTCCTTCCGCTCGTACGCCTCCTCGATCTCCTTCATCGCCTCGCGGGCCATCTCGCCCATCGCGTAGTAGGAGGGCCGGATCTTCTCCTCGGCGATGGCGAAGATCGTCTGCTCGGTCCGGTCGAGGAAGAGGTCGATGTCGGCGACCCCCTGGAAGGCGGTGGTGGCGATCTCCTGCGCCGCGGAGATCGTCTTGCGGAGGATCGACTTCTCCTTCACGATGTGCGCGTAGTGTACGACGTTGGCGGAGATGGGGACGGAGGTGACGATCTCGGAGAGGTAGGCGAGCCCGCCGACCTGCTGTTCGGCGTTCCGGTCCTTCAGGACCGAGGACAGGGTGAGCTGGTCGATGGGCCGCCCGCGGTCGTAGAGGTCGACCATCGCCTCATAGAGGATCCGGTGGGCCCCCTGGTAGAAATCTCCAGGACGCAGGACCTCCATCACGCCGTTGATCAGGTCGTTGTTCAGCAGGACCGACGCCAAGACGGCCTGCTCCGCGTGGAGGTCGTGGGGAGGAACCCGGAGGGAGGCGTCGTTGCCGCCCGGCGTCGTGCCGCGATTCTCGTCCATCGACGCCCCCCGTCCGGAGTGGATTCGTGATGCGGCGCGGGCTAAGGCTCCGGCACCACACTGACGGAGATCTCGGGGAGGACGTCGGTCGCCACCCGGATCTTCACCTTGTAGTCTCCCACCTGCTTGATCGGGTCGGCGAGCTGGATCGCCTTGCGGTCGACGTTCACGCCGGCCTTCCCGAGCGCTTCCGCGATGTCCCGCGACGTGATGGCGCCGAACAGCTTCCCTTCCTCCCCCGCTTTCGCGGGAAGGACGAGGGAGACGGCGGTCAGCGTCGCCGCCGTCGCCTCGGCGGTCTTCCTGGTCTTCTTCGCCCGCGTCTCGATCGTCCGCCGATCGTGATCGAGGGCCTTCATGTTCCGAACGTTCGCCAGGACCGCCAGCTTCCGCGGGATCAGGTAGTTCCGCCCGAATCCGTCCTTGACCTTGACGACCTCGCCCGCCTTTCCCAGCTTTTCCACGTCCTCGCGCAGGATGATTTTCATCGGGGCGCCCCTACCGGACCTGCGTGGCGGTGAAGGCGATCAGCGCGAGAATCCGCGCCTTCTTGATCTCCACCGTCAGCTTCCGCTGGTGCTTCGCGCAGTTCCCCGTGATGCGGCGGGGGACGATCTTCCCCCGCTCGGAGACGAACTGCTTGATCATGTACGCGTTCTTGTAGTCGATCGCCAGCTCTTTCTCCGCGCAGAAGCGGCAGAACTTCTTCCGGATGTACCGCTTCTTCCCTCCTCCGGCCGGGCCGCGATGGTCGTCGCGCCGGGGACCGGAAGACGACGGGCGGGGCTTGTACGGGGTGCTCATCGGGTGTTACCTCCTTGGAATCCGGATCGTATTTTTTTTCAGAACGGGATGTCGTCGTCTTGCGATTCGGCCGCCGGAGCCGACGACGCGGGCGACTCGGCCGACCCGCCGCGCGGTCCGAGGAACTGGACGTTGTTCGCCACGACCTCGATCTTGCTCCGCTTCACGCCGTCGGTCTCCCAACTGCGCTGCCGCAGGCGCCCCTCGACCAGCACGGGCCGCCCCTTGGAAAGGTACTCGGCGCAATTCTCGGCTGTCTTCCCGAACACCGAGATGTCGAAGAAGGAGACCTCTTCCTTGACCTCGTTGCTTGATTTCGCCTTGTACCTCGAGTTCACCGCGATGCTGAAACTGGTCACGGCATCCCCGGAAGGGAGAAAGCGCGTCTCGGGATCCCGCACGAGGTTGCCGGCGAGGATGACACGGTTGAAGGCGACCATCGGGATCCTCCCTTGCCCCGCCCGTCAGGCTTCCGCCGGGGGCGCGGGCGCCTGGGGCGTTTCGGGTGCGGGCGTTTCGGGTGCGGGCGTTTGGGGTGCGGGCGTCCCGGAGTCCGCGGGCGCGTCTCCCGCGGGGGGTGCGGCCGCCTCGACCTTCGGCGCAAGCGCAGCGGTGTGCAGGGTGGTCAGGTGGCGGAGAATTCCCTCGGAGATCTTGATGTTGCGCTCCACCTCCTCGACGACGCCGCGGTTCCCGGTGTAGAGGAGGAAGGTGTAGAAGGCGTTGGATCTCTTCTTGATCGCGTAGGCGAGTTTGCGATTCCCCCAGTCGTCGATCTTCAGCACCTCGCCCTTGTAGCCGGCGACGATCCCGGAGAGCTTCACGAGGAACTCTTTCCTCGCGTCCTCCGGGAGTTCGGGGTCGAACAGGATGGCGGTTTCATACCTCTTCGGTGTCATCTTGCGGTCTTGCCTCCTTTCGGCTGATCGAGCCCCCGGACGCTGTGCCGGGAGCAAGGAGTATGTTTCCCCCCGGGGATTCCGGCGGGGCCTTGCCATCCTTGCGCGCCTTCGCGTTCCGGCGCGTCATGGCCTTGTCGAAACCGAGCCTGGCGATGTCGGCGAACGCCTCGCCGGCGGCGGCGACCGCAGCGTCGAACGCCTCCCGGAGCTCGGGAGCCGGGGAAGTCAGGACGTAGTCGACCGGGTCGACCCCCGCGGGGGGTCGCCCGATCCCCACGCGGATCCTCAAGAAATCGGCGGTCCCGAGACGTTCCTTGAGGGAGCGCAGTCCGTTGTGGCCGCCCGTCCCGCCGCCGCGCTTGAGCCGCACCGCGCCGAACGGCAGATCGAGATCGTCGTGGAGGACCACCAGATCCCCCGGGCCGTCGGCGTGCTTTCGGTAGAGCGGGGCCACCGCGTCGCCGGACAGGTTCATGAACGTCATCGGCTTGGCGAGGACGACCTTCCGCCCATCGATCTCGCCGGTGCCCAGCGAAGCCGCGCCGGCCACGCGCCACCGCACGCCCAGCGATTCGGCGATCCGGTCGATCGCCAGGAACCCCGCGTTGTGGAGCGTGGCGCCGTACCGGCGCCCCGGATTCCCCAGTCCGACGACGAGTCGCGTGGACCGTTACTCCTTCTTCTTCGATTCCTTTTCCGGCTTCTCTTCCTTCTTCTCTTCCTTCGCTCCGGGCTCCGCCACGCTGGCGCCTTCGGCCACTTCCACCGCCAGCTCCTCGACCGCCGCCGGGGCGGCCTCGGCCTTCGGCGTGTGGACCGCCGCCAGGGTCATCCGAAGATCCTTCTCCATCGGGACGACGCCCTCGGGGAACCGGACGTCCGAAAGGTGAAGCGAATCGCCGATCCCGAGGGAGGTGACATCGAGTTCGAGATACTCGGGAACGTGGTCGGGCGTGCACTCGACCTCGAGGCTGCGGGTGACCACATCGAGGACTCCACCCATCTCGATGCCGACCGCCTTCCCCTTGACCCGTAGCGGGACCTCGACGCGGAATTTCTTCCCGAACGCCACCTCGTAGAAATCGACGTGGGTGACCCGGCCGGTCAGGGGATGGGTCTGGGTCTCTTTCAGGACCGCGTACGATTCTTTCCCCTCGGCCCCGTCCTGCACGGTCATCTTGACGACAACCGTCCCGCGGCGGGCTGTGTCGAGAAACTTTTCGAGGGGCTTGCGCTGGAACTCGATCGACCGGGTCTCGAGCCCCTTGCCGTAGATGACGCCGGGGATCTTCCCCTCGACGCGACGCTTCCGGTTGATCTCTTTCCCCGTGTACTGGCGGCGGTCCGCCGTCAACTCCATCATCTCCATCTTCTCTCTCCTCTTATACGAACAGCGAACTGACCGAATCCTGGAAATGGATCCTCTTGATCGCCTCGCCCAGCAGGGGCGCGACCGTGAGGACGTGAAGCTTCCTGCACGCCGCCTTGGGGCCCAGGGGAATCGTGTTGGTCACCACGAGTTCCTCTATCTCCGATTTCTCGAGCCGCTCGATGGCCGGGCCCGACAGGACCGCGTGGGTGGAGCAGGCGTAGATATGCTTCGCCCCATTGCGGCGAAGGGCTTCGGCGGACTGCGCGAGCGTCCCGGCCGTGTCCACCATGTCGTCGAGCAGGATCGCCGTCTTCCCGTCGACCTCCCCGATGATGTTCAACACCTCGGCCACGTTGGGCGCCACCCGGCGCTTGTCGATGATGGCGAGGGAGGCGGAAAGGCGCTTGGCGAAGGCGCGCGCCCGCTCGACGCCCCCGGCGTCCGGGGAGACGATCACGATACCGTTCCCGTACTTCGCCTTGATGTACTCGAGCATCACCGGCGCCGAGTAAAGGTGGTCCACCGGGATATTGAAGAATCCCTGGATCTGCCCCGCGTGAAGGTCCATCGTCAGCAGCCGGGAGACGCCCGCCGCGGTCAGGAGATCGGCCACGAGCTTCGCCGTGATGGGGGCCCGGGGGAGAACCTTCCGGTCCTGTCGTGCATACCCGTAATACGGGAGGACCGCCGTCACCCGCATCGCCGAGGCACGCTTGAGGCCGTCCATCAGGATCAGCAGCTCCATCAGGTGATCGTTCACCGGGGGGCACGTGGGCTGGACCACGAAAACATCCACGCCGCGTACGTTGTCCCGGATCTCGACGTTCACCTCGCCGTCGCTGAACCGCTTGATGATCGCGGACCCCAGCGGGATACAGAGGTACGCGCAGATCTCCTTCGCGAGATCCGGGTTCGCGTTCCCGGTGAAAATCTTCAGTCGCGTCACACAACTCCTCTA
>Ga0105100_10002125_pt1 | contig 11607 bp, 8 predicted proteins | sample PPLLak12cMay2015_2_FD_87033 | JGI IMG/M metagenome (GOLD analysis project Ga0105100, IMG submission 87033) | Freshwater sediment microbial communities from Prairie Pothole Lake near Jamestown, North Dakota, USA - PPLs Lake P8 Core (1) Depth... | ecosystem: Environmental > Aquatic > Freshwater >... | reverse complement strand
TTTTTGATGAAGCGCTCGGTCTGCTCAGGCATCCACTCGAGGTAATGCTTCTTGCACAAGGCCAGCTTGTGCTGGCGCATGTTGACCGAGGCCTTACCGCCACATTTCCTACATTTCACGGTCCCGCCTCCACGAAGGTGTCTTTTCAATAAATCGGGGTGTGGGATGTTTCGGACGGGTGCAGCCCGTCCGAAACACCCCACTTCCCCCATCTTTCTGAGATGATACCCACCAAAGACACAATGGGGCATCAATTTTTTCACCACGCTCTTCGTGTTCTTCGTGGATAGAGGAAATACTGCCCCCCGAGATCACCGCCACCAGCCTGATCACCTCGCCATCCTTGAGAATTTCATCATCCAGGATCAGCTCACCCTCGCGCGTGGCGATCACCGATTCCGATAAAATGCCGCACTTCTCCAACGATGAAAGCAGCGTCATGCCCGGCTTCACTTCGTATTCTTTGTCACGCAAGACCAGCTTGACCATATCACTCCTGATGGGCATCTATTCTACCCTTATTTTACTTGACAGTCCCCCACGCATACCGTACGATTGAAAAGAAAGGCGGATCTATGCGCATTGGCATGATGGCAGACAACTACAAACCTTACGTGAGCGGCATCACCAACTATATTGCCTTGAACAAGCGCTACCTCGAAAAAGCCGGACACGATGTCTACGTTTTCACTTTCAGCGAGCCGGATCATGAAGACGACGACCCGCGCGTCATCCGCAGCCCGGGCCTGCCACTGGCCGATACGGGCTTTTACCTGTCCCTCAGATACTCCCGTGAGGCGAAAAAACTGCTCCAGACCATGGACGTGGTGCATGTCCACCATCCCTTCTTGAGCGGGCGGCTGGCCTTGCATTACTGCCGTCCCTTGCGCATTCCGATTGTTTTTACCAACCACACCCGTTACGACCTGTACGCCCAGGCCTACCTGCCCATGCTGCCTGAAGAAGTCAGTGAGGGCTTATTGCAGGCCTACATGCCCTCCTTTTGCGAGGCAGTGGACCTGGTCATCTCACCCTCTCCCGGGATGGAAAAGATTTTACGGCAGCTGGAAGTCAAGACTCACATCGAAATTGTTCCCAACGGTGTAGAGTTGCAGAGATATTTCGAAGCTGAGCCGCTGTCGCGCGCAGAATACGGCTTTGCAGAATCAGACATCCTGCTCATCTACTCCGGGCGGCTGGGACCGGAAAAAAACCTGGAATTCCTGTTGCAGGCCTTCGGCGGGGTCGCCCAGGCGCTCGAAAATGTATTCCTGCTCGTTCTTGGCGATGGCCCAATCAAACAGGAACTGGAAGAATACGCCAGAGATATTGGTATTGCCAGGCGCGTGCACTTCACCGGCTTGGTCCCCTATGACAAAATTCCCGGCTACCTGGCAATGTGCGATGCCTTTGTAACCGCCTCGGTGACCGAAGTGCATCCCCTCTCGGTGGTCGAAGCCATGGGTGCAGGCCTGCCTGTGATGGGTATTCATTCTCCAGGCGTGGGAGATTCCGTCCAGGATGGGATCAGCGGCTTTCTCTCCACCGAAGACCTGCCTGCCTTTACCGCCAAACTGACCCGCCTGTGCCTGGAGCACGATCTGCGCCAAAGGATGGGCGAAGCCGCCCGGCAGGCTTCCACAAAATTCGCTATCGAACGTACCACGCAGATCATGCTCGAACACTATAACAGGCTGGTCTACAACTTCCGGCCGCGCCAACGCAGGTGGGAAGTGCGCCTGCGCGGCCTCTTGGAGCGCTTCCGCGGATGAGCAGCCGCAACCAGAAGATCGGGGCCTGGGGCGAGAGCGTCGCCGCGAGATATCTTGAAGAGCGTGGTTACAATGTGATCGCACGCAACGTCCGCACACCGTATGGGGAGATCGACATCCTTGCGGAGAAAGACGGCTTCACCGTCTTCGTTGAAGTCAAGACGCGCACATCGAGCAGTCTCGGGCCGCCGGAGATTTCGGTCACGCCGAGGAAGCAGGAGCATATGTTAGCCGCCGCAGGGCAGTACGCGCAAGAGAACGAGATCGACCACTGGCAGATCGATGTTATTGCGGTGGAGGGGAAACCCAACACCATACCCAAAATCACACATTTTGAAAATGCTATTTGAGATTTCCCTTCGGGTTTTCTAAAATGACATCAATTAAAGTTGTTTTTTACTATTCCCCGCATTGTGCAGCTCACCCCGGATAAGGCGCGGCGGAGCGTTCGAGTTTCCGTGCGGTGCTTTCGAGCGGTATTTTCAACTCAATGATCACGCCCGGGCCATCAGGACGATTCCGCAGCCACAGGTCTCCGCCCGCTTTCCAGACCAGCGTGGCGACCATTGGAAGGCCAAGACCCATGCCGGGTAGTTCGCCGGTGAATTCCTTCTCGCCCTGCAAATATGGAAGCCAGACCCAGGAAAGCTGTTCAGCAGATAGGGTTTGTCCGTCATCAATCACGCGGATGCGAATGTAGTCTTCATCGACCTGCTCAACCGACACTTCCACGACAGGATTTTTCTCAGGGTGGAATTTGCGTGCATTGGTCAGCAATTCGTACAAAATGATTTCCAGCGCATCATATGTGAGAGCTACTACAGTCGAAGTCAAATGTTCCGGCAAAGATATGACCACCTCGGTCAATTTGAGAGGCTCAGAGATGGTTCGCACCATCTCAGGAATTTTTTCCAGAGCCACAGGTTCACCGAGGTTCAACGCCAGGGGCGCATCGATATACGTGAGAATTTCCTGAACATGTGTTGATAGCCTATCCACACCCGTGATGCTGCTACGGACAAGTTCCTTGACTTCATCTCCGGTCAGTTGATCAAAGCGCGATTTGAGCAAGGCCAAGGAACTGACCAATATAGACACCGGTGTGCGCAACTTGTGCGCCACCACCGTGTGAAAGCGACGCATATCCTGATAAATGGACATGCGCTCGGTAACGTCTTTCAGGCGCACGATGCGATGATATTCCACATCTAGCATAGTGTCCAGCGCATCTGCCATGACCCAGGCTGCGCGCGCAGTTGGCGTTTCCGGTTGGATAAGAAACAATGGGCTTGGTTCGTTGATCCAGTTTGCCCAGGCTTCTTCGGGTTCAGCCGTGAAGCGATGTTCCACCACGGCTACGAATGGTAGACCAAGATAATCTTCCGATAAATTGAGCAGGGTGCGAGCGTTCTCATTGGCATAATGGATGACACCCGATTTATCCAACAGCAGATAGCCATCCGCCGCATGAGAGGCCATCCATTTGAAGCGCGTCAGGTCAGTGACCATCAGCCGTTTGGCGTTCAAGCGCGTAATGGTGCGCAAACGCGACAGCAATTCAATGTCATCGAACGGTTTGTTGATGAAGTCATCCACACCTACGCTGAGACCAAGCGCGCGTGAGTCGCGATCTTTGTAGTCACACAACATGAGAACAGGCATACCTTGCAAGACGCGGCTGGCGCGCAAATGTCGGCAGATTCTCAAGGCGCTCCCTTCAGGGTCCATATCCAACAGGATCGCATCGGGGAGCATTCTTTCGGCCATCTGGGTACCCGCTTCCAAGGTGGGAGTAGTTTCCAATTTGAAAGTTGTGCCTTGTAACAGTTCTTTTAAATTTCGAACCACACTTTGACTGGGAATGATAGCCAGAATGAGGGAGGTTTCTTTGCGCGGCATACCCCCATTTTAGGGTATATACACATAGCGATAAATTACATCTTGCGTGCAAAAAGAGGCTATCGAAAAAGCCCATAAAAATAAGACGGCCACCGTGTCCGGTGGTCGTCAAAACGATTAAACGCCCGGTGTAGTGGCGAGACAATACCTCGCACTACTTTTTAGGCCGCCTGTTGAATAACTTGGGCGTAAACCTTTAGCGCCACACAGATAGGAGTGCGCCCATGATGAGCAACATGACCAGATGGTAGCCGGAAGTAATCAACGTAAAGCCGAAACTGCGCTTGGAAAAGCCATCGTTCACCCAATGCGTGGTGAAGACAAAGCCCAGCCAGATCATGAAGCCGGCTGTCAGACCGGAGACGAGCGTAGTGCTGCCCATGGTATTCAACAAGAACGAGACAAATACAGCCTCGATGAACGAGCTTACCAGCGCAAACACATAGGTGATTGGGTTGGCTTCCTGGGCAAAAGACTCATCCTTTTCGAGACCCTTCAACCAGGGCATCAGGAAGACCGGTTTAGAATACCAGACAAAGCCCACCACCAGGCTTAGAATCGCGGCTACCGCAACCGCCAACCAGTTGACACTACTAAAATCCATTTCAGCCTCCAAACATTAAGAATTGGATTGGCACGCGCCAACCTCTATGCCCAATATAACCCGGAACGTATGTTCTGGTTGCGACCTTTTAGAGGGGATTTGTCCACTTATTAAGCCATTCTCCAGTAGCGTCTAAAAATATTTCTCCATGTCGAATGGTCTAGAATGAATAGATGTCAGGTATATTCCCGAGGCGGCGTTCACCGACGAGGAAAGCACCCGAAACAGGCAAGGCAGCCAGAGCAAATTATCTATCCTATGCTATACTGAAATTGTTTTTTTGCATTGCATACAGGATTTTGACGACAAGGGAATACCATGAAGAAGAAACTTACAGAATTGCTTGAAAAGGGCAGCCAGGCCGAAAAAAATTTCATTGCCGGGCTAGCCGAGGCAGAACGCGACGCGGATAGCACGATTGAGAAGTGGACAGCCAAAGACATCATTGCGCATAATTCCCATTGGAGGAAGCATCATGCCGAAAATTTATTGGCTGCACTTGCAGGCAAAACCCCAGCCCCCACTGATGACATCGACCATGCCAATGCGGACATTTATTACCAATATCGGGAAGAGCCCTGGGAGGTGATCGAGACGCTAGCTGGAAGCAGTTGTGAGCGCATGAAAGAGGCGCTGACCGGATTAGGAGATGAGGGCCTGCAGCGCGTCGGTTTCTTCCCCTGGCATGAAGGCCGGCCTTTGTGGAGATTCGTGGTCGGCAACGTTTACACGCACCCAATCCTACATTTATCTGACTGGCACATCAAAAAAGGAGATGCGGTGCGGGCAGCCGAAATGTATCGAGAAATGACCGGTCTGCTCTCAGACCTGGACGACAGCCCTGATTGGCAGGGGACGATCCGTTACAACCTGGCCTGCAGCTTCTCGCTTTTAGGACAAAGGGAAAAGGCTATCAGCGAATTGCGCGAGGCTCTGAAGATGAATCCGGCTCTGACCGAATGGTCCAAGCAAGATCCAGATTTTGAGTCAATTAGAAGTGAACCCGGATATAAGGCACTATACGAATAACCAGTTTGCAAAGTGAATACAGCCCTGAATAGCTTTGCAGGCTAGATCGTTTTTAAAAAGAGCCTTACAATTTCAGGATCAAAACGAATTCCCGCTTCTTTGCGAATGTATTCAAGTATCTTACCTTTAGTCCACTTCTTGCGATAAGGACGGTCAGAACCTAACGCATCCCAAACATCTACAATAGAGAAAATACGAGCCGCCAGAGGGATCTGTTCTCCGGATAAGCCCCGCGGGTAGCCGCTTCCATCCCATTTTTCGTGATGGTAGAAGGGGATGTCCAGGGCAGGTCTTAGAAAAGGGATATTTGATAACAAATCGTAAGCAAAAACCGGGTGTTTTCGCATCACCTGCCATTCTTCCTTTGTAAGTGGACCAGGCTTGAGCAGGATGGCATCGGGAACACCCATCTTGCCAATATCGTGCAATAAGGCCCCTCGACGAATATGGATCATGTCGAGTTCGGAAATGCCCATTGCACGCGCCAAATCCATTGTCAAATCCATCACGCGCACAGAATGATCTTCTGTGTTTTTATCACGCAGATCCAGTGCGCGCGCCCAACCTTCTAAGGTTTCATCGTAAGCGATCAACAGTTCGGCATTGAGAGTCTGAATTTGGCGCTCCGCTCGCTTTCGCTCTGTAATATCGGTCAAGATACCAACTGATCCAATAATTTTTCTTTCGAAGTCATGCAGCGGAGATGTCCACAATTGAACATCTACCAGGGAACCATCCTTCCGAAGGCGACGAGTTTCCAGGCCATAGTGAGTTGCTCCAAGAAGTTCATTTCTGATCTGTTCGCTGACTTCGGGTTGAAGTTCTTCCGGTACAGAAGGAAGGGGCCTTCCAATTACTTCATCTGCTTTCCAATCAAAGAGTTGTTCTGCCGCCGGGCTCCACAATTTTACGCGCCCCTCAGTATCCACCATATCGATTGCTAAGGGTGCAGCGTTGATGAGCGCTTGAAGCAATTCATTAGTGCTGCGGAGCGCTTCCTCTGCATATTTACTCTCTGTAATATCCCGCGAAATGACCTGGATTGCATAGACCTCCTCATTTCTTTTCAGCAACGCAAGGTATATCTCAAGCCATCGCACTTCTTTGCTACGCCGGATAGCCTTAACTTGAAACGGCTCAAAAAGCTTTCCGCTAACGATTTGGGTAAAACGCTCCACAAGCGATGGTATATCCGCCTCATCCAAAGTTCCAAGATCCAGAAACGACTTTCCAATCAACTCACTCCTGGGCTGGCCGGCAATGACCGCTGTGGCCTCGTTACAATCTAAAACAGTTCCATCCAATCCAACTAACGTGATAGATTCCGGAGACGATTCAAACAGGCGTCGATACTTCTCTTCGTTCTCACGCAGCGCATTCACGGCTCGCCGCTTTTCATCATTTAAAAGTTTTTCCTGCAAGGCTCGTTCAACTGCAGACCCCAGGCGTCCCAAACGATCTTTAAGTAAATAGTCTGTTGCGCCTTGGCGCATACACTCAGCGACCACTTCTTCCCCAACGGTACCTGTCACCACAATGAAGGGGATCTCCATACCCTGGCTTTTCAATAGATTCAAGGCGCGCATTGCATCGAACTGCGGCAATGTATAATCAGCCAGAATCACGTCCAATGTTGAAGATAGGCCATCGAGATAGTCTTGTTCGCTATCCACCCGACACCAGTCAGGTTCGTAACCAGCCTGGCAGAGTTCATGCACCATCAACTCGGCGTCAGTTTCGTGATCTTCGAGAATCAACACATGTAGGGGAATGGACATTTACTTATCCTCCTGGATACTCCAACCTCAATTGGATACAGGTGGCTCTTTAAATAATGGTGTTTGATTAAGTAACATCCAGTAAAGGCCTAACCGACGTACAGCCTCGACAAATTGTTCGAAATCTACAGGTTTAACAATATAGCTATTGACGCCCAATTGGTAACTTTCAACAATATCGCGCTCTTCCTGAGACGAAGTCAACACAACCACAGGTAGGATGCGAGTACGTTCATCCGTTTTAATGCGTTCTAAAACTTCCAAGCCATCCATTTTAGGTAATTTCAAATCAAGTAAAATCACCTTGGGAGCATCATCAATCCGGCGATGTGCATACGCACCGGTACAAAACAAATATTCCAATGCTTCCGCCCCATCACGCACAACCTGGATATGATTGGTAACATTGTTCTTTTTTAAAGCATAGAGGGTCAATTCCTCATCATTCGGGTTATCTTCAATGAGCAAAATTTCGATAGGTTTTTGAGACATAGTGTTCCTCTTTACAAAATTATAGACTGTCAACCTGCATTTAGCAACAATAGCATCATGTTAAAGCGTAAAATAAAACGTAGCGCCAACATTTGGTTCAGCTTCAGTCCACACACGCCCGCCATGGCGGTGGATGATGCGTTGCACAATCGCCAGCCCTACACCTGTCCCTTCAAATTCATCGTTTCGATGCAAGCGCTGGAACACGCCAAACAATTTATCTGCATACTGCATGTCGAAGCCCACGCCATTATCTTTCACAAAATATATTTGCTCTCCATCCTTTTCTTCACAACCTATCTCGATCCGGGCTACCTCCCGCTCACGAGTAAACTTGAGTGCGTTCGAAAACAAGTTCATCCAAACCTGCTTGAGCAACGCCGGGTCACCCTGACAAACAGGCAGTTCTCCAATCTCGATCTCTGTATCACGTTCTTCCAATTCGTTTTGCAGAATCTCCAACACCTGGCGGACTAATTCAGCAGTATTGACTGTTTGCTTATCGACTGGTTTTCGACTCAACCTTGAGAATGCCAACAAATCGTCTATCAACATTCCCATTTGCTGCGTGCTCTCATGTACAATCCCCAGCAAGCGTGTTGCCTCCCCGGGAAGTTGGGGGGCGTGATCTTCGATCAAGATGCGCGAGAATCCATCGATTGCCCGCAAAGGTGCCCGCAAATCGTGCGAAACGGAGTAGGAGAAAGCTTCCAACTCCTTGTTGGCGGCTTCCAGATGAGCAGTGCGCTCCACAACCCGCTGCTCAAGTTCTTCGTTCAGTTGGCGAATTTTCTCCTCCACCTGTTTGCGCTCGGTGGTATCCTGCACAAAAGCCACATGAAACTCATTTTCTCCAAGCCACAGATGCCTGGAGAAAACTTCAACGGGAAAGATAACGCCATCCTTGCGACGATGGAAAGTCTCTACATGCTCCCTGCCCCCTTGTCTGTTCTCTTGATATTGCTCCAAGTTGCTGTACCAGCGTTCTTTCGGGTAAATTGGGTCAATATCCCACAGGCACAGGTGTAGCAGTTCATCACGGGTGTAACCAAGCGAACGGCATGCCTCGTTATTGACATACAAGTATTCCGCGTCGCGGTTCATCCAGAAGATCGCAGCCGAAGCCTGATCGTTGGAGTACTGGAACATTTGCAGTGTTTCTTCTGCCTTCTTGCGCTCGGTGACATCCCGCACAATTGCACAATCAAGTTCGCGGCCGCCAAAATCGATGTAATTGGCCATGACTTCCACTGGGATGAGCTGGCCAGCTTTGGTGCGGTGCTGCGTTTCAAGCGTCAGTTTGCCCAATTCTTTAATTTGTTTCCAGGTATCTGGCCAGTGATCCAATGAAAATCCCGGATCTATGTCCGACACAGACATACCTGTGAGTTCCTCATGGGTATATCCAAGCGAGCGACAGGCTGCCTCATTGACATCCACAATATTGGCTTCCAAATCCATCCAATAGACCGCATCAGCCACGCTGTCCACCGTAAAGCGAGTCAGGCGCAGCGCTTCTTCCACCTGTTTACGCTCCGTGATGTCACGAGCAGCAGCATAGACGCGATTCCCCACCGGGTGGGATCTCCACTCAATCCAGCGATAGGAACCGTCTTTACAGCGATACCGGTTCACGAAGTCTATAACAACCTGCTGGGCGCCCAATTTGCCAAGGGCCGCCAGTGTGCTGGCTTGATCGTCAGGATGTACCAAGTCGAGGAAACGCCGCCCTTCAAGTTCCGATAATGAATATCCCAAGACTATCTCCCATTGTGGGTTCAGCCGGTGAAAGTAGCCTTTTGTATCAGCAATGCACAGGAGATCAAGTGTCACGCTGAAGAACCGGTCAAGCTCTTCTGTCTTTTCCCTCAGTGCTTCCTCCATTTGCTTGCGTTCAGTGATATCCACAATAGATATGAATATCCGTTCCCAGGTGGACTCACATCCCGGTGGGACGGTAAGCTGTATGATGGTATTCAGCTTCTTGCCTTTTATTGTATTTTGTGTAATTTCACTTGCGTATTGCGTTTTCCCCTCGACGAGCGCCAACACCTCTTCACGGAAGACTTCCAAAGAGTCTTTTGTTAAAACAGCAGAGAGACCATCGTAAAACTGCTCATTACTTGATACTTCAAACAAATCGAGTGTAGCCTGATTGACTCGAATAACCTTGACAAGTTGTGCACAACGCTGCCCTGCATCCGGGTGAGTCTCAAAATATACCCTGAGATCAGAGATACCCGAATCGATCAACTCGTCGATGTATTTTCTTACCGCGGAGGCATCCTCCTCCCACAATGATACGGGGGAATTCTCAAACAGGTTTCTAAAACGCTGTTCGCTTTCCTGCAACTCTTGTTCTGCTCGCTTGCGCGCTGTGATGTCAACCAGTTGTCCCATACTGAGGGAGTTTCCCGCATTATCTTTTACGACGGCTACACTCATTTCAACAAAGCGAACTTCACCATCGGCACGGACAATACTCATTTCATACCGGGATGGCACCTCCTCTCCACGCTGTCGTCGCACATACCGTTCAGCGACGAGATCCCGACTATCCCTTGACAAAACCTCGCGGAAATCCATTCCGAGCATTTGTTCTCTTGGGTACCCCAATATCTTACATAATTCGTCATTGGCATAGATAAAGCGATACGCATTGTCAACCGTAAAAATACCGGCCAGGGCATTCTCTACGAGGGAGCGAAATTTTTCCTCGCTTTCCTGCAGCGTTTCTTCTGCCCGCTTACGCTCGGTGATTTCCCAGGCAACGTCAGCAAGATACGAGACAAGTTCAACATCTTTTTCGGTGTAATTTTGAGGTTTATTACCAACACCCAGAATTGCCACGATGTGATCACCTTTTATTATTGGCACCGTTAACTCGCGTATCACTTGCGCATGCCCCTCCGGCAACCCTTTGCGATGGGGCCAGGATTGATAATCGTTGTGAATAACGGGCCGTCTCTCTCGAACACAATCCGCCCAGACACCTGCTTCGTCAATAGGATAATGTAATCCTTTTCCCTGCGCTTCACAAAACTCGCTCTGTGTCCTGGTGGACCATGTTTGCAACGATAGAGTCGTTTGATCCGCTTCTACAAAGTGAAAAAAACTAATAAGGCTGTTTGTCAATTCCTCGATTTCATCCAGCGCTTTCTGTAACAGTTCATCCAGTGAGTGTGTTGCGGCAAACTCCATCAAACTGAGGCGCAAGCGGATAAGTTCCTGGGTCTGCTTCCGTTCAGTGATGTCATTGATAATCACCTGAACCGTCTGCTTCCCCTGGGACATAAAAGGAACAGCAGCGACCTCCACATCTACTGTGGTTCCATCCAGGCGCAGATATTTCTCCTCTATCAAAGGCGCCATCTGGTTTTGTTTTCTTATTGCCTGTGCTCGCTCCAGCACGACGGATCTGTAGTCGGGATGAATGAAATCCAAAATATTTCGACCGATCAATTCCTTAGGATCAGAGGCGCCGAGCAATTTTGTAGCTGCTGAGTTAGCATAGAATACGATCTCATCCCTGTGCAGCATGATACTGGTTGGAGAGTTTTCTGCCAGCAGGCGAAAACGTTCCTCGCTTTCGCGCAACTCTGCACTCACTTTTCTACGCTCAGTAATATCACGGGTCATTGAGAGGATGCATTGTTGATCATCGATTTCGATGATCCGCGCGGACATCAAGCCAATCCTTTCCCCTCCATCTTTCATGCGAAATTTTGCTTCGAAGTTTGTTACTTCACCATGTGATCGTAATTCTTCCACTAACCGAGCACGATCTTCCGGGTTGACCCAAATATTGGTCTCAAGAGATGTTCTCCCTTCGACATCTTCTTTGGTGTAACCTGTGATCCGCGTAAAACCCTCATTAATTTCTAGATACAAGCCGTCTTTCAAGCGATTGATGTTAATAGAGTCGGGAGATATGTGGAACGCTTTTGAAAATTTGTCTTCCGAAGCGCGCAACGCCTGCTCGGCCTGTTTGAATTCAATTCGCTCAGCTTCCAAGTCGGCGACACGTTGTCCT
>Ga0105100_10002120_pt1 | contig 11620 bp, 16 predicted proteins | sample PPLLak12cMay2015_2_FD_87033 | JGI IMG/M metagenome (GOLD analysis project Ga0105100, IMG submission 87033) | Freshwater sediment microbial communities from Prairie Pothole Lake near Jamestown, North Dakota, USA - PPLs Lake P8 Core (1) Depth... | ecosystem: Environmental > Aquatic > Freshwater >... | reverse complement strand
TTCGATTTCTCTGGGCTCAAAAGAGCCTTATTCCCAAGACGTTGATAAACAGTATAGTTCCCAAGGACTGGTCATCAACCACAAAACATCTGCTAGAACAACTACTAAAATAAGGTATTGTAAGCTTCTGGCTGACTCTTCAAATTCTTCCAATTTGCAGGTTATTTTCGCGCGTTATGCATATGAAGCGCGCGCGCCCGTGTAGTTTTCAATACAATTAAATTCAATCGCTTGTTCATTGAAGTCTGATGGAATAAAATCATCAAGTTGCTTTAGTGTACTAATCCCCATAATGGATAGTTCATTTATGACAATATCATCATTATAGAGAATCGGGGTTAGTCCATGCTTGACTAACTCATCGAGTTTGCCCCGTAAATAGACATTCAATGACGCTGACGTTATTCTTGAGGAAAGGTCTCCCTCCCCTGTCTTTTTGTGGATGTCATTAACATAACCATTAATTGAAATCGCAAGTTGCTCAAATGTCCAGTCCATTAGCTCCAAATTTCCAGCGATAATGGCTAATCTTCGCTTAAGCTCTTGAGGCAGAACTCCCTCTCCCTTAAACTTGTAGTTTCTATCATGTTCAAACTCAGCCCAAGCGTGCTGCAAAATTGTTCTTATCTGTATTTCAAAGCAGTGCCCTGAAAACTTTTTGTATTCATCAAGTTGACATTTATCTTCTGGAAATGTGCATATGCAGTGGATTGAACGGTACCCAACCCTATCGATTCCAAGTTCCTCAGTTTTGTCGATACTGTGTTCTGGTTGTATTAAGAACGAAGACCTAATAACATCATTAATTTTCTTTGCTTCTGAATCAAGATAAGTTATTATTCTAATTCCAGCCATGTCTTTCATTTCAGTTTTAGGGTCTTTGTATTTTTTCTATAGGGCTTTTTCTTTGTATTCTGAAATTTTTTTAGCTCGAGAATTGACGCTATGGAAATTGGTTTTATTGGTGCTTAGTATTTTCTTGACATCAGATTCGACCTTGGAGGCGAGTTCTACGTACAGAGAATAATTGTTAGTGTACCATTCAACGGCTTCTTCAATTTTGCTTCTGTTTTCCAATCAATAACCGCCTTAACGAGCCGCACGATAAGTGTATTCGTTCGTTAAGATTAAAGCTTATTTCTAACAGCATATGCCTGCGTGCGCTGGATTCTTCAACTGGTTGATTAGTGTTCCCAAAGCCTTACTCGAAAACATAGAAGTAAAGCGTCATTGTCAAGAAGATAACATTGAAAATGAATGTTAAGGCAGTAAATAAGATGGTAATTACCTGCGAAAACACTCCCAAGGAAACGAGAAAAATCAGCAAAACATCAGCGACAAGAAGAATAGACAGAAGAAAAAAGTATCACGAACGGCTGTCTTGTGCAGAAACTTCCTCGTCCCTTTATCATATACTTCACTTTCAAAAGGTTTCATTCCTAATACAACTGCCCACATTCCGAAAAGAATGCTGGATGCCGTTAGAATTCCGTTAATGTATTCTGGGTCAATTGTAACGTCACTTTGGCTTGTATCAACTGCAAAAGGAGACCCATAAAGACCGATAACAATAGTCAAGACCATTACGAGAACTGTGAATACCAACGATTGGAGCGGACTTGGACTCATATATGACTTAATTAAATTGATGGAGTCTATATTGCTTTCGCGTTAGACATATGGAATAGGTGATTTTGAGGGCAGCGCGCGCTACACAATCCCTTGAAGTTTTCTTGACCCCTCCGAATCAGTGTTCGCTCATTTTAAATCATAGGAACACTGGACCAGACCCAGAACTCAATTTACACTTACAGAATGGTTTGTGGGTCAAATGCGAAAAAGTGTCATAAACAGACATTGAGCCGTAAGACCTGGTTTTTAGAAATAAAAGGCAACTTGAAGAAAACGTAGGTAGTGGGAGCTATTTTGGGCTAATCATGGCATGTTTTGAAGAACCCAAACCAAGGTGTCGCTTTCAATTCTTCTCTTTTCGTTTGAGGCGTCGTTTGGAGTTTTCGTCATTAGAGTATTTAAGAGATTAAGCCTTTCGACGATTTTGTTTCTCCATTCTTCAAGCTTGGCATTATGGTAAATCTCGCTTTCTGAAATTTTGGAGTCACCATAGTCTTTGCTTTCTATTTTCTTGTCTATGCTCTCAGCAAGTTTTTCTCGTTTTCTCAATGGTGTTTCTGGTATTAAGCTACTAAGTTTACTTGTTAATGTATTCAATTTGTAAGTTGTTATTCCCCCCTCAGTCAAACTAAATTTTTCCATGAACCTTATAATTATGCCTGAAATTCTGTCTGCTTCTTCTTTGGCGTCAACGTTTATGAAGACTTTATTATTTGGATAACCGAGTTGATAACCAGCATTATACCCTCTTTCCCCGAGAATTCTTACGATAATCTGTGCAAGGTGCTCATTACTTGGTTCAAACACTTCATAATCCATCGGCATATTCATTCACACGTCGTTTGTCTATTCAAAGCTATGTAGATTTAAGACTTTCAAACATTCCAAGCAATAGGGCAAACAACAAGTGTCTAAACGCTTCAAAGAACCATTAGTGAAAAGTGTTTTGTTCTCTCTCTGTTAACCTGAACAGTGGAAGAGGTGATCATGTGGCTAAGTGTCCCAAATGTGGAACGGAAGTCAGCACTCCCAAGAAGTCTTGGAAGATGGCTGGAAGAGCAAACAAGAACGGCAAGAAAACAGAGATTACTATTGGACTGTTTGAGCATTGTGGAAAATCTTTCAGGGCTGTATTAGGCAAGAGAATAATCTGATTCAGCTAAAAGGATCAAACCCGACTCTTTTTCTGTAAACTCCTGCAGGAATTGTTCAGCAGAAGCTAATGACTGCGTTTGTTAATACCCAAACTCCTGCAGTGAGATTCACAAAATTCCAGGAATCACCAATCATCTCTGTCTTTTTTCCAGATGTTCAAGGAGCATTGCCCCCAACAGTAACTGCTGCCTTTGTAGATGCAACCGCTACAATTTGGTGAATCAAAAAATCTGCGTTTACTCACAAAACCTTCTCCACTGACAATAGAAGCAACGCTGGATATCTGCATTCCTATATCATGTCACAGACTAATTCATTTCACTTCAAACATTCCAAGATTTCAGTATTAAGAAATTTAAAGACGGATGCACCTATCATTAACCATGCTTTTCAAACATGACAAACAAAAGAAGCCAGTGCCTGACACTGAAGAAACCGAGAACAAATGCCATTGCACAGAATGCCTAACCAACCCAGACAAAACAGTCCTATATTGTGCCAGAGGAATCACCAAACAACCAATAGACCAAGTGCGAGGTAGGATAGGATGCAATTGTGTGTTCTGCCCAATCTACCATGAATATAAACTTGCAGGATGCTACCCCTGCCTGTACAAGCCAGTTGAAACAAGCTAGAAGGCTCACTTTTTCACTTCAAGCATTCCAAGAATGGGGAAATAAACAAAATCTTGCCAAGAATAATAGCTAAAAGCTGAGTTTCTGCATTCCTAGATAATTCCTCAGAACTAGTCTTTGCCATTTAGCAGTAAACACCTAAGGAGCAGCTTTCTCAGCTCACAACAGATTTGGCAGTGATTTGGGCATAATTTTAAAAAACAAATTAGTAGACTGTAAGGCTGAAGAGAATCAAAACCTAAATCAAACAAAAGAGGCGAGAAATATGAAAGAAATGAACGTGCACAAACTAGATTTAACCAAGATAGATGGAAACGGAGAATTTCCATGCCCAAGATGTGGAATTGTAATCTCTCCTGACGACCCAACAGAAGAGAAATACACAGTCTTATGTCCAAAGGTCAATGAGAACAGTCTAGAAGAAGTTGTGATTCTCTGCAATAGTTGCGGAAGCCACATTCACCTGACAGGATTCTCTACGTGTGCGATAACAGTTAGCGGAAAATCTTAAGTTCAGCACCAACCAAATTGTTTAGAGAGCTGGGTTCTATGACAGAGAACAAGAAATGTCCTAAATGTGGAAGCGAAATGGTACGCACAAGTTATCTGGCCGAAACGGTTGGAGCAGTTAGACTTGTGAAGTTTGGTGACATGGCTGGCGACAAAGTCATTCCTTTTTATTGCAGAAATTGCGGATACATTGAACTCTATAACGAGAAGAATCTAAAATAGGATTAAGATGCAGTTAGTGAGATTTCTTCTCTAGAGCCGTTAAAACTTCCATAGCTACGAGACGGAAGGCTTCTTGCCTGCTGGCGCCCTCATCACGCAACTGATTGAAACGTTTCCAGTAGCCCTCACGCGACAAAACGTCGGGTTCCTGCCCCTGTATGCTCGTAGTATCAACGGGCTTACCCGCCTTCGCAGCGAGCTTCTGGTTCAAATCGTCAATCTGTTTCCGTGAGTTATCCAGTTGCTTTCGGAGGTCGCCAATCATGTTCATAACGTCAATCTCGGGCTTTGTGAGCTCCGCCAGCTTCGCCTCCAACTTTGCAAGCCTCTCGCTGTTCTGACAGTCCGCCAACAAGTCGGTCTTTCGTCCTTTGTGCTTTGCTCGCAAATTGTGTCGTTCCATCATTTATGAGGAGGCATTTTCCTTTTGCCAACTCTCGTTCGTAATGTTTGAGGCTGTTCATTGTGAAATCGGATTTGAGGTCTATGTAGAACTCTGAGTCAAACATTGTCTTTATGTCATTCAAAGTTGCGGTCTTAAAACTGCGCGATGGAGCCACATCGAGCATAGATAATCTGGGCTACTCGAGTTTGCACGAGACCACTGCAAGACTTTTAGCTAAGGCTTTTGGGGTTACTACTTGCCCAAACTTTCTATCAAAATGACCGAACAACTTCTTAGAAACTGGACTATCATCCCACAATCATCTACTCACCTTCCTTTTTCGGGGATGATTCTTGTTCTTCGATTTTAGTCTCAGAAGGTATCGGTATTGTGTTTCCGCGTTCTTTTTTCTCGTCATTAATGGCTGTCTGTGTATCTTCAAGAATGGCAGTAGCTCTACTGGTATCACGATGCTACCGTTAGATTTTTCGATTGAATCCACGGTCAAGCCGACTGTCTCTAATGGAAAGTCTTCTAAGCCGTCAATGTCTACCGTCTTACACTTCTGAGCAGTTTTTCGTTTCAACAATTTTTGTTTCATATTTTTTTCTCCTTTTGCGCGCGCCAGTTTGTTGCTAAATTATTGGAGTTTACATATTTGTGTTTAAGTTTGTTCGAGCTTGAGTATTTAGGGTGAAGGATGGAAGAACCCGAATTCTCATGCACCATCCTATCCGAACTAAACTTAGATGATATAGAAAAAGTCGTCAAGGAAGCCTACCACAAAGAAAACAGTCCAGGCAGACCTCCAAGAAAACCAATGGGAATCTTCAAAGCGCTCATCGTTAAACGGCTCCAGCAGATTCCCAGCGAAAGAGAACTCTGCAGACGACTATGGAAAGACGAGAACCTTAGAGAACTCTGCGACATAGAAACGGCACAGAATCCCTATCATCCGTCTCAGTTGTCAAGGTTTAAGAAACGCGTCGGAAACAGAAGGCTCCGGAGAATCATGAACAAACTGCTCAAGGAATTATTACGAGGCGGCGTGATAAGCGGCGAAACGGTAAACTCGGACGCTACGTTCGTCAACGCGTACAGCCGGCGCGACCTACATGATAACAGTCGTGGAAAGTCTGACCTAGAAGCTAGGGTCGGCAGAAACGGCAAAACCTACGAGCTTGGCTACAAGCTGCACATGGCCGTGGACGCCAAGTCCGAACTTCCCTTAGCAGTCATAGTTGCCCCCGCTAATGATAACGAGAAGAAGCATGCTCCAGCCCTTTTTCGCAGAGCTTGGAAGGTGACTGAACATCGGATTAAAATCTTCATTGCTGATTCGCAGTATTCAAGCAGAAAACTAAGAGAACAACTTTTTGCATGCGATGTCAAAGCGGTGATTCCCTATCCGGCCAACCAGCTAAAAGAAGAGGCTAATGTGCTGCGGGTGGACAAGTACTTCAGGACTCATGGTTCCAGCTTGGAGAAGCAGCTTTACAGGCAGAGGAGCGGTGCTGAGCGGGTGAATTCGAGGCAGAAGGAGCTGCTTTGTCTTGAAAGGCACAGGGCCAGAGGTCTTGAGCGGATAACTGCGCATGCGTTGCTCTGCATGATCGCCATGCTGCTCAATGGGGTGGTAGCGTTGAGGCTAGGCAGACCGGAAAAAGCGAGGTCAATCACTATGCTCGCAAGGTAAGGGTAAACAGACGTTAACACAAAGAAATCGAATTAGCAACAAGCTGGCGCGCTATTGGTTGGACTAAACTTTAGTCCACCAACCAACCATTCACCGTCAGAGGCAGGACAAAAACAAAGGAGGTATGAACCTTACATGTGCTCTAACTTAGGGCTATTAGAGTTAGGCTGGACCAAGGAGTTTCCGTTCAAGGCGTTTAACCCAGTCAGGGGTCTTCTTCAAAGCCAGAATCAGCGAGCTTAACAAGCCAACTCCAATTACGAACAAGACTGGCAGCAATATGTATACTATTAGGGGGGCTCCCTCTGTAATGGTAACATAAGCAAGAAAGATCCAAACTAGAAGAATCAGTGATGAAAAGGCTATGCCAACCAGCAGGAATAATCTCAACGCAGGCTGAAGGCTTGATTTCTGCGATGCCTCCGCAATTCTAACATACTTTTCATCTTCGGCAGTTAATTCTTCTTTAATCAAATTCAACTGATTTAGCGCTTTCTTTCCAAGGGGCGTAAGAACGTAAAAGCGCTTTTCGTTCTTTTCTGCAAACCCCTTAAGTTGTTCAAGGTGATAGTTCAGTTTTCCTGTTGAGAGACCCAACTCTGTGATCAAATCTGTGTAGGACACGCCTTCCAGTCGATAAGCAGTGATTTTGAGTATAGTGCGCCTCATCGGATGAGCTAAGGCTTGGAAAATTATATTCTCAACTTGTTCTTCGGGCTCAAACATTGTTTTTCCCTTGAAACTATTTGTTGTGGACATCTTAAATCGGTTTTCGAAAAGGAAAACATGACAACTTTTCCAAGAACTCTAATTGCAGGAAATAGAATAGATGTATACTCGATTTCGCTCATCACTAGCCGTGATTGAAAAATAGTAGTGCAGTTATTCCCTACAATCATTGATTTTGACTGGTCGGGAAATCCTGTTTCAAATAAGCGCAATACTTGTCTTCTATCCTGTCATAATAGCCTATTTCCATTGCTTTGGTGCTCAACACTCCGTATTCTGTGCATCCGAGCATCCAAGCCACAACATGAGCCAGTTCAACTCTCTCCTTGGAAGCAAAGTACTCTTTCTCAATCATCTCAACTACTAATTTGCTCATGGAGCAAAGGAAATCGGTGAAGTCATCTAGTTTCTTCAGCCCGCTCTCCGCAATTCTCCGTTCGACATCCCACGCAACATATGGCTGCAAAAGGTTGTCAGAACCTGGGTCAACAGCAAACTTATCGCCTGAAAATAGAGTTCCAAGCTTGTAGGCTATCTTGCTCTTGACTACGTTCTTCTTCTTGAGTTCAACCATCACTCTGAAACTGAAGACTGTTTCATCATCAACTCTGTCTCTGATCAGAAAATGTAAGCTCTTGACTCCTTCGAGACCGCTCACAAAATGGTATAGGTCTGGCAAAGCTGTCTTGATTTGTTCGGCCTTGCATTTGAAAACGGCAACACACCATTCATCAACAACTGACATTTGTCATCAGAAATCGAAATCACAAAAAATCCTATTTAAAGATATTCGGGCAGGGCTATGTTGTTTGGTCGATCTGTTCTTCTGGCGTGGTCTCAAATTCCACTCTTAGAAATGCTTAAACAAGAATAACACCCAACTGAAAAACATGATATTGATACTGAAAATTGACCGAGCACTATACGAAGTTGATGATGCAAAGAAGGTCTATTGGTATCGTGGAAGAAATCCCGACTGGAAAAGGCTTAGCAGAGAGGAAAACAGGGCAAACAAGAAACATATCAACGGACACACAAGAATCTTTCCTGATGGGAAAAGAAAGGTTTTCACGTTCAAAGAACAGTAAGCAGTGAGCGCATATCCTCATGAAATGGCAATATTCGAAGGGAAATCCGTGCAGAACCTGTTATGGATGGGACCCTCTAATCTCCTCCAATTGCAGCCACAAGAAGTTTAGCTGCCCTGAATGCGGAAGACAGCAATGCCTACTGCACTGGCCGTATCCTATGCAAACTGAAGCAGAGGCGATTCATTTCTTGAAGTCAGCGGAGCTGAAGACAGGGAAAAACTGTTTCGTACGGCATGTTAAAATTGGAAAGTTCGAGAAATGGAAGATATTTACTAGTGAGGAAGACTACGAAAGCTACGTCAAATTTAGGAAACACAGAAGATAAACTTCGTCAGTGGCTTTCACCCTTTCTTCTTAGTCTCAAGTCAACCTCATTTCTTGAGGCGGATTCATCGAGGAATTCCTTGAGAATCTTGGACTTAGTCTTGCTATCGCCAAAGTCAACCTTAGCCATTTCCCTTTTTTGTTTGGCTCTCTTTAGCGAAACCTCCAAATCCGATATCGGTAGCAGCGCAGTTGCAATACAGTAATAACTCTTGGACCTGCCGTCATCGAAGTCCTTGAGCATTTCCTCGAGCAACTCAATACGCTTTTTCTGCTGTTCACCAAATCTTTCCAGACCATACTTCTGTATGAATTCCAGATTGGGCTTAGCCTTCTTATAAGTCAAGAACGAGTCATATTCTCCGCCTATTTCCAGCCATGATGCAAACTTTGAACAAGGAAATTCACTGCATTGACCGCAGACTTCAAGCCCCCTCTCCTTTACACAACAAGTTACGTAAGAACAGGATGGATGTTTGTTGTAGAAATCTGGTCCACAGCATCTTGGGCACCTAGAACTTCCAGCGGTGTAATACCTTGGGCATAATCCACAATCAAGACCGCAACAACCGACTGTCGGATAGCTCTTGACGGGGTGGTCCCTCAATCCTATGCCACTCTCTGCTTGACTTCTAGAACGTTCGGATTAAATAGCTTACGATAAATGAGCAGCGCCCGCGCTGTGGCGGTTGGGAGTGCGGAGCAGAGATGGAGATGCCGCGACTGCCGACACCGTTTTAGCGAGAGAAGGTCATTGCAAGAAAAAACAAGCTGCCTCATAAATAGAACGAACGTCACAATTAGAGATAGTCGAGTATGCGACCTCCTACAGGAGTCGAAAAACTTGACAGAAAACACCCGACTAGAGAACGCCCAGCGGGAGGGCACGTTACAAACCGCTGATGCCAAGCGCAAAATTGTTGAATATAGCCTATGGCTATGGAAGCAAGGCTATTCTGAAGCAACAATCAAAGGAAGAGTAAAACGCTTAAACCGGCTAGTAAAACTTGGGGCAAACCTCAATGACGAAGAATCAGTAAAAGGAATCATAGCTAAACAAGAATGGAGTGTAAGCAACAAAGTTAACGTCGTCGACGCATACGACAGCTTCCTAAGAATGCAGGGGAAAACCTGGACACCGCCTATTTACAGAAGGGTCAGGACACTGCCATTTATTCCAACAGAAACAGAACTGGATCAGCTAATTGCTGGCTGTAGCAAGAGGCTGGCAACTTTCCTGCAACTTCTCAAAGAGAGTGGAATGAGATGTGGGGAAGCCTGTCAGCTCAAGTGGACAGACGTCGACTTGGTTGGTTACTCCGTTCGAGTTACGCCGGAGAAAGGAGGAAATCCAAGAAACCTAAAAATCTCAAACAAGCTTGTCGAAATGTTAAATGAAATGCCAAAAGAAACGATAAACGCTTTCACCTACAATACCAATGCATGGATAAGAAACTTCGCGCGGCAAAGAAAGAAAATCGCCTTCAAACTGAAAAACTCCAGGCTTCAACAAATAACGTTCCACACTTTTCGCCACTGGAAAGCCACCATGGAATACCATAAAACCAAAGACATCCTTCACGTGAAAGAAATCCTCGGCCACAAATCACTCAACAACACCATGCTTTACACCCAGCTGATCAACTTCAAAGATGACGATTTCACAGCCAGCGTTGCCCACTCTGAAGAGGAAGCCTGCAAATTGATTGAAGCTGGATTTGACTTCGTTTGCGACTACAACGGCAACAAAATCTTCCGAAAACGCAAATAGCGACAGTCACCCAGATGACCGGTGTTCATTAAAAACGATGTTGAATGGACCGGTGGGGATTTGAACCCCAGACCTCCTGAGTGCAAGTCAGGCGTTCATACCAACTGAACTACCGGCCCGTCAAGGTTTTCTGATTTCATAGAACGGTTCAATGATATTTAGGTTTTGTTCGCACAAAGTATGGTTATTTGAAAGCAAGCAACAATGAAAACAAAAAAAAGAAAGAAAAGATATGAAACGGTTTACCGAATAATCTTTAGAAGCTCAATAGCGCCTTCTTGGGGGTTGTTTCTTAGACCAGCATTCTCGGCAATAGATAGGCCTATTCGGATCAGGTTTGAACGGAACTTCGCATTCCTAACCGCATTCAGAACAGGTCGCCTTGTGCAGCTCTTTCTCGGCCATTAACTATTTCAACTCCTTATCTCTTTAATTGGCATGCAAAAAGCGCTTCTTGCACGACGGACATAGCCAGGCAAAAGTAACACATAAAATTTGTCTTCCACTATTCCGCAAACAAACTTTTTTCAAGGCATGCCTCATCGGAGTATTTTGTCACCAGTTAATCACGTCTTCTTTCAAAACCGCTAAACTGAAACCCAAAGGCACAGATTCTAAAGCAAGATAAACCGTTAAACTACTAATGGAGATGGAGGGAATGGTTGAATTCAAAACAGTCAAAATCCAACCTGAAAAAGACTGCAACGTCATCTTGGGAATGGCGCACTTCATAAAAACCGTCGAGGACCTCTACGAAGCACTAGTTAACTCTGTGCCCAATATCAAATTCGGCATCGGTTTCTGTGAAAGCTCAGGACCGTGCCTGGTGAGAAGCGAAGGCAACGATGAAGTACTGACTCGTTTAGCAGCGGAGAAAGCTTTTGAAATCGCATGCGGCCACAGCTTTCTAATCTACTTGAAAAATGCATACCCCCTTAACGTGCTAGACAAAGTCAAAAAGGTGCCCGAAGTATGCACCGTTTTCGCCGCAACAGCGAACCCAGTGGAAATAGTAATTGGCGAAACAGAGCAAGGCAGAGGTATAATGGGCGTCATTGACGGGCTAAAAACCACAGGCATAGAAACAGACGAAAACGTCAAAGAACGTAGAAAATTCTTGAGAGAAATCGGTTACAAACTGAGTTAAAAACACAAAGAAATATGGAAAACGGAGGTGCAAGGTGAAGTCAACCTTGCTTCTGGGCATCGCATAGCCAAGAGCTAATAAAGAAACTGGGATGGAGTTATCTTTGAATCATTATTTCTGCTGGCTGAATCTGAAAAGTGAGTTTATCGGAGGCATACGCGACGAGTTGACCATACTGCTTTTCGGTAAGGACGTGACGTGCTCTGTACAAAACTTCAAGACATACTTCTTTGAAAACGAGATCAGCACAACTCATTTTTGCGTCGTCAATCAATTCCTTGCAAGCTTTGAGGATTTGTTCACTCATGCAACTTCACCTTGCA
>Ga0105100_10002117_pt1 | contig 11623 bp, 9 predicted proteins | sample PPLLak12cMay2015_2_FD_87033 | JGI IMG/M metagenome (GOLD analysis project Ga0105100, IMG submission 87033) | Freshwater sediment microbial communities from Prairie Pothole Lake near Jamestown, North Dakota, USA - PPLs Lake P8 Core (1) Depth... | ecosystem: Environmental > Aquatic > Freshwater >... | reverse complement strand
CTGTTGAAACAGAGAATCTAAATGCCAGGCAGGCTGCAATGCCAGTCCCTGCCATGCGGGTATGCCCTGACTGCAATCAGGAAAACCGGCTGGAAGCAGGTTTCTGCCGTTTCTGCGGTGCCGCCCTCTCAGGTCTATCTCCGGTAAACAGCAGCAGTCATGATTTCCAGCTGCAGCCCGGAATGCTCATAGAGGGCCGCTATACGGTCATCAGGCAGATCGGCGAAGGGGGAATGGGCAGGGTCTTCCTGGCAGTTGACAACCAGGGCAGGCGTTATGTACTCAAGCAGGTGCGAGAGCTCCCGAAAAATGCAGATGTCGAGGACTACGAAGTATATATCCGAAGCATCCAGCGCGAAGCACAAATTCTCTCATCGCTGCCTCACCCTTACCTGCCAATCGCCAGGGACTTCTTAATCACGCCGCAATCGTTCATCATTGCCATGGACTACATTGAAGGGCGCACACTGGCCGACGTCCTGTCGGAATCGGCTGAGGCGCTGCCAGAAGACAGGGTGCTGCGCTGGGCAGTCCAGATTTGCGACGCGCTGGCCTATTTGCACAGCAAGACTCCGCCCATCATCCACCGCAACATCAAGCCAAAGAATATCATCCTGGAAAGCGGGGAAAATGAGCGGGTGCGCCTGGTCGGATTTGGCCTGGCGCGCTATTATGTGGATGGTCTCGATCATGACGAGGAATTTTTTGGCACAAAAGGGTTTTCACCACCCGAGCAATATGGGGCTGCACAGACGGATGCACGCAGCGATATTTTCAGCCTGGGTGCTACCATCTTTGCCCTTCTGACCAAAGCAGATACGGACCAATTCATCCAGGATATCGACAGCGAGCAGATCAGCCTGGGATTCCCCGAAATCGATGCACTCAATCCAAAAATCTCTCCTGCTGCCAGCCAGGTTGTCAGGAAGGCATTAAATGCATCACCCGCCGACCGCTTTCAAAGTGCGGATGAGATGAAGTCTACAATCTTGCAGGTACTGTCCCAGGAAACGGGACAGAAGAGTATAGAAGCGTACGTATTAAACCAGCCTGTGACATTGGAAGAGACAAAATTCTGTGAGTTCAAGGAGGTAAAAGGCGCTCACCCTGTCAGGGCTATCTGGCGGATAGTAGACCAGTACGTGGTGGCCTTTCTGAACAGCGAAGGAGGCCGCATCTTTTGGGGAATCCGCGATTCAGATCGGGTGGTGGTCGGCGTAAAGGCCAGCTACCGCAACCGTGATGAGATTCGGCGCGCAGTCATGGATAAAATCATCCGCATCCAGCCAGCGATTTCACCGAGTGCATATCGCATAAACTTCCACCAGGTACTGGAAAACCAGGCGCCCATCCCGGATTTATTTGTCATCGAGGTGGTTGTCCCACGCTCCCTGACACGCTTTCTCTACTTTACTGCCGAGGGGGAGGTTTTTGTGAAGACGGAGGCTGGAAAGAAACACCTATCAGGATCGGAAATTCAGGATGAAATCATCCGCCGTTTGCACCCTTAATCGATTTTTAAATCCATTATAATCAGGCGATGGCTACCAACCATTCACTTTCAGGCGTCTATGCGGCGGCGTTAACACCACTATTAGCAGACCAATCCCTGGCGAAGGAGGATGTTACCAAGTTATTGGATTTCCTGGCCAGGCGTGGATGTCATGGTGTGCTGCTGTCGGGCACCACTGGTGAAGGACCTTCATTTTCTGCTCCTGAGAAAATCGAGCTGTGGAAGACCTCGCTCAGCATTCGGAAATCTCACCCGAAATTCCGTTTGCTGGCAGGTACAGGCACGCCCAGCCTGGATGAGACGATCGATTTGACTCGCACCGCATTCGACCTTGGCTTGGATGGTGTGGTTGTGCTGCCACCTTATTTCTATCGCAATGCCACAGAGGAAGGCCTTTTTGCCTGGTACAACCAGGTGCTGTTGAAGGCCGTCCCGGCCGGTGGATTCCTGTTTGTATACCATATCCCCCAGGTTACGGGTGTCTCGCTGACACTTGATCTCTTCGCGCGCCTTAAAGACGCATATCCGGAAAGATTTGCCGGCTTGAAGGATTCATCTGTTAACCCGGAACATTCCAGGCAGCTTGGTGAAAAATTCGGTAAAGACCTGTGTGTAGTCACCGGTAATGACCGCCTGTTCTCCACAGCGTTGCGAAACCAGGCCAGCGGCTGCATCACCTACCTGGCAAATATCCGTTCCCAGGACCTGCGACTGGTTTGGGATGCTTTCGAAAGAAACGAGGAAGAAAAGGAAGCCCAGGCGCGGCTGGATACCGCTCGTGCGATTGTGGACAAATACCAGCCTGCTGCAGCATCTTTAAAAGCCATCATTGCCAGGTTGTACCACTTCCGGCGCTGGACAGTGCGGCCGCCGCTAGTCCCGATTTCTGAAGAACGCGAAAAGACTGTGCTGGATGAATTGATAGAGGCCGGGATCACATCTGCCAGATAATTTCACATTCTGCACGGGTCTTCCCGGCAATAATCCATGTCAGAAAAACTAACTGAAAACCAGCGGCTTCAGTGGATGCTTCTCAGCCTGGTCTTGATTCTGGGCCTGATTATCGGGCTGGCGCTGCTCATTTTCCTGAGCCCCAGGCTGATTACAGCAGACCGTGAGAAGACTTCCTCCCCGACCAACGTAGAGCCATCGATTGTGCCCACATTCTCACAGCAGCCTTTTCCTACTCTGACTCAATCTTTCACCCCTCGCCCGACTCAATCTCCCACCATTACTCCTTCGCCGTCGGTGACCACGACTCCGTTCGATACTCCTACTGCCACCGGACCGCCGACGTTGACCCCAGCCAGGCCGCTGGCCCAGAGCGCCAGCTATGTGCTGGCGACCTGGTCTCCGGAAGAAGCAGATCACATGATCCTGTTGATGGAGGATTACCCAAACACGCCACCCGGACTGTCACAGGGAAATGACCCGGGTGCATACTTCGATGCTTACAAATATGCTGGCATCGCGCTTCAGGAAAGCCTGATTTTTTTTCCGGAAGCAGACCAATTCACTGAGTGGCAATGGCAGCTGGCCTATAACATGGCCCAAATGGGCGATGAAGAAGCAGGGAAACTGTATGCTGACCTGATTTCGGCAGCACTCACCCAGGGGGATGTGGAGCTGAGCGAGCTGTACATCTGGTTCCAGGAGCGTGAACCGCGTTTATCGCTCTACATGGCCGCAACCCAACCCCCGCAAGGCTACCTCAGCAGTCACCTGGTTGAGATTCGCGGCCCTGGAAGCGCCTTTATATGGCTGGTCGAAACAGCAGGCGCTTACCAGGCTTTCTCCCTGGTCAGCCATTTTGATTTTGTTAACCAGCCGCAGGCCGGCTGGATCCTGGCCGAGCTGAACCAGGGTGCCCAGGATGGAGATGAGCTGGCGGTCTATTTCTCGAACAACAAGGGAGACTACCTGCTGGCTCCGCCGCAAGTTTTCAATCTTAATAAAATTCCGGCTGTAGAGATGCCGTTCTATCCTTCCGGTAAGCTGTTTGACATTGGAATGGAGTTTTCGAACAGGTGGGTGGTCGTGCAGAGCACCGGAGATCGCAATGACCTGGCATTTCAGAGCCAGGTTTTTCCTACCTGCCCGCTTAAAATAACGCTTCTGTACCGCTGGAACGGATCATTTTTCGAGTTTCTGAGCGAGCGTTATGACCTGGTCAATAAACCGGAGAACCTGGCCAGCTGTGAAGTCCTGGCTGAGCACTCAGCAAAATTCTGGGGTCCTAAAGCCGCTGTCAGTGTGATGGAGCCCCTGCTTTCCAGCTGGCCACCCGAGCTGGACCTTAATGGACAACCTTATCCCCTGGATGCCTATGATGAATGGCGCTACCGGCTGGGTGTATATTATGCATTGCTGGGAGAAACCGAAAAGTCGATCGGCTGGATGAAAGAGAATATCTATTCTCCCAGCCTGCCATTGAGCAGCTGGATCGAACCCTCGCAAGATTTCCTGGAAATTTACAAGACCAATGAAGATTTATACCTGGCATGTGTGAGTGTCGATTTCTGCGATGCGAACCTGGCGGTCGAGAGGCTGGCTTCCAGTCTGCAATCATCCCCGGAAATGTTGAGTGATTTGTGGGACCTGGGTGTAAAAACTCACGCCTCGGGCTATTTTGATTTCGAGCTGGATGACCAGACCGAACGCTGGTTCACCGTACGGCACCGTCCATTGGAAGCGCTCCAGTTTTGGATCCTGGGGCAGTTCACCCTGGGGGTGAAGGCTTTATTTACGGGGGAAGTGGATGCCAGTCCACCCCAAATGTATATTCTTGACCAGGCATATGTAAGCGAGGAGTCGATTCAGTGGTCGCCGGTCACTTTCCTGGATAATTACCTGGCCTTCAGCTTGCAGAGGATTCCGGGCAGCCTGGAACCATACCTGGTAAATATTTCTTTACGGCAGGAATACCCGGATAAGTTCCAGGAGGCTGTCGATGCAGCCGAGGCAGACCTGTTTGCGGGAGCACCTCCGGGGGAGATTTTCACCCGACTGGTGGAGCTGCAGCAATACCCGGGGCTGCTCTGCCAGAACGATTGGAGCTGCGACCATTACTTTTATTTACGCGGGCTGGCAGCTCAGCTGGACGGTAACAAGCAGGCAGCCATCGAGGCCTACCACCGCGTGTGGCTTGATTACTCCAAGAGCCCATTCACCACGATGGCGCGCCTGAAGCTGGCTGGTTCGCCGGTGTTCATTTCACCGACGCCGACCAGCAGCCTGACGCTCACCGGCACAAGCATACCTTCTCCAACCATTTCACCCATTTTCACGGAGACACCTACGCTTGGAACAACAACGCTAACTCCCATACCAACTACTCCTTATCCTGCTCCATAAGAAATCGAGACAGATCAACCTGGATGGTAGCCCACCGGATGAATTGGCGAATAATATACTCAAAATCTTCGCATGGCCCCTGGAATATGGCCGTGGATGAAGCAATCCTGGAATCGACTGGGAGTGGATTGGTGCCTCCTACTCTTCGACTATATGCCTGGGAGCCGGTCTGCTTGTCTTTGGGAATGGCTCAACCGTACTCAGATGTTAACCAGGCAGCCCTGGCGGAAAGAGGCTGGCACCTTGTCCGCAGGCCGACCGGCGGGCGGGCGATACTGCATACTGCTGAGTTAACCTATTCTATCTGCGGTCCGCAGACAGAACCCAGCCTGTCCGGAGGGGTGCTTGAGAGCTACCGTGTGATCTCTGCAGCACTGCTGGAAGCGCTCAAACTGCTGGGCGTGGAAGCCATATCAAATGAGAAGTTTGACCCGGGAAGGAACTCCCCACATGGCGAGCAAAGTGATGCACGGAAAGAGATCGACCCGGTGTGTTTTACCGAGCCCTCTAATTATGAAATCACTGCCAGTGGAAAGAAGCTGATCGGAAGCGCCCAGGCCCGGCGCGGAAACGCAGTCCTGCAGCATGGCTCTCTACCCCTGACCGGCGATCTGCTGCGCATCGTCCAGGTGCTGAATTATGCCGATGACACAGCCAGGCAGTCCGCCGCCAGACGGATCAACGAGCGGGCGGCTACCGTAGAGCAGCTGCTGGGTAAGAAAGTGAGCTGGGAAGAAGCTGCCTTGGCCATGCAAAGCGCTTTCGAAAAAATACTTGGACTGGAGTTGGAAGTCCGGGAGCTGTCAGCTATCGAGATCAGCCGGGCAGGCGAACTGGTGGAGCAGAAATACGATAATCAGGAGTGGACCGCCAGAATCTGATAGGCAGGTTTTTACACGATTCCAATAATTATGGTGCGGGTGGGGTGGGCTGGATGAAAATGATTTCCGGGTAGCCCAGCTCGCGCAGCAGCCGGTACAGGGTTTTCTCTCCGTTCGTGCGAGCGATCTCCAGGATGCCGTCTTCGACGGCAGCTTTCTCGATCTCCGATTCTGCCGCCCGCCGGGCATTCGTCTCCAGGTTGACATCTCCCTTGGTTAATAGACCCGTTTCCCGGTTGTAGACATAGGATTTTTCGTTGTCGAGGGAGGCGATAAAAATCTCGGGCTCTGGTAGCTGGATATAAACCACGCCGTCCTTCACTTCGATGTCATCGGGTCCCAGCAATGCCAGGTCGATCCCGGCAATCACATCTCCGTGCCCGACAAACAGCAGCCGGTCGCCGAGCAGCGATCCCAATACTCCCTGCCCGGTTTCAGCCGTGATCACCTTCTCGATCGAGAACTGGATAGTTTCCAGCCGTGCCAGGTTGCGGACTTCGCGCAGTACGGTGACCGGAGATGGGAGAATTGTAGGTGTAGGATTGAGGATCTCGGATACCTGTGTGCTCAGGTTCCTTCCGAGCGATTCGACTGGCTCAATCGTGCGTTGCAAGGTGTTCTGGATCAGGAAGTAGATCGACGCTGTGAAGACCGTACCGATCAGCAGGACGCCAATCACCAGCACCCAGGCTTGATTTTTATTCATGCCTCAGATTATACTATGCACACCTGCGAGAGATAGACATGGCGATCGGTTTGCTTACACTTCAAATCCATTTGCCTGGATGCACTTCGCTCAAGGAGAAACGCAGCCGGCTGAAACCGCTGATCTCCCGTCTGCACAAGGAGTTCAATATCTCAATCGCTGAAGTGGAACAAAATGATGCCTGGCGTGAAGCAGTCATCGCCTGCGCGATAGTCAGCAACGATCACAGCCACGCCCAGCAGGCTTTGCAAACTATTTCGAAGTGGATCGATGTGTACTGGCCAGATATTCAGGTTGAAAATGAGAGACTGGAATTGATTTGATCTGGAAAATCTTTCGGGATTAAAGAGGTGCTATGGACTTACATTTAGCAGGCTTGCGCGCCCTGGTCACCGGTTCGAGCCGCGGACTGGGGTATGAAACGGCTCGCACCCTGGCGAGTGAAGGCTCACAGGTGGTCATAAACGCGCGCGACCCGCAACGATTAACAACAGCAGCCAGCCAGATTCATTCTGAAACAGGGGGACGCGTGGAAGCGCTGACTGGCGATCTGACTGACCCGCTGGTTCCCGGGATGCTGGTTGCCAGGGCGGTTGAAATCCTGGGTGGCCTGGACCTGCTGGTGACCAACTCCGGCGGCCCGCCTTCGGGTAAATTCGAAGCACACAGCGACGAGGCCTGGCAAAAATCCATCGACCTGAACTTGATGGCCCATGTGCGCCTGATCCGTGAAGCTCTGCCATACCTTCGCCTATCGAAAGCCGCCAGCGTTCTCACGATCACTTCTTACTCTGTCAAACAGCCGATTCCAAACCTGGTTTTGTCGAACAGCATACGGATGGCTACTATCGGATTGACCAAATCACTGGCGTTGGAGCTGGGACGTGAAGGGATCCGTTTCAATTCCATCTTACCGGCATGGACAGATACCGAACGGGTGCAGGAGTTAATGGAAGCGCGCGCCCAGATCAATTCCACAACTGCAGAAGATGAGATTGAAAAGCAAGCCAGGGAGAGCCCGATGGGACGGATGGGAACACCGCAGGAATTCGCCAACATGGCGGTTTTCTTGCTTTCCCCCTGCGCATCGTATGTGACCGGTGTGATGCTCACAGTCGACGGGGGGATGTATAAGGGTACTTTCTAAGTAGAGAACCTGCTGCGGTGGACCATGTAGATCCCTGACAGCACAGCAATACTACCCAGGATGTGCCAGGCTGTGAATTGTTCTCCGAACAGCGGGATGGCGATGAAGGCGGTCAGCACGGGCTGCAGCAGCAGCGTTGGGGAGACAATGGAGGCAGGCAGGTGTCCCTGGACATAGTTAAGCAGCAGCCAGCCGGTAACCTGCACGATCAGCGCGGATGCCAGGAAACTGAACCAGGTAATGGCATTATAGCCGGTCAGCGGTTCACCAAATAAAAGGCTCAAAAGGAGCAAGACCAGGGCCGAGCTGGCTGTAGATATCCAGTAATAGCTGAGCGTATCGAGCTGTGATCGACCAGCCTGGGTGACCAGGAAATAAGCCCCATAGAAGATTGCCGCCAGCAGACCCAATAAGGATCCGAGACCGAATTCCAGCGCCAGGAGCATGTCCTGGCCAAGGACCAGCATCACCCCCGCCATGGCGATCCATAATCCTATCCAGAAGGTCCTCACGCGTCGTTCGTGGAAAAAAACCAGCGAACCGAGTCCAACCCACAATGGGGCAGTGTTCGCCATCAGGGTTGGATTTGTGGCTCCGCCCAGCACTATTCCTGAAGACCACAGTGCCAGGTCAGCGGCAAACAGCAATCCTCCTGCCGCAGCAATCCAGGCACTGCGTTTTTGGATAATGTGCGCTTTTTTACGCTTGTTGATAATAAAGGGGATGAAAAGCAGAATTGCAGCGATGGCGGTCCGATAAAAGCTGGTGACAACACCCGAAGCCTGTGCCAGGCGCACGAAGATCGCGGCGGACCCCAGAATCATGACTCCTGCCGCCAGCCCCAGGTACAGCCATATGTTCGACCTTGAGCTGTCAGGCGTGTTGTTCTGGTGTTTCATATAGCATCAGGTTTTTACCGGTGAATATTCCCACAAGGAACTTAGATTCAGATCGAGATTCGCTATCTAGCGGTACCTTGATAATCTTTACAATCAAGAAGCTAAACTTCTCCGAGAAGTTTAGCTTCTATTACTGGCTGGGAAAATCTCTCCTTTTTGAAAGGCAGTTATATCCCACGGATTAGCTTGCAATGTCGGTTCGGATCAGGAAAGCAGGATCTACTGGATCAATGCTTGCAGCCGGTCGACATACCCGGAGAGAATCTGGAAAGTTTCTTCCACGGGTTGTGGAGTCGCCAGGTCAACGCCTGCTTGCCTGAGCACATCGAGCGGATATTTTGAGCTGCCTGCCTTCAAGAAACCCAGGTAAGCCTCGACTGCGCCTGGCTTACCGGATAATATGGCGCGTGACAGGGCGTTGGCGCCGGAAATCCCGGTCGCATATTGGAAAACATAATAATCCTGGTACAGGTGCCCAAAGGTAGCCCAGGTGATCCCGTAACGCTGGCGGTCAAGCTTCACATGGTCGCCATAGGCTTCCTGCAGGAAGTCTGCCAGTATTTCGTTCGCCTCCTGGGCGCTCAGGCCTTCGCCGCGTTCGGCTCGCCGGTGGGTTTCCAGCTCGAAGCGTGCCAGGGTCGGCATGGTGAAGAAATAGCGGTAGAAGTTTGCCATGGCTTCTTCGATGACAGCAATTTGGAACGCCGGGTCTTTTTCGTTCTCCAATAAGTATCCCCTGACCATGGCCTGGTGGAAATTGGAAGCCACTTCAGCCAGGAACAGCGAATAGCCTCCATAAATGATCGGTTGGGTTTTCCATGTCAGGTAAGAATGCATGGAATGACCGAGCTCATGCGCCAGTGTGCTCAGGCTGAAGATTTCATCGGTGTAGCTCATCACGATAAATGGATGAGTTCCCTGGTCCCCGTATGAGAAAGCCCCAGAAGTCTTCCCGAGGTTTGGATAAATGTCCACCCAGCGCTCTTCCAGGCAGCCCCTGCGCAAGGTTTCGATGTATTCGCTGCCCATAGGAGCCAATCCGGCGCAGATGTAATCTACAGCCTTTTTGAATGGAATTTGCGGGCGAGTAGAAGTTAATGGCGCCCACATATCGTAGACCTGCAGGTCAGCCACTCCCAAGGCCTTTGCCCGCAGAGCGAAATAACGGTGCCAGGTGGGAAGGTTCTTGCGAAAGGTCTCGATCAAGTTGTGAAAAACCTCAACCGGGACATTATTGGCGAACAGGGAGGCTTCCAGGGTCGATGTGTGCCGCCGGGCCCTGGCCTGGAATACATTCTGTTTAAGCGAAGTATTCAGATTGGAGGCCAGGGTGTTTTTAAATCCCAGGTAAGAATCCTGGTAGTTTTCCCAACAGGTCCTGCGAGCCTGCCGGTCGGGATTGGACATGATTTTATTGAATGTACCCTGTGTGACTTCCAGCTCCTCGCCCGTGGAGGTCCTGGCTGGCTTGAAACGCAGGTCGGCATCCGTGAGCATCCCGGCCGTGTTTTGCACGCTGGAAAAAGGATCAGCCAGGCTTCCCAGCAGCTCTTCGACTTCTCCCGACCGGACATGAGCCTGTTTGCGAAACAGGTCTTCGAGATACTGCGAGTAGACCACCAGGCGGGGTTCACTCTTCAACCAGCCATCCAATGTCGGCTTGCCAATTTCGATCAGTTCTGGTTCTATGAAAGCCGCGGCGCTCAGCGCTTTTCCCAGAGTCGATTGAGCCTTGCCCGGCATCACGGCAGCCTGCTGATCGCCCTTATCCACTTCATGGCTCATATTAGCAAACATAAATGCCACGCCGGTGCGGTTCAGAATCCGGTCCCTGGCTTCGAGGATTTCCGCCAGCTTCGAAGGGCCGTCTTTCAGGTGGCCTTTATAACTCGTGAAAAGGGTAAACTCACGATCGAGGGCGGATAATTCCTTCTCCCAATCTGGAATAGATCTGAAAACACTTTCGGAATTCCAGGTGAAATCCTTGTGAATTTCTTGCCGGGCAGGGACTTTCGTTGATTCCATTCATTCACTCCTTGAAAGGTAAGTCATTGCCAGGATGCGTCGTTTTCCCCGGTGATTGAAATTTATCCTGGCGAAGCCAGGAGGGGCGGCGACCCACTTCCCTTTTTTTCGTGATCGACCAGGTCGGGTCAGCATCCAGTGTTTCACCACTCTTTTCGATCCGTAATCTTATCATAAACAACTCCCGTCCAATATTGATTCTGCGATTCCAGCGAATATACCCATTAATCCCCAGGGGACCAGACCTCACAGGCCAGTCCTGGCGCACTTGGCCAGGGTTTCGAAAACCTGTGAGGACTCTGAAAAGCTTACTTCACCTTCTAAAGTTTATGCTTCTAACCAAACCTTAATGGCCCGGTGAATTCATAATCATTGACCTCAATATCTTTTGAGATTATGCTTAACATTCATCGAATCACAGCATATGACAATTTCGCGAATTTCGTCCTCAAGATTGAAGCAACCCGCCAGGATGGGATTGTCCCGCCGGGAATTTCTCGTATTAATGGGGCTCAGCCTGGGTGGGGTCGCATCCAGACCCTTTTCAGTATTCAACCTGCCGGAATTTCCACAGGCAGAACGTTTGGGAAGGGTGGCAGTCGGCATGGTTGAGCTCAAAGCCCGCCCGGATCCAGATAGCCAGACGGTGGGTGTACTGTATGAAGATGCAGTCCTTCCCTGGCTTAAAGAAGTGAGCGGTGTCAAGCCGGCTCTGATCTTTAATAACCAGCGTTGGGTTGAAACGCCGCAGGGTTACATTTATGGTCCCTATGTCCAGCCGGTCAGGAACCTGCCCAATCAGCCCGTTGCAGATCTGCCGGCTTCCAGCCGAGGACCAGGAATGTGGTGCGAAGTCACAGTCCCTTTTGCGGAAACGGTGCTCGATAAAGGGGAGCCATCCTCGAATTCCTGGGCAGAAGCAAAAGTGGAACAGGGACTGCCATTGAGAGTCTATTACAGCCAGGTTTTTTGGATCGATCAGATACGCATCGACTCCCAGGGCAGGAAATTTTACCGGGTGAATCCCAATTATTACGGCGGGGTCGACATGCTGTGGGCAGCCGCGGAAGCATTTCGACCTCTGACGGACGCTGAGCT
>Ga0105100_10002116_pt1 | contig 11624 bp, 12 predicted proteins | sample PPLLak12cMay2015_2_FD_87033 | JGI IMG/M metagenome (GOLD analysis project Ga0105100, IMG submission 87033) | Freshwater sediment microbial communities from Prairie Pothole Lake near Jamestown, North Dakota, USA - PPLs Lake P8 Core (1) Depth... | ecosystem: Environmental > Aquatic > Freshwater >... | reverse complement strand
GCTTTCACGACACACATCAGTGCCGTCTTGACTCATTTTGCCCTACATCCAGACTTCACGCTTTCCGTGGCAACACCAACGTTACATATGGCAAGGCGGAGAAACATCCTCTTAGCTACTTAGTCGGCAGGATCACGGTGCCGTAGTGCTGACAAAACGATTGGATCTTCGGGTGCACATCCGGGTCGTACCAGTCTGCCTGAGCGACCGCCGCCTTGAGGTTGTCGATCACAATCGTCTGGGGGGACACCGCCAAAGTACCAGAAGGCGTTCTCCAGGCACCGCAGGAACTCCTCGGTCGTCTGGTGGTACACCACCTCGCTGTAGGCCTTGCGAGAGAAGCTCAGCACCACCCGAAACACATGCGGCCGTCGGCGTTGGTCGTCTGCCCGCAGGATCGGCGCCCCGGTGCCAAAGTCCACCTGTGCCTGTTCGCCTGGCAGCACTTCCAGACGGCGAAATGGGATTGGTTCACTGTGTCCCAGGCGCTGGAGGAACCGCCGAACGCTGGAGTAGCTGGCGGTAAAACCGTGTCCCTCCACCAGGTCCTGATGAATCCGCTGGCCGGTCAGTCCCTGTGTCAGCTTCTCCTCAATGACCGTCCGGAACGGCTCACAGAGGCTCTCGGGGCCGGGGATCGGGTTGCTGGCTGGTTTTGCCCCCAAGATCGCCCCGGGGACAGGCTCCGACCCGGGGATCGGGTTTGTGGCTGGTTTTGACTCCGCCGGCGGCGAATGGACGTAGCGAGCCACCGTCTCACGATTGATCCCCAGTTCCTCAGCGATCTGCCGCTGTGACCAGCCCAATTGCTTGAGCGTCAGTATTGCATGTACTACAGCCATCTTGAGTTGGTTTGCCATACCTGACCTCCCGAAACCGAATTCCGATCGATTTCGAGAAGTCTCTACGACAAACCGTCAGCTCCTCAAAGTGGCTGGTTTTGAACCCGATCCGAGTGGCTGGGTTTAACCCGATCCTTGACAACCAACCGGACGAAAACAAGAGTCGGACCCCGCTCCTGATCGAACCATGCGGTGCGGCTCAAACGGGCGCTGGCTACACATCTACTCCAATGAAAAAGCCCCTGAGCAAACGGAGGGAGAGGAAGCGAGACTACCCAGGGGCTTGCATTGCGTATACGTATTTATACGTATATTATCTGAGCGTCATCTGCCCGTCAACACAAGAAAGTCGATATTTTTCAGATTTTCACCAATTTTGTCGCGACACCGGTCCCAGGGCGGGATGCTTCGTGTCCTATTCCATCGTCTGGGCCGTTTTTCCCGGACCTCCGGCTGACTTGGTGCGTAAGATCCGACGGGCGGCGGCGGTTCCTTGCGTGCCGGAGGGCGGAATTATGGTTGAAAAGCATGGTTCCGACGCTCATAATCAAGGTGTGCCGACGGGCAAGCTGGACCCGGATGGGGGTGAGCGGCTGTGCGGCAGGAGTGTCGACGTAGCGTGACAGACATTGGAAGGGCAAAGGAATGTACGTTGCACCGCAATTCTCTGTGTTCATGGTCAATAAGCCGGGCGTGTTGGCCCAAGTATTGGGCGAGTTCGCCGGCGCAAAGGTCAACATCACAGCCATTACGATGATGGATTCAGCCGAGCATGGGGTGATGCGCGTGGTCTTTGAGGAGCCGGCGAAGGCCCGGGAGGTGCTCTCGCGGCTGAACATGCCCTACAACGAGACGGAGGTCCTGTGCGTGAACCTGGCCAACAAGGCCGGGGCCCTGGCGGTTGTGGCCGAGAAGCTGGCCAAGGGACACATCAACATCTCTTATGCCTACTGCACCGCCGGCGCCAGTGGCGGACGCACGACCGGGGTGCTCAAGGTCTCCGACGTCAAGAAGGCGATGAAGCTCCTGGAAGACCACAACAAGGAGAGCCGGGACCAGAGCGACGTCCGCCGTTCCAAGGGCGCGCATAAGTGACCCTGCTCGTGGTCTTGCGCCGTCCCTGAAGGCGCGACGCCAATTCGTTCTCCGTGCGTCCCGACTGTCATCCTGAGTGCCGCGGAGGGGATGACAGGTTCCATGCCGCGCGCTGTGATTCCAGAATGCGCGCGAATCGACTGCTCTGTCCCAGGTACATTGCGGGCTGGGGTGAATTTCACGCTTCGTGCTTTTTTTTGCTGAGGCTTTTCACTATACTGTGCCGATGTTTTTGGGCAGGGAGGCCTAGATTGAAGAAGGGATGCAATGAGTTATCCGGAGATTGACACCCGGACGGTGACGGTCAAGGCCGCCCACCGCTATGAGGTGGTCGAGGTCATGAGTCGCCCAGAGGTAGCAGGCAGGAAGTATCATTTCATCGGGGCCGGGGGCGTCGGGATGAGCGGCTTGGCGCGGCTGCTGATCGAGAATCGAGCCGTCGTCAGCGGGTCGGACCAGAACGCCAGCGCCGTGACGTCAAAGCTGAACCGGCTGGGAGCCGACATCCGAGTCGGTCATGATGTGGTCAATCTGCCGTCGGATGTGGAGACGGTCGTCATCTCCGCAGCGATTCGCGAGAGCAATCCCGAGCTGGAGAGGGCCCGCCACAACGGCTGCCGCGTCCTCAAGTACGCCCAGATGCTCGGCGAGCTGTTCAACCAGTTCGAGGGAATCGCCATCAGCGGCACGCACGGCAAGAGCACCACCAGCGGCTGGCTGAGCTACTGCCTCAGGCAGATCGGCGTCGACGCCAACTTCGTGGTCGGGGCCGACATCCCGCAGTTGGGTGGCTCCTCCGGCGGCGGTCGGAGCGATTTCTTCGTCGTCGAGGCCTGCGAATACGACCGCAGCTTTCAAAACTATCAACCGAGAGTCGCCACCATTCTGAACATCGAACGGGACCATCTCGACTGTTATCGGGATGAGGAGGACATCGTCGACGCGTTCTACCAGTTCGCCCTGGGCGTCAAGCCGGACGGAATGATTGTGGCCAATGGCGGGGACCCCAACACAGCCAGAGTCATCGAGCGCCTCGGTGGCAGGCGCACTATCGTGACCTTTGGCCTCGATGGCCAGTACGACTTCTCGGCGGAGAATATCCGCGAGAAAGACGGACTCTATGAATTCGACGTTTTCCGAGAGGGACGGTACCTGGGTTTGGCCAGGATTTCCCTGCCAGGCCGCCACAATGTCTTCAACGCCATGGCGGTGATTGCCACCGCGGCGAGTGTCGACGTCGGGCCGCAACAGGTCATCGAAGTCCTCAACGGCTTCCGGGGAATGGACCGGCGGCTCATGCTCAAGGGACAGTTCAAGGGCGTCACCATCCTTGATGACTACGCTCACCACCCGACGGAGATCCAGGCCAGTCTCAAGGCGATTCGCGAGCGCTACCGTCCGCAGCGGCTCTGGTGCGTCTTTCAGGCTCACCAGTACAGCCGGACGCAATCGCTGCTCGACGAGTTCGCCGGCAGCTTCACGCAGGCGGATACGACGATCCTGCCTGATATCTATTTCGCGCGCGATTCGGAAGCCAGCCGCACGGCCGTGAATGCCGAAATTCTGGCCGAGCGGATTCGCCAGCGCGGAACAGACGCACAGTACATCGGGCACTTCGATGCCGTGTGCGAGTATCTCGAACAGCATGTACACAGCGGGGACCTGGTGGTGACCATGGGCGCCGGCGACGTGTGGAAGGTGGCAGATGAATATATTCAACGGCTTGGAAGGGATCGTTGAGCAGGACCACCCGCTGGCGCCTCACACGTGGTATCGCCTGGGTGGTCCGGCCGACTATTTCATTCGGCCGAAGACGACCCGAGACCTCGAGGAAGTCGTCCGACGGTGCAGCGAGAACCATATCCCCATGCGCGTCCTGGGCCGCGGCTCCAACCTGCTGGTCAGTGATGACGGCGTCCGGGGCGCGGTGATCCAGTTGGAAGGGGAGGAGTTCGGCCGGGTGGAGTTCCAGGGCGGGCAAGTCACGGCCTGGGCGGGCGCGGAGCTCGGCAAACTCGTCCTCGATTGCGTCGAGAAAGGCCTGTCCGGCATCGAGGCCCTGACCGGTATTCCCGGCTCGATCGGGGGCGCCGTGCGCATGAACGCGGGCGGCCGGTTCGGCGATATCGGCTCGGTCATCGAGGCCGTGACGCTCATGGACGTCCAGGGCAGTGTCTTCGAGACGCGAAAGCCCGAGCTGATCTTCGACTACCGCTCGGTGAATATCCGTGCTAAGTTCATCCTCAACGCGCAGATGACGCTGGCTCAGGAGGACTCCGAGCGAATCCTGCGCACGATAAAGGAAAGCTGGATCTACAAGAAGAACACCCAGCCTCTGAACACGAGGAACTGCGGCTGTGTCTTCAAGAATCCGCCGGAAGGGGCGGCCGGAGCCTTGATCGACCGGGCCGGTCTCAAGAGCTTTCAGATCGGCGGGGCCGTCGTCAGCGAAAAGCACGCGAATTTCATCGTCGCCAAAGAGGGATGCACCAGTCGCGACGTGACGCAACTGATTGATGTGGTTCGACAACGGGTGCGTGAGCGATTCGACGTCGAGCTGGAGCTCGAGCTTGAGATTTGGCAGTAGCAACTGAGGTTTGATGTTTGATGGTTGATTTTTGATTTTCGGATCGCGGCGGATGAACGGCGCTGAACTGGAGGCCAGAACGAAGAGGAGTCCGATACGCTAACCGCTGTCTTTACCTCAGGCATGAGAACCGTGAGGCTTGGAAGAAACCGTTAATGATAGAGCAGCTTTCAACAAATCAAACATCAGACATCAAACATCAAACTTCGGATCCCCCGGATTTGATCAAGGTCGCCGTGCTGCGGGGCGGGGTAGGACGCGAACGCGAAGTCAGCCTGGAGAGTGGCCGGTGCGTCGCCGACGCGCTTCGGGAGGGCGGATTTGACGTGGTCGCCTCGGATATCCGGCCCGACGACGTGCAAGTGCTGGATGGAAAGGACATTGACGTCTTCTTCCTGGTGTTGCATGGCGAGTTCGGCGAGGATGGCCGGCTTCAGCAGGTCCTCGAGGACCGGCGTTTGACCTACACGGGCAGCGGCCCGCGGGCAAGCCGGATGGCATTCGACAAGATGGCGAGCAAGCGACTCTTCACCGAGGCCGGTGTGGATGTGCCGGCGGCGGTGGAGTTCCGGCCGGACATGAACGCGGGGGAACTCGATCGGCGACTTCGGGGCTCGGCCAAGCGATTTGTGGTCAAGCCCATTCGGCAGGGCAGCAGTGTCGGCGTGCACATCGTCGGGACACAGCACGAGGCCATCGAGGCCGCCGGACAGGTACACGCGGAATTTGGCGACTGCATGATCGAAGCCTTCGTCCCCGGCCGCGAGCTTACGGTGGGCATTCTTGGTCGCCAGGTGCTGCCGATCATCGAGATCCGCAGCAAGACAGGCTTCTACGATTACCAGGCCAAGTACGTCAGCGATCAAACGCAGTACCTGTTCGACACCATCGAGGAGCAGGACACGAGAGCGCAGGTCGGCAGGGCGGCGCTGACGTGCTTTGACGCGCTGGGCTGCCGCGATTTTGCCCGGGTGGATTTCATTCTGGCCGACGACGGCACTCCTTATGCCCTGGAGGTGAATACCATTCCCGGCTTTACCAGCCATTCGCTGCTCCCCAAGGCAGCGGCGAAGGTCGGCTTGCCGATGAAGGAGTTGTGCGCGCAGATCGTGCGAACGGTCTATATAAGGAAGAATCGTCGAGGCCGATCGTGACGGCCATCGAAGGCAGCGGTGACACCCATGTTACGAGGGTGTGAGTTATGACCGGATTTTTGCGTAACGGAGGCCAGGCGGCACGTGGGAGAAAAGAGGCACAGAGTCAGTATCAGAGAGAGAATTCTCTCCTGGCATAGGGCAAGGAGCAAGGGCCGGATGTCGGGTCGAACGTGGAATTGGATCGGTATGCTGAAGGTGGCCGCCGTGGCCGGCCTGCTGGCAGGGACAGGCTTGTTCCTCCGGTACGCCGAGGGATTCGTCAGAGCGGCCAGCGAGGGCAGTGAAGGAGCGTTGATCCTGGTGGAGGTCCCCGCCTGGGTCAACTGGGACTTGAAAGCCCGGGTCGCTGAGATGGCCGGCGGCAGCCGGTTCCCCATCCAGGACGAAACGGCCGAAGTGGTCGCGCGCAACCTGGCGCCCATGGCCTGGCTGGGCAACGTGAGGGTGCAGGTGACCCATGACGCCGTGCGCGTGAAGGCCCACTGGCGCAAGCCCGTGGCGCTGATAGAAAGCCAGAAAAGCGACGCAGAATACTACGTTGATTCCGACCTCGTCGTGCTGGATTACATGCCGATGTCCAACCTTCCGATTGTCGAGGTCAAGGGCATGGCGCCCGGACTGGCCCCGACGCCGGGCGAGCGATTCGACCGCGATGATCTGGCGGCCGCGGTGGCGCTGATCTGCCTGCTGGAGCGCGCGGATGCCGAGTTCGCGCCGAAGACGCCTTTGCTGGAGCAGATCAAAAGCATCGACATCAACAACTTCAAAGGCCACAAGCAGCCTCTCAAGCCGCACATCATCCTTAACACCACGAGCGGCACGCAAGTCTGGTGGGGTGCGGAGATCGGCGAGTGGGCCAAGCATCTGGAAGCCAAGGACGAGCAGAAGCTCGCTAACCTGTACGCCTACTACAGAGAGCATGGCTCGCTCAGTGCGGAAGCCAGGTACATCAACGTTCGCGACCCGCGGGATAGAAATTACACGCCTATCGACAAGTACCGCAAGTGACCGTCCTATGTCCCGGGTGCGTCGCTCTCATTGCGACTGAACGCCTCAAGGGCTATGGACAAATCCTGATAGCGGTAGGGAATCACTAACCGCTCACAGATTGCTTTGAGCTTTCCGATCACAATCTCGCTCAACTCGCTCTGGAAGGCGGAATCGCCCTTGCAGCAGAAGACCCGGCAGGCGGCGAAGCGATGCTCATGAACCGTACAGCTCTGGCCCTGCTTGTACGGACATCTCCCGGAAGACATCGGCTTCAGCGTCGCAACGTCAAGCTTGGCAGCCAAGTACATCAGCTCGGGAGGAGTGACAAAGAGCCGATGGTCATAGGCGAGCAAATCACAGCAGGCCCCGCAGGCGTCGCATCGTCCCGCGACGGCCGGGTCCGTCCTCAACTGTGAATCGATCCAGTCGTACAGTCCTGCTACGTCCGCGAGGATCCAGCGATGTCTTTCAGGTGTTCCCACCATCGCGTGCTCTTTCGGATGTTTTCGATCTCCTGGCAACTATAGCATCGGCCGTGGTTGATGCCGGCACATCGTACCGCGGCCGCGTTCCAAGCGTCCGGGCTCGACAAATTCTCCGCCCAGAACGGCCACGTCCGGCACTGGTTCGGACGGACCGGGTAAATGGCACAGCGGCGCTTGTCGTCCACCTGCCGCAGGAAGATGCAGTCCTTCGTGGTCCTGTGCTCGACGATGGTCGTGCGTGCGCCGACCCGTCGCAGAAACCGTCGCCGAAGTTCGCCCGGCGTCGTCTTCAGGTACTTAGCGATCAGCTCGATCTCCGGCTCGCTGACCCAGATATATCCTTCCGTCGGCCCGGCGCAGCACCCGCCACACTCCCGACACTCAAAGTGCAGCCCCCCGGCATACCATCTTGTCCCAATCATCTCGTCGGCCACAGTGACCTGGAAATGCGGATTCAGAATATGTGACTCGCCTATGATTGCAGCCTGTTGATCCACTGCTCGGCGACAGCGCAGAATTCTCTGCCGTGAGTAAGGAGTTCCCTTGCGTCCTCATCTGACACAACAGGAGTGGATTCGTAGTCTCCGAGCTGCCTCTTCTCAAAAGCTCTGTTCAACTCTCGTCCCATCTCCCTCGAGAATACGCCGGGCTTGATGAAGTGTTCTCCGAAGGCGGCGATCACGCTCTTATGGGAAGAGAAGGTCAGGTTTTTCGTCAGCAGTGCCGCCTCGGCGCAGTAGAACATGGCGTAGTACGTCCTGGAAACGGACGACTCATAGTCGCCATCTTGGAGCAGTAAATCGGCACTCTTGAGGTATCGCTGCGCTTTGGCTATGAGTGCAAGAGTCTCGCTCATGCGGGGATGCCCTCCCGCCGGATGTTTATCAGGAGAGGGCTGTTCGTGCCGCGGTAATTCTCTTCAGAGACCGGGTAGACAGACAGCAGCGCGCCATATTCGAGGTTCAAGTCGGTTATGATGTCGATCATCCGATCGATCTCCTTGCCCGGGATCACATCCCCGGCAAGCACCACCGCCACGTCGATATCCGATTCAGGCGTTGCCTCATTGCGCGCACAGGAACCATAAACGACTACGCGTTTGAGCCTGCTGCCGTAGAGCAACTGCGCCTTCTGCACGAATTCCCTGATGACCTGTTTTGCCTGTGTGCTCATAGCTGCTTAGCCCGATTAGGTTGACTCATGTCATTATACCCGAAGACGGGGCGGCGGCAAACCATGGAATCGGACCGGTTGCGCTTTGATAGAGAGTGCCTCCGTGGCGCGATACGCGTCGCGATCCTAAGCCAGTCTGAGTCCTACAGCCTCTGTCCTACCATCTGAGCACGGCGCCGGTGTCGGCGCTGGTGGCCATGGCGGCGTACTTGGACAGGCAGCCGGTCTTGATTCGCGGCTCAGGGGGCTTCCAGGCCTTCTTGCGCTTGGCCAATTCCTGGGCGGACAGTTTCACGTTCATCCTGTTGGCGGGGATGTCGATCTCGATGATGTCGCCGTTCTTGAGCAGGCCGATGGGCCCGCCGACCGCGGCCTCGGGACTGACGTGGCCGATGCAGGCGCCGCGAGTGCCGCCGCTGAAGCGCCCGTCCGTAATCAAGGCGACCGATTCGCCGAGCCCGGCGCCCATGATGTAGCTGGTGGGACTGAGCATCTCCTGCATGCCGGGACCGCCCTTGGGGCCTTCGTATCGAATGACCACGACGTCGCCGGCCTTGACTTTGCCGGCGAGAATGCCTTCGCAGGCGTCTTCCTGGCTCTCGAAGATGACGGCCGGGCCGGTATGTGTGAGCATGGCTGGGGCGACACCGGCGGTTTTGATGACGGCGCCGTTGGGCGCGAGGTTGCCGCGAAGCACGGCCAGACCTCCGGTCTTGGAGTAGGGATTGTCCAGCGTGTGGATGACCTCGGTGTTCTTGATTTTGGCCTTGGCGATGTTCTGGCCGAGCGTCTTGCCGGTCACCGTGGGACAATCGAGGTTCAGCAGATTCGGAATCTTGCTGATCTCGTTGAGAATGGCGCTGACCCCGCCTGCGGCGTCCACGTCCTCGACGTGCACGCTGCTCGACGGCGAGACTTTGCAGATGTTCGGGCAACGAGCGGAAATGCTGTTGATCCGCTCGAGGTCGTACTGAATGCCCGCCTCGCTGGCGATGGCGAGCGTGTGCAGGACGGTGTTCGTCGAGCCGCCCATCGCCATATCGAGCATCAGGGCGTTGTCCATCGACTTGAGACTGATGATGTCGAGCGGCTTGAGGTCTTTCTTCACGAGTTCCACGATCTGCCGGCCGACGGCCTTGTACAGGTCTTGTCGCTTCGGGTCGACGGCCAGGATTGTGCCGTTGCCGGGCAGGGCCATGCCGATGGCCTCGGCCAGGCAGTTCATCGAGTTGGCGGTGAACAGGCCGGAGCAGCTTCCCTGTGTGGGGCAGCCCGCGCATTCGAGCTCATTGAGCTGGGCCTCGGTGATCTTGCCGGCGTTGAACTGGGCCACGCCTTCGAAGATGCTGATGAGGTCGACGGTCTTGCCTTCCTTGGTCTTGCCGGCCTTCATGGGCCCGCCGGAGACGTAAATCGTCGGGATGTTCAGACGCACCGCGGCCATGAGCATGCCGGGCACGATCTTGTCGCAGTTGGCGATGCAGACCAGGGCGTCGAAGCAGTGCGCCCGGGCCATCGCTTCAACGGAGTCAGCGACGATCTCACGCGAGGCCAGCGAGTATTTCATGCCGGTATGGCCCATGGCGACGCCGTCGCAGATGGCGATGGTGTTGAACTCGAACGGCGTACCGCCGGCTTGCCGCACGGCGTCCTTGACCACCTGGCCCACCTGGTTCAGGTGAACGTGGCCGGGCACGACCTCGCAGAAACTGTTGGCGATTCCGATGAACGGCTTGTTGATGTCGGCATCGCTCAGGCCGCAGGCATGAAGCAGCGCCCGGTGAGGCGCCCGCTGAAAACCCTTCTTGACTGTATCACTTCTCATTGTCGAACTTCTCCGAAAAAGGCGTCACGAAGATCGCGTAGGGTGGGCTATGCCCACCGGTGCTTCTCCTCGAAGACAGACTCACCACGGAAGTCGTCAAGTTTAGCTCTACATACGGGATGAATAAAGAAAAATCGTTGTGGGGGAAGGGCCCGGTCGTATAATTGCCGCTGAAGTGGGAGAGTACGCCACAAGAGCACGGAAATTGGCAGGAAGGCTCATGGTAAGAGCAGTCGGAATCGGTATCATCCTCGGTTTGTTGTACACGGCCTGCGGCTGCCAAAGCGAGAGCCGGTCGCCTTCACGCATTCCGGCTGAGCCTGTCACGGTGGACCTGAGGCTACGCTTCTCGCCGGGTCAGGACGGCACATACAAAGCTGTCGTGGAACAGGGAAAGAGCGTCTCCTGGCACGGGCCGGAATCGACCAAGCCTGAGGGGTTCGAGGACGGACGCACGGACAACTGGACCGAAATGACGTTTGAACAGGAGGTCTTGAGCGTCGATCCGGCCGGCGATGCGGTAATCCGAATCACAATCACGGCCCTGAAGTACTTCAATCACATTCACAACAAGGTCGGCGTTGACTTCGACAGCGCAAGGCAGGCCGACCAGGACAACCCGTTGGCCAAACTCATCGGCCAGAGCTATCAGATCAGGCTTTCCCGCCGGGGCGATGTGCTGGGGATCGTGGAAGCTGCGCAAGCCCGCTCGGCAGTCGTGGCCAGTTCCCCCGCCTACCCGATCGTTGAGAGAATGTTGTCCGACGATGGGATCAGGGAGCGTCACACCGTCGCGGCGCTGGCGGCTGTGACGGCCGACCAAGTGCGTCCCGGACAGAGCTGGTCGAGTGAGAAGAGCTTCTCGTTCTCGTGGATGGGCTCGAAATCATTCGAACGTGTGTACACGCTTGGCGATATTGCCGCTGGTGACGGCGGGTGGCTGGCTGTGATCGAGATGAAAGCGATCCCAGCCGTCGGACACGCGCAACAAGGATTGCCTGCGATGGGTCCGTTCGCCGGCGCGTTCGACAATTCGAGCACCTACGACGGACATTGCGTGTTCGAGCTCGCCGGCGGTCGCATCCGCGAGTGCACGGAGCAAATGCGCTCGGAATGGGTCATGATGGACCCGGAGGCGGTCCAGGATGGAGCCGTGCCGCGGGCGGTGAAGATGGCGGCAAACTGGTCTCGACGTCTTGATCTCGTGAAGTGATGCCGACGCTGAAAGGACTGAGGTTGAGGATTGGACACATGATGGTGATTGCGGGTCTGCTGGCGCTGGCGGGCGGATGCCGAACACCTGCGGATACGACAGGCCCGAAGGTGGCCGGCGGCAAGCCTGTGCTGCTTACGGTGGATTTTCAGCCGGGTCAGGCGCTTCGTTACAAGTTCGGTTCGAGCCGTAAGATCGCGATCGATTGGGACCCTCGCGCCGCATCGGGCGCCGGCAAGGTGCAGGAGCAGTTGGAG
>Ga0105100_10002115_pt1 | contig 11624 bp, 7 predicted proteins | sample PPLLak12cMay2015_2_FD_87033 | JGI IMG/M metagenome (GOLD analysis project Ga0105100, IMG submission 87033) | Freshwater sediment microbial communities from Prairie Pothole Lake near Jamestown, North Dakota, USA - PPLs Lake P8 Core (1) Depth... | ecosystem: Environmental > Aquatic > Freshwater >... | reverse complement strand
GGCGCCGGCTTTGCTCAATTCAACCGGCATGTAAGCGAAAACGATGCTCTCTTCGACCGAATAGCCATATCCGCCGGAGGCCACCCAGCTGATGATCTCTTCTTTGCCGCTCAGGCGGATGGGCTCCTTGCCCAAGGCGATGGTGCGCTTGTCATCCAGCACCATGCAGCATAACTTGCGGGCTGGCCCGCTTTCTTTCTGCTTGAGCATGGCTTCGCGGCCAATGAAATCGCCCTTATCCAGTTTCACAAAGTAGCCCATCCCCGCTTCATAGGGGGTGTAATCGGGGCTGATCTCGCCGCTCCAGTAGCGGTACGCCTTCTCCAGCCGCATGCTATCAATTGCTTTATAGCCGCCCGCTACCATACCTTCTGGCTGTCCAGCCTCCCACAATGTATCCCATAAGCGCAAGCCGTACTCCATAGGGCAGTAGAACTCCCAACCCAGCTCGCCAACGTACGTGACCCGCATCGCCAGCAATGGCACATCCCCCACTGCCATCCGTTTGGCCGTCATGTATGGGAATGCCTCGTTCGAGATATCTTCCTGGGTCACCTTCGCCAGGATCTTGCGCGCCTTCGGCCCCCACAAACCAATGCAGGCATAGAAAGAAGATACATCTTCGATCGTCACCGAGCCATCTTCCGGCATATTCAATCTCAGCCAGGACAGGTCGTGCTGTCCAAAGGCCGTTCCAGTGATGATGAAGAAACGATCTTCAGCGACACGCGTGACGGTGAAATCGCATTCAATACCGCCGCGCTTGTTGAGCGCCTCGGTATAGATCACGCTGCCAACGGGTTGGTCGATGTTGTTGGCGCATAAATAATTCAAAAAGGCCAGCGCTCCGGGACCGCGCACCTCGAATTTGTTAAAAGAGGTCTCGTCAAACAAGCCAGCGTTCTCACGGGTCATCAGGTGCTCGTACCCGATGGCGCGCGACCAGTTGTGCCGTGACCATCCTTTGGGCTCGTGCCCGTGGCGCGCCAGGGCTTCATAGGGTTTGAACCAGTTGGGGCGCTCCCAGCCGGTCTTTTCGCCAAAATGCGCGCCCATGTCTCGCAGGCGGTAGTAGGTGGGCGAGAGCCTTAAGCCACGCCTCGAGAGTCGCTCCTCACCTGGGTAATGGATATCGTAGTACATTGAGTAGGTTTCAATCGTACGAGCTACGATATAGTCCTGGCTAGCGTAATTCGAGCCAAAGCGGCGGACATCCAGGCGCCATAAATCCCACTCCGGGTTTCCATCGATGATCCACTCTGCCATCACCTTGCCGATACCGCCCGCGCCTGCCAGACCATGCGCGCAGAAGGCACATGCCACCCAGAAGCCCTTCACCGATGTCGGACCCAGCAGGAATTCTCCATCTGGGGTAAAGCCCTCTGGACCATTAAGGAGCTGGATAATTTCGGCATGCTCCACTGCAGGCACGCGTTGGATCGAGTTCTCCATCAAAGGCGTAAATCTCTCCCAATCAGGCGGCAGAAGCTGGTATTTGAAGTCCTTGGGGATGCCCTTCAGCCCAAACGGGGCCGGGTCGCGTTCATAACCACCCGTTACGAGGCCGCCGACTTCTTCACGCCAGTAGACCAACAGGTCTGGATCGCGCAGGGTGGGAAAATCATGACCTACACCATCGATGGGTTTGGTAATGATATACAGATGCGCCATCGGGACAACAGGCAGGGTCAGACCCACCATCCTGCCCACCTCGCCGCCCCACTGCCCGGTAGCATTAACCACAATCTCGGTTTTGATGGTGCCCCGATCCGTAACCACTTCATGAACTCGCCCGTTTTTAACGCGGATGGCTTCTACATTGGTTTCCTGGAAAATCTTTGCACCACGGTTCTTTGCTCCGGCTGCCAGGGCATTGGTCAGGCCAGTCGGGTCAATGACGCCGTCATTGGGAGTGTAGGCAGCACCCAGGACCCCATCGATATTAACAATCGGAAACATGCCCAGGGCTTCTTTGGGAGAGACCAGCTCCATCGGCATCCCAAAAGAGCGCGCCATACCCACAAGGCGTTTATTGTCCTCCATCCGCTCTGGCGAGGAAGCCAGGCGTAAACCGCCAACTTCGCGCCAACCCGTGTCTATCCCAGTCTCGTCCTTGAGTTGGCGGTAGAGGTCGGTGCTGTAATTCATCATCCGGGTCAGGTTTGCATCGGAGCGCAGCTGACCAACCAGCCCAGCCGAATGCCAGGTGGAGCCGGCCGTAAGCTCATGGCGTTCCAGTATCACTACATCTTTCCAACCCATCTTCGTCAGGTGGTAGGCAATGCTGCACCCCCCGACACCTCCGCCAATGATGACGACTTGCGCCTGTGAGGGAAGATCAGACATATTATTCTCCTTATCCTGTTAGCTTTGACTGTGAATAGTGTGAAGCCATGCTCCCCAGCGGGGATCTTTGATATTGGTGGTCATCCGTTTAAAGTGCTTATCGGCGTAACCACGGAAATCAAAATCGAGATCGGAGATACCGATCTGTACCAGCCCCCACATCGACTCTCTGAAATCCGAAAGGATTTTCATGATCTTTAATCGCGCCCAGTTTTTCTCGGACACCTCGCCGAAGTAAGCCGCTAATAATAGCTTATCTTCATCATCCGAGAAGCTGTGGTGGACTGAAAGATTTGCCAGGTCAAAGATGAGGTCACCCATGCCGGCGTATTCCCAATCCAGGAGATAAACCCGCCCATTGTCCTGGAGAAAATTCTCGTTCAGTAAATCATTATGGCAGGGACATAGCGGCTGGGCTTCCGCGTTAAAGGCTGTTTCTGCGATATACATATTTTCCAGCAACCAGTCAAAATTATCTGGGAAGCGCACACCATAGCCACGGGCTACCTGGGCATACTCCTCTACGATCCTAAAGACAATGAACTTGCCAGGAATCTCTGGCATGGTATGGATCGTCCTTAATATCTGCGCCACCTTTTTTAGATTGGCGGGTTGCCGGAGCTCTGCCGGTAGTAGCGGGGCCGCCTTGAGAAAACGGGTTACCAGATAACCCTCGGTGTCTATGAAGTAATAGACCTCGGGAGCAATCCCTAAATTCCCGGCTGCCAGATTGGTCAGGTATTCGTTCTTGCGATCGATGCCCAGAAGCTCCGTGTTTGCCCCCGCAATGCGCAGGACAAACGATTCATCGCCCACATCGATCCGATAATTCCTGTTTGTAATCCCCCCGCCCAAAGGGGAGGCGCGGAGATCACTTGCCCCCACCCACTGCGGCACACGGGCAATGATATCTTCTGGGATCCGTGTCATGTATCTCTCTGACGTTGGATAGAACGATGAAAGCTACTATTTCTGCCAGACCGAATCTGGACGAGCCATCTCACCAACAATATCGAACGAGGAAATTATCCCCAATGGCATCGCTTCCGGCTCATCTGGATCGATCACCACCAGGCGATGGTGGTGGTTCTCGATCATCTTGCTGGCAGCTTCTTGCAAGGTGGCATCCATGGTAATGGTCAGCGCCGGGTGCATCACATCGGTGACTGTGATCTCATCACAATTATCATCCTCGCAGGCAGCTAGCATATCCAGCCCGCTGACCACGCCCAGAGGTTTGCCAGTCTTATCCACTACCAGCACGGAACGCCAGCCGGCGGAAGTCATCGCTTTTGCAACGGCAACCAGGGGGGTTTTATCCCGGCAAACCAGCATGGCGTCTGACATCACATCCCCCACAGTATCCCGCTTAGCCGGAAGGGTATCGGCTATGCTATCAATAATGTCGGATACTGATATTACACCCACCGGCTTCCCTTTTTCAGTGACGACGACCCGGCGGATCAGCTTGCTGCGCATGATGGCAGCCGCTTCGCGAGCAGACGCATCAATATCAATAGTATCTACCGGCGCGGACATTAGCTCTCCGGCGGTCATCTTGCGCATAACATCCAGGCTTTGCGGATCTCCCGAGAGCCACTCGCCTGCCATCAGGTCAAAATCGGTGATGACACCCAAAGCACGCCCATCCCGATCTGCAACAATCAACCCGTGAACGTGATGCTGGGTGAGCATCACCGCCGCCTGCCCGATTGTCGCGCCGGGACGGCAGGTGAGCAGACTTCGATGCATATAATCACGAACCATCTTAGCCATAATCCGCTCCTAATGTACTTCGTCTACGTCTTTGTACCACTTGACCCGATCGCCCACCCGCGAGCGCAGCCGCCAGGACATCGATTTCGGCTCTGTTTCGATCCGTTTCAATGCCGAATCAACCTGTTTCGCCACATCGAGTTTTTGCTGCTCAGTCAGTTGCGGGTAGGTCTGAGCCAGTTGCTTGACCTTATCCAGGTTCATGGTCATCGTACGCCATAACCCCCAATCGGTGCTGCAGAGCTGGGCAACCCGGGCGATATTGATCACTTCGTGGTCGCTATCCCCCAAAGGGTGCTCTAGCAGAAGCATGATCGTATCGATGACATCTTTTTCATTGATCTTTACAATCTGCATCTTCTCCAGCAGCATCTCCGCCAGTGGGATGGTTGGCGAGTCGACCTCCAGGCGTCCATTCCAGGTAATCATGTGGGAGAAATCGAGCTTATCGTAGAAGATATCTACGTGCAGGTCACTGCTGGTGTGGTTGAAGATTGCCCGATCACCCTCGCTGACGATGAAAACCTCTTTGTTTTCTGTGTAACCCAAGCCTGCCATTAAAACCTTGATCGCCTTGAATTGCTTGCGGTAAGCAGCAAAATCGATATCGGTATAAACCCTCCCCATCGCTTGCTGCACATATCCAAATTTCGGGCAATGCATCTGAAATGCCAGTGAGCCAATTACTCGTAGAATCAACCCCGCCTCTTCACTGGCTCGAGTAATACGCTTGAGCTCATTTTCGAAACGGTCCCGCTCAGCTCGATCCTGTTCTCCCATCCCAATCGGTCCATCAGCCATAGTTAACTCCTGGAGAAAGAAAAAGCGCCCTGTATCGGGTGATCAAATCACCCGACAAACACATATATTCCACCACACCATCGATGGAATATTTATAAACTTCCGTTCACCGGCTCGACAAAGACAGGCGTTCCTGTATCATCCAATCCGGGCTTACCCAGCCGTTGAGAGGATCTGACTTGCGTATCTACCACTAATTATAACTGACAAAACAAAAACATACAATTTAATTCAAAATTTGACAAGAATATTTCAAATACAAGCAATTTCCGTCAAATTCTCCCGTCAATGGGTCAGGCTCACCACTAAAAACAGCTCAGTCCCTGACCTGCTGTCGTTGTATGCACCCATCTAGCAATGATCGGTGGATCGGATCATCCAGCCACTGAATGGTGCGAATATGGTGTTGCAAATACATAAGATACTCGACCGGATCAACCTCTTTGTTGATATAGTCCATGATCGTCCAATTGACCACATATAAATTCGCGGCAGCGATCATATCTACCAGACAGCCTAACTCATCGCTGGACAACGGGCCCAAGCCCGGTTTCCCCTGCAAGGTTCTCTGGTAAGCATCCAGGAATAGATCCATATCATCCAGGCGCAGGCAGCCATCGCGATCAGCCTCCCAGCAAGTGAAGAAATAAAACATTGCCAGGGCAACATCGAAGCAACGGTAATCCAGTTTTGACCAATCCAGATCGAACAATCCAACTACCTGCCCGTTCTCAAATTTCAGGTTGCCCGGGTGGTAGTCACAATGAATGACCACTTCCGCACACCCGTCGCTCAGGCAACTCTGCAGACGATGCTGCGTGCGGTGAAGATGATCCCGAAGCAGGGTTAAGTTTTCCTGCAAGTAACTATCGAAAACAGTGCCATGCGCCTTCGATAAGCACTTCACAATCCGGCTATCAATCACCGGCAATAGATCCATAATCTTTGTTTCCACCTTAGATCCCAGGGGAGTGTAGCCTTCCAGCGCCTGGTGAAACCTGGCAAGCACCTGCGCTGAGCTGGCGATTTCTGGTGGCGAACAAACAGGATCAATCCAGGTGTAAAGGTCATCACCAGGTAAAAAACTGAATATTGCGTAGAAAACACCCTCAGGATCACCACCATCTTCTCTCCGCCACACATATGTACTGCCTTCCCGGGTGGGATAAACACGAGCAACAATATCAAAATGATTGGAGAGCAAGTGATTGATAATCGAGTGTTCGCACTGGAGTTCTTCTATTCTTACACCCCGTTTGTATCTCCGGAAGAAATATCGATTGCGTATCCCCTCTTTTTGAGTTTCTATGGAAAAGCTGGTGTTCACCGTCCCGCGCTTGTCCTGCTCAAATCCGACCAGATCGCCCAGGTCATACTGGGACAGGATCGAGTTAAGTTCAGACCAGAGAGGCGTTTCCATCTGCAAGACTCTTTGCCATTAATTCTAGCCGAAAAAGCAAAAACTTGCAAATCTGTTCAAAATTCGCTATAATAATCTTACTTTTCCATCAATTTGCATCATTCGTTCACGAAAATATCCAAAGGCCAGCGTAGTGAGCAAACCCCTCATCCCTGCTCAAAGGCGCGAACGGATACAATCATACCTGGCGACGCACAAGATTGTCGCGACGACTGATCTATGCTCTTTGCTGGATGTCTCAGAAGCGACCGTGCGGCGCGATCTGGAATGGCTGGAAGACCGGGGGTTGATTGAGCGCACCCACGGGGGGGCAATCATCAATGAGCGCATCAATCTAGAGCAGGAATACCGGCAGCGGGCCCTGCGCCAAACTGAAGAAAAGCGCCAGATTGGCGCTTTATCTGCCGCCCAGATTCAGGACGGCGATATCCTGTTTATCAACAGTGGAACAACAACAACCCAGCTTATCCGGAGTATCCGCAGCGATGCGGATATTACTGTCATCACCAATAACCTGATAGCCCCTCTTGAAATTGGAGAGGTCGATTTCGAAGTCCTGGTATTGGGCGGATTGTTTCAACCCCGCTCGAACTCGCTGGCTGGACGCTTTGCTATCCAAAATCTATCCCAGGTGTATGCAACCAAAGCCTTCATTGGCGTGGATGGGATCAGCATCAAGCACGGGTGCACTGTCCCATCCAACACGGAAGCCGAGGTTGTCCATATGATGTTAGAAAGGACGCAAGGACCGGTATATATCCTGGCGGATTACAGCAAATGGGGCGTGGTATCTAACTTCGAAATTGCTCCCATTCAGCGGGTCAATAAGCTGATCACCGATAGCCATCTTGATCCCAGTGCGTACGCATCGCTCGCAGCGTATTCGATCGAAATCCTGATAGCCGGTAAGAATGGTAAATAAAGACTGTCTGATTTCAGATTAGCATGACCGTGGCATTGTAGCTGTAAAAGACCTGTCAATATAACTCGCGGAGGCACTTGCATGGCATTTCTGTTTAAAAAATCCAGGAAAAGCGTTACCCGTCTATTCTATGCCACCGATATCCACGGCTCCGAGCGCACCTATCGCAAGTTCGTCAACGCCGGAAAGTTCTACGAGGCAAATGTCCTGGTAATGGGCGGTGATATCACCGGTAAATTGCTGATCCCGGTTATCCGCGAGCAAAACGGTCATTTCCGCGCCACCCTGCAAGGACGGACGGAACATTACGAAAGCGAAACCGAGCTGCAATCCTTGTACGACCGTTTGGGTTTGTTGGGGTTTTATTATCAGATCATGGATGAAGACGAGTTCCTGGCTTTACAGGCTGACCCGGCAGCGGTGGACGCTCTCTTTCACACCCTGGCTCGCCGGCGGCTGGAATCGTGGGTGGACCTGGCAGAAGAGCGCTTGAAAGGCACCGGGATCAAGTGTTTCGTCACCGGCGGCAATGATGATGACCCTGAAGTATTGGAACCGATCCATCGAGCTGGCACACAATCGTTCTTTGGCTGTGAAGGCCAGATGGTCAACGTGGATGACGACCACACCATGATCAGCGTCGGTTTCAGCACCCCTACTCCGTGGAAAACCCCACGCGAAATTCCAGACGAGCAGTTGGGTGTAATGATTGAAGAGATGGTTTCAAAGGTTAGCAATCTGAATAACTGCATCTTCAACTTCCATGATCCACCTAAAGATTCAACCCTGGATACCTGCCCGATGCTGGACTGGAGCAAAGACCCCCCTGAAGCAATTATCCAGGGCGGGCAGCAGGTAATGCATGGGGCTGGCAGTACGTCTGTGCGGAATGCCATCGAGAAATACCAACCCATGCTCGGGCTGCACGGTCATATCCACGAGTCCCAGGGAGCAGTAAAAATCGGGCGGACAACCTGCATTAATCCAGGCAGCGAATACGGTGAAGGCTTTTTACGCGGCTGCCTGATTAATTTATCCGATGGAACGATTGAGAGCTATCAGATGACCAGCGGTTAGATTTACAAAGGCATCACCTTGAAAGGAGGTCTACTCAATAACCAGGTAAGCCAATTTCTTCCAGTCATTGTGCACTTACCCCGTACTCTCGGGGGCACCTGGCAAGCACAGACGGATAAGATCGTCGTGTTGCGTCCCGAAAGGATATTTTTATGTGGCACATCCCGCACAATAATGTGCTGCACAATTCCGTGACGACATCTGAGGAGGAATGAGATGGCTACAGCTACTGCGAAACCCGAGGTTTTCACCCGTAAAGCATCTGGACTTGTGCGGGTGATGTCCCCATTTTCGGCCTTTATTTACAATATCCTGACAATGGGATTGATATTTCCATGGACTTACTTATGGGCGCCTGGCGCACTACCCGGTGGTAAGCTCGTATGGGGTATCTTATTGGCAATGCTCCTGGAGATCCCGATTGCGTTCGTCTATGTCTGGCTCTCAACAGCGCTCCCCCGCTCAGGAGGTGATTACGTCTTTCAGAGCCGTGTATTTGGCGGCGGTGTTGCGTTCACAGTGGTGATGTCGGGATACGTTATCTGGATATTGCAATGGGTTGCTCTATCTGGTTGGTTGCTCTCATATCTTGGCTTTGCTCCGCTTTTCCTGGGCTTGGGAGCCACGACAGGCAATACTTCGCTTGCCACCCTGGGAATCTGGTTCACTTCTTCAACCGGGATTGTTATCGTCAGCATACTCAATGCACTGGTCGCCTTGATTATCCTGGCAAGCGGTTTCAAGAACTATGTGCGCTTACAGGCGGTAATGATCGTCGCTACCTTATTGGCTTTTGTCACCATGCTGGTAGTTCTATTCCTTGGCAGCCCTGCTACCTCCTATGGGAAGATCGATGATTTCGCTCTGGCAGTCGGAGGCATGTCAAATTTCGTGCAAACTGCCATCGACGCCTCCGTAGCTGCCGGGATCGATCTGACCCCGCCACCCAATTTGCTGTTCACGATCCTGGTTGCCCCAATCGCCTGGACCTCCTTGCAGTGGGCAACCTATAGCGCCCAGCAAAACGGTGAAATCAAGGATGCGCGTTCCTTCAAGAGCCAAACCTTCATTATCGTTGGCTCGTTGATCTTCACCGGCATTCTGCTGGCTTTGCTGGCAGCCGCGTTGGAGAAAGCCGTGGGAACCGAATTCCTGTACGTGGCTGGAGCAGGCTACTGGTCCGGTGTTGGGGAAGCCACGATTGCAGGCTTCTGGCTTTGGCCAAATATAATCGCAGTTGCTTTGACAGCCAGCCCGTTGGTTGTGTTGCTGATCGGTTTTGGCTATATCATGAACTCGCACCAGATCGTTCACAACTGCTATATCGGCATGACCCGCGTGATGGTTGCCATGTCACTGGATCGACTTCTGCCTGAATCGGTCAGCCAGGTGAGCGAGAGATACCACACACCGGTCAACGCGCATATCTATTATTTCCTTGCCAGCATCCCGGTAATCCTGCTATACAACCTATACCCAGGTTGGGTATCCCTGACCCTCGGAGTAACTTTCGCTTGTGGTTATGTGTTCGTGATCACCTGCCTGGCTGGGGCGCTACTACCCTACCGGGCCAAAGATGTCTATGAAGCCTCTCCAGGTGCGAAGTACAAATTAGGGAATACCCCCTGGGTAACAATCCTGGGGGTGATCGGCTTCATTGGTGGCGGCGTCATGGTCATGCTGTTCATGCTATACCCGCAACTCGGTTTGACCAGCACTTTAGCCTATGCGATTGTGTTCGGCGTGCTGATCCTCTCAGGTATATGGTATCTTCTCGTGAAGAATGCCCAGAAGTCGCGCGGCATCGACGTGGACTATGCATTCAAGGAGATCCCACCCGAATAAACTCCCGTTAACAAGTAGCCGGTGTATGACGATGGGAGACCCCCAGAATATTACACCGGCTACACTTATCAATAAAACCGGAAAGGAAAATATATGAGAGACCAGGCCAGAGTCGTTATTGTCGGTGGAGGCATTTACGGGGTTAGCATCGCCTATCATCTGGCTAAACTCGGCTGGACAGACATTGTCCTGCTGGAAAAAGGCGAGATCGCCAGCGGAGAATCCGCCCAGGCTGCCGGTTTAGTCACCCAATTTGCCACCTCCCAAACATTGATGCAGTTCCGCAAATATGCCATTGAGCTATACAGTGAGCTAAAGCTCTTTGATCATGTTGGCAGCCTGCGCCTGGCATCCAGCAAAGAACAACTGGGCGAGCTGCAACGCAGCGTCAGCCGGGCAAAGGGCATCGGCATGGATGTCGAGATAATCTCGCCCTCCGAAGCGATCAAGATCATGCCCCAACTCAGCCCGAAAGACCTGTACGGTGCAATTTACCTGCCGCGGGACGGTCATCTCGACCCGTACATTACTACCACGTCCATGGCACGCATCGTGCGCGAGATGGGTGTCGAGGTGAAAACCAATACCCGGGTTACAGGCATCAAGCTCTCACCTACGGGTGAAGTTCGCCAAATCCTCACCGAAAAAGGCTCAATCCTGACTGAGAATGTGGTCAACGCAGCCGGATTGTGGGGTCCACGCGTGGCAGCTATGGCAGGCTTGCACCTGCCCACTACCCCGGTGGACCACCAGCACATCGCCCTGAAAGCTGTGCCAGGGAATGAATTCCCCCACAGCACCCCATGCCTGCGCGATCCAGACAACCTGGTGTATATGCGCGAGGAAGCCGGCGGGCTGGTGATTGGTGGCTACGAGCCCAACCCCAAAGCCCGCTGGATTGACGGTGTGCCCTGGGAGCATGGTGGGACCGCCCTGCCTCCGGATTACGACCGCTTCGAGCAGCTGATGGAAGGTGCAATCCGCCGCCTGCCCTTCTTGGACCGGGCCGAGATCATCACCCTGGTCTGCCACCCGGGGGCCTACACGCCGGACTGCCAGCCGATCCTGGGACCGATGCCCGGGGCGCGCGGTTTTTGGAACGCGTGCGGCATGTCGCTCAACGGGTACGGCGGCGCGGGTGGGATTGGCAAGCTGATGGCAGAATGGATTGTCACCGGCGAACCCGACCTGGATATCTACGCCTTCAAGGCTACCCGCTTCGGCAATTATTATGCCCAGACCGAATACGCGGCCGAGCGAACCCGGGAATGTGTCAAATACTACTACCGCCTGCGCTTTCCCAACGATGAGTACGAGTGGGCCCGCCCGCACCGGATCAGCCCGCTGCATTTCCGCCTGCAGGAGTCTGGGGCAGCCTTCGGCGAAACATACGGCTGGGAACGGGGCAATTACATGGATCCCGGCAAACCACACCGC
>Ga0105100_10002114_pt1 | contig 11629 bp, 6 predicted proteins | sample PPLLak12cMay2015_2_FD_87033 | JGI IMG/M metagenome (GOLD analysis project Ga0105100, IMG submission 87033) | Freshwater sediment microbial communities from Prairie Pothole Lake near Jamestown, North Dakota, USA - PPLs Lake P8 Core (1) Depth... | ecosystem: Environmental > Aquatic > Freshwater >... | reverse complement strand
TGCTCAGGAGGCGCATGACCAGCGCGGACACCGCCACCGCGAAATAGAACAGGACCGGCGGGAAGCTACTGCTCCGGGTCTTGCCGATGCCGCAGTCCGGCTCGTTTTCGGCTTCGGCCCCGAGGGCATCCTTAAACGTCTCGAAGAGGTTGGCCAGGGAGCAGAACAGCGTCAGGTAGAACGCGTCCCCGCGGGCGATGTGGGCCAGCTCGTGGGCGGCCACGGCCTGGAGCTCGTCCCGCGTGCCCTCGGCCAGGAGCCCCTCGGTCACGGCGACGGCGGGCGTCCCGTCCTCCTCGATGAGGGCGAGCGAATTGACGGCAAACGACGGCAGGACGTAAGCGTTCACGCGCGGCAGGCCGGCGGCGATGCGGATCTCGTCGAGCGTGTGGAGGAATTGGACGTGATAGTGGTCGGAGATATCGGGCGTCGCGGCCTGGAGGCGGCGCAGGATGACGCGCGGGCCGTTCTTGCGGGCATCCTGAAAATGGAGGACGGCGACGATCGCCGCGACGGCCAGGTCGATGAGCAGGAAGCGGGGCCAGAAGCCCGGCGAAGACAGGAGCCCGGGCATCAGGAAAAGACCGAACGTGGCCAGGATGGACAGGCCGATGAGCCCGAGGCCGAAGAAGTGGAAGGCGAGCACGGCGGCGAAAAGGGGAAGGCTCTTGCGGCGCTGGAGCTCCTGGATCTCATAAAAGTCGCGCGTCGGTGTCGCCATGGCTCGCAGACATCATAAACGAACCGCCGCGCCGCGGTCAACGCGCCGGATTAATTATCGTCGTTGACCTTTCGATTGAAGAAACGTGAAGTCCTCAGCCGGATTTTCTCCATATTTGAGTTCGAGTATCTGACGTTTCCTGCCATCAGGCAATACGACCTCTTTCAGGATCTCTGCCTTCAGGACGCCGATGTTCTCGGCGATCCTCTTATTGCATAAATCGACTTCGAATCTCACTCCAGGGACGCCGCTCGCTTTCATGATCTTATGCCAAATTTCAAGGACCTTGATCGAACTCGCCGGATCCTTGAGAGAGGGAAGCCAAGCCCAGTATTCTCCCCGAGGTCCTTCTGTGACACGATATGAAGAATCCAGTGCCCCCAAAGAGCGGAATCTCCGGATCGTCTCTTTCGTTAATCTTGGGCACTTGAGAATTGGGGGGACTAGAGTTATCGCCAGCCTGCACTTGTTCTTGAGTATCGCCTGACGATGCTCCTCGGCTCTAGACGTCCCAGAATGAAATCCATATGCCGTCCCATCATTCTCAGCCAATACCACAAGGCTGTATTTTTCGCTTAATAGGATTTTGTAGTACTTGACCAGAAAGGCCAGCCCCAGTTTGTGCATGAATCCGCCTGGCTGGCTTCGAGCACATTCGAGATGGATCCTGGCCAGAGTGCGCGCATCACTCTTCTTGGCGATCCGATAAACCACCGTAACCCCTTTAATATGAGCACGTTCGGACGGCGAAACAAAATACTAGCACACTATCGGCCGGGTTACAAGTGAAAAGTCGCGCCCGCCGGGAAGGATTACTCCATGCTGCTTAAGGACGGCGCGGAAGTTGCAATAGGACCGAAATAGTGCACAATATCCACAGCCTTCTTAATTTCCTCTTTAAGGAGTGTCAAGTTGAGCAAACACGTCCGGCCCCTTCTTTTCATGGTCGTCACGCTCTTGTCAGTGAACCTGTCGCTCCCGGCTACGGATACGGCCGACACGAAGATGCTGACCCGTCCGGCCGTCTCGGCCGAGCGGATCGCCTTCGTTTACGCCAACGATCTCTGGACGGCCGACCTCGAGGGCCGGAACGTCCGGCGTCTGACCTCCGACATCGGGGGGGAATCCAATCCCGCCTTCTCGCCCGACGGGACGCTCGTTGCATTCAGCGGCCAGTACGACGGCAACGTCGACGTCTTTGTCGTTCCGGCCGGGGGCGGCGTTCCCAAGCGCCTGACCTGGCATCCGGGGTCCGATCTCGTCCTCGGCTTCACGCCCGACGGCAAGTCCGTCCTCTTCGCCTCGAGCCGGTTCTCGGCCAACCGCGCCTATTCCCAGCTCTTCACCGTGCCCGTGGCCGGCGGCGAAGCCGGCATGCTCAAGGTCCCCTACGCCGCGGACGCCGAGATCTCGCCCGACGGGCGCTTCATCGCCTACAGCCCCTTTCCCGAGGCCCATACCCAGTGGAAGAACTACCGCGGCGGCCGCTTCTCGCGGATCTGGATCTTCAATGCTCAGACCGACGGCATCGAGAAGGTCCCCCAGCCCGAAGGGCGCTGCAACGACGCCGACGCGATGTGGGTCGGCGGCAAGGTCTTCTTCCGCTCCGACCGCAACGGCGAATTCAACCTCTTCTCGTACGACCCCGCCTCGAAAGAGGTCAAGCAGCTGACCGAGTTCAAGGACTTCCCGGTCCTTGCGGCCTCGGCCGGCGCCGGCCGGATCGTCTTCGAGCAAGCCGGCTCGCTCCACCTCTATGATGTGGCCCAGGGCCGCAGCCGGCGCGTCATGATCGGCATCGCCACCGACCTCGCCGAGCTCCGCGAGCGCTTCGCCAAGGGCTCTCAGTGGGTCCGGGGCGGCTCGGTCTCCCCGACCGGGGCCCGGGCCGTCGTCGGGTTCCGCGGCGATATCGTCACCGTCCCGGCCGAGAAGGGCGATCCGCGCAACCTCACCCAGACCCCGGGCGTCCACGAGCGCTATCCGGTCTGGTCCCCCGACGGCAAGTCCATCGCCTACTTCTCCGACGCCTCCGGCGAATACGAGCTCCACGTTGCCGCCCAGGACCGCAAGGGCCCCGTTAAGACATTCAAGCTGGCCGGCTCCGGCTTCTTCGGCTCGCCGTCGTGGTCGCCGGACAGCCGCAAGATCGCTTTCGCCGACAACGCCCTGACCCTCTACTGGATCGATCTCGGCACGGGCGCCGTGAAAAAGGTCGCCTCGGAATACCTCTACCAGCCCGGCGGACAGGCCCAGATGAGGACGAGCTGGAGCCCCGACTCCAAGTGGATCGCCTATACCCTGGGCACGCCGACCTTCTTCCGCCGCGTCCACGTCTATTCGCTCGACCAGGACAGATCCTACCCTGTCACCGACGGTTTGAGCAGCGTCGATGAGCCGACCTTCGACGCCGAGGGCAAGTACCTCTGGTTCCTGGCTTCGACCGACGCCGGCCCGGCCGCCCAGTGGTTCGACATGTCGAACGCCGATATCCAGCCGACCTCTTCTCTCTACCTGGCCGTGCTTCGCAAAGACCTGCCCAATCCGCTGGCCAAGGAAAGCGACGAGGAGAAACCCAAGGAAGAAAAGAAGGAAGCCGATAAGCCGGCGGCCAAGCCCGGAGCGCCGGCGGCCAAGGAAACCGCCAAGGCGCCAGAAGCCGTCCGCATCGACCTCGAAGGGCTCGAGACACGCATAGTGGCGGTGCCCATCCAGGCCGGGGTCTACGACAGCCTCCAAGCCGGCGAGGGCGGCAAGCTCTTCTACCGCAAGGTCGCTCCGCCGCCGAACCCCACCGCGGACGGGCCGGCGGATTCGTCCATCCGCGTCTATGACCTCGCGACCCGCAAGGACGAGGCTTTCGGACCGGCCTGCGACGGGTTCGAGCTCACGGCCGACCGGAAGAAGATGCTGGTCGTTTCCCGCGGCTCCTGGAGCATCATCCCGGCGGCCGGCAAGCCCGAGCCGGGCAAGGGCAAGCTCGATCTCGATGCCGTGAGCGTCCGCGTCGTCCCCGCCCTCGAATGGAAGCAGATCTTCGACGAGGCCTGGCGCATCAACCGGGATTTCTTCTACGATCCGAATTTCCACGGCGCCGACTGGGCGGCCATGAAGGTCAAATACGCCGCGTTCCTGCCGCACCTGTCGTGCCGGGCCGACCTCAATCGGCTCATCCAATGGATGTGCTCCGAGCTCGGCGTCGGCCACCACCGCGTCGGCGGCGGCGATTTTCTGGCCCAGCCGGCCCGGGTCGCTGGAGGTCTCCTCGGCGCGGATTACGCGGTCGAGAACGGCCGCTACCGCTTCAAGAAGATCTACGGCGGTCTCAACTGGTCGCCCGAGCTGAGGGCGCCTCTGGCCGAGCCCGGCTCCGAAGTCAAGGCCGGGGAGTATCTCCTGGCCGTCGAAGGCCGCGACCTCGTTCCCCCCGACAACCTCTTTGCCCGGTTCGAGGCGACGGCCGGCAGGATCGTCGAGATCACGGTCGGGCCCAACGCCGGCGGCACCGGCTCGCGGGCGATCAAGGTCGTGCCCATCGCCGACGAAGGCGCGCTCCGCAACAGGGACTGGGTCGAGGGCAATATCCGCAAGGTCCACGCGGCGACGAACGGCCGCGTCGCCTACGTCTACGTCCCGAACACTTCGACCATGGGCCACATCTACTTCAAGCGCTATTTCTTTCCGCAGGCGGACAAGGACGCCATCATCGTCGACGAGCGCTTCAATGGGGGAGGGTCCGTCGCCGATTATTACCTCGATTGGCTGCGCAAGCCCGCCTCGGCCTACTGGGCCATGCGTTACGGCGCGGACCTGAAGACGCCGAGCGCCTCGATCCAGGGCCCCAAGGTCATGATCGTCAACGAGGTCGCCGGCTCGGGCGGCGATCTTCTGCCCTACATGTGGCGGAAGTTCGGCATGGGCAAGCTCGTCGGCACGCGGACATGGGGCGGCCTGGTCGGTACCCTGGGCTTCCCGCCGCTGATGGACGGCGGCATGGTCACGGCGCCCAACCTGGCTTTCTGGGACGAGGGCGAGGGCTTCGGGGTCGAGAATGTCGGCATCCCGCCCGACATCGAGGTCGAGCAGACGCCGAAGGACGTCATCGCCGGCCGCGACCCGCAGCTCGAGCGGGCCATCCAGGTCGTGATGGAGGAGCTCAAGGCCAATCCCCCGGCGAAGCCGAAGCGCCCGGCTTATCCTATCAGAGTACGGAAATAAGGCGGGATCTTCGAGGCAACATCCCTCGCAGCCTCGAGAGGATTCCCGGAAAATTTAGTTTTTAATTGCGTTCTTGATGGTTTCGACGAGCTTCTTGACGATCGTTTCGTCCGTCTTCTGGCCTTCGGGCGCCGTGACCTTGAAGGTCATCGTGCCGTTCGCGGCATCGTACTTCTGCTCGACGAGCCTGTAGCCCTCGGGCAGCTCCTTCTTCAGTGTGACGATAGCCTGCTCGAAGGCCGCCTGGCCGGCTTCGCCGTCCCGGCCGGTGAAAACGAGATTGATCGAGCTTCCGTCCTTGTCGTCGAACGCGATCATGGCCTGAGCCTTCGCCGCCCGGCCAGGCTTGCTCTTCTCGATAGTCCAAACGTCCGCCTTGCCCTCGGCTTCGTCGCCGGCGATACTCTTGACGATCGCGACCTCGCCCGGGGCCCTATCGACCTTGAACTTGAGCTCCCTGAGCCTCTCTTCTCTGGCCTTGAGCTCGGCCTCGAGCTTCTTCAATGATTCCTCGAGGGCCGCAAGGTCCATCTTCTTGGCTTTGATCGCCTGGACCTGCTCCTGGAGGGCTTGGATCTTTTCCAGCATATCGTCGTCCTTCGCGATCGCCCAGGCGAAGGGCCTGCCCTCGGCGCCTTCGGTCACCCAGACACGGGACTTGGTCCCGTCGGGCGCGACTTCGACGACCTTCGCCGTCTTCGACGGCGCGGCCACCCAAGTTTCGCCTTCCTTCCTGTCTTTTCTCACCTTGACGAAGACCTCGCCGGACGCCTCCGCCGCTGCCGCTTCCGCGGCGATCTCGGCCTTGCCCGCGGCGACTGTCGGTTCCGTCCCGATAAAATAGGCCGCCCGGCCTTCTTCGCCATCCTTCTTGACGATGCTGAAGACCCGGCCGTCGCCGATCTTCACGGCCCGGCCTTCTTTGAGAACCTGGACCTCGCCGCCCCTGATCTCGAGACGCAGGGGCTCGCCCTTCAGGACCTCGACGTCCTTCCCGTCGATGGTCAGGACGAGGGTGTTTCCGTCCTTGCTCTTGGTGATGGTCAGCGGTTTCTCGATGACCATCTTCTTGACCTGGCCGCCTTCCGTGATGACGATCTCGATGGGCCTTCCTTCGGCCCCCCTGGGCGTGATGACGATCGTCTTCGCGACAGCTGCCTCTTCCTTAGCGGCCTTCTCCGCCGCCTTGGCTTTTTCTGCGGCCTTGGCCTTTTCGGCCGCTTTGGCCTTTTCCTGTTCCTTTTCGCTGGCGACCGTCGATGCGACTTCCTGAACCGCCGACATGACGGCCGGGGGGGCGGCCTCAAAGGACGACGGGGGGAGCAGGGCCGTATCGGCGAGGACGGTCGAGGCGTCCTCCATGTCGTTACCCGGGACGGGACGGGCCGTTCCGACGAGGGCCACGGCCAGCATGAGGGCCACGGCGACCATGATCTTCGTTTTCATCTTGACCTCCATGAGAGTGAGTTTTTGTCTGAGGATGGCCGCCAGGCGTTCCTGGAACGACGACCTGCCCAGCATCCCGAGGAGCGCCGCGGAGGGACTCCAGCGGAGTCCGGCCGAGCGCCGGAAGGCCAGCAGGCTGGCGGCGTACGTCGAGGGTCTGATCCCCGCGCGAAGGACCAGCTCGTCGCAAGCCCGTTCCTGTTCCTCGAGGAGCCGGCGGTAAACGACCCAGCAGAGAGGGTTCCACCAGTATATGGCCAGGCTTGCCCGGACGAGGAGCATGACCAGGAAATCCGCCCTCTTGATATGGGAGAGCTCGTGAAAGAGGGCCGAGGAGCGCTCGTCGCCGGACCAGGCGTCTGCCCCGTCCGGCAGGAGCACGACCGGCTTCCGCCAACCCCAGGTCAGAGGCACGAGGACTGCCGGATGGCTCTTGAGCCGGACCTCGCGACGCAGGGAAACGAGCGCGACAAAGCGCTCGAGAAGGACGCGCCAGGCGGGATGGTCGAGGTCCTTTCCTTCGGCTGTCAGCCGGAACGCGCCGGCGAGCCCCACGGCCAGCCTCAAGGCGAGCGCCAGCAACCCGGCTATCCAAAGGACCGCAAGGAGCGTTCCGTAAACGCTCAGCGCACGTCCCGTTGCCGGCATCGACGGTCCGGCGGAAGGGGAGGAGAGGGACTGGACGCTCTTGGAGTCGGGAAAGAGGCCGGCGGGGGGCCGCTCGAACGGCGAGACGGACGCCGAAGCAAACGAGTTGCCGGAAATTCGATCATCAGCTGCCCCCCCGTCGACCCGAAAGGTTCCGACCCGACCGCTCCCGGCCCAGACCTTCTGACCATCCTTCCCAGCTCTGCTCCCGGCGTCCAGTGCGGGTTTTGCGACGCTCTTCAGCTGTTCCCCGGCTGGCGCACCTGCCGCGCCGGGCGCCGGCGCTCCCATCCAGGCCGGAAGGAGCGGCGATCTCCATCCGACCGGTGCGAGCATGAGAAGCGGGAGAAGGAGAAGCCCGATGAGGGCGGAGGAGAGGAGGAAATGCCGGAACGCGGCGGGCCGCCTCTTCGCCGACGCGGCCGCGAGGAGCGCCAGGATCAGGACGGCCGTCGTCTTGACGAAATACCCGGCCACAAGGGCGGGCATTCCGGCGGCGGCGTCACCGAACATGTCAGCGTCCTTCCCTGCGGGCCTTGTCGATGAGCTCCGTGAGCCGCCGGTAATCGTCCTCCGATAGATCGTCCTCGGAGTTATCGAGGAGGGCGGCGACGACGTCCGCCGTCGAGCCGTCGAAGAACGTCTGCTTGAGGTGGGCGAGCGCGCTCCGGCGGGCTTTGTCCTTGGCGAGACGGGGCGTGAAGACATAGCGCGGCCCGTCTTGCCGGTGGAGGAGGTGCCCCTTCTGTTCGAGGACCCGGAGCAGGGCCCGGACGGCCGAGTAGCTCGGCGGGGACGGCAGCCGCTCCATGATCTGGAGGGCCGAAGCCTCCTTCATCTCGTAGACGATGTCCATGATCTGCCGCTCCCGGCGGCTCAGGCTCTTGTCGCTTTTCATGCGCGGCTCCATCGACTCTCGGACGTAAGGACTTCGACGCGTCCCGTCGTCATAATGCTAAAATATTAGCATGCTAAATTATTAGCATCTGCCGAGGGGCTTGTCAAGGGATTCTGCTAAAATTTTAACATCCACGCCTATAGAAACGGCATCGCTTGGCCGGAGGTTGCGCCCTGGGGTCATTTTCTCGCGTTATTTCCCTATTTTGGACCTCCTCCGGGAGACGGCCCGCCTCGGATCCCTGCCGCGGCTCCGTTTCTTGACGGTCGCCGGCTCGTGCGACTAATATAGGTGAAAAGCCGGGGTCATCTATGAAATACCGCAACCTGGGAAGGACGGGCCTCAAGGTATCCGTCGTCGGCATCGGCGCCTGGCAATTCGGCGGGGAGTGGGGGAAGGCCTTCACTCAGCCGGAGGTCGACGCCATCCTCGACCGGGCCGGCGAGGCCGGCATCAACCTCATCGATACGGCCGAGTGCTACGGCGACCATCTGTCCGAGCGGCTGATCGGCGATTACCTGTCCCGCCACGATCGCGACCGTTGGATCATCGCCACCAAGTTCGGCCATCGCTTCAAGGGTTTTATGGACAGGGACGACGCGTACGGGCCCGAGGACGTCCGGGCCCAGCTCATCGCTTCTCTCCGGGCCCTGCGGACCGACAGGATCGATATCTACCAAATCCATTCGGGGAGCGACGATGCCTTTCTCGACGACGGCCTGAGGGCCTTCCTCGAAGACGCCCGTCGGTCGGGCATGGTCCGCAACCTCGGCGTGTCCATCCGCGGCGCCGGGAGCGAGCTCCAAACCCGGGAGGCCTTCGGGCGGGGCTACGGCGTGCTCCAAGTCATCTACAATCGTCTCGATCTCCGCGCCGAGTCCGCGGTTTTTCCCGTCGCCCGGCGCTACAACCTGGGCGTCCTGGCCCGGGTGCCGCTCGCGAGCGGATTTCTTACCGGGAAACATGAGTCCGATGACAGCTTCGCGCCGGACGATTATCGGTCGACGCTGGGCAAGGCCGAGATCGCCCGGCGGGTCCGCCTTGCCGACAAGCTGGTCGAGGAAGAGCTGCCTCAAGGGATCTCCCGGGTCCGCTGGGCCCTGGCCTGGTGCCTGCGCGATCCCGTCGTGACGGCCGTCATCCCCGGCGCGAAGAGCCCCGAGCAGGTCGCGGAGAACGCCTCGGCGGCCGACCTGCTCTCGGGGAAGACGCCCTAGACGCAAGTCGCGCTTTTTCTGTTACTTATCGATCGGGACAGGCGCGGGCGCCGGCCCGGCCTTCAGCACGCACTCCTCCCTGAACCGGGCCGCGAACACGTCGACATCCTTGGGCGTGAGCGCGATCTTTCCCTTTGAGAGATAATCGTTGTAGATCCTGTTGAAACAGGACTGGTAGCGGAAGCGTTCCGTCCGGCCTTTCTCGTCCTTCACGGGCTCGTCATAGAGGCGGACCGAGACGAGGTCTTCGCGGTCCTGAGTGAGGTTGTAGACGAAATTCGCCGCGGCGAAGCAGCTCTCGCTCGTCGCTTCGAGGTCCTCGTGGGCGTTGATCTCGAGCGGGACCCCCACGGCCAGGTCGAGAAGGCCGGTCGGCCCGAGGTCCCGGGCGTAGAGGAAATCGTCGTCCTCGATGCGCTCGGAGTGGATGCCGCCGGTGCAGGCGCTGCCTTCGGTCCAGGCCCGGATCAGGCCGAGCCAGCTGCCGCTCTTCTGGAGGAGGATGATGTTGTCGACGTCGGCCTGATCGCCCTGGTTGAAGGTGACCGAGAGGACATAGGTTTCGGCGCCGCCGCCGAGCGGCCCGGCAAAAGCGGCGTAGGCGAAGAAGGGGATCCGGCCCGTCTCCACATCCGGCTCGAAATCCGTCACCCACCAGCCGGGCATGTCCTCCCACTGGCGTGATTCGAGGCCCGTCTCGAACGCGGCCAGATCCATCTGTCCCGTCGTCGATCTGTAAAGTGCGCTGACGGCCGCGGGATGGACGGCCGCGCCGCGGAACGTGAATTCGCCGGGGATGTCGGCGGGTGGCTTCGACTTGCAGGCAGTCAGGGCCCCTAGGAGGGCCAGGCCGGCCAGCGCGGCGACCAGAGCCGGCGGCGTGAGAAAGGATCTTTTTCCGCGATGTCTCATGTTGCTGCTCCTCCCGTCCCTTTAGACGCCGCCGTCTCCTTCTTTCTTGCCTCGCCCACCCAAGTTATAGATAAAAAAATAGATTAGTCAAGCAAAGGGAGGCCTTTTAAAAGGTTCTTCTCCCAATTCCGGGAAGGACCTCTCCCCGGCTTGGTTCGGGATATGCCTCTAGCTCCGACGGAAGCGAACAGCCCTTCGCGCCTGATTCCGGGCGGATGTCCCTCCGGAAGAACGATAAGGGGAGAGGAGGCAGAACTTTTCGGAGCTGCGCTGCGTAGTTATCTGAGAGAAATCTTTTTGCCCGGATTCTACTCGGAGGCCCTTTTGAGATTGAAAGTGACCCGGATCTTAGCGCTTCTCGCTCTCGGCCTCGTCGCCGCTTTTCCCGCGTTCCTCACGGCCGGGCCCTCCCCGGCGGTCCCGGGTGAGGCGGCCGCCGCCATCGCCTCCGCCGCCGCTGGCGCCCGGCCCGAGGAGACCGTGCCCGTCCTGACGAAGGCCCCAACGCCGCCCGTCATCGATGGCGTGCTCGACGACCCGGCTTGGGCGGCCGGCCTCAAGTTCGACGGCTTCAAGACCTTCAAGCCCGATTACGGCAAGGACGCCAGCCAAAGAACCGAGGCCTATATCGCCTACGATGCCGAGAACTTCTATTTCGCTTTCCGTTGCTACGATTCGGAGCCGTCCAGGATCAAGGGCGCCGTCTGCAAGCGCGACACGATCTTCCAGGACGACCTTGTCTTCATCAACCTCGACACCTTCAACGACCGGCAGAGCGCCTTCGTCTTCATGCTCAACCCGTGCGGCATCCAGGGCGACGGCATGCTGACGACGAGCGGCAACGTCGAATTGAGCTTCGACACGGTCTGGCACAGCGCGGGGAAGATCGACGACCAAGGCTGGACGGCCGAAGCGCGGATCCCCCTCAAGAGCCTGCGATTCTCCAGCCGCGACCCGCAGACCTGGCGCATCCTCTTCATCCGTTTCTTCACCAGGACCTCCGAGCAGGTGAGCTTCCCCTCGATCGACCCGAACTACGGATCGGTCCTCGGCCAGGCCCAGCCGTTCCAGGTCTCGGGGCTCAAGTACAAGCGGGTGGCCGAGCTCCTGCCCGCGTTCACCTTCGGGCGGACCCAGGAAGCGACGGCGGAGAGCCAGGGCGAGCTCGTCCGAAACAGGGACCTGGACATCGACGACATCAGCCTCACCGGCAAGCTCGGCCTCACTTCGGACCTGACGCTCGACGGGACGTACAATCCCGACTTCAGCCAGGTCGAGGCCGACGCCGGCCAGGTGGATTTCAACCAGCGCTATGCGCTCTATTACGAGGAGAAACGGCCGTTCTTCCTCGAAGGGAGCGAGCTGTGGCAGTTCGGCGGGGCCCTCGAGGAGGCGCCCCTCCAGTCGATCGTCTACACCCGGAACATCATCGATCCGACCTTCGGCTTCAAGCTGAGCGGCAATGTGACGCCGCGCGACACCGTGGCCGCGATCTACGCCCAGGACAACCTGGCCGGAGACGAAATCGATAGTCATCCCGATTTCATGATCGGCCGCTACAAGCACGCG
>Ga0105100_10002113_pt1 | contig 11630 bp, 8 predicted proteins | sample PPLLak12cMay2015_2_FD_87033 | JGI IMG/M metagenome (GOLD analysis project Ga0105100, IMG submission 87033) | Freshwater sediment microbial communities from Prairie Pothole Lake near Jamestown, North Dakota, USA - PPLs Lake P8 Core (1) Depth... | ecosystem: Environmental > Aquatic > Freshwater >... | reverse complement strand
GCAGAGATAACCGCTGAAAGCATCTAAGTGGGAAACTCGCCTCAAGATGAGATCCCTCATCCCGTTAAGGGAGTAAGACCGCAGGTAGACTACCTGCTTGATAGGCGGCGTGTGTAAGCACAGACAATGTGTTCAGCTAAGCCGTACTAATGGTCGAGGGCTTACCCGTGGTGCGGAGAACTCGGCACTTTTCAGCTAGCAATCAAATTACACTCTATTCGATTGGTACCCTTAACACCGTGAATAAAGCTTCTTGGTGATTGGAGCGACGGAGGTACACCCGGCCACATCCCGAACCCGGTCGTTAAGCCCGTCAGCGCTGATGGTACTTGGGGGGCGACCCCCTGGGAGAGTAGGTCATTGCCAAGAGGCTTTTTCTATTTTAATTGACATTCTATTTGTTGCCTGATATAATTATTTCAGCGGCGTTCGCGGACCGCTCTTGGATCTGTTCTGCTAACATAATAGCAACCAGGAGAGAGCGTATTGGGTTGATCAGATTATGTAAACCCCTTGAGCTGTAAGGCTCGGCTGTGTCCCTGAACGCTTGCCGGGCTTTTTTTGTGCCCCAGGACATGTGGCTGGTGTTGTGATCATATCTCTAACTCACCAGCTTGCGACGAAAGGAGGTGAAAAGATTGGCATCGGTTAACTTACGCCCCAACGAGACGCAAGATCAACTGCTCAAGCGCTTCCGCAAAAAGGTGGCTAAGAGTGGCATCTTGAGCACAGTTCGCCGCAAGCGCTGGTTTGTTTCCAAGAGTGAGTTGCGTCGCATTCAGAAAAAGAAATCTATTCGTCGGATTAAGCGCCGACAGACCCCGGATATAGAATGATCCATCCAGGTCGGTTGCTTAATGTTGACACCGGAGGTGTAAATGGCAAAAGATGAAGACAAAATTCAGGTTGAAGGCATGGTCGTAGAAGCCCTGCCAGCCACGCAGTTCAAGGTGCGGCTAGACAACGGTCACGAAGTTCTGGCGTACCTCTCGGGCAAAATGCGCAAATACTATATTCGTATCTTGCTGGGAGATCGCGTCCGTGTAGAAGTGTCACCATATGACTTGACCCGCGGGCGGATTGTGTACCGCCATAAGAAGTACGTTGATATGCCAGAAGCTGAAGAAGCATAACTCGGCCATTTTCTCCGGACTCATCCTGTAATTTTAAACAATAAGCGGGATACCCTGATCGATTCGGGGCATCCCGCTTGATTTTTAAGGCTTTTGGCTTAGTACGAGCTGAGCACTGCCATGTAGTTTGCCCGCTCGAAAGCGGATGGGTCAGATACTGACTGCTGGCTCATGCTGCCTTTCAACTGGGTCACGGATATGTATTCGCGCTCATCCAGCCAGGCACTCGTATCCGTGAGAATTTCTGCGGCACGAGAGGTACCTTGATGCAAGAACTCTGAAGCGACCATAGCAACACTGGCTCCAGCCATGAGCGCTTTGATTACATCGACGGCTGTATGCACGCCGCTGGTCAGGGCAAAATCGGCTTGAACGCGCCCGTACAGGATGGCGATCCAGCGCAGCGGTAGGCGTAGCTCGTGAGAGTTGCTCAGAACCAGGTTCGGAACCACATGCAGCTCGTCCAGATCAAAATCCGGCTGGTAGAAGCGATTGAAGAGGACCAGCCCGTTGGCGCCCGCTTCGACCAGGTGGCTGGCAAAATTCGGCAGGGAGGTGAAGAAGGGGCTTAACTTGACCGCCAGCGGGATGCGGAGCTGCTTGCGGATATCTCCGACCAGGGTAATATAGCTGTCTTCGAGCTGAGCGCTGGTCAAGTTTGGGTCGGTGGCAAGATCGTAAAGGTTCAGCTCGAGGGCATCAGCGCCGGCTTGCTCGATCTTCTTCGCGTAATCAACCCATCCGCCGGTCGAGACGCCGTTTAAGCTGCCGATCACCGGAATTTTCACTGCTTGCTTTACTTTTTTGAGGTGATTCAGGTAATTTTCCGGACCGATGCTGTATAAACCATAATCGGGCAGGTAGCTGGGTGCCTCGGCGTAAGATTCAATCCCGCGGCTCAGGTCTCTATCCAGTTTGAGGCTTTCCTGGATGATCTGTTCCTCGAAAAGCGAGTACATTACGATGGCAGAAACACCAGCTTCTTCTAGCTGGAGAGCTGTCTCGACCCTCTTTGATAAGGGGGATGCAGAAGCGACCAGGGGGTTTTTTAACGATAAGCCGAGATAGGATGTTGTCAGATCAACCATGGCATTTTCCTTAAGTTTATTAGTGGGTTAGAGAACTTGGGGGCGGGCAATATCCTTCAAGGCATGCCCACCCCTTACCTTTGATCACTCTTCTGGCTTTCCATTGCTGCCATCATAGTGCATCTCTGCCATCTGATGGTAGAGGTTCCAGCGCTTTTTGGCATCCTGCTGAGCCTGCTTCATGAGCTCCTCGGCGCGCTGCTCATTGCTTTGTAGGAGCATGCGATAGCGGGTTTCATTATAAGCATACTGAGAGATCGGTATGGTGGGCTCTTTAGAATCCATGACAAGCGGGTTTTTCCCTGCCTGTGGCAGGTTCGGGTTGTAGCGGTAGAGAGGCCAGGCTCCCGATTGCACCGCCAATTTTTGCTGGTCGAGACCCTTGCGCAAATCATAGCCGTGGGCAATACAGTGGCTGTAGGCGATGATGAGAGATGGGCCATCGTAGGCTTCTGCTTCCAGGAAGGCAGTCAAGGTTTGCTGGTCGCTGGCGCCAAATGCTACGCGAGCAACATACACGTATCCGTAAGCCATGGCGATCAGCCCCAGGTCTTTCTTTGAGATGCCCTTGCCTTTGGCGGCGAACTTGGCTACTGCGCCCCTGGGCGTAGATTTGGATGCCTGCCCACCGGTGTTGGAATAGACTTCTGTGTCCAGGACCAGGACATTGACATCCCGTCCGGATGCCAGGACATGATCCAGGCCGCCATAACCAATGTCGTATGCCCAGCCATCGCCTCCCAAGATCCAGACACTCTTGCGGCTGAGGACATCCGCCAGGCTAGCAAGCTGGCGGGCTTCGGGGGTATCAACCCCTGCCAGGCGCTGTTTCAGCAGCTCGACCCGCTGGCGCTGTTCCTTGATACCTGTTTCAGAGGATTGGTCAGCGTTCAGGATGGCATCCACCAGCTGCTCACCTACCTTACCGGCAAAACCGGGCAGCAATTCGCGGGCAAATTCGATCTGCTTATCCAGGGTCAGGCGCATGCCCAGCCCGAACTCGGCGTTGTCTTCAAACAGCGAGTTCGACCAGGCTGGTCCACGCCCCTCAGCGTTCTTCGTCCAAGGTGTTGTGGGCAGGTTGCCTCCATATATGGAAGAACAACCGGTGGCATTGGCTACCATAATCCGGTCGCCAAATAGCTGGCTGAGGAGCTTGACGTAGGGGGTCTCGCCACATCCGGCGCAAGCGCCAGAGAACTCGAATAAGGGCTGCAGAAGCTGGGAGTTCTTGACTGCTTTCGGGCTGACCAGCGTGCGGTCCATATCTGGGATGGTGAGGAAGTAGTCCCACTTGACGGCTTCGCTCTCGCGAATGGGAGGCTGGTCCGCCATATTGATCGCTTTGCGCCCGACCTGCGATTTGTCTTTTGCCGGGCACACTTCCACACATAAACCACAAGCGGTGCAGTCTTCTGGGGCAACTGCCAGGGTGTACTTCATATCGGGGAATTCTTTCCAGCGCGCTTCAACAGCTTGCCATCCCTCGGGGGCGTCTTTCAAGTAGGCTGGATCGTAGACTTTTTCCCGGATGACTGCGTGCGGGCACACAAAGACGCATTTCCCACACTGGATGCATACATTTGGCTCCCAAACCGGGATTTCCAGGGCAATATTGCGTTTTTCCCACATGGTTGTGCCGGTTGGGAATGTGCCATCGACCGGCATCGCGCTGACTGGTAGATTGTCCCCGTCTCCGGCGATGATCTTTCCCAAAACCTCGCGCACAAATGTTGGCGCATGCTCTGGGACAGGGGGGCGGCGGGTGATCTGGCTGCTGATGGTCTGCGGCACTTTGACTTCGTGCAGGTGAGCCAAGGCATGATCGACAGCTTCGTAATTGCGTTGCACCACTGCTTCGCCGCGCTTACTGTAGGTCTTATCAATAGCGTGCTTGATTTCCTGGATGGCTTGCTCACGGGGTAAGACGCCGCTGATGGCAAAGAAACAGGTCTGCATGATGGTGTTGATGCGACCACCCATGCCGGTTTTTTGCGCAACTTCATTGGCATCAATTACGTAGAAGCGCAGTTTCTTGTCCAGGATTGTTATTTGTGTCTCGACCGGTAATTTGTCCCACACTTCTTCCGGACCATACAGGCTGTTCAGCAAGAAGACCGCGCCGGGCATGGCGTATTTCAATACGTCGTAGCGCTCCAGGAACGTGAACTGGTGGCAGGCGACAAAATTTGCCTGACCGATCAGGTAGGGCGCACGGATGGGTTTCGGCCCAAAGCGCAGGTGCGAGACGGTGACCGACCCTGATTTCTTCGAGTCGTAAACGAAATAACCCTGAGCGTAGTTATCGGTCTCTTCACCGATGATCTTGATCGAGTTCTTGTTCGCTCCGACGGTGCCGTCGGAGCCCAAACCCCAGAACACGCAGCGGACGGTATCCGGCGTTTCAATGAAGAAGGATGGATCATAATCCAGGCTGGTGTGCGACACATCGTCAACGATGCCAATGGTGAAGTGATTCTTCGGCTCGGCTTTCAGCATCTCATCGAAGACGCCTTTCACCATTGCCGGGGTGAACTCTTTGGAAGACAGTCCGTAGCGACCACCGATGACGCGCGGGTATGGACGATTGGCAAATTGGGCATAGGGCACGCTGCCTTCAGCCAGACCTTCGTTAATAGAAGTGACCACATCCTGGTATAGCGGTTCTCCGGCGGCGCCTGGCTCTTTGGCGCGATCCAGCACCGCGATAACTTTCACCGATGGCGGTAACGCCCCCAGGAAATGCTTGACCGAAAAGGGCCGGTACAGGTGCACATTTAGGACACCGACCTTCTCGCCGCGTTCGGTCAGGAATTTTGCCGTTTCGCTGGCTGTCTCTGCTCCTGAACCCATTAAGACAATCACGCGCTCTGCGTCGGGCGCTCCGGTGTAGTCGAAGAGGCCATACTTTCGCCCAACGACCTGGGCAAATTTATCCATGGTCTTCTGGACGAAATCCGGGCAGGTAGCATAGAAGGGGTTGATCGTCTCACGACCCTGGAAGAACACATCCGGGTTTTGGGCGGAGCCGCGCAACACCGGGCGATCGGGTGATAGCGACCGGGAGCGGTGCTGCCGGACCAAGTCGTCGTCAATCATGGCGCGGATCTCGGCGTCAGTCAACTGTTCGATTTTGTTGACCTCAGCCGAGGTACGGAAGCCATCGAAGAAGTGAATAAACGGGATGCGGGCTTCCAGGGTAGACGCGTGGGCAATCAAGGCTATATCCTGTGCTGCTTGAATGGAACTGGAAGCCCGCATGGACCAGCCGGTAGATCGGACCGCCATGATGTCTGAATGATCGCCAAAAATTGAGAGGGCATGGGTGGCTACCGTGCGGGCAGAGACGTGAAAGACAGTCGGGGTCAGCTCGCCAGCTATCTTGTACATGTTGGGGATCATCAGTAACAGCCCCTGGGAGGCGGTGAAGGTCGTGCTCAAGGACCCGGCTTGCAGGGCACCGTGAACTGCGCCAGCTGCTCCGCCTTCGGATTGCATTTCAATGACCAAAGGAACCGTCCCCCACAAATTGGGACGACCTTTGGCAGACCACTCATCTGCCAGCTCACCCATGGAAGAGGAGGGGGTGATTGGGTAAATTGCAACCACCTCGCTCAGTTTGTGGGCAACGTAAGCAGTAGCCTCGTTGCCGTCGATCGTAACTATATTTCTCTTCATTGAATTGTTTCTCCATTCCTGCCGGTTGGGCAAGATAAGAGCAGGGTTTTTAGCATATCCTGCCCATTCATTTCTACAAGTGTGTATTATGGTTCCAATGTACAAGTGTAGTCCTCATTGTTCTATCCACATAGTTATTTATGGCATAATATTTACCTGTGACCTGTCACATTTCAGACTAAAGTTGTTGTGATTAAGCCAAAGTGGGTGCAGAAATTGGCGAAATTTATCGAATTTCTTAGGTTATTCGCAATATACCTTGACCTTCTTGGCATGCGGATATAAAATCAGTCTATGTAGCATGGGGTCCTACATGCTACCCAGGAGCTGTGTTCCATTGTGACGATGAGTTCTGACCGGCAGATCTGGCAGTTGTGGGCATGTAACTTGCATAAGTGGGGGTTAGCGGATTGGATAGCCTCCTTATTGGAAGTGGCGGGCCCGCTCAACTTGATTGTTGCACAACTGATCTATCTGGCTCAACCCCTGGCGTACAATGCCCTTCCAGAAGATCAATGGCAGGCTTTGACCGAGATGCTCGAGGATAAGAAGAAAGCGCAGGGTTTCGCAGCCTTTCTCAGGGAGGTCAATCTCCAGTGAACATTGTAGATATTCTGATCAGTCCGGAGGGTCTGGGTCTGGTTTTTCTGGTTGTTTTCCTGGGTTCGATGATCGTTTTTGCTGTAGCGGGCAAGAATCGTCCCGGACAAAACCTGCGGGGGATTGTAGCTTTTTCGCGCTTGGGTAAGGCTGTCGGGTTGGCAGTTGAGGCGGGCAAGCGCTTGCATATCTCTTTGGGTTGGGGTGGAGTTTCAGGCATGCAAGGCATTTCTGGTTTGCTTGGGTTGAGCGTGGTAGAGCGAATAGCGCGCCTAGCCTCCATCAGCGACCGACCTCCAGTTGTATCCAGCGGAGAGGGCACCCTGGGTATCTTGTCTCAAGACACGCTCAGCAAAACCTACCGGACGATCGGTGAAGCCCGGCAGTATGATTCTGGGCAGGGACGGGTGAGCGGGTTGACGCCATTTTCTTATGCAGCCGGGGTGTTGCCAAACATCTATGACGAACAAGTTTCTGCAACGGTATTAGCTGGTCATTTTGGCAGTGAGGTGGCTCTGATCGCAGACGCCTCCGAGCGCACTGACGGGCTGACCCTGGCAGGAAGCGATAGCATCCAGGCTCAAGCCGTTATGGTCGCGGCGGCACAGGAACCGTTGATTGGTGAAGAGCTATATGCTGCTGGAGCGTACGTCAATGCCGGACCGCTGCACGCATCCAGCTTGCGGGCGCAGGACATTTTCCGGTGGGTTCTGGTTGTGATCATCCTGGTTGGGGCAGCATTGAAACTGGTGGGGCTGATATGAAAATACCTGTGGCTGCAGCAATTGCGATTGCCTTCGGCCTGGTAGTCCTGGCAGGGTATTTTTTGCCGCTACCGGAGTTGGTGAGCCTGCGGACTATTCTGGTGCAATGGAGTATGATCATCGCCTCGACGGCATTATTTGTGGGTGTGGCGAACTTGCTGCGCGTTCATTGGTTTAAACTGCGCAAGGGCGGCACAGCCAGCGCATACAGTTTTCTTTTAATTGCCTCTCTGCTAGTCACCCTGGTTGTGGTGGGATTGTATGGCCCAACCGGTTCCTGGTCGCTATGGATATTCAACTCGATCCAGTTCCCCATCGAAAGTAGCCTGATGGCAATCCTGGCGGTTGTATTGATTTATTCTGCTGCTCGCCTGATGCGCCGCCGAATGGACCTTTTTAGCCTGCTATTTGGGATGGCTGTTTTGCTTGTATTGCTGGGTAGCGCTCCAATATTTGGAATAGAAATCCCCTTCTTATACGGTCCGGACGGATTGCGCTCATTGATTGTGCAAATTCCGGCAGTGGCGGGAGCCCGCGGGATTTTACTTGGTGTGGCTTTAGGTACTATTGCAACCGGCTTGCGGATATTGATTGGGGCTGATCGTCCGTATGGTGGGTAATCATGGCTGATGTGCGCTGCCCGATGTGTGGCAAACCTAACCCGGAGGAACTGGAGCTCTGCCAGTTTTGCCAGGCGCGGATCAAACCTTTGGAAGGTCGATCCCCTGCCGAAGAATTCAATAGTCCAATTGGTGCGGAACCTCCGTTAGATACTGGTGGTGAGCAAGACTCAATCGATGAATGGTTGAATTTTCTCCGCCAAAGCGAGGATGAAGGAGAGCCCCGGCCGTTCGATGAAGAGCAGCTGGCAGACTGGATGAAAGAGGATCTGGATATCAAAATGCCGGAGAGTCAGGAACCGCTTGAACCGGAAGGCACTCCCGACTGGTTATCCAGCCTGCGCAGTATCGCCGATGAAGATGCTCCCGAACCCCCTGATGTGGAAAAAGCCCAGCCGGCCGTAGAACCTTCGCCAACAGATAGCTCTGAGGAAAATGAAATACCAGGCTGGCTTAGCAAGTTGCGCTCGCGCCGGACTGCTGAAGAAGGTGAAGCCGACCAGGAGTTCGCCTTCCAGCTGGGCGAAGAACCCAAAATATCTGAGCAAGCCGGGATCCAAGAGGACCGATCCGCCATCTCTACGGAATCCGTGTCTGATTGGCTCTCCGAGTTGAGAGGCGAAGAAGCGCCTGTTGTAGATTCGAGCCAACCACCAGAGCTGGTTCAAGAGGAACTGCCTGCAGGACAGGTAGAAATAGGCGAGGAGGTAGTGCAGCCAGGCGTTGGGGTGGTTAGTCAAGATGAAGATATACCAGTAGTTGAAGCTGACCGGGCCAGTGAAATCCAGCCCCAAACAGAAGAGATTCCGGATTGGTTGGCGGGTATTGTAGCTGGAGGGGCGGCTGTGGCAGCCGCCGAAGGTGTAGAAGCCGACCTGGACAACCTGCCCGAATGGCTGGCTGATCTGGAAAAATCGTCTGCTTTGGATCGTGAGGAAATTGTTCCCTTTGGTGAGGAAGGGGAGGAGCTTACTTTTGATTGGTTGCAGACCCAGGTGCGCGCCGGGCAGGAAACACCGTATGGTGAGGAATTAACCTCCGACACACTGGGCACAGAAGCAGATACCCGCGGAGTGGGACCGTTCGTAGGGGATCTTTCGGATTTTCTGGAAGAAGCCGAGCTCTCTTCATTGGAAGCTGCCCAACCTGGGGTTGAGCAGCCAGGAGGAGATTTATCTCCGGCTGAGCTGCCAACCTGGCTGGAAGCCATGCGACCGGTGGACGCTGCGGCTGGTGTTTACGCGATCGATGCGCAAGATGGTCAGGTCGAGTCGAGTGGGCCGTTGGCTGGCATGCAAGGCGTGCTGCCCGCTGAGCCAGAAATTGCCCGGCTAAAGAAACCGGCTGTCTATGCATTGCGGCTGCAGGTTACAGAGAGCCAGCGCGCTCACGCCAGTCTGTTGGATGAGCTGGTGAAATCCGAAGGAGAGCCCAAGGAGATCCCTGGGCGCCCGGCTGTTACCTCACCATATTTATTCCGCCTGATCATATTTGCTGTGCTGATCTCCACAATTTTGTGGCAGGTATTTACCGGCAGCCGGACCAGTCCTCTACCTGGGTTAATGCCGGAGACATTTGACACCAGCGAGATTATCGATGACTTGCCCGAAAACGCTTTGGTTCTGCTGGGGGTGGATTATGATCCTGCGCTGGCTGGAGAGATGGAAGCAGCAGCGGCGTCTCTGGTGGATCATATGATGCTCAAGGTAGCCTATTTGGGGCTGGTCTCTACTTCTTCTACGGGTCCAGCGTTAGGTGAGCATTTGATTGCCACCGTAGGCTCGTTGAGCGGCAACCGGTATCAGGGCATCGAGATGTACGCCAACCTCGGTTATCTCCCTGGGGGTGCGAGCGGGTTGCAGGCTTTTGCCCAGGCGCCTCGTCAGGTGGCTCCGTTTGCATTGGACCCGGAGACCACGGCTGTCTGGAGCAATACCCCATTTCAAGCTGCGCAAGACCTGGCGGGATTTGATCTGGTGGCGGTGATTACGGACGACTCTGACAAAGCAAGAGCATGGATCGAACAGGTGCAGCCAACTTTGAATGGGACCCCACTGATCATGGTTATCAGTACCCAGGCTGAGCCACTGGTTCGCCCGTATTATCAGGCCAATCCCAAGCAAGTAGATGGGATGGTTGTTGGTCTGGCTGGAGGTGGTTCTTACGAGCAATCTCACCAGGATCTGTTGGCGGGCAATGGTTTGGCGCGGAAATATTGGGATGCCTTCAGCCTGAGTGTACTGGCAGCAGTTGTGTTGATTGCAGTCGGCGGATTTGTCAACCTTGTGACGAATCTACTGAATGCACAGAAACAATCAAAGGCGGATAAAAAGCGATGAGCCTGGCGGATATGAGCCTCCCCGACCTGGTCGGAACGCTGCTGGGTTTCTTTCTGACCCTGATGGTGTTCAGCTACGCATTTGGTGATAACGCCTTGTTTCGGGCGACAATCCATATCTTCATTGGAGTGTCTGCAGGGTATGCTGCGATCGTTGCCTGGTATAACGTCATTTGGCCGCAGCTATTTCTGCCCCTGGTGTTTGGCTCCCAGTCTGAGCGCTTATACATTCTTTTCCCGCTGGTCTTAAGCGGGTTGTTGCTATTCAAAGCCTCGCCACGCCTGTCTTGGGTAGGCAGCCCGGCAGTTGCCTACCTGGTTGGGGTTGGTGTGGCGGTTGGGATTGGCGGGGCGATCCTGGGCACGATTTTCCCCCAAACGCAAGCGACAATAAACCTGTTGGATACAGGAGCAGGTGCTCCGCCGGATGGGTCGTTGCTGTTTTTTATTGCACAGGGCGTGCTCATTATTCTGGGTACAGTTACCACCCTGATCTATTTCCACTTTGGCGCCCGGAACAGGGTGAGTGGCGCGCCCAGGCGCCCAGAATGGGTTGAATTCCTGGCACGGGTTGGGCAGGTTTTCATTGCGATTACCCTGGGTGTGATATTTGCCGGGGTCTTTACTGCTTCATTGACGGCGATGATTGAGCGAGTTCAATTCATCTATGATGTATTTGTGCCTTTGTTAACCGGACAATGATTTCCAATGGCTACTTCAACTGTGGACGCTGAATCATTGTTGTCAATTGATGTGGGTAGTATCACCACCCGTGCTGCTTTGTTCGATTTGGTGGATGGGCGCTACCGCTATTTAGGCTCGGGGTCTGTTTTGACCACTGCCTATGCCCCATTCCACGATATTGGAGAAGGGATTCGTTCTGCGCTGGATCGTTTGCAATTGGTCACTGGACGGGTACTGGTGGGCGGGGATGAACGCCTGATTATCCCAAGCAAAGACGATGGGTCCGGTGTGGATACGCTGGTGGCGACCATTTCTGCTGGTCCACCCTTAAACATGATCCTGCTAGGTTTGCTGGAGGAGGTCTCCCTGGAAAGCGCTCGCCGGTTGGCTAGCACAACCTATGCGCGGGTCGTGGATAGTATCAGCCTGAATGACCGCCGCAAACCGGAAGACCGGATTGATGCGATCTTACGTCTGCGCCCGGATATCATCCTGGCAACCGGCGGTACAGAAAAAGGCGCCTCTCAATCTGTCCTGAAGCTGTTAGATTCGATTGGCCTTGCAAGCTACCTGATGCCCGAAGACGAGCGCCCTGCCGTGCTGTTTGCGGGTAATCAGGCATTGCAGGATGATGTCCAGAAAAGCCTGGGCAAGCTATTACGTTTGCAATTTGCGCCAAATGTTCGCCCCACCCTGGAGGTAGAACAAACCGAGGCGACCCAGGT
>Ga0105100_10002112_pt1 | contig 11631 bp, 12 predicted proteins | sample PPLLak12cMay2015_2_FD_87033 | JGI IMG/M metagenome (GOLD analysis project Ga0105100, IMG submission 87033) | Freshwater sediment microbial communities from Prairie Pothole Lake near Jamestown, North Dakota, USA - PPLs Lake P8 Core (1) Depth... | ecosystem: Environmental > Aquatic > Freshwater >... | reverse complement strand
GCGATAAGCTCCACCAATACGCGCTGGCCGCGTTCCAGGCAATGGGCTGCCGCGACTATGCCCGGGTCGATTTCCGGATGGGTCCGGACGAACGGATCGCCATCCTCGAGGTCAACCCCAACCCCGACACCAGCCAGGATGCCGGCTATGCCCGGGCGCTCAAGGCGGCAGGGATCGCGTATGCCGGGTTCTGGGGCCTGATGATAGAGAATGCCCTCCGCCGTAAGGAAGAGCCCTGGTACAGCTCCGACGATGTCCGCATCGAGTATCCCTTTTTCTGGCACCAAGTGCTGGAGACCGCGATGCGCAAGAAAGGGAGGAGATGGTCCGTTTTATGACGCGTGAGGACCGCCGGACCGTCCTCGACATCATTCAATCCACCGAGATGTTCACGCCGGATGAAGTCGCCGTGGCCTGCGAACTGATCGACATCTACCTCGCTCAGCCCCAGCAGCGGGACTATCGCCTCGTCGTCGCCGAGAACGAGGAGGACCGGGTCGTCGGCTACATCTCATATGGACCGACTCCTCTCACCGACGGGGCCTATGACCTTTACTGGATGGCTGTGGCGAGGGGGGAGCAGGGCCGGGGCTTCGGCCGGGAACTCATGAGCTGGCTCGAAAAAACGGTACGGGACGAGGCCGGCCGGATGATCCTCATCGAGACCTCCTCGCAGCCGAAATACGAGAAGACCCGCCGCTTCTACACCGGCCTCAAGTATAAAGAAGTTGCGCGCATCCCCGATTTCTACCGGAAGGGGGATGACCGCATCACCTATATCAAGTCTCTTGTCTGAAGGAGTCTTTGCGACAATGGAGAAAGATTCTTGGCAACGAATGCTCAAGCGGAGCCTCAAGTCTCCGCAAGAGATAGCCGATTTCTTCGGCCTCGACCCCGAAAGGGTCAAGAAAATCGCCCGGCATTTCCGGGTCCAGATAACTCCCTACTACGCCGGACTGATCAAATCTAGAGGCGACGCCCTCTACCGCCAGGTCGTGCCCGACCCCGCGGAGCTCGAAGAGGACGAGGGGGCGGCCGACCCGCTAAGCGAGGACGAGGACTCGCCGGTGCCGAGCATCGTTCACCGCTATCCCGACAGAGTCCTGTTTCTGGCTTCGCATCTGTGTGCGTCGTACTGCCGGTTTTGCACGCGGAAGCGCAAGGTCGGCGACCTGAGCCAGATCGACCCCCGCCATATCGAAGATGGAGTGCGCTATATCCGCGCCCACTCCGAAGTCCGGGATGTCGTCATCTCCGGCGGCGACCCGCTCATGCTCGGAGACCGCAGGCTCGAACACCTCCTCCGCCTCCTGCGCGAGATCCCCCACGTCGAGATCCTGCGCCTCGGGACCCGCATCCCCTGCTTCCTGCCGCAGCGCATCACTCCCGAGCTCGCGGCTATGCTGAAGAAGTTCCACCCTCTCTATGTCAACGTCCATTTCAACCATCCCGATGAGATCACCGCAGAGTCGGCTCGGGCCCTGAACCTCCTGGCCGACGCCGGGATCCCGCTGGGAAGCCAGACCGTGCTCTTGAAGGGCGTCAACGACGACCCCGAAGTCATGAAAAAGCTGATGCAGAAGCTCCTGACCGTGCGGGTGCGTCCCTACTACATCTACCAGGCGGACTGCGTCAAGGGCACGGCCCATTTCCGGACGACGGTCGAGAAGGGTATCGAGATCATGCAGGCTCTCCGGGGCTGGACTTCAGGATTGGCCGTTCCGTATTATGTCATCGACGCCCCCGGGGGAGGCGGGAAGGTCCCGCTCCTGCCCAACTACCTGCATTCCGTGGGCGAAGACGAGATCGTGCTGCGGAACTACGCCGGGGAGCTCTTTGTTTACCCCCAGGTCCGACCGAAGCGAGAGAGGCGGAAGCGGACCGCGCCTTGTCTCGCCGCGCCGCTGACCTAATCGACGACTTCCAGGTACTTGTTGAGTCCGACCTTAAGAACGATCCCCAGAGCCTCGTCGTTCGTCAGTCCCCTGTTCTGGCGCAGCGACTCCAGTATGCGGATGATCGAGAGGGCGACCTCCGCGGTTTGACCCGCGGCCTCCTTATTGTCCTTGAGGAAAGAGATGGCTTCGAAAAGGACGGCATTGGCTTCGCCGTAGGTAATGGGTTCATTCTGGCCGTGGAGCTTGACCCAATCCGGCCGGGACAGGAAGTCGTTGACATGGGACTGGATGAGGTAGGTGGCCCGGCCGATGAGTTTGAGGTTGCTGGGGCTGACGTTGGTCATGGTGTTGCCGATGACCCTGCCCAGGCGCGTCATCACCGCCGTGGAGTGGGAATTGAGGAGCATCTTCAGCCCGACCTCGCGACGAAGGCCGAACGGGTCGTGGGAGGAAGGAATGTCAAGAGAGATGAAGGGACCGGAGGCCCCGGGAAGAAGTCCGGCCGTCTTCTGGCCCGGTTCTCCCCCGACGATGACCACGCCCAAACGGGAGCCGCTCTTCCGACAGAGGTCGGAGAATTTCCGGAAGGGCGAATCTGCTTGCTTGAGGTTTTCGGCCTCGGAGCCGGTCATAATCGCCACCCCCAGATCATCCTTGCCCGGACCCCGTCGGCGGACATTCCCTTCCGAGAAGGAAAAGTCGTACAGGGACTGTTGGTCGTCCCCCGCTTTCTTCAGGCTTTCGAGGGCGGCCCTCTTTAAATAAGGGTCCTCGATCTCCTCTTCGAAAGGCCGGCGGTAGAAGTCCGACGCCAGTCCGCGGAAGGGGCGGCCGAGAAATGACCGCCAGGCTTCTTCCAGGCTGGCGGCCGGGGTCCAGACCTGGATCCAGCATTTCCGCTCGGGTTCAGCCGTCGTATCCAGGGGGAAGAGGCGGAACGTCGGGCTGCGCTCCGTGCTATCGATGAAAACGGTGATCAGGGAGCGGCCGGCCAGGTAGGTGGAGAAGCGGCCCGCTCTATAGGTGTCAGACTCGAGAGTGGTCAGGGCGGCGATCGCCGGGATGTTGCGCCTGATCTCCTCGAGAACGGAGCGGAACCCGGCCAGCCTTTGCCCGATCGTCAGGCCCTCGACAAAACCCATCCGAGCCAGCTCCTTCGGAGAAAGCGTTCGCCCCAGGATCCGGGCCAGGCACTCTTCGAGCGCGCAGCCGATGACGAAGGTCTCGATGGTCGTCGCCTGCATGCGGGTCGAGCCTGTGATCGCTTGGGGACCCGTGGTCAGGTTGATCTTGGTGATCCCGGGCTCTTCGATCACCCGGCGGCTTCGGGTGAAGGGCAGCAGCCGCTCGTCCGGGTTGTTGTAGATGAAGAAGAGCTTTTTCCGGGTTTCGTCCGGGTCATAAACACCGTTCTCTCTCCACTGTTCGAGGGCCGCCAGGACGGTTCCGATGACCGAGGAGGTTTCGCCGCCTTCCGTGACGCAGATGACGACGTCGCCGCGGCGGATCCCCCGGTCGGCGAGTTGCAGACGGCCGATGAGCGGCAGGTCTTCGAATCCTTCGAGCGAGCTGATCAGGGCGCGGTCGGCGCCGGTCATCTCACCTATGAGGTCGTCTTCCACAGCGGCAGATAGCTTGGGTTCCAGCTTAGGCCAAACCTTGGTGTCGGCCTTCAACTTCTTCCAGAAGGGGCGCCAAAAAGAGCTTTCCATCTGCTTGGCCAGCCTTCCGGTCGCCCCGCAGCCGTAAATATAGATTCGACTCCGGTCAAGGAGAGCCTGTTCGAGCGCCGTTACGAGCCGTTCCAAGGCCTGGCTGTCCGAGGCCAGGGCCCCCAGGCGGTCGAGAATATCATCGTCCACCGAGAAAAGCATTCTCAGCCCTTCGGAGACGTCCTTTTGCAGGCGCTCGCTGAGATTCCAGGTCTTGGGATGGCGTTGTTCGGTGAGCAGAGTGTGGAGCTGGAATTGGGTCTTGTTCTGGACGTAGTCGATCGATTCCGGGGAGGCTTCAAGCCCCAGCAGCTGGAGAAGCCCGGCCCGGGCGGACGGCGCAGGGATTTCCTGCGGCCCGGCGGCAAGTCGAGGTCCTGTTCCTATAAGAAATATAAGAACAATAAGAATCCCAAGGACGGAAGGCCGCCCTTTCCTATCCGTACTGATGCGTGTCATCGAGGATATCGGCTTTGGTCCAGTCCTGAGCCCAGCGGCTGACCCGGAAGGCCTTCTTCCCCCCTCCGGCCGTCGAACAGATGATCCGGTCCAACCCGGCGTTGATGATCATCTTCTTGCAGATGAAGCAGGGGAAGGCGTTGATCGGTTTCTCTTCATTGAAGATGGTCCCGTAGATGTACATGTTGCCGCCGAGGAGGCTCACCCCCGCCCTGGCGGCGTTGATGATGGCGTTCTGCTCGGCGTGGACGCTGCGGCAGAGCTCATAGCGCTCTCCGTGGGGGATGTCCAGCCGATCGCGCAAGCAGAACCCGTGCTCGTGGCTGCTCTTCGTTTTGCGCGGCGCTCCCACGTAGCCGGTCGAAATGATCTGATCGTCGCGGACGATGATGGCGCCGATGGACCGGCGAAAGCAGGTGGAACGGCGGGCCACTTCCTTGGCGATCCCGAGGTAGTAATCGTCCTTGGAGATCCGTTTGGCTGTCATAGGCGCTCCTCTATCTGACGATGGAGGGCCTCGAGCGACCCGTCGTTGATAAGGGTCAGGCTGGCCATCTCCAGGCAGCGGCGGATCTGTTGTCCGCCTGTCCCGCCCTCCATCTCCATCTTTTCCTTGGCCGCGAATTCTTCCAGGGTCCCGGCCGACTCCGGCCGTCCTCTTTTCCGGGCCCTCTCGTATCTCAGTTCCAGGGGCGCATCCACCGCCACCAGGATGAAATCCTTCCGCCGCCGCAGAAAGGCGACTTCGCGGGCGTTGCGGATGCTGTCGATGACGGTCGGCCCCTTGACTTTCTTCATCACCCGCCGGGCCAGCACGTCAGGCCCGTACCTGTGGCGGAGGGAGTTCCCCTCGGCGATCAGGTTGTCCCGCGTGATCGGCTCTCCCTTCCGGCGCAGTTCGTCCCTGATCTCGTCGGACAGAGAAAGGCAGGCGTACCCTTTCTTCGTCAGGTAGGCCGCCACTTCTCCTTTTCCCGCAGCGTTGGTCCCGGTGAGTCCGACGAGACGGTGATGGAATCGGGCAGGTATCCCTGTCTTGATGCGTTCCCTGGTCATCGGGATCACCCGGCAGTCGAGTCTTCCGCCTTCTTCTCCCGCCGCGTCCGGCTTTCCTTGCCAAAGAAGAAGGCGATCAGGATGCCGAGACCGTAAAGGGCCAGCATCGGGACGGCGAGGATGCTCTGGGTGACCATGTCCGGTGTCGGGGTGATCACGGCGGCGATGACGAAGATGGCCAGCACGGCGTACTTGAAGTTGCGGATCATCCAGCGGGAAGTGATGAGCCCGATCTTGGAGAGAAAGTAGACGAGCGTGGGCAGCTCAAACACGAGGGCGATGCCGAGGAGGAGCTTGAGGGAAAAGCTGAAGTAGGTGTCGACAGTCAGAACGGGAGTGAAATCCGAGCCCATTTTGAGGAAGAAGCGGCAGGCCCAGGGGAACATGACGAAATAACCGAAAGCCGCGCCGGCCAGGAAGAAAATGCTGGTGAAGGCCACAAATGGGACGACGTATTTTTTTTCTTTCTGGTAGAGACCCGGGGCGATGAAATACCACAATTGGAGGAAGATAAAAGGCGAGGTGGCGAACAGGGCGGTGAGGAAGGCGACCTTGATGTAGAGCATGAAGGGGGCGGACAGGCTGGTGAAGGCCATCTTCATCCCTTCGGGCAGGAATTGAGTGACCGGCTTGGACAGGGCCTTGAAGATGTCCTGGCTGAACATCCAGGCGGGGATGACGGCGATGAAGATGGCGACGAAGGAGTACCAGAGCCGCTTGCGCAGGTCTTCGAGATGTTCGAGGAAGGTCATCTCGTCAGGAGATTTTTTGGCCTTCCCCATCCTTTTTTTCCTCTTTTTCCTCGGGGACCTCTTTGATGATGTCCTGGGAGAGGTCCTTCTTCAGCTCGTCTTTGATTTCCTTGAATTCGCTCGCCTGGATCTCCTGTTCGATCTTGCCTTTGATCTCATCCGAAGCCCGGCGGAACTCCCGGACAGCCCTTCCGATGGATTTGCTGACCTCGGGCAGTTTTTTCGGGCCAAAGACCAGCAGGGCGATGGCCAGGATGATGAGCAGTTCCGGGAAACCGATATTGCCGAACATATTATCCTGACCTGAACCCTTTCAAATATATCCCCCCGCCATAACCAAGTCAAGGCGGACTGGCTTTACAAGGGACAGGCTGTTTGCTAAGATAAGCCCTCTCAATGGGCATGAAAAAGAAGCTCTTCTTCGGTTTCCTCTCCCTTCTTGCGCTGGTCAGCCTTTCGGCCGGGGATGAGGACATCTGGGGCCGTTCCATCGAAAAATTCTCGAACATCCTCTCCCTGATCGAAAAGAACTACTACCGGGACGTGGATGCCGAGAAGCTCACCTATTCTTCCATCCGGGGAATGCTGGAGACGCTGGACCCCCACTCCTATTTCCTCGACCCCGACAACCTCAGCCGCATGCGCGAAGAGTACACGGGCAAATATTATGGACTGGGCATCCAGATCCAGAAGCATGAGGACAGCCTGGTCGTCATCGCCCCGATCGAGGGCACTCCGGCCAGCCGCCTGGGCATCCAGCCGGGCGATATCATTTCGGCCATCGACGGCGAGAGCACCAAGCCGCTGAGCAGCTTTGATGCCATGCAGAAGCTTCGCGGCCCCAAGGGCACCAAGGTCACCATCACGATCATCCGGGAAGGGTTGGATAAGCCGCTCGACCTGACCATCGAGCGGGAAGAGATCCCCCTGCACAGCATCGCTTACTCCTTCATGATCAGCCAGGCGGCGGGATATATCTTTGTCCGGAACTTTGCCGAGACGACGACCGAAGAGTTCAAGCAGAAGATGACCGAGCTCTCCGGCCAGGGGATGAAGCAGCTGATCCTCGACCTGCGGGGAAACACGGGTGGTCCCTTCTTCCAGTCGATCGCCCTCTCCGATGAATTCCTGCCCAAGGGCGACGTCATCGTTTCCATCAAGGGCCGGAACAAGATCTACAACCGGGAGTTCCGGGCCCAAAGGGACGGCCAATTCGAGGGCCTGCCGCTGGTTGTCCTCATCAATAGGGGAACGGCCAGCGCCTCCGAGATCGTCGCCGGCGCCGTTATGGACAACGACCGGGGTTACGTCGTCGGCGAAGACTCCTGGGGAAAGGGGCTGGTCCAGACCGTCTTCCCGCTCGGGGAGAACCTGGCCGTCGCCCTGACCACGGCCAAGTATTTCACTCCCAGCGGGCGGTCCATCCAACGGGACTATGAGCACATCGAGGATTACATTCTCTACAAGCGGGCGCCTGACGACCAGCGTGAGGTCCGTTACACCGCGAAAGGCAGGAGGGTCCTCGGCCAAGGAGGCATCGCGCCAGATTATGAAGTGTCTTCGACTCTCAGCACGCTCACACTCGAGCTGATGTACAGGGGGGCTTTCTTCGGCTATGCCCGGAAGTTCACCGCCCACGAGACTCCCCTCTCCAAGGGTCTCATTTTTACCGGTCAGCAGGAAGGTCCCGGCGCTTCCGGCAAGCTCCCGGCTGGCCACGATTTTGCCGTGGGGGACACTGTTCTGGCGGACTTCAAGGCCTACCTCCGGGGCGCCAAGATAACCTTTGATGAGGCGAAATTCAAGGAGGTCGATGGCGAGGTCAAAAGGGAGCTGGAGCGGGAGATCGTCTCCTCGCTATGGGGCCTCGAAGAGGGGGTGAGGGCCTATCGGAAAGCCGATGCCGTTGTGCTCAAGGCCCTGGAGATCATGCCCGAAGCGGCCAAATTCGTCGCCGACATCAACTCTCGTTGAGAAGAGATAGTTCTTCTCCGGTTTTCCCATGAGCCTGGTGCGGAGGGTAGAGGAATGAAGATCGCCATCGCGTCAGACCACGCCGGTTTTGAGCTGAAGAGGGGGATCGGGGCCTTTCTTGAGGAGAAGGGGGTCGCCTATCGGGATTTCGGCTGCGGGCCCGGCGAGAGCGTGGACTATGTTGATTACGGTGCTCTGGCCATGGACAGCATCGTTTCGGGGGAGTGCGACCGGGCCATCCTTTTCTGCGGCACGGGTATCGGGATGTCCATCGTCGCCAACAAGTACAAGGGGATCAGGGCGGCGGTCTGCTGGAATTCCTTCACCGCCGGGGTGAGCCGCAGCCACAATGATGCCAACTGCCTGGCTTTGGGGGGGCGCACCCTTTCCATAGAGGAAGGCATCGAGATCGTGCGGGTCTGGCTGGAAACGCCCTTCGAAGGCGGCCGGCACCAGCGCCGGGTCGCCAAGATCCTCGAGATCGAGAAAAAAAACTTCAAACCCTGAGAGAGGAGATCACCACATGCCAACATTCCAAGATAAAGTCCTGTCCCTTGCCCAGAGAGTTGAACAGAACAGCCGCTGGCGGCAGGCCGAGTCGTTCAACCTGATCCCGTCGGAGACGACACCGTCGCTGCTGGTTAAGCTCTGCGAGATCTCCGACGCGGCGGGCCGTTACGCGGAACACCGGACCATGAAGGGAGAGGAGGTCTATTTCTATCAGGGAATCGACTTTATTCGTGATGTCGAGGTCGAGACTCAGAAGGAGCTGGGGGAGTACTTCGGCTGCTCCGATGTCGAGCTCCGGCCGATCAGCGGCCAGATGGCCAATGAGGTCGTCTTCAAAGGGATGGTCCGCTTCCTCAACCGGAATCGGCCGGAGGGCCAGCCGACACGGAAGATGCGCCTGGTGATGAACAACGATCTCACCAAGGGGGGCCATCTCAGTTCCCAGCCCATGGGCGCCCTGTTTAACTTCGTCTCCGAAGACCCCAAGACTGGAAAAGAGAACGTCTTGAACTTTCCGGTCTCCCGGGACAATCCGTACAAGCCGGACCTCAGGAAGTTGGCCGAGCTGCTCGCCGAGCATCGGCCGGAGCTCATCATCTTCGGCAAGAGCATGTTCATCTATCCCGAGCCGGTGGAGTTTGTCGCCCGGATCGTCAATGAGTGGCCGGAGCGGCCGGTGATCATGTACGACATGGCGCATGTCCTGGGGCTTTATGGGATCTTCCAGGAGCCCCTCAAGGAAGGAGCGGACGTCGTCACCGGGAGCACCCATAAGACCTTTTTTGGGCCGCAGCGTGGGGTCATCGCCGGGAGCTTTCCCAAGGACAGCCCGCTCCGCAATTTCTGGGCCGATGTCAAGAGCCGGGCCTTCCCCGGGTCGACCAGCAATCACCATCTGGGAACGCTCATCGGGCTCCTGATGGCGGCTTACGAGATGAACGCCTTCAAGGCGGACTACCAAAAGCAGGTGCGGGCGAATGCCAAGGCCTTCGCCAAGGCCTTGAAGAAGCACGGCCTCGCCGTCGAGGGCGACGAAAAGGACGGCTTTACCGAGACCCACCAGGTGCTGATCCGGGTGCGCAGCCATGGCCCTGCCCAGGAGGTCGCCCGGCGCTTGGAGAATAACAATATCGTCACGAACTATCAGGCGCTTCCCGACGACGAGACGTTCCTCGATTCCAGCGGCCTAAGGCTGGGAGTTCAGGAGATGACCCGCTTCGGCATGCTGGAAAAGGATTTCGACGTCCTCGCCGGGTATATCGCCGATGTGGTCATCCGCAATAAGGCGGTCCGGGATGAGGTCCGGGGCCTTCGTCAGGGCTTTCTCGAGATGAGGTACTGCCTGCCGGTTAAAGAGGCGGCGCCTCTGGCGGCCCGGATCCTAAAGAGCGTTTTTCCGCGGCCGGGCCTCATTGAAGGCCTGGCCGGGGAACTGACGAAAGGAGCCTGACCATGAAAGCCCTGGTTGTCGGATCGGGTGGGAGAGAGCACGCCCTGGCCTGGAAGATCTCGCAGAGCCCGCTGCTCGAAAAGCTCTATTGTGCCCCGGGGAACCCCGGCACGATGAGCTTCGCCGAGAACGTTCGCATACCCGAAACGGACATCCAGAAGCTGGCGGACTTCGCTGTCGAACAGAGGATCGACCTCACCCTGGTCGGGCCGGAAGTCCCGCTCACCCTGGGCATCTGCGATGAATTCGAGGTGCGCGGACTGCGCATCTTTGGGCCCAGCAGGAAGGCTGCCGAACTTGAAGGCAGCAAGGTTTTCGCCAAGCAGTTCATGGCCAGGCACCGCATCCCCACGGGTCGCTTCAGAGTGGCCGAGACGCCGACCCAGGCCCAGCGCATCCTGAAATCCGGGGAGTTTTTCTTCCCCCTCGTCATCAAGGCCGACGGGTTGGCGGCCGGAAAGGGCGCCATCGTCTGTCCCAGCCTCCGCGCGGCCGAGGAGGCGTTGGATATGATCATGGTCGAGCGGAAGTTCGGGGAAGCCGGGAAGAGAGTCCTGATCGAGGAGTTCCTCAAAGGCAAGGAGGTTTCGTTCATCGTCATCTCGGACGGTTCCAAAGTCCAGCCCCTGGTGACGACCATGGACCATAAGGCCGCCTTCGACGGGGACCGCGGGCCGAACACCGGAGGAATGGGAGCCATCTCGCCGTCGCCGTTCGTCACACCTCAGCTCTTCTCCGAGGTGATCCACGGCATCGTCTTCCCGACCATCAACCGGCTTCGCGAGGAAGGCCGGATATTCAAAGGAGTCCTTTATGTCGGGCTGATGCTCACCGAAGAGGGGCCCAAAGTCTTGGAGTACAACTGCCGGTTCGGCGACCCGGAGACCCAGGTCCAGATGGTCCGGATGGAGTCCGACCTCGCCGAGGTGCTGCTCAACGCGATCTCGGGAAACGTCCTGAAATCGGAGATCTCCTGGAACGACAAAGCCGCGGGCTGTGTTGTCCTGGCCTCGGGCGGCTACCCGACCTCCTACGTAAAGGGGAAACCGATCAGCGGACTCAAGGAGGTGTCGGCCATCCCGGGTGTTCAGGTCTTCCATGCCGGAACAAAGTACGAGGACGGCGAGTACCTCACCAACGGAGGACGCGTCCTCAATGTCTGCGCTTCAGAGAAGACCTTGGCCGAGACCATGGAGAATATCTACAGCGCCATCTCCGCCATCTCTTTCGAGGGAATGCATTTCCGGCGGGATATCGGCGCCCTGCGCTAGGAGAAAAATATGGACGTTGTCATTTTCATCGGCAGCGAATCGGACCATGAGGTGGTCAAGGACGCCCTCCACATCCTCGATGCCTTTGGGATCTCCCATCGTCTCGAGGTGACCTCAGCCCACCGCTCGCCCGAGCGGACGAGTGCGCTCATCGCCGAGAGCGAAAAGAAGGGAGCGAAAGTGTTCATCGCCGTAGCCGGCAAAGCCGCCCATCTGGCGGGGTTCGTAGCCGGGAAGACATCGGTGCCGGTCATCGGAGTCCCGGTGGAGAGCGCCGGTCTGGGCGGGCTGGATGCGCTTCTCTCCACCGTTCAGATGCCTAAGGGAGTGCCCGTAGCGACCATGGGGCTGGGGAAGGCCGGAGCCTCCAACGCCGCGATCCTGGCCGTGCAGATCCTCAGCTTGAAATACCCGCGCCTCAAGAAGAAGCTGGAGGAGCATAAGAAGGCCATGGCTGTCCAAGTGGAAACCGCATCGAAGAAGATCCGGGAGTCTTGATGCCTTCATTCCTCATCCAGAACTTCGGCTGCCGGGTGAATCAAGCCGAGG
>Ga0105100_10002111_pt1 | contig 11633 bp, 13 predicted proteins | sample PPLLak12cMay2015_2_FD_87033 | JGI IMG/M metagenome (GOLD analysis project Ga0105100, IMG submission 87033) | Freshwater sediment microbial communities from Prairie Pothole Lake near Jamestown, North Dakota, USA - PPLs Lake P8 Core (1) Depth... | ecosystem: Environmental > Aquatic > Freshwater >... | reverse complement strand
TGCTGTACCTTGCTTTAACGCATCTGATAGCACAGTACATCGGTACAAAACGCAAAATCGGATATGGAAAATCAATTTTGTGCTCTATTCTGCTTAGTCCGGTTATCGGATTTATCATTACATCATTAAGCAAACCCATTGAAAAATAAAAAAATGCACATTCCATTTCGAATTTTAGCCGTCATGAGCCTGGCCGCATTGCTTGTTACGTGCAGGAAGCCTGAGAAAAAGGCCAGCCTGCCGGATAGCATAAAAGCAGATACGACATATGAAAGACTTGACAGATGGTTAGACTACCATAATTTAGCACTGGGCGACTTTGTTGATTCCATGCCCATAGCTGAAAGAAACTCTATCGAATTTGATTATGACTTTTTTTCAGATTCGGCCAATCTTTTTAAGGAGTTTTTTATTTTTTCTCCTGACTCTCTTAAATACATCGATTTGGACAGTTATTCAATAGTCCTGGAAAAGGATTCACAGGGACAGCTTTTCTCCGGAGGAAGCGAAGCGGATACAGAAGTGGCTTTGATAGATATTAAAAAGAAAAAAAGGATCAGGGTTTTGTTTTGCGGCACTGCATGCTGGCCTGAAGAAGCCCAATGGATTAAAAATGATGTTGTATACATCATGGGGTTTATGAACGTTGATGATATGAACTATCCGACACTATGGACTTATGAAATAAGCAACAACCTTTTTCAGGGATTTAAAACAAAGGATTCCATTGATTTAACCGGGAAAAACTACGTATCTGAAACCAGATTAACAAAGATTTCTTTTCAATAATAACGCGTCATAATAACAGCAATGAATCTATTATGAAAGCCGGAAAGTCATTACCAAAAAACATTGACGAGTATATCTCGGGATTCCCCCCGGATTTACAGAAGAAATTGAATGAACTCAGAATGACCATCAGAAAGGCTGCTCCGGAAGCTGAAGAGAAAATCAGCTATCAGATGCCAACCTTTGCACTGAAGGGCAATCTGGTTCATTTTGCAGCGTTTAAAAATCATATTGGATTTTATCCTGCCCCATCCGGAATTGAAAGATTCAGCAAAGCATTATCCGTTTATAAAGGAGCAAAAGGTTCGGTTCAGTTTCCTGTTCATGATCCGCTTCCGTTAAGCCTAATAGACAGGATTGTCAGGTTCAGGGTGAAAGAAAACCTGGAACTTGACAAGCAAAAGCATAAAAGAAAAAAATAAGAAATATGAGAAAGTATTGGTTTTTCGTAATTTGTATTTTGCTGTTCACTGATCACTGTTCTTTTGGCCAAAAGAATATTTTACAGTTCAATCAAAACGGGGAATTTAAAATTGTTCAGTTTACCGACATGCATATGGAGAGGGATGTTTTTGAAACTATATGTGTCTTGGTCAAAGAAATTGTTGAACTTGAAAAGCCCGAACTGGTGGTTATAACCGGTGATGTTGCCGTTCAGGACTCGGCCGATGATCTTTTGCGCAAGCTGGCAACCGTGTTTGCAGATAACCAGGTCCGTTGGGTATCCGTATTTGGAAATCACGATGACGAATTTGGGGTTTCCAGAAAAAACCTGACCGGCATCTACCGTTCGCTTGCGTTTAACCTTAATTCATCCACACCCGGAATAAAAGGAGAGACCAATTTTATTATCCCCGTTGCAGGCAAACAGAACAAGCATCAGGCTTTGTTGTACTTTTTCGATTCCAACGCCTACAATCCATTAAAAAACAGTGTAAAAAGCACCTATGGATGGATTGAATGTTCACAGATTAACTGGTACCGGAAACAAAGTACCTCTTATACCCAGAAGAATAACGGGATCCCTGTTCCTTCCCTGTCATTTTTTCATATCCCTTTTCCCGAATACAAAACGCTGTGGGAGCAGGACAGCGCCATATGCATCGGATCAAAGCATGAAGTGGTATCTTGTCCTTCCATCAATTCAGGTATGTGTGCGTCGATGCTTGAATGCGGAGATATAATGGGAGTATTTGCGGGACATGACCATGTAAACGATTATATCGGAAAATTCAACAATATAGCCCTGGCATACGGCCGGTTCTCTGGCACAAATAACACCTATGGCGATCTGACACCCGGGGCCAGGGTAATTGTTTTAAAAGAAGGCAAACGTGAATTCGATACCTGGATAAGAGAAAGAGGAGGGAATAAATTATATGAGTGCGTGTATCCGGATTCTTTTATGGAATAGAATCACGGGTATGTACCACAGGGTCCAGAATACCAGGGAGACCCACATATCACCCCGGGGGTGCTTGCTTTTTCCGGAACATTGCAGATTTAGATAAAATACATAATAAGAGGAGCAGTCAATGAAACTGGAAGATTTGGGATATAATAATAAACTGGAAAAATTCAGGATTGAACATAATCTTGAAAGCCTTGACACAGGAAGGATTATTGCCGAACATAAAGAACGGTATATAGTAAGGACAGATAAAGGAGAGGTTGAAGCTGAGATAACCGGGAACATGCGCTTCACGGCAAGAAGTCGTGAAGATTTTCCGGCGGTGGGTGATTGGGTTGCCCTGGCAACGTATGACATTGACTTTGCCATCATTCATGCCATACTGCCCCGGTATTCTATAATCAAAAGGCAGGCCGTTGGCCAATTTGGAGAGATTCAGATTATCGCTGCCAATATTGATTATGCCCTTTTGGTTCAGGCTGTCGACAGGGATTTTAATATCAACAGGCTGGAACGATACCTTACCCTTTGCCATTCATCCAAGGTAAAACCGGTAATCGTGGTCAGTAAAACAGATCTGATAGATGAACCGGGGATTAATAAAATTATGGAAGGCATATATTCACGCGTAAAAAACGTTCCGGTTATTGCCATAAGTAACGCAACACAACATGGATATGAGGCATTGAACAGGTTCATTGAGAAAGGGAAAACGTATTGCATGCTGGGTTCGTCAGGTGTGGGAAAATCGACCCTGTTAAACAACCTTTCAGGGAAGACCATAATGAGAACTGATACCATAAGCCTGAGCACCAATAAGGGAAGGCATGTAACGAGCCACAGAGCATTAACAGTGCTGGATAACGGAGGGCTTTTAATTGACAATCCAGGGATGAGAGAGGTTGGTATTGCAGATGAGACTGGAGGATTGGAAATCACCTTTGATAAGATTCTCACGCTTTCCCAAAGCTGTAAATATAAAGACTGTTCGCATACCAGTGAGACAGGCTGCCGTGTTCTTGAAGCTGTTGAAAAAGGGGAGATCAACAAAGCTTCTTATGAAAATTTCCTGAGAATGGAAAGAGAAAGGGCATTTTTTGAATCTACGGTTTTAGATAGGAGGAAAAAGGAAAGGAAATTCGGGAAAATAATAAAGAATTACATAAAGGATATGAAGAAAAATATGGATTGAGATCCGTATGCTGATAATAATAACTAAATGATATTCAACCTATTCTGATTGTGTCAAATGCTGGTTTACCCTGAAATGAAATAGCATAGAAACCTGCCATCGCCTGAGGGATCCGCCCGGGGTAAGCAGACCAATAACCGACAATAAGGACCGGCGTTAGGTAAATAATCCACAACCTGAGAATCACGGGCATCTGCATTTTGTTCCGGCACATTTTTGCTGACTTGAATTTTCAAAAACGAAAATTTCGAGGAGGAAATGTTATTTTTTATATGTACCTTTAAAATAATGGCAGAAGAAAGCAGGCATGATGATGAATCTGACCCGTTATTTAAAGAAAGGATCAAAGATCTTATTTCATTTATTGTCTTTTCAATCTAAATATTTGCGATGAAGTATTTCACTGTGGCTTTTAAGAAGTCAATTCAGGAACAGGCTGCAAACCATTAAAACAAGCCAGGATGGTGCATGAAAACGAAATAATAATGCTGATACTGGGAATTGGTGTGCTGATATTTGCCATCACTCATCAGTTTCAAATAAAGCGTATTTATGGCTGGAGGAATTTTTTAGCAGGTTTTTACATGTTGTTGGCCGCCTGGATTTTTACGATTATAGAAGGCTTCATGTGGGATTTTTATTTCAATATTCTGGAGCATGTATGTTATTTAGGCAGCGCAATAATAATTGCAGTCTGGTGTTTCAGGTTATTATTCAGTCATAGCAAAGTGGTCAAGTGATGAAAGGAATTGCGGCATTTGATATGATTTCACTGCTGGCCTCATTGTCAGGAATCATTGCCTTATTCTTATGCGGAAAAGAAAAAGTCAGGCGGGATATCAAGTTAATGATCATGGGGCTGTTATTCCTGATTATCCTGTATGATTTTTCACTTTTTGTTGAATGGTCAGGGCTCACAGATAAACTTGATCCTTATGAAGACCTAATGGGTGCGATGATACCCATGATGTGGGCTTTTCTGTTTTATGCCTTTATTCAGAAAACCAACAATATAGATCTGGTTGAAAGTATTGAAAAGATAAAATCCATCAACAATGAACTTAGGATTGCAAAGGAAAAGGCCGAAGAAAGCGACAAGCTCAAATCAGCATTTCTGGCGAATGTAAGTCATGAAATACGCACTCCCATGAATGGCATTCTCGGATTTGCCGAATTACTAAAAAGGCAGGAAATGAAAGGGCTCAAGTATAAGGAATACATCAATTTGATTGAACAAAGCGGAACCAGGATGCTGAACATCATCAATGACCTGATCAACATTTCGAAAATAGAGGCTGGCCAGATGGAAGTGACGCTTGAAAACACCAACATAAATGATCTGCTGCAGCATATTTATTTGCTCTTCAAACCTGAGGCTGAAAAACGGGGATTATTATTTTCTTATGCATCCGGATTATCCGGTGAAGAATGCCGGTTGACAACCGATAAAACAAAGTTAAATCAGGTTCTCAGCAATTTAATCAATAATGCATTGAAGTATACCGAGAAAGGCCGGGTAGATTTCGGGTGTACAAGAGCCGGCAACCGTATTGAATTCTTTGTAAGTGACACTGGTATTGGCATTCCACATGATCTCCAGGATAAAATATTTGAACGTTTCCGTCAGGTCAATTTAGATACTCACAGTGCGCATGAAGGCAGTGGATTAGGCCTCACTATTTCAAAGGCATATCTTGAGAAACTGGGAGGTAAAATATGGCTGCGGTCAAAGCCCGGGGAAGGTTCTGTTTTTTATTTCAGTTTGCCCTGCAATAATCTCCCAGCAGAGACACAACAACAGGCTATGAATGCAGAAAACTATACAGCCTTCGCGGAAAAGATCACCATGTTGATAGCCGAAGATGATGATATTGGTTTTTTTTATCTTAATGAATTACTGTCACTTAATGGTATAAGGATTTTACGTGCCCGTAATGGAAAAGAGGCTGTCAGCATGTGCAAAGACTATCCGGAAATAAAAATGGTACTGATGGATATTAAAATGCCTGTAATGAACGGATGGGAAGCTATTGAACAAATAAGAAAGCTGCGTCCAGCGCTTCCTGTTATTATTGAATCAGCCTATGCCATGAATGAAGATAGGGAAAGAGCCTTGAAAGCAGGATGTGACGGCTATTTGTCCAAACCTATCAGACAAGATGAATTAGATTCCGTCATCAGAAAGTATGTTGGCGAAAAATCCGGTTGATTTTCATGCAGGAATGAAAACCGGCCTTGGGACTGGTTTCAGAACCCGGTCCGGGATTTATATACAATACCCTCGACCTATGAAGTCAAATGTCAGTGCTTGTATCTTAATTGCCTTAATGGCATTTTTATCGTCTTCCTGTCATAAGGATAAGCCGGAGGATCTTGTTTACCATGATCTGACTTTTAATCCCGCTTCGCTACTTGAGCAGATACCCGCCGGACTGAAGGGATCGGAAGATCCTTATGCACGATTGGTATACGGTGATATGGCCGCCATGCTCGACTGGGGAGAATTTTCCGATCAGCTTATACTGCCGGACAGCGTTACAAAAACACTTTCCGGTGCTGTTGCAGAGACTTACCAGTGGAACCTGAACACCGGCAGTTTGTTCTTATTGGTAAACCTGACGTTCTCAAAGGCGGGAAATGAATACCAATGGCAGGAGAAAATCCAGTACGGCCCTGTCGGAGCACCCAACGAATATCTGACAGCGAAGGAATACGAACCTGGCGACAGTGGATCATTGCAGTACAATACCCGGTGGTTTTGCGGCCTTAATCAGCTTACCGATCCCTGTGATCCACTTTACCGGCAGTATAAATGGAAGATGATTGATAATAGCAGCATCTTCTATCAGGTAAAAATGAAAGATCAGACCCTTGAGCCTGCCCTGAACCTGGAATACAGGTTAATACTGAATACCGATGGATCGGGAAGTGTTAACGCAACCTCCGGCACGGAACAATATTACCATGCCGCCTGGAATAACCTTGGGAGTGGCATATATTCCCTCTATAAAGGGGAGGTACCGGAAACGCATGAATGGAACCTTCCTTAATGTTTCCCTTCAGCCTTATGCCTCTGCCTTATGCCTTATGCCTAATGCCTTATGCCTTCTGCCATGTTCCCCCTCCATTTTTCACCCTTACCGCTTCTCTGCAACCAAGAATAATGCTAATTTTGTCTCCTTAATCAATCAACTGCATGGAAAGAGCCAGAAAAGTCGCCGTGTTGGGGGGAGGTAGCTGGGCAACTGCCCTGGTCAAGTTGTTATTGAATAATCTTCCCCATATTAGCTGGTATATAAGATCAGCAGAAACTATACATTACATCAGAAAATACGGTCACAATCCGAATTACATCACCGATATAGAGTTTGATACCAGCAAAATCAGCTTCTATGATTCCATAACCGAGGCAATTGATCATGCCGACATCCTGATCTTTGCCATTCCAGCCCCTTTTCTGAAAGAGTCACTGGAAAACTACCACAGTGGTTTTGGGAAAAAATACATCGTATCGGCCATCAAAGGCATCATTCCCCAGGAGAATCTCACCATTGCGGAGTTTTTCAACAAGCACTATAACGTATTATTTCGTAATATTCTCATTATTTCCGGGCCATGTCACGCTGAAGAGATTGCTCTGGAGAGGCTTTCCTACCTTACCATTGCTTCCTCCAGCGAAGCATGGGCCGAACACCTTGCCGCCATGCTGCGATGCCATTATGTGAAGGTGAAGACCTCGAAAGATATTTACGGGACCGAATATGCTGCCGTATTGAAGAACATTTTTGCCATAGCGGCCGGTATTGCCCATGGACTGGGCTACGGAGATAATTTCCAGGCCGTGCTTATCTCCAATGCTATGCAGGAAATCAAACGCTTCCTCGAAAGAACCTATAAAAGCAAGCGCAGGGTCCTGTCGTCGCCCTACCTTGGTGACCTGCTGGTCACGGCTTATTCACAGTTCAGCCGTAACCGGAATTTTGGTATGATGATCGGCAAAGGTTATTCGGTGAAGTCGGTCCAGCTCGAGATGAACATGATTGCAGAAGGGTATTATGCCGTAAATTGCATCCATGAGATTAACCGGAACCACAATGTTAAAATGCCCATCATGGAAGCCGTTTATAATATCCTGTACGGTAAAATTTCCCCTGCCCTGGAAATCAGGTTGCTTTCGGAACAACTGATGTAAAATATTTAAGATATTGCCATATATGGAAAATATTTCTGTTGATATCAGCAAGGTATTCGGATGTGTCCCCAAAACATCCATTGAGGGAATACAAAACCTGGTGAAAGAAAAAAATCTGGCGCTGGAGAATAAATCCGGGAAGGGCAATGATTTCCTGGGCTGGGTGAATCTGCCTTCATCCTTCAGCGACAAGGATATAAAGGAAATAAAAGCGGTTGCTGAAAGGCTGGCTTCCAAAACCGACGTTATCGTGGTGATCGGGATCGGAGGGTCTTACCTCGGCACCCGTGCGGTTTCCGAAGCGCTTTCGCATTCTTTCCAGACCCTGAAAAGCAAACAGAAACACCCGTTGATCGTCTATGCCGGGCAGAATATCGGGGAAGACTACCTGAATGAGTTAATGGAAATACTGCATGAAGTCATGTATGGCATTATCGTAATATCAAAGTCGGGTACGACAACTGAACCGGCCATTGCATTCCGTATCCTGAAGAATCACCTGGAAAAGAAAGTGGGCAAGAAGGATGCAAAAGACCTAATCATTGCCATTACCGATGCCCGCAAGGGAGCATTGCGCACCATGGCTGACAATGAGAATTACATGACTTACGTGATCCCGGATGATATCGGCGGACGTTATTCGGTGTTGACCCCTGTAGGTTTGGTGCCCCTGGCAGCAGGAGGAGTGGATATCATGGTGCTAATGGAAGGCGCCCGTTCGATGGAGATGATCACCAAATCAGATGCACCATTTAATGAAAACCCTGCGGCGTTATATGCTGCCGCCCGGTATTCCCTTTATCAGGCAGGGAAAAAGGTTGAGATCCTGGCTAACTTTGATAACAAGCTGCATTTTATCGCTGAATGGTGGAAACAGTTGTACGGCGAGAGCGAGGGCAAGGAAGGAAAGGGGATTTTTCCTGCCAGTGTGGACCTCACGGCTGACCTTCATTCTATGGGCCAGTATATCCAGGAAGGGGAAAGGATTTTAATGGAAACCATATTATCGGTAAAGGAGACCCATACCAGGCTTACCATTCCAAAAGACGGTGATAACCTTGACGGATTGAATTTCCTGGCCGGGAAGCGGCTGGATGAGGTGAACAAGATGGCCGAGCTGGGGACGCAGCTAGCCCATGTTGACGGAGGAGTCCCCAACATCCGCATCACGCTGCCCCGCCTCAACGAATACTACCTGGGGCAGCTCATATACTTCTTTGAAAAGGCATGCGGAATAAGCGGCTATCTGCTCGGGGTGAATCCATTTAACCAGCCGGGGGTGGAAGCATACAAGAAAAACATGTTTGCCCTGCTCGAAAAACCTGGATTTGAGGAAGAGACAAGAAAGATCAAGGCAAGGTTGTAAGACATGCAAGGCTCGCGTTATACTGCCGCTAAAATCTCGCTAGTAAGAGGAATGTTTCTCGCAGAAACACAAAAGTGCTAAGGTAAAAAAGAGGACCAGAGGTTGCTGTTTCTGTAATATATTTGCGCCTTTACGAGAGAGATACCCAGTCTTTATTCCTTAATCACCTTCTGAATATATGTATTGTATCTGTTATCGCCAACGCGGATAAAATACATGCCGTTCCGCAGTTCGGTTAAATCGAGGACATAATTGTGGTTGCGGCTTGTCTCAAACCTGACGATCATCTGCCCAAGCAGGTTGAATACGCTTACCTCGGTGACGGGGCGGATATGCTCAATATATACAACATCAACGGTCGGATTGGGATACATTAAAAATTCGGAAGGCCCTTTGTTATCCTGAATAACGAAAGGGGTTTCCTGCTGCGCGCTGGCGATGGTGGCCAGCAACAGGCAAAGCACAAATGAAGCAGTTGTTTTCATGGCTGGTTTGGTGTTGTTTGACAGAGGGTTCTTTTATACCAGAGACAATTTTTTGGTATGATAGTTGCATCCAATTGTTTGAATTAAACGTATAACAATTATGATTCGTGCATGTTTAAACTACAATAATTTTTTGTGTGATTTTTTTCACACATGTAAACATATTGCTGGTAATGTTTTAAATAATATAATATCTTTACAGGCAGCACGTCTGACAGAATAGCCCAATCCAACATGAATTACCTGGCCCACATATATCTCTCGGGTGATGATGAAGAGATCATCGTTGGTAATTTCATTGGCGATTTTGTAAAAGGGCATCATTTTAATCAATATACCCAGATGATCCGGAAGGGCATTATTCTGCACCGGTATATTGATTCCTTCACCGACACGCATGCCATCGTAAGGCGCAGCAAAGCCAGACTAAACGAGCAATATCACAAGTACTCAGGGATTATTATTGATATACTCTATGATCATTACCTGGTAAAGAACTGGTCACAATACAGTGAATTTCCTCTCGATGCGTTCATCAGGAATTTCTTCGAACTGGCAAACCGATACTTTGACCTGTTACCCGAAAGCGTTAAATTCTTCCTGCCTTCTTTTATCAAGAACAACTGGATCAAGATGTATGATACCCTGGAGGGAATACAGGACGTGTTATTGCGTATGTCAACCCGCACAAGCCTTCCCGATAATACCGATTTTGCAATTTCGGTATTGCGGCGCGATTATGACCTTTTCGAAGCGGAATTCCAGGCCTATTTCCCTGCCCTTATCACTTACGTAACGAAGACATTCGGAATTTCACTGGTAGGGGCGAAATTGCCGAAGGAAGCGGGATGAGAGGAGGTAAACAGTAACCGGTGTTTAAGCAGTTTAGCGGTTTAGCTTTTTATCAGTTTAGAAATTCCAGGCATCAATCTGCTTATCTCAGGCCTAAACACCTAAACAGCATAAAACCTGAACCACTATCTCCCAGACTGCATGACTGCATGACCTGCCTGCCGGCAGGCAGGCTGCATGACTTCCATACTGCACAACTTTTTATGCTTCCTTTTCCAGTACCTTCCGGGCCTCCTGCAGATCTGCCATTTCCTCTTCCGATAGTTTGGGTATTTTCAGCTTCAGCTGGTTGATCCTGGCCGCTATAATATCGGCCACTACAGTGCGGGTAAACCACTTCTTGTCGGCCGGAATGACATACCAGGGTGAGTACCGGGTACTGGTAGCGTTAAGCATATCCTCATAAGCTTTCTGGTAGTCTTTCCAATAGACTCTTTCCTTTACATCAGCAGCCGAGAATTTGTAATTCTTCTCGGGTTTGTCCAGCCTTTCCAGGAATCGTTTCCTTTGTTCTTCTTTGGAAACGTTTAAAAAGAACTTGATAATGCATATGCCCTGCTCGGTCATCTGCTTTTCCCAATCCTTTATTTCCTTATACCGCGATTCCCATATCTTTTTCACGTCTTTTCCCCTGAGTTTCCGGGGCAGCAATTGTCCCTTCAGAAAATCAGGATGCACTCTTACTACCAGCACTTCTTCATAATATGAACGGTTAAAAATGGCAATCCGGCCGGCCCCCGGCAGGATCCTGGCAGGCCGCCACAAAAAATGGCGTTTTTTCTCTTCTTCCGAAGGAGCCTTGAAGCTGTGTACCTCGCAACCCTGGGGATTAACGCCCGACATCACATGCTTGATGGTACTGTCTTTGCCTGCCGCATCAAGCGCCTGGAAAATAATGATCACAGCCTTTTGTTCGCTGGCCCATAACAAAGCCTGTGCTTCAGCCAGGGCTGCCTGGTCCTCTTCCAGTGCTTTTTTGGCTTCCTTTTTATCCGCCAGTCCTTCTGTAAAGCCCGGATCATAATTTTTTAACTGGATCTTCTTACCGGGTTTAACGATATAGTATAAATGGTCGAAGGTGTGTTTATGGCTCATAAGAATGAAAATAAGTTGTTATTAGTAAATATAATGATTTTTGGATATATCTTTATGATATATGCTTATGATTCACGCACTAATACATATTTAGTATCTTTATGTTCTTCGATTATTTTTATAACGTCTGGCTATGAAAATTACCTGCAGATCTGCCCGGATAAAAGATACCGAAACGATCCTCGGCTGTATGAAGGATTTTTATAAGTTGGAAGGCATAAAATTCAACCGGGGAAAGTCAAAAGAAGCGA
>Ga0105100_10002110_pt1 | contig 11635 bp, 15 predicted proteins | sample PPLLak12cMay2015_2_FD_87033 | JGI IMG/M metagenome (GOLD analysis project Ga0105100, IMG submission 87033) | Freshwater sediment microbial communities from Prairie Pothole Lake near Jamestown, North Dakota, USA - PPLs Lake P8 Core (1) Depth... | ecosystem: Environmental > Aquatic > Freshwater >... | reverse complement strand
TCTTAAAGGTATTACAAGCCAGATTTCGGGCCGAATTGATGGCAGAACTGCCTAAAATGGGCCAAATGGCGAAGCTGAACCCTATAATGGCCCAGAAACGTCTCCTTATCTCAATTTGTCTGCCTGTGATTGACGATTCTCGCGTAATTGTGGTATCATGCCTGGACTGGAAATACGCCAGTAAATATCGACCGGATTGAGAAGGAGTGACATATCAGCGCAGTAAATTATCGCGTAAATGAGACCATTCGTTCGCCCGAAGTGCGCGTGATCGGACCCAATGGCGAGAACATTGGGGTGATATCGATCGATGAGGCACAGCGGGTTGCTCGAGAAGCGGAACTGGATCTGGTTGAGGTAGCCCCCACTGCTGATCCGCCGGTTTGCCGGGTGATGGATTTCGGTAAGTTTGTCTACGAGCGTGCCAAGAAAGATCGTGAAGCCCGTAAAGCGCAGACAAAAATCGAGGTCAAGGAGATCCGCTTGCGCCCAAAAACCAACGAACACCACCGTGACTTGAAAGTGCGGGATGCCCGCCGCTGGCTAGAATCCGGCATGAAGGTGAAGGTACGCATCCGCTTTCGGGGTCGCGAGATCACATACCCGGAAATTGCTTTGACTGATCTCAAGGAGATTGCCGAAGATCTTTCCGACCTGGCTGTGGTGGAGCAGGCGCCCGCATTGGAAGGTCGTACCATGCTGATGATACTGGCGCCCGGCAAGACCAAGAAAAAGTAGACGCGTCGCGCTGCAATTCTGTCGTATTGATATTATGAAGATCCGCGGATCCTACGGGCGCCGCCTCGTAGGTTCGTCTCCGCGGAATTTTGTGTGAAAGGAGTAAGACTGTGCCGCGTAAGCAGACAACTGGGAAATATAAGATCAAGACCCATAAGGCGACTTCCAAGCGATTTCGCCTGACGGGGACAGGCAAGCTGATGCGCACGAAGGGCGGCAAGAGCCACCTTCGCCGCCGCACGCCCAAGCGCACCAAGCGCCTGTTTGACGAAATGATCCCTGTGAAAGGCCGTGGGATTGTCAAGCGCGTTAAGCGACTTGCCCCGTATATCGACTGATTGCAGTGATCCTTTGATTACCAACCTTTAGTTGCGACCGTTGGGTGCATTCAACAGGTAGGAGCAAGTACCTGCCGGCGCCCAGGGGTTTGCAGGAGAGATAAAAATGGCTCGAGTAAAGACTGGCCCATACCGCCGCCAGCACCATAAGAAAGTTCTGAAAATTACCAAAGGCCAATTTGGCACCCGCTCGCGTTTATTCCGGCGTGCTAATGAGGCCATGCTTAAAAGCCTGTGGTATTCCTACCGGGACCGTCGCGCCCGCAAGCGCGATCTGCGCCGCCTGTGGATTGCGCGCATCAACGCCGCCGCCCGGCAGAATGGCACCACCTACAGCCGCCTGATTCACGGTATGAAAGCATCTGGCATCGCTATCAATCGCAAGATGCTGGCAGACCTGGCTGTACGTGATCCGCAGGCATTTTCTGCGGTAGTTGCCAAAGCCCAAGCAGCTTAGACGTTAGCTTCATTGCTCTTACCAGGGGACGAAGTCTTCGTCCCTATTTGCGCGCCCCCGTACAAATGCTCGCCAGCTGGTCGTTGTAGTATAATGCCTCCAATTGGAGGTAAGCATGTCTGAACAAAACAAACGCGCAATCTCACCGGCCAGGGGCGGTGGTTTCTTTCAAGACTTATCGGTGCGCTTCAAGCTGATCTTTCGCTTGATGGGCGATAGCCGTGTCAGCCCGTTAATCAAATTATTGCCGATCGGTTCTTTGGCATATTTCTTGATTCCAGACCTGATCTTGGGTCCGATCGACGATGCCGTGGTGATCTGGTTGGGTACATTTGCTTTCGTGGAACTCTGCCCGCCGGAGGTGGTTAAGGAACATCAGGATGCGCTGAACGGGATCGTTCCAGGTGAATGGCAGGATCAGATCAATGAAGAAGAGATTATCGATGCGGAATACCGGGTAGAGGAATAAGGTTTCATGCGTCTTTTATTATTATTGGTGTTGTCTGCGGTTTTTCTGATAGCCTGCCAACCTCAATCCACCCCACCACCTACTGCTTTACCACCCACATCTGCGCCGCAATCTGCGCTGCAGACTGCGCTGCAAACTGCGCCGCAATCGACATCTTTGCCGACAACGGGTCAGGATATTCCCACTGCAAGTCCGGTTGTGGAAGTGAGTAACACGCCTACCTTACCTGCCATCTCGACTCCCACACAGCAAGTAGCCTCGGTCACCAGCCTCCCACCGGCAGGCTCGGCTGCCTGGGTGCCGTTTGCCAGTGGATTGAACGCTCCGATCGGAATTGCCAACGCTGGCGATGGATCCGGGCGCCTGTTCATCCTAGAGCAAGAGGGCAAGATTCGTATTTTGCAGGACGGAGCCCTGGTTGCTGAACCATTTCTGGATATCACCGACCGGGTGGGCTGCTGTGGAGAACGCGGCTTGTTGGGTCTGGATTTTCACCCGCGCTATCCTGAAAATGGTTATTTCTATGTGAACTATACCGACAAGGATCGCAATACGGTCATTGCGCGCTTCCAGGTCTCTGCTGAGAATCCCAATCGCACCGAAGCTGGCAGTGAGCAAAAATTAATAACTCTTGCACAGCCTTATCCCAACCATAACGGCGGGGTAGTCATATTCGGTCCAGATGGCTATCTTTACCTGGGTCTGGGGGATGGCGGCTCTGGCGGAGACCCGCAAGGATACGGGCAGTCAACCGCCACACTGCTGGGAAAGGTTCTCAGGATTGATGTCGATCAGGGTGAGCGATACGCAATTCCACCGGACAATCCGTTTGTGACTGGTGGGGGCTTGCCGGAGATTTGGGCATACGGGCTGCGCAATCCCTGGCGGATGAGTTTTGACCGCCTGAGCGGCGATCTGTATATTGCTGACGTCGGTCAGAATGCCTGGGAGGAGATCAATTTCTTGCCTGCCGGCAGCCCGGGTGGTGCCAATTTCGGCTGGAACTACCGCGAAGGAACGCACCCTTTTCAGGGTAATCCTCCGGCGGGGATCGAGCTGATTGAGCCCGTTGCGGAATACGGTCATGATCAGGGGTGCTCGGTGACGGGTGGTGTTGTGTACCGGGGCATTGAACTTGCAGATTGGCAGGGCGTATATCTATATGGAGATTATTGCTCTGGCAAAGTATGGGGTCTGGTGCGCAACCCGCTGGGCGCCTGGCTGCAGGGATTGCTCTTTGAGACGGGCGGCACGATCACATCCTTTGGCGTGGACGAGAGCGGAGAGGTATATATGACCGAATATGCCGGAACGCTCTATCGCCTGAGCCCGTTACAATAAAAACGTGCTCTCAAAAGCGATTGGGTAACCATATGTTTGCATGGAAAAACCACTTTAGGGGGGTTCTATCTGTACTGGTTGTCCTGGGCGTGCTCCTGGCAGCCTGCGGACCCACCACCAGGCCTTCTGACCTGGCAACCCGGCAGAGTGCTGCCGCCTCACCAGGAGAGTCCACGCCCGTACCTACCGTAGCCGGGACACCGGTGGCGTTTCCGCTCATTGCCAAGCAGGGTGAGAGCAGTTCGGCGGCGCTGCCTGTGCAATCGCCGGAGGTCCTTACCCAATCGCCTGCTGCCACAGCTGCGGATACCCCCGATCTTTCGGTGCGGTTTGCCGTGATTGGTGATTACGGCAGGGGAGGCACCCCGGAAGCGGATGTCGCCAGCCTGGTGGCGAGCTGGCAGTCTGACCTGGTCATCACTGTGGGGGATAATAACTATCCTGATGGCGCGGCTGAGACGATCGATGCCAATATCGGACAGTTCTACCATGCGTTTATCCATCCTTACCAGGGCGGTTATGGCCAGGGTGCGGAAATAAACCGCTTCTTCCCAGCCCTGGGAAACCACGACTGGACCACAGATAACGCCCAGCCCTACCTGGATTACTTCACCCTGCCCGGCAATGAGCGCTATTATGAATTTACCTGGGGGCCGGTGCATTTCTTTGCCCTGGATAGTGACTGGCGCGAGCCGGATGGAGTAGGCAGCGGCTCAGTCCAGGCTGCCTGGCTTCGGGAAGGATTGGCGAACTCCAGTGCCTCCTGGAAAATCGTCTATATGCATGTCCCACCATATTCCTCAGGAGTTGAAGGCACTATCGATTGGATGCGCTGGCCTTACCAGGAATGGGGGGCGGATGCGGTCCTTTCTGGTCACGACCATGACTACGAGCGCCTGCTGATCAATGGTTTCCCCTATTTTGTCAACGGCTTGGGTGGGGGTGCCATTTATAATTTTGCGGACATCCTGGAAGGCAGCCAGGTGCGCTACAACGATGATTACGGGGCGATGCTGGTAGAAGCCAACCCCCGCCAGATCACTTTTCAATTCATTACCCGCCAGGGGGTGGTGGTGGATACCTACACAATAGAAAAATCTCCTTAATCAATGAGCAGGATTGCAGCACATTTGATAAACAGGCGCCTGGCGCGCCTCCTGTTTTTAATAGGGTTGTTGATAATCCTGGCAGGGTGTGCTTTTCCTTTACGCTCACAGCCGGTGCCAACCATTGCGCCAGCCGTCATTGATCAGGCCAAGGCAAGATCAGCGCAGCAGGTTCCACCAACCCAGTCCCTTCCAACCCAGCCTTCGCCGACCCAAGAGCCGGCTGACCCGGCAAGCACAGCCGAGCAATCCGCGGTTTTGCTGCCGCAAGCTGTTCCCGATCTGGATCTGCTCAGCGCTGCCACCCACTATACGATCGACCTGCAAATCGATTACCCGGCAAAGGCATTTCAGGGTCAGGCGCAAGTCGATTTCACCAATACAGAAGATGTGCCGCTCGACCGCCTGTATTTCCGCTTGCTACCGAATGGTCAGAAGAGCTATGGCGATGGGTCGCTGCGGGTCAGCTCGGCAAGCATAGATGGTCAGCCGGTGAAGCCGCGCCTTTCTCTCTCCGATACGGTATTGGAGCTGCCGCTGGCTGCCTCCCTGGATATTGGTGACAGTCTGCGCATCGATCTGGAATTTGCCGGAACGGTTCCCATGGAATTTGGCGGCGAGGACGAGTCGGGCGGTTACGGCATCTACAATTACAGCCAGGGGGTGCTGGCTCTCTCTGGTTGGTATCCAATCCTGGCGGTTTATGACCAGGACGGCTGGAACCTGGATCCTGTCTCGGTCATCGGAGACTCGGTTTACAGTGATACTTCCTTGTACACCGTTGATATCACCACTGATCCGGAATTGCTACTGGCAGCAACAGGAGAAGAGATTGGTCAGGATAAATTGGACGGCGAGATACGCAGACACTATGTCAGCGGCACAGTGCGGGATATCTTCTTGATTATGAGCCCAGATTTCCAGATCGTTAGCCAGGAAGTGGATGGAGTCGAGGTCAATTCTTATTATCTGCCTGAGAACCCGCAGGGGGGTGAAGCCGCTCTGGAGGTGACCGCGCAATCTTTACAGATTTATAACCAGTATTTTGGCGAATACCCCTTTGCCGAAATAGATGTGGTTGAAGCGCCGATGCGTTATGCATTAGGCGTTGAATATCCGGGCATCTTCCTGGTAGCTTCTGATCTATATGCTGACCCTGCCCAGGATAATTTCCTGGTTGCTACCGCGCATGAGGTTGCTCACCAATGGTGGTACAGCGTGGTTGGTAATGATGTCTTCGATGAGCCCTGGCTGGACGAGTCCCTGGCGACATATTCATCCAGCCTGTATTACCAGGACGCTATCAGCCCGGTAGCTTACCGGGCTTTTACCAGTTACTGGAAGGACCGCCTGTCCGATCTGCGCGAGGATAGCCTTGACGACCAGGTTACACAAAGCCTGGGATACTTCGAGGCATTGGATACGCCCCGCGTCTATGGAACGGTAGTCTACACCAAGGGAGCGCTGTTCTTTGATGCGCTGCGCAGCGAGATAGGCGACGAGGCATTTTTCGGCGCGCTGCAGAACTACTACCAGAAGTATAAATACCAGATCGCTGAGACTGAGGATTTGCTGGCTGAATTTGAGGCCTCTGCCGACCGGCAGCTGGATGAGCTGTTCCAGGAATGGCTTTTCACCGCTGAAGACTAATTTTTCCCGGAAATTACGAAAAAACTGGCCTCTTGACCAGGTAAATTTCGCCTACCTCAGCTATTGACACCCCTTGGCGTGGCGTGGTAAACTCTTGCCATTCTAAGAAGATTTTAATCATTCAGGAAAGGAGCGCGCACTTCATGGATAAGATGTTTACCTATCTCGAATGCAATCGCTGCATCGCCGCTAGCGGTGGTCAGGGATTTGCCTTCGCGGAGTGCGCCTGTTGATCTTTTGATCTGATCCTTAACGGATTACCAGCCACGGGTGTGCTCCTCCCCGTGGCTGTTTTTTTGAGTCGAGTCCGGTTTCGGCCACGGGAACACCTGTGGCCTTTTTTATTTGGAGGAAGTTGAGATGCCTGATGCAATCGTTGTTCAAAATGTATATAAGAAGTTTGGGAAGCAATCCCAGCCGTTCCTGGAGCGGCTCCGTCTGAGGCAAGCCAGCCATAACGGCAGTCATCATTCGAACGGAAAAGACCCTGGAAATGGTCACGCCGAGGCAAATGGCAAGCTTTCCCTCATCGTGGCGGTTGACAGGGTATCTTTCACAGTTCGCCAGGGAGAGATTTTCGGAGTCTTGGGGCCCAACGGTTCGGGCAAATCTACCCTGATCCGCCTGATCGCCACCCTGCTTTTGCCCGATGACGGATCGATCCGGGTCTTCGATTATGACGTGGTCAGCCAGTCGATGGAAGTGCAGCGCCTGATCAACCGGGTCTCGGTGGAGGCCAGCTTCTTCAAGAAGCTATCACCCATGGAAAACCTGATATACGGCGCCAGGCTGTACGGACTGGAAGGGCGGGATACCAGGCGGCGGGTGGTGGAGATACTGACCCGGCTTGGCCTGGAGGAGCGCTCGATCTATAAGCCGATGGAGGAGATGTCGCGCGGTATGCAGCAAAAAGTAGCTATTGCGCGCGCTTTGCTCTCCCGACCGCGCTTGCTTTTATTGGATGAGCCGACAACCGGGCTGGATCCACGCTCAAAACGGGAAGTGCAGGCAGTTGTGCGCGAGCTGAACCAGGAATTTGGCACGACGATTCTGCTCACCACTCACGATATGCTCGAGGCAGAGATCTTATGCGAGCGCATCGCCATTATTGACGGTGGAAAGATCGTTGCCCTGGATGAACCGGCAGCCCTCAAGCAGATGATCCCGCGCAACGGCAACGAGCCTACTTTGGAAGATGTCTTCCTGGAACTCACCGGAAAGAAGCTGGTCAAAGAAGATGATGAAGAATAAAAGCATTGCGGAGACGGACATGGATTTGAAACGCTCGCTCTTTGAAGAAGAACTGATTTGCCTGGCGCCGATCGATCCCGAGCGGGATGCCGAGATCGAAGCAAAGTGGACTCACGACGCCGAGTATTTGCGCCTCCTCAAGGCAGATATTGCCCGGCCTCTTTCCCCCGCTCAAGTGAAGAAAGCCTATGAGAGCATCGAGAAAAAGGTCGAGGAGGATAAGAACCTGTTCTATTTCACGATCCGGACGCGTCCAGATGAGCGTCTGGTTGGCTTCGCCAAGCTGTATGCAATTACCTGGTCGCACGGCACCGGGATGCTGCAGATGGGGATTGGCGATGCGCAGGATCGGAAACAGGGGTATGGTCGCCAGGCATTGAGCCTGTTGTTGCGCTATGCCTTCGATGAGCTCAACCTGTACCGCCTGACAGCCCTGGTTCCTGAATATAACCGCGACGCCCTGCGTTTCTTTGAGAAAGCTGGCTTTGTCATCGAAGTGCGCCGGCGGCAAGCGCTCAACCGGGATGGTCGTCGCTGGGACTTGCTTCACCTGGGGTTGTTGCAGGAAGAATGGGCACAGAATGGATCCTTGAAAATCGATGAGCAAGGCAGGCAGTGATGGCGATCACAAATTTGTTCCTCGGGACGAAAGTCCGCCTGGTGGTAGAAGATCCTCAGGTGGAGGCAAAAGCCTGGTCGCAGTGGCTCCGCAACTCAGAATATATGCTCTTGCTGGATACTGACCCACCGGTATTGTGGTCTGAGAAAACCCTCAAAGACAGGATAGAAAAAGACCTGGAGGAGAGCCATGAGGATGTTTTCTATGCCATGATCCGCACTCTGGAAGAAGACCGCTATATCGGCTTCCTGGCTTTCTTTGAGACTTTCTGGAATCATGGAGACGCCTGGGTGGCGATCGGCCTGGGCGAAGCAGAATTTTGGGGCAAAGGCTATGGCAGCGAAGCGATGCAGCTGGCGCTGCGTTATGCATTCAATGAGCTTAACTTCCACCGGGTGACATTGGGTGTGTTCGAGTATAACCAGCGGGCAATCCGCTCCTACCAGAAAGTGGGCTTTGTGGAAGAAGGACGCATCCGAGGAGAATTCTTGCGCCAGGGAAAACGCTGGGACATGATCTTCATGGGTATCTTGCGTGAGGAATGGAACAACAATAACCCATTCCAGCCCGGGTAGATGGTGAGGTAAAGGCAATGATGATGAATGAGCTATTGTGTGGCAAGTTGGTCCGCCTGACGGTTGAGAATCCGGATGTTGTAGTGGAGCACCTCTCGAAGTGGAACCGGGATTCAGAGTTGGCGCGGCTAGAGGCAGCCAGGCCTGCCACACCATACACCAAGAAACAGATCACAGAGTTCGTTGAAAAGGAGCTGCTTGGCGATCATCCCGATCTGTTTTTCTTCATGATCCGCGCCTTGCAGGATGACCGCATCCTAGGCGAGACCGGCCTGGATGGTGTGGAGTGGAATCATGGCGAGTCATTTGTCGGGATCAGTATCGGTGAGAGAGAGTTCTGGGGTAAGGGGTACGGAACGGATGCAATGCAGGTCTTGCTCCGCTACGCGTTTTGCGAGCTGAATCTGCACCGGGTAAGCCTGACTGTTTTCGAGTATAACCCGCGGGCTATCCGCTCTTATGAGAAAGCGGGCTTTAAGATCGAAGGACGGGAGCGTAATTTCCTGGAGCGTGGCGGCAAGCGCTGGGATATGCTCTATATGGGTATCTTGCGCCAGGAGTGGCAGGCGCAGGCACAGGAGAGTGAATAATGACAACATTGGTACATGAATTCCGAGCAACCTACGCGTTCATGGAGCGCAATGCAAACCTGGTCAAGCGCTATTGGACCTGGGAGTTGGTCTGGATGGCATACTCTATCGCCAACAGCCTCTCAGTCAGTTTCATCGGTTTGGGGATGGAGGAAATCAGTGGTGGGCAAAACATAGATGGGCGTTACCTGGTGCTGTACCTGGTGATCGGTACCCTGGTGTGGCGTTATCTCTCGATGATCTTTTACTGGATCACGGATGTGATCGGCATCGAGCGCTGGGAGGGTACCATCGAATATACCCTGATGGCCCCTATCCGGCGGATTACCCATATGGCCGGACAGACCTTCTTCGCTGTGGTGTACAGCATGCTCTTCACTGCGGTGATCCTTTTGGTCACGGTGGTCTTGTTTGATATCGATCTGAGCAATGCCAACCTGTTCGGCGGGCTGACCATGCTGATTGCGGGGAGCCTGTCCTTCATCGGTGTAGGCGTGATGGGCTCTGTGCTGCCGCTGCTCTTCCCGGAGCGCGGCTCGCAGATGACCCATGTGATCATTGCCGTGCTGCTGCTGGTTTCGGGTGTCTACTACCCGGTCAGTGTCCTGCCTCCGCTTTTGCAAAAGCTGGCCGTGTTCAGCCCGGCAACCTATGTGCTTGACGGAACCCGCCAGGCACTGCTCGAGGGCACACCCACCCTGGAGCTGTGGCCGTATATCTGGCCAACGATAATCATGGGCCTGATTGCCATCCCGCTCGGTTTGTGGGTGTTCGGTCAGGCAGAGCGGTATGCGAAGCGTACCGGTAAGTTGCACCGCAACGGTTGATGTGGGCGAGCTATCCCTGAACGGGCAGGCTCCCCATCTTCCACCGGAGCCAGGAGGATGAAGCCATGATAACCATCGACTTGCAAGACGATGATGCCAACTGGACGAAGAAAGCTAATCGTTTGGAGGATAAAAATCGGCGGCAGCGCCGGCGGTCTCCAGATGGGGCTGAGGCGAAGCCGGTGGATCAACTTCCCTCACAAGGTAAATCTGGGCTGATTGCCCGCATATTAAGGTTATTTGGAAATAAGGAGTGATGAGATGGACCACACCCTAGCTACAGACAAGCCATTGGAAATGCTTGATCATCTGCCTGAAGGGTATATTTCTCGCCCGGCGATGATGGAAGACCTGGATGGTGTCATTGAGACGATCAACGCAGCCACCCGAGACCTGATCGGCGTGGATAAATTTACGGTTTCTGATTACAAAGTTGATTGGGAATTGCCTGCTTTTAACCTGGATACCGGCACGCGCCTGGTGCTAGCGCCAGATGGTGAAGTGGCGGGCATTTATGAGTTTTGGGATATCTATGATCCTTACACTCGCTTTATCGTGTGGGGACGTGTCCATCCCCGGCACGAGGGTAAAGGGGTCGGCAGCCACCTGCTGGCATGGGTCGACCACCGCGCGGCCGAAGCAATAGAGAAATCCCCAGCAGGGGCGCGGGTTGTGCTACACGCGTTCGTGCCCAGCATTATCCAGGGTGCAGATGCCCTGTTTGTGGACAACGGTTACAGCTTGATCCGGCATTCACTGCGCATGGTCATCGATCTGGATGGCACGCCACCTGTCCCAAACTGGCCAGCCGGGATTGAGGTTCGCAGCCTGCGGGTTGGGGAAGAGGAAGCTCAAGTGATCTGCGCCGTGCGCGAGTCGTTCAAGGATCATTGGGGCTATGTGGAAGGGTCATTCGAAGAGGAGTACGAGCGCTGGATGCACCGTATCCACAACGACGAGCATTTTGATCCTGCTTTATGGTTCCTTGCCATGGATGGTGAGGAGATCGCCGGCATATCGTTGTGCTGGGGTAACGCCTTTGATGACCCAGACATGGGTTGGGTAGGCACGCTGGGTGTGCGCCGACCCTGGCGGCGGCGCGGGCTTGGGCTGGCGCTGCTGCAGCATTCGTTTGCCGAGTTTTACCGGCTCGGCAAACCCCGCGCTGGGCTGGGCGTGGACGCCCAGAACCTGACCGGCGCGATGCGCCTTTATACCAAAGCCGGCATGCGCTCAGACCCGCGCCACCAGCACAGCTTTTACGAGAAGGAGCTGCGACCGGGAGTCGAGCTATCCACTCAGACCGCGGAGGGTTAGAATTGCTAAGAGATAAGACTCTTAAAGTTCCAGGAGAAACGCGTTTGCAGAGAAGAGGAGACGCCATGAATCCCCAGCCGCGGCCTTACGCAGGCAATGAAGACCGTGAGAAAATGCGCCAGGTGTTGGTTTTAGGTCGCCAGGCATCCAACGGCAGCTACTATGTGCATGTCGGCGATCTGAACTGGTGGCTGTACTACGTGGAACCGCAAGCCAACCCGTGGCAGCATATCTACCTGTGGGATGGTCCTCATCCTGGGGCTGCCTTGCGCGGCAGGGCATTGATCTCGACTCAGTGGAGATCATTTAATGTCTACGTCCAAAATGCACAGAGCAGAAGCACGCTAGCGTGGCAGA
>Ga0105100_10002107_pt1 | contig 11645 bp, 10 predicted proteins | sample PPLLak12cMay2015_2_FD_87033 | JGI IMG/M metagenome (GOLD analysis project Ga0105100, IMG submission 87033) | Freshwater sediment microbial communities from Prairie Pothole Lake near Jamestown, North Dakota, USA - PPLs Lake P8 Core (1) Depth... | ecosystem: Environmental > Aquatic > Freshwater >... | reverse complement strand
TGAGATATTCGGCTATGTCATGGAGCGCCTTTTTGAAGACGGCGCCCTGGATGTTGTCTGGATACCGGTGTTCATGAAAAAGAACCGACCGGGAACGATGGTCAAAGTCATATGCGGTAACGGTGACAGGGACAGAGTTGCGCGGCGGATTCTGTCGGAAACGACGGCCACAGGCGTGCGCTATTATGAGACCGCGAGAACAAAGCTGTCCAGGAAGGTGAGAGATGTTGCGACTTCGTTAGGCGATGTGCAGGTCAAAGAAATCGTGGATCCTTCAGGTCGGGTTTTCTCCGTTCCGGAATACGAAGCCTGTAAGAGGATCGCCCTGGAAAAAAAGGTGCCGTTAAAGGTGGTGTACGAAACGGTCGCCAAGGAGGTCTTGCAGTAGGGGATGCTTAGAATCGGTTGGTGACGGAGAGGCCTTGGACACTATTCGAGAAGAAATCGTCGTCGCCGCAGCAACCGGCGTCTATACCGGATACATCCCTTTCGCGCCTGGGACGTTCGGCACGGTTGCCGCCATTCCCTTCTGTTTCCTTCTATCCCTGCTCGGGCCGATCTGGGGGGCATTATTTCTTATCGGATTTTTTTGGGGGGCGGTCCGGATTGCCGGTGAGGCGGAAGAAGTGTTCGGGAAAAAGGATAGCGGACGAATCGTCATCGACGAGATTGTCGGATTCCTGGTTGCCTTGTTTCTGATCCCCTGGACAGCCAAGAGTCTGGTTGTGGGGTTTGTCCTGTTCCGGTTTTTTGACATTTTCAAGCCGTATCCGATACGGATGTTGGAAACACGGCTGCCCGGGGGATGGGGCGTGGTTGCGGACGACGTTTTGGCGGGGGTATACGCAAACGTGGTCCTGAGGTGTTTCTTGTATTTTCTGCAAGGCGGAGCGCAATGAAGGGGAAGTCCTTGGAAGAGGAGGTCGGCAGCCTGCTGCTCTCGCTGGGACTGACGATCGCCGTGGCCGAATCGTGCACCGGCGGATTGATTTGTCATCGTCTGACAAATGTTTCAGGGAGTTCGAACTACCTGGACATGGGGGTGGTGACCTACAGTAACCGCGCCAAGATAGCGACGCTTGGCGTGCCGGAGGCGGTCATCGCCCAACATGGTGCCGTAAGCACGGCGTGTGTGAAAGCGATGGCCATGGGGGTGAAGACAGTGGCCGACACGAATCTGGGTCTTGCCGTAAGCGGCATTGCCGGGCCCACTGGGGGGAGCTCCGAGAAACCGGTGGGCACGGTTCACGTGGCCCTGGCCGACGGGGAAAAAGTCGAAGCCTGGCGGTACCTCTTCGAAGGGGATCGCATTGAGATCAAAATGCAGACAGCGGAGGAGGCCCTCCGTAGGCTGAGAGACCATTGCCTTGGGTGCGCACATGGGTGAAAAGATCCGCAGTTTTATCGCAATCAGTTTGCCCGATTCCGTTCTTCATGCTATTGGCAAGGCCCAAGAAACTCTTGAACGGTTCGGTTTTGACATCCGGTGGGTTCGCAAAGAGAGGATCCATCTGACGCTCAAATTTCTGGGAGACATCGAAGAGAGCGATGTGGAAAGAGTGGGCAGCGCCGTGAAACGAGCCGCTGTCGGCACCTTGCCCTTTACTCTCAGGGGAGCAGGGATAGGTGTCTTTCCTGATTTGAAGCGACCTCGGGTTGTGTGGACCGGGCTTTCCGGGGAGACGCAACCCCTGTTTGATCTACAGAAGAAGCTGGAGGCTGAACTGGCACAGATCGGTTTCCCGGAAGAAAGACGTCCTTTCAAAGGACATCTGACGCTGGGGAGGGTCAAAGGGCGCTTGGACCGGCTGCGCTTCGGGGACGCCCTGAAAAAGGTCGAGGGATTTGAAACAGAGCCCTTTGAGGCCACATCGGTCATCCTTTTTCAGAGCACCCTGCGCTCCGATGGCGCCGTCTACACCAGGCTGGTGGACGTGACATTCGACAAATGAGGGACTCAGGTTCCAAGGGGGGAATGGGTATGGTGGGTTTGTCTGCCAACAGAGAGAAAGCCGTTGAGATGGCCATCGGCCAGATAGAGCGTCAATTCGGCAAAGGGGCGATCATGAAGCTGGGGGGACAGTCCATAGAGGATATCCCCGTCATTCCTACAAGCTCCCTTGCGCTGGATCGCGCGTTGGGTGTGGGTGGAATCCCTCGGGGGAGGGTGGTCGAGCTTTTCGGCCCTGAATCGTCGGGGAAAACCACGCTGGCTCTTCATATCGTGGCTGAGGCACAGAAGCAGGACGGGATCGCGGCGTTTATCGATGCCGAGCACGCCCTGGATGTCGGATACGCCAAATTGCTCGGCGTCAATTGTGACGAGTTGCTCGTATCCCAGCCGGACACCGGAGAACAGGCCCTGGAGATCACCGAGGTCCTGGTGCGAAGCGGCGCCATGGACGTGGTCGTTATTGATTCAGTGGCCGCTCTGGTTCCCAGGGCGGAGATTGAGGGCGAGATGGGAGATACCCATGTCGGGCTTCAAGCCAGGCTGATGTCGCAGGCTTTGAGAAAACTTACAGGCAGCATCAGCAGATCCAAGACATCGGTGATTTTTATCAACCAGATTCGGATGAAGATCGGCGTCATGTTCGGCAACCCGGAGACCACCCCCGGGGGCAATGCCCTGAAGTTTTATTCTTCCGTCAGACTCGATATTCGACGGATCGGAGCAATCAAAGAAGGCCAGGATGTGGTGGGGAGCCGCACGAGGGTGCGGGTGGTGAAAAACAAGGTGGCCCCCCCCTTCAAAGAAGCCGAGTTCGACATCATGTATGGAGAGGGGATCTCCGCCGGCGGGGACCTCCTGGATATGGGTGTTGAAACGAATGTCGTGGAAAAGAGCGGGGCCTGGTACTCTTTTGAAAAAGAACGCATCGGACAGGGCCGGGAAAACGCAAAGACGTTCTTGAAGGAAAACCCGGAGATTTTCGGCCGGATGAGAGAAAAGGTGCGGGATGCCCTGGGTTTGACGAAAAAGAAGGCGGATGGGCCGGAAGCTCCGGTGGATGAGGAAAAGAAATCGAAACAGAAGTGACCTGAACTCCGTATGACGAAAAGCGAACGATAGCAGCCGATGATGACCGCAAACGATTTGCGCAGCAGGTTTCTGGATTACTTCGAGCAAAAAGGACATACCATCGTAAAGAGTTCTTCGCTCATCCCCCACGACGATCCTTCTCTGCTTTTTACCAATGCGGGAATGGTCCAGTTCAAACGGACGTTCTTGGGAGAAGAGAAGCGCGACTACGCACGGGCGGGGTCGTCGCAAAAGTGTGTTCGGGCCGGAGGCAAGCACAATGATCTTGAGAACGTGGGATACACGGCCCGGCATCATACTTTTTTTGAAATGTTGGGGAACTTCTCCTTTGGAGACTACTTCAAGGCACTGGCCATTGAGATGGCCTGGGACCTCATGACCCGGGTGTACAGACTGCCCGCTGACAGACTGTGGGTGTCGGTCTACAACGAAGATGACGAAGCGCATGAACTCTGGGCCAAGATCGCCGGGATCGGGGAAGACAGAATAGTCCGATTGGGCAAGAAGCACAACTTCTGGTCCATGGGGGACACGGGGCCGTGTGGGCCTTGTTCGGAAATCCTCATCGACCAGGGGGAAGCGGTAGGTTGCGGGAGATCCGATTGCCGGGTGGGGTGTGATTGTGACCGGTATCTCGAATTGTGGAATCTGGTATTCATGCAGTTTAACCGTGACAAAGCGGGCCAAGTGACGCCGCTTCCCAAGCCGAGCATTGATACCGGGATGGGATTGGAACGGCTCTGCGCCGTTGTTCAGGGGGTCAAGACCAACTATGACACCGACCTCTTTGTCCCTATTATCCGGGAGATTGAAACCTTGTCGGGGCATGGTTTCGGCGATTCGGAAAGGACCGACGTGGCCATGAAGGTGGTGGCCGACCACAGCCGGGCCGCGGCGTTTCTTATCGGCGACGGCGTTCTTCCGTCTAACGAAGGGAGAGGGTATGTCCTTCGCCGTATCCTCAGGAGGGCCATGCGTTACGGTCGACCCTTGGGATTAACCCGTCCTTTCCTGCACCAGACGGCCGGGGCTGTGTCGCGCGTCATGGAAACGGCCTATCCGGAACTCCTCGAAGCCGATGCGTATATCAAGAGCATTATCAAGAGCGAAGAGGAACGTTTCCTCGGTACGCTGGATGCGGGACTTCGTGTCCTTGAGGCGGCACTGGGTGAACTGAGGGCAAAGGGAGTTTCCCAGGTGCCGGGCGATTTGATCTTTAAGATGTACGACACGTTCGGCTTCCCCGTGGACATCATCCAGGATGTCGTTCGCGAGGATCGCATGGGCGTGGACATGGAAGGCTTCCAGGCATACATGGAGGACCAGCGCAGCCGTTCCAGGAGCGCGTGGAAAGGCTCGGGAGCTCAGGAGAGCGCACAGGCCTACAAGGGGCTTTCCGCCCAAGGTGTCCAGTCCGAATTCAAGGGATACGAAGCCATGGACGGACAGGGGAGAGTCCTTCTGCTCGTCAAAGACGGAGAAAAGGTTGAGCAGGTGCAGGCCGGAGACATGGTATCGCTTGTGACGGACAACACCCCTTTTTACGGTGCATCCGGAGGGCAGGTCGGAGATCAGGGGCGTATCGTCGGCAAGGATTTTGAGTTTGAAATGGATGTCTACGATACGGTCAAAGATCCCGGCAATCTCGTGATTTGGGGAGGGAAGGCCGTGCGGGGGAGTCTTTCCACCGGAGAGACGGTTTCTCTTTTCGTGGATAAAGAGCGGCGCCTCGCGATAGCCCGGAATCACACAGCCACCCACCTGCTCCATGCCGTATTGCGTCAGATCCTGGGAGCCCATGTCAAACAGGCCGGATCGCTGGTGGGGCCTGATCGCCTTCGCTTCGATTTCACGCACTTTTCTGCTCTGGATGACGAGACGCTCGCGGAGATCGAAAGAAGGGTCAATGACGGTATCCGAAAGAACACGGCCCTTCACGTGGAAGAAATGGATGCGCAAGACGCTTTTGACTCCGGGGCCACGGCCCTGTTTGAGGAAAAGTATGGCGATCGGGTTCGCGTCGTTGGGATCGGGGATCTTAGTAAGGAACTGTGCGGAGGCACCCATACCGAACGAACAGGCGACATCGGGCTGTTCAAGATTGTGGGCGAGGGGAGTGTGGCTGCCGGTGTCCGACGCATTGAAGCCCTTACCGGCGCGGCTGCCCTGGATCGTACGCAGAAGGCCTTCCACACCATCAATGCATTGGCCGCGACACTCAAGGTCAAGCCTGAAGAAGTTTTGGACAGGGTCGGTAGAACCTTGCTCGACCTGAAGTCTCTGGAAAAAGAGCTGGCGGCCATCAAGGCAAAAGCCGCTGCGGACGACTCGGTCACCGGCATGGATACCAAGGTGAAAGACGTAAACGGTGTGCCCGTGCTCGTGCAGGAGGTCTCAGTAGATACTCCCGCCGCTTTGAGGGATCTGGCAGATCAGCTAAAGGCGAAAGTCAAGTCTGGTATTATCGTTCTGGGGGCAAGAAAGGACACCAAGGTGATGCTGGTGGCTGTTGTGACGGACGATCGCGTGAAAGAGTACCACGCGGGCAAGATTGTTAAGGCCGTCGCTGCCGTGGTCGGTGGAGGAGGCGGGGGCCGTCCGGATATGGCCCAAGCGGGTGGAAGCGACCCGGAAAAACTGCCTGAGGCCCTGGCCTCGGTTTACGAGATCGTTCAGAAGGGCTGAAGCCAAACCACCTGATTTAAAGAATGCGGATAATAGGCAAGCGGACCTGGAGACCCTTACCGGCTTTACTTCCAGTAGACCTGCGTGTCCCCCGGTTCCCGGGGGGCGATCTCCCCGATGATGTAGGCCTTGTGGTTCATGGCCTGAAGAAATTCCACGATGCGTTGTGCGGCCGAAGCCGGTGTGACAAAAACCATTCCGATACCGTTGTTAAAGGTCCATCTCATGTCTTCCACGGGAACCTTCCCAGCCTTCTGAAGGAAACGGAAGACGGGTGGAACCTCCCAACTTCCTTCTTCGATTACCGCGCTGCACGATGCGGGAAGGGCCCGCGGCAGGTTGTCCACAAGGCCGCCGCCGGTGATATGGGCGATGCCGTGGATTGGGAAATCCTTGATGAGCAGACGGACGATCTCGGAATAGATCTTGGTCGGTTCAAGGAGTTCTTCTCCGAGGGTCCTGCCGAATTCTTGGATCCTGTCGGTGATCTTCAGCTTGAGTTTTTCAAAACAGACCTTGCGGACCAGCGAATATCCGTTGCTGTGGAGTCCGCTTGATGCCAACCCGACGAGCTTGTGGCCGACGCCAATCCCCGAGCCATCCACGATCTTTTCGTTATCCACCATGCCCACCACGAAACCGGCCAGATCGTATTCCCCTGGGGCGTAAACACCCGGCATTTCCGCCGTCTCTCCGCCTATGAGGGCGCATTTGGCCTGCTTGCAGCCTTCGACGATACCTCGGATGATGGCCTCGGCCGTCTCGAGCACAAGGGCTCCCATGGCGAGATAATCAAGGAAGAAAAGCGGCTTGGCACCTTGAACGGCGATGTCGTTGACCGACATGGCTACCAGGTCGATCCCTATGGTGTCGTGTTTTCCCATCATGGTCGCTATCTTGACCTTGGTCCCCACCCCGTCGGTGGATGTGACGAGGACAGGGTTTTGGTATTGGCTTACGTCAAGAGAATAGAGACCGCTGAAACCGCCGATGCCCGCCAGAACACCGGATCTCGGAGCCTCTTTGGTGATCTGTTTGATCCTTTCGACAAATCGGTTCCCCTTGTCTATGTCGACACCAGCTTTTCGATAGGTTAATGCTTCTTCCATAAAAACACCCCTGCATTTTCTGCACTTTTTTAGAGGAATTACGGCAAATAGTCAAAAGAAATCTTTTTGACAACGATTGGTCAGTAGTATAATGGTTTTATTAAAGATTAACAAATCAAAACCCTTACGGAAGGCTATTCCCATGGAGAAATTCGCCAGACTCGATCGACTGCCGCCCTATGTATTCACTACTGTGAACAAGCTCAAGATGGAGGCTCGGCGGGCCGGGGAAGATATCGTTGATCTGGGGATGGGCAACCCGGACATGGCCACACCCAAGCACATCGTGGACAAGCTCGTCGAGGCGGCCAGAAAGGGGCATAACCACCGTTACTCGGCCTCTATGGGGATTCGCAAGCTCAGGATGGCCATTTCCTACTGGTACAAGCGGCGCTATGACGTGGATATTGACCCGGAAACAGAGGCGATCGTTACGATAGGGGCCAAGGAAGGGATCTCTCACCTTGTCCTGGTCATGACCCGGCCTGGTGACGTGGTCTTTTCCCCAAATCCGACCTATCCCATCCACCCGTACTCCGCCATCATTGCAGGGGGAGATGTTCGGGGTATCCCCTTGAGGCCAGGTGAGGATTTTTTTGAAAACCTGATTGTGGCTACCAAACAGACATGGCCCAGGCCGAAGATGCTGATCATTTCTTTCCCCCACAACCCGACTACGGAAGTGGTGGACATCGGCTTTTTCGAAAAGATCGTGGACTATGCCAAAGAGCATGGGATCATTGTCATTCACGATCTGGCCTATGCGGATCTGGTCTTCGATGGATACAAAGCCCCGAGTTTTCTTCAGGTGCCGGGAGCGAAGGATGTGGGGGTCGAGTTCTTCTCCCTTTCCAAAAGCTACAACATGCCGGGCTGGCGGGTGGGTTTCTGCGTGGGCAATTCCGAGATCGTAGGCGCGCTTTGCCGCATCAAGAGCTACCTGGACTACGGAATCTTTCAGCCGATTCAAATCGCGGCCATCATCGCCCTGAACGGACCGCAGGATTGTGTCGGGAAGGTCGTGGAGACATACAGACAGAGAAGAAACACGCTGGTCAATGGTCTTAACAAGGCCGGATGGCCCATTAAGCGGCCGAAGGGAACCATGTTCGTATGGGCGAAGATTCCGCAACAGTATGTCCAGATGGGTTCCGTTGAATTTTCCAAGATGTTGATCAGAGAGGCGAAGGTGGCGGTTTCTCCCGGCCTTGGCTTTGGTGAATACGGAGACGAATATGTCCGGTTCGCATTGATAGAAAACAGGATGCGAACCAATCAGGCGATTCGGGGGATCCGCAAGATCCTGTGATGAGGTTGTGAGGTGGACGAATGAGGAAGATATGCATCGGCCTGTTGGGGTTCGGAACCGTCGGTTCCGGCACGGCGAAGATCCTTGTCGAGAATCGCGAGGTACTGAAGTCACGCTTGGGGGCTGACCTGGAACTCAAGTGGATTGCCGATCTGGATATTACCAGGGATCGTGGCATCGCAGTGGACAGGAAGATTCTCACCACCAATGCCGAGGCGGTGATCAACGATCCCGAAGTCGACGTAGTCGTGGAACTCATTGGCGGGTATGTCCCGGCAAAACAGTTTATTCTTAAAGCACTCAAGAACGGCAAGCAGGTCGTTACGGCCAACAAGGCCCTGCTTGCCTCGCATGGGAATGAAATCTTTGCAACCGCCCGGGAAAACGGGGTCGAGATCGGTTTCGAGGCCAGCGTGGGTGGCGGCATCCCTTTGATCCGATCCATGAAGGAGGGCCTAGTCGCCAATCGTATCAAGGGCCTCTATGGAATCTTGAATGGAACCTCCAATTACATCCTGTCCAAAATGACCGAGGAAGGGGCGTCCTTTGTCGACGTGCTGAAAGAGGCCCAGGCCATGGGGTATGCCGAGGCGGATCCTACCTTCGACGTGGAAGGCATCGACGCGGCCCACAAACTTACGATTCTTCTGTCCATTGCTTATGGGGTTCCCGTCAATTTCGATGTGGTCTACACGGAAGGGATTTCTCGGATTACACCGCTGGACATCATGTTCATGAAAGAGTTCGGGTATCGCATCAAGCTTCTCGCCATATCGAAAGACCACGGCGACGCCATCGAGGCCAGGGTCCATCCGACCTTGATCCCCGAAACCTCTCTGCTGGCTAACGTGAACGGAGCATATAACGCCCTCTATGTGACCGGAGATGCGGTCGGGAATGTCATGTTCTACGGTCTCGGGGCCGGCCAAATGCCCACGGGAAGTGCCGTCGTCAGCGATATCGTGGATGTGGCACGTAATATTTTGAACGGAGCCGTGGGCCGTGTCCCCGCGGTCGGCTACCAGCCCGCTTTTCTAAAAGAGCGACGGATTAAACCGATTGAGGAGTTGGTGGCCAAATACTATTTTCGTTTCTCCGCCAATGACAGTCCGGGGGTCCTTTCCAAGATTTCAGGCATCTTGGGAACCCACGGGATCAGTATCGAATCGGCATACCAAAAAGGGCGCGACCTGGTAGGGGCCGTCCCGATTGTAATGATCAGCCACGAGGCCAAGGAGGCGGCTGTCCAATCTGCCCTTGCCGAGATAGATAAAATGGACGTCGTGAAAGATAAGACTGTTCTGATCCGCATCGAGGATTGGCAATGAAATATGTCATGCTGGTTGGTGACGGTATGGGGGATTATCCCGCACCGGAGCTGGACGGCAGAACCCCGTTGGAGGCGGCCCGCACGCCGCACATGGATTGGATTGCAAATCACGGTGAGATGGGGCTGGCGAAAACAATCCCGGACGGATGCGAGACCGGAAGTGATACCGCCAACCTGAGCCTTCTCGGCTACGATCCCCGGACCGCACAGACCCGTCGGGCTCCCTTGGAGGCCGCAAGTCTGGGGGTGAATCTGGGGCCCGGGGATGTCGCCTTCCGATGTAACCTGGTGACCCTGTCGGAAGGAAAAAACGGGGTCGTCATGGACGACTACAGTGCCGGGCATATCTCGACGGGAGAGGCGGCAAGGCTGGTCAGAGAGCTGGATGACCGACTGGCAAGCGAGACCATTCGTTTCTATCCGGGTATCAGCTACCGCCATCTGATGGTCTGGAAAGGAGGGGAGCCGAACGTGACTACCACACCCCCGCACGATATTACAGGGGAAGTGGTTCAGCCCTATCTGGACCGGATGGCCTCCAGTCGTGTTCTTCTTGATCTCATGGAACGGGCGAAGGATGTCCTTGCAGGGCATCCCGTCAACCAGGACCGGATTGACAGGGGAATAAAGCCTGCCAACAGTATCTGGTTCTGGGGACAAGGTTATGCGCCGGTTCTTGCTTCTTTCAAAGAAAAAACCGGCCTGAAAGGGGCGATCATTTCTGCGGTGGACCTCTTGCGGGGAATCGGTGTCTACGTCGGGCTCCAGGTGATCCGTGTGCCCGGAGCAACCGGCTATTTTGACACGGACTATGATGCCAAAGGGCGATTTGCGTTGTATGCTCTGGAGGATGTGGATTTTGTTTACGTCCACGTGGAGGCGCCGGACGAGGCGGGTCATGCGGGTGCCCTGAGAGAAAAGATTTCGGCCATTGAGGCCTTTGATGAAAAGGTGGTCGGAAGAGTACTTGAAGGACTCGATGCCTTTGCCGACTGGCGAGTCATGGTCACCACGGACCACAATACACCGGTTTCGGTCAGAACCCATACGATAGAACCGGTACCCTTTGCGATGTGCGGCAGCGGAATACCTGTGTTTTCAGAAGTACACGATGGATTCAGTGAGGCAAGCGCCAAGGGCCGGAACCTGCTTGTTCCGGAAGGTCATCTGCTGATGGACCGATTCATTCGCGTTCAAAAATAGTTCTTGACATGCGATACAGGAGTCGCTAATTTTACAATTTCTATTGCGGGGTGGAGCAGCCTGGTAGCTCGTCGGGCTCATAACCCGAAGGTCGTTGGTTCGAATCCAGCCCCCGCTACCACAAGGCAATCGAGGGGTTGCGATCAGCTCGTAACCCCTTTTGATTTTTTTATTTTCCAGGCTTTGCCTAACCGCACCGTGTGTCGCACCGCGAGTTCAAAGAAAGGGTTGTCCGCAACGATGGAAGAGGAAGCCGCAGAGGCGAATGTGCTACAGAGGCTGTGGGAGTTGTCACGTTTGGAACACCCTCCCACGGCCCATGAGGAAAAGGAATTTACACTGCTGAAATACCAGTTGGAACGCAGCCTTGAAAGATCGATGGTATTGGAAAAAAGGACACGAAGGCTGGTCCGATATCTGAAGGCTGCATGAATGCAGCCAGGCACTAGTTGGTTTCCATCCATAAATGGCCCTTTTTCCTCTGAGCGGCGTTCTCCGCGGGTTTTCGCCTGCGACGTACGAGAAGTACGCCTCGGCGTAAACCCTTGTGCGGCCTTGCTCCAAGAAAAAATTGCTCATTTATGAATTGGAAACTTACGCAGTGCCCGTCGATTTTTTAATATTCGTGGATGGGCACTAGTTGATCCTCCGTGCCGCTACTTCCAGGTTTTCCTCTAGGTTGTAAATCGTAAACGGGTAGTCTGGGTCATCGGAGGCTTCCCTAATTGATACCTTGTCTCCACGTCTCCAGTGTTCAAAGACCTCCAACTTGAAATAAGGCGCCACCTTCCATTTAGAACCGTCTTTAAAGGCTATCTTGCTTCCACCTTCGGATATTTGCGACAGCACGATTTCTTGCTTTTCGTTCGGTGTTTCCATGACGCACCCTCCAGGCACTGCCATCGTACCATAATATGTTTATCCGAATCCTCTGGCGGCTGTCAACTTGGCTTTTCCCCGGCCTGC
>Ga0105100_10002103_pt1 | contig 11650 bp, 16 predicted proteins | sample PPLLak12cMay2015_2_FD_87033 | JGI IMG/M metagenome (GOLD analysis project Ga0105100, IMG submission 87033) | Freshwater sediment microbial communities from Prairie Pothole Lake near Jamestown, North Dakota, USA - PPLs Lake P8 Core (1) Depth... | ecosystem: Environmental > Aquatic > Freshwater >... | reverse complement strand
TTCCTGCCACTCTTTAAGTAGGTTTAAATCCTCAAACCACCTTTGATCACATGGCGGAACGCCTCTTGGCGGACCATTATATCCAGTAGAAACGATTGATTTGTCCCTAACTAAAACGGCGCCAATCTTCCTTGAAAAACATTTGGTGTTTTCTGATATTGCCAAACAAACATTGTAAAAATAACTGTCCCATCCTTCGAAATTGCTCATTATAAAATCTCATCCTCATCAATATAATTCTTAAACCCGTAGGTAATTTTGTAGCCGGCCAACACAATATTTAAACTGAATTCCAAAAAAACATTTTTGAGATCATACAAAAAATTATTTATGGAGACAGGATCGTAGTAATGAACAAACAAAACATCACGCAAATACTCTTTAAACTCCTGTTCTATATAATCTGTCGTTCGGCCATGTATAGCAGCATCACTAAATTTTGCTATATGTTCATCTAAAACAGACGTGGCTCTACCTAGTCCAGAAGGACTGTGTAAATGTGCCGCGGAAGCGTCTAGTGTAATTCCAATGAAAACGTGCCCTGAGCCAAAAACACTACCAAACTCACCAACAAATATCATTTTCTGACCCCCGTTTACTTATTTTTCATCGACCAATACTTCAGTTTCAAGAATGGATGTCCAGGATAAATCCACCTCGTCTAGTTTTTCAAGCAATCTTTTTCTATTCGCCTCAGAACTATACTGCAACAGAACCATTCTTTCTATATGCGAACAATCAGGACACTGTATATCAACAACGATAGCAGCATCCTCTTCTTGTGGCTTTATCAAACAAAAACCCCTTGTCCCACAATCACATTTATAATAGATTTTATTCTCCTCGTTTTTTGTGACTTCAATCATGGTAGCAAATCCTTTCTACGATATTAAAATAGTGTCTCTATTGATATTATAGTACAAAAACTACATTTTCTTAAGTCTTTTCTTTTTGTACTCCTCACTATAGACAACACATAGAACCATTACAACCACACTAAATAGAATATTCAAAGCGTTACATGCAACAAGGCTAATGCTTCCTTTAACCAAACCGTAACTTAGCCAAGAACATTGTCCAAAATAGATAACAAACCAAGCCAATAGGCTAATATCAGCACTAGTCTTTCTCTTAGCCAATTTTATAATTTGGGGTATTTCCGCTATTGCCGTCAAAAACCCCACAAACATCATCCATGTTTCTAGACGATCAATCATCCTCTCCCACGTCTTCATCATCACATTCTATATCCAAACAAAACAATCCAGGTACTGGAATAAACCCGACACAGTCTTTATTTCTAGGACACGACTTGCAAGTAGCGCAATTGCCGTGGCCAGGCTCCAACGACCAGGTTGGAAGGCTTATCTTCGGCCTAACCAACTGGTTAAAACATCTGGGACCCACTTTTTTCCTGGCTGTCATGGATAGAAAAATACCCCCTTAGGTTAATCTTCTACCGACTATTCCAACCTTTGCACCAACAATGCCCGGCATATCTGGTAAAATATCAACAACTAAACCCTCACCTTTAAAACCAGCACCGTCTTCATCTTCAACATAAGTAACTTTCATCCAACAATATTTTGTCTTCCCAAAAATAGACGTTGCTCGGCCTGTGTAGTTATTCAACAACAACCTGGCCTGCATCTTTTCGTCTTTTTTATAGTACGCACCATCATAAATATAATTACTATCACCGCCAACAACCTTACCATCTTCAAGAATAACGAAACCGCCGTCTTCTCCCAATGGTGTTATAAATGTAACTGCGAATGTGCCCTCTAGCATTTTTACCTCCCGACTTTTCGAAAAGTTTTTCTGTGGTATTCACTAGCGCCGTAGAGTTGAATCATTTCTACATGCTCCTTTGTCAAATACCCCTTGTTTTTAATCCAATTATACACCGGAAGTACATAATGAAGATTCAACATTATTCCATCTCTTACAACTTTAGCAATTATACTGGCGGCAGCAATAGAAACTGAAAGACTGTCGCCCCTAATAATCTGCTGTTGTGGTACATCAAGCCCTTTTATCTTTACCGTCCCATCAATAAGAACATAGTCAACATAATGCAAATCGTTGATAGCCTTCCTCATCGCAAGTTTTGTCGCCTCAAGAATGTTTATTTCGTCTATGATCCTATTATCAATAACACCAATACCATAATCACAGACGTTTGTTATTACCTCATACAATTCTTCGCGGCGGCGGGCAGATAATTTCTTTGAATCATCTGCTTTACCAATGATGGTGGACAAATATGCGTCCGGAATTATTACCGCGGCTGCTACTACGGGGCCTGCGCCAGGACCACGACCGGCCTCATCAACGCCAGCAACATATAAAAACCCCTTATCCCTGGTTTCCTGTTCAAATTTATAGGTCGGTAATTCTTTCACGTAAGTTTCCTTTCTATCATCCTGCCCAATGTTATCATCACACTTACTTGCTCATAACGATCCATAAATTCTTTACATTGGACCTGTGCCCACACATAAGTAGAAAAATTCTTTATGGTCTTCTTCCTACAAATAGGACAATAGACATGAATGACAGGGCCATATAGACTAGCCAATGAAGCGGTTAGTATGTGCCTTGAATGACAATTAAGACAAATTACCTCACACATCATTAATTTTTCTCCTCGTCTTTATCGACAGTGGTAGTAAAACGACTAAGGTCACCAGTCAACGGATGTGCCATGTCTTTGTTTATAGTTGGCAAAACATCTGTAACGTTCTTTTTTTCCATCTGTTTCTTTGCTTCGGCCAGCATCTCTTTCAAAATACGACGTCTTTCTTTTCTATCCCAAAAAAACTCAGAGCGCTTTATACTGGGTAATGGAATTTTGATAGAAACCTTATTGACGTCATAAACAAATTTGTTACACAAACGACGTTTCTTAAGCGCCACTTTACATTTTTTAGCCTGACAAAAACCATCTACTTGTTTCATACAAACGCCACAAATAACTTTATTTCCGCCCATAATCCTGCCCTCCTATAAATACGTAGTTACGTTACTCAACTTGTTTATTCTTATAAACTCGTCACCAACATAGTCACGGTTATAAGGCCTATCCAAAAGAAACAAACCAACACCACAATAGTTTTTGTGTTTAAGCATTGAATTTAAATGACCAATTTCATCATCTACAAACATATCCAAACCAAGACTGCTACACACACACCCTTTCTCAACCAAACGACCAACTACATACAAACTGTCAAAAGGAATACCGTGCTTAACCAACCACTTGTTCGTTGCATTGGCCAAAAACACAGGTCTGGAGCTTATAAAATGAATAGAATGACCAAGTAGCCACAGTTCTTTGATGGTATCCATGGCTTCTTTGTATGGGTCAAGCGCCAACAAAAATTCCTCTGTTGGAACAGTTTTTTCTAAATAACTACTTATCGTTAGATTAAACTCTTTGTCATCTGTAAAACACATTTGACGAAATCCATAGCAAGTGTAGTTGTCATAACGCCAATCTACACCAAATTCTTTTTTAACAAGGGCGGATATGCCAGGTATACAGGCCACAACCACTTCATCCAAATCAAAACCCAACCTCAAATCTCTTTTAAATCTCACACTTACCATCCTTACAATTACCGTTTGAGGTTACAAATTCACCATTTGTTCTGTCATTACTATTTATAATACATCTTTTCACTTTTGTCAAGTCCAATTTATTTAAAATTTGTCCGGGTCGGCTACCATCTACATAGACCGTAACACCCTTAAGATCGTGAATATATTCCAAAGTAAGCTTACTTAACTGCTCTGGTGTAGTTCCTTTAGGCATATTAATAGTTTTTGATACTGCGCCGTCAACATATCTTTGAACCACTGACTGAACTTCAAAATGATCTGAAGGTGCCAAATCCTCGGTGTCTACAAACCAATCTGGAAATTCTTCGTTATTTTTTATAAATTGTTCATATAGTGGATGAATATAAATACGGTCACTTACTCTGTCATGTCGTTCATAGGCCTTCATAAACAACGGCTCTATACCAGAAGAGACCTCGGCTAAGAGACTTATCGTTCCTGTCGGCGCAAAAGCCATTCCAGTAACACATCTCGAACCATGCTCCTTGATATCCATCCTCAAAGAAGCCGGCAACTTCCTAATAAAAGATGCTTTACCGTAAGCCACGGGGTCAAACTTCGGAAAAGACCCTTTTTCAACAGAAAGCTTTACGAGCGTTTCATATATTTTGTCTCTGATAAAACGCATTAGTTTTTCAATTTCAGCAATGGCTTTTTCTGAGCCATAACGAACACCCTTAGCAAAAAGATATTCAGCCAAACCCATAACACCAAGGCCTATTCTTCTAGAGTTATGTGCCTTGATATCAATCTCTTGTAAAACATATTTATTGACGTCTATAACATTATCAAGAAAGCGTATACTCAACTCAATTGCTTCCTCTAGTTTCTTCCAATTAGTGTTTACGTTTCCTGTTATAAAATTAGGCAAAACAAGAGAGCCCAAATCACAAACATCATATGGCGACAAAACAGCCTCACCACAGGGGTTTGTACCCATAACAGGGTCATAGTAATATGAATTATTTTTTGTCAGATTACCCCAATTCAACAACCCAGGCTCGGCACACCTAACCATGTTCTCAATGATTTTATCCCAAATTGCTCTGGCTGGAACAGTCTGATATGACTTATGAGAAAATTTAAACTCCCATGCGTCGTTAGCCTCAACGGCCTCTAAAAACTCGTCTGTAACTGCAACAGAGATATTAAAATGTGACAAAGTTTCATGAACAAGTTTAGCATCAATAAACCTTAAAATATCAGGATGCGTTACAATCATGCACGCTAACGCAGCAGCACGCCGCGACCCGCCGCTTTCGATGGTCTTTGCTATGGCATTGGATGCCTCAAGGAAGCTGACTGGCCCAGACGATGAACCACCAACACCCTTAATAGGATCACCAGAAGGTCTCAGGCTGCTGATGTTAACACCAACACCACCACCTTCGCCCCAAATAATAAGAGAATCCTTGTAATATTGACCAATTTGTTCACGTGAGTCGCCTATAGGCAAGTAGTAGCAATTAAACATCGAGCCTCTGGGTCTTCCAGCATTTCTAAGGATTCTTCCGCCCGGCAAAAAATACATATCATAAACAATCTCAGCAAACGAATCTCTATATTTACAGATATCTTTTGTTTCCGCGTTAGCAACAATCCTACCTACTCTGCGACAAGCAGACTCCCAGTCTTCTTCGTCATGAAGTGCATATCTTTTTTTAAAAATGTCTTGGGCCTTATCAGAAAGTTTTGCCATTATGTGTCTCAACCCCCTCTATCTTTTTCCAGTGGAACCAAATCCACCTTCACTGCGTAATGTATCATTAAGTTCGTTAACTTCTATAAAGTGACCCCTATATACTGGGGCAAATACTATTTGGGCAATCTTATCGCCACATTTAAACTCCAAAGTATTCTTACCAAGATTGATAAGTGGGACTTTTATTTCTCCTCTATAACCAGCATCTATTGTGGCCGGCGTATTTACAATCGACAGTCCTTTCAAAGAAAGACCGCTTTTAGGTCTCAGTTGTGCTTCTATACCTTTGGTGATTTCAATAGAAATACCGGTGGGAATTAGTTTAATTTCACCGGGCTCCAATACAAAGTCGACCACAGAATATAGATCTGCACCAGAATCATCGTTATGTTGATAAAGAGGTGTCTTAGCGACAGAATTCGTCTTTCTAAATAACACCTTTATATCGTTCATATTGTGCCTCCGCATTTCTTGCAAACAATTTTAGTACCATACTCGTCATTGGATGGTATAGCCTTCATTTCTGTTCCGCCACATTTTTTTCCATTGGCATCTTCAATTTCACAAGCGCCTTTGAGCCAACACGGGCCAAGCAGCGCCTGAGATTCCATAGGAATAAGATGAAAATAATGACCAAAACCATCTACTAAAGACTTAACAACAACCTCACCAACCTCACGTGCCTGCTCCTCTGTAGATTCAACGATTACCTCATCATGAACCGTAGATATAAGCTTTGCATTATAACCGTCTTTCTCCAACCTCTCTACTAAGTAGACCATAGACTGCTTAATAGTATCTGCATTTGCACCCTGGATACCCGCATTCTTGGCTTGTCTTTCAATGCCGGCCCTGATTCTCTTAAAATTCGGATCAGAATAAGGAGGAAGTTTATAAAATCTTTTGCGGCCGCTAACGGTGGTACTATACCTTTTTAAAATAGCACTTTTTGCTGACTCATCTAGATATTTTTTAACATATTTGTACCTTGCGAAATAGTTATTTATAATATCGTCAGCTTCTTTTTCACTAATCTTTAATCTTCTAGCCAAACCAAACTTAGAAAGACCATAACAGTTGTGAACAACAAAACCATTAGCAAGAAAATACTCGTGGTTTTCCACTGATAGGTCGTATACTTTCTTTACGCCTTTTGATTCTATAGATTTAATTGGTAGCGGAACAATGTTGTTCTCGTAAATAAAATTGAAAAACGAGTCATACTTACTCAGTGTTTTTAAGTAAACACTGCCAACACTATCTGTAAGTCTCTTTTTATAAAACCGACTTATTAGTTGATTATCTTCCTGTATTTTAATCTCTTTTTGTTTTATTAAGTCTATGACTTTTTTTACTCGTTTTGGATGTTTACCTATAAAATAACTAGACATGTTATACTTAACATGACTTCTGCACTTATTTGTTTTTTGAAGTGTGACAAAACCTATGTCCTTTAAAAATTTTTCTTGCGAAACAGAAATTATCTTTAACTCATAATAAATTTCTTCAGGGTAATCACTACGCCGCTCATTTCTAATAGAAGATAACACACCAAAATTCAATAATACCAACTGTAAATCCTTCATTAGATTATATGATTTACTACTATAAGTTATAGAATAACCTTTGCCATTTTGTTTAACAGAACCATCGCCTTCAAAAAGCCACTTTAAAAACTCAATTTGTATTTTACGGGAGGATTGTTTTATACAATCAGGGATGTTTATTTCACATGTTTTATCAACCATTTTAATGTTGCATATTAATGCTAACCACTCACAAAACAACACTGAATTAAATGTGTATTTAACTACACCGTTTTTATGAATTCTAGTGAGTCTGTCCCCAAACAGAGAAGATAAAAGACTATCTATTTTTTCTATAAACTCCGGCTCATTATCAGAAAAACCAAACTGTAAAACGCTGTACTTTTCCCTTCCCTTAACTTTGCCTATTGATCCTTCCGACACAAATAAACCCAAGAAAGCGGCCCATTTATCATCAACCTTTTTAGGCAAATTAAAATGAATATAATTTGTGTGTCTCTCAGTACTGAAATCATCAAACACAAAATCTTGTACTGGAAAAAGACATGACCCAAACCTCAAACAAATCAGATCGGTGTCTATATCAACATCTTTGAGTGCTTTATCAACATATTCACCTTTTTTATCTATGACTTTAACGAGATGGTCGCTTGTTACCTCAATTTTATACCCAAACTGTGATTGTATTTCGAATACTTCTTTTTCGCCCATGAATTTCTTATCTATTATTCTATTTGTACCAAGGTCGTGCGCAACCAAATCGTCCAACAAAGCGTTTTTTATATATTTTATTCCAGAATCTGTTATAATATTAGTATCTTCTGTAGTGCACAAACCAAAATTCAAGGCCTTGGCAGCTTCCCTCATGGACTTAGTAACTTTGCCCATAGAGACGCCAAAAGTCTCTGCCGCAGTTCTTGTGTGTAGATCTATACCATGTGCATAACTTTCAATAAAGATGGGGTCTTGTGATAAGTTGCCAAGTATCCTCAACTCTGCGCCACTCATGTCTGCTGTTATAAGTCTACGGCCTGATGGTGCAATAAAACAACTTCGATACTTTTGCTTTTTTGGTATATTTTGTAGATTAGGATTAGAACTACTCATCCTACCAGTTGCCACCATCTGTTTAAATTCTGTATGAAGTCTACCCGTGACCTTGTTAATTTTCTCTATCAGCGTCTCTGCATATGTAGAAATAAGTTTTGAGTATTTCCTGTATTCCAAAATGGAATCTATCAAAGGCAACCCTTTGTGCTTTGTTAATTCGGCTTCATTCGTGCTTTCTAACTCCAAACCATATTTCATTAGAGCGTGTTTAAGTTGAAGTGGGCTATTAATATCTACAACTGATGCTCCAAACAGCGTTGTTTGATCTTCTAGCGGCGCCAGCAAAGAACTAATCTCTGCAGCAGTCCTTTCCATTTCGACCGATGCGCCGGACATTATTGCCCGCCACTTCGGAACATCCAAACACATCCCATTGAGCTCCATTTCACAAAGCGGTTTTGTAAAGGCGAATTCAAGATTACAAACATTTTCAAAACCATGCTCTTTTATTTGTGGCAATTGTGCATTTCTTATGTCGTGTAATACAAGAGGGTCATTAGCAGCATACTCCAATTGGAATGGTTGAAGTACTTGATTGTAGTCGGCAAAAGTACTTCTAGGTTGTTTATCCATGCTTATGCCCAGGTATTTCTTAACCAAATAATCCAAGCTTGCTTTACCTGGAATACCAAGATGAAGAAGTTGCTCCACAAGCATTGTGTCATATATGTTTTTAATATAAAAACCACACCGCACCTTTATCATCTTCATATCATATGTGGCATTCTGCAAAATCTTTAATTGGTCTCCAATCAAAATTGGCTTTAAAGTATCTAAATGCAGGCTGCTATGTGGTGTGTCATGTCTAACATCAAAAACATATGCTTTATCTAAGGTGCTTATCTGAACCAAAACAACCCTTGATGTGTAAGGATCCAAACCAGTTCCTTCTGTGTCCACACCTATAACTGGATAGCGGCTTATGTCAGACATGGCACTGTGGGCCGCCTCTTCAGTTGTTATATAATCGTATTTTGGTTTGGGCAATTCTAATCTATTTTCTAAAAGCATCTAAATCCCCCTTAAAACATCGCCTCTTAAACAAACGTTAGTCTCAACTACCACCTCTACCTCTTCATGTGCATCAAGCCAAAGACCCATACCACAATAGGACGGATCGGGAGAAGAAATAATAACAGCGTTCCGAGGATAAAGTCTTTTTGCGGGGTAGTTCATTCTAACATATAAATGGTCATCAATAAAAAACCAATTTCCCACATCAACGTCTTTGAATAAAACTTTTTCCGTGCAAAAAATTTGATGCCTAATGTACTTTGGGTACTCAGATAATCCTGGCATACTAAGCCCCTCCTTTTTTTAATGCGTCCATAACCTTGAACATGTAATTATACAGCTTGTTTTCGGCGGTTTTCCCAGTTTGGTATATAGGTTGCCCAATAGCATCCAAAATTTGAGAAAACTTCCGACCATCGTTATATGATTTGGAGCGTTTTAAACAACCTACAAAAAAACCCTCAACAGCAAGTCGAATGGTTTCGGGCGGTATCTTCTTAAGCTTTTCATACAGAGCGAGGGATTCTTTCCACTCACACTTCATTAAAGACCTACAAAGATTTATTACTTCTGCAGTGTCTTCGTCAACTACAACACCGGTAATTTCTTTAGCAAATTCGATATTCCAAGCGCCGGCGTCCGCTATTTGTTTAAGCCAAACCAATGCACGACGTGGAACACCAGCGGATTCTTTAGCAATGTGGTTTAATATTTCCTCGTTGTATACAATACCCTCGAACTGACAGACGTTGATTATCATGTCCATAATCAGGTCTATAGAAACGCAACCAAAATGCATTCTAGCGCACCTTTCTTTAAAGGCTGGTTTAAGTTTCTCCGGCTCATTGGTGCAAAAAACAAAGTATACGTGTGCGTATCCGTCTTCTATCTCTTTCAATAAGGCGTTTTGTGCGGCATCAGTCAGTTTGTGCGCCTCATCCATTATAAGAACTTTATACCGTGCCATAAATGGCGACGACGGCAAGTCTCTTATCACCGCCAGCACATCATCTTTGTTGCCATATGCACCTATATTAATCTCCTGTGTGTCCATGCTGTTGTGATTTAATATCGACAAACAAGAATTACACTTAAGGCAGGGATTTGAACTAACACCTTCTTCGCAGTTTAATGATAACCCTATAATTCGTGCTGTGGTTGTTTTTCCACAGCCAGGCGGGCCAGTAAACAAATAACAATGAGGCACATTATTACTGTCAAGACTGCCCTTTATTATATTTCTATTGGCCTCATTTCCAATCAGTTCATCTATTCGACACGGCCTATAAATAGTATGCAGATCGTTTGCGCCGGTACGCGACTCACGCTTTATAATCATAAAACACCTCTAATCCCACAAGTTGAAGAAATATTGTCTAAACAAATCCATCCCCTCGTTAAACTGGGCCTCGAGTTCTTTTTCTCTCGATTCCCAATCCGAACGATCCCTGTAATCCATATTAACTAGCGCCTTACCGGCCTTAAAACCACAAGAAATTTTAGTTAAAATCTCTTCCCACTTCCAAGTTTGATTTTTTGCTGTGCTGTCAAACAGATCGGGTGGTGCACCATGAACGTTGGTTTTCAAAAGTTCAACACCGCCAGCGATTACATCACAAAGATAACTGTCAAAACTCCACGTATCTATGTAAGAATAGCCTTTTTTTCCTCTTCGAAAGAAACAGGGGAGTTCATGCAGAAGTTTAAATCTAAGACCAGATGTATTACGATAAAACCAGTAGTAGATTTTCAAATACCATGGGGTTTCCCAGTCCGAGGAAAAAATATCCTCGATGTCCTGGGATTGATCTTTCTCAATCTCATCCATCGTTTTTCTCCGTTTAATTTTTAATCCACATACCTTACATAGGTTACATTATAAGCACTTTTTTTAGATTGTCAAGGTCTGTCTACGAACTATTTCAGGTTTTAATAGAGCGTAAACTTCACAAATGACGCCATCACCGGCCGGCGTGTCCAATATAAAATAACTTTGCAGCTTTACATCGGTTATGGCGTCTGCGGGACACATTGAGAAGGGAATCATTTTTATATTTTCCAGGTCGGAGAAGCTTGTTCCAATATAGAGCACCTCTTCCGGCCCGACGCCGTACTTTTGCATCAAGTTAACCAGCGGTTGTTTCTTATCTTTCTGGTTATAAAACAATGGTATGTTCCTGGCGCGAGCCGCATAGTAGTTTATGCTGTTATCTGCTGTAACAAAAGCAAAAATGAATGTCTTTTTCAGCTCGTTTATGGCCTCAAAGTCCTTTAAACAATATTGTTTGAACAACGTGACGTTCATCTCCCCAATACCAGACAAACCTTTGTTCACAACACCATCCATCTCGCTCACTATGAGCTTTATTTTCTCGCACCTTTCAAAAATATCAGGGCTAGTATTCATAATTTCACCGCCTTTATATCGATATTCTCGTAACCTTAGCCAATCAGCGTGGGATAAAAATCCTTTTGTTCGATGATTTGCTCTTTAATATCTGGAATATTCAACTGTAACCACAATTTAGACGCCAACATAGTTCTATCACACATTACACCAGTCTCAAGAGGTACAACCTCAATATTTAAATCATATACCTCGGAGATTAATTTCACCAGCTCAAATTTAGAAACACTGTTGGGCGACACAACA
>Ga0105100_10002102_pt1 | contig 11654 bp, 12 predicted proteins | sample PPLLak12cMay2015_2_FD_87033 | JGI IMG/M metagenome (GOLD analysis project Ga0105100, IMG submission 87033) | Freshwater sediment microbial communities from Prairie Pothole Lake near Jamestown, North Dakota, USA - PPLs Lake P8 Core (1) Depth... | ecosystem: Environmental > Aquatic > Freshwater >... | reverse complement strand
CCCGGGAGAACCCGGCAAAACAAGTTTACGCGACGCACTCTTTCCTGATGGAGAGTTTATCGCCGTTCGAGATAACGCATCGTAGTTTTCGCGAGGCCAATACCGCACTGTACCGGCTGAACGAAATCCTCGAGGAAGAAACCAAGCGCATCGCACATATGATACATGACGATGCCACCCAGCTGTTGGCCGCAGTGCATATCGCCCTGGCGGACCTGGCCAACGATTTACCGCCGACGATGGGCGCACGCGTCGAGGAAGTCCGGGGTCACCTGGACAAAATCGAGGAGCAACTTCGCCGTATATCCCATGAATTGCGTCCGACCATATTGGACGATTTAGGTCTGATTCCGGCGCTGGAATTTCTCGCCAAGGGGATAACCAAGCGCACGTCTCTGGCGATCGTCATTGAAGGTTCAACGAAGGGCCGGCTTGCCTCTTCCATTGAAACCACGCTTTACCGTATTGTCCAGGAAGCCCTGGTGAACGCGGCCAAGCATGCTCACGCCCGCCGTACCATGGTCCTAGTTACGCGGGAACCGTATTTAATACATTGTGCCATTCGAGATAATGGAACCGGTTTCAACGTGCGTGAGACACTGGCCAGGAAAGGCCAACGTGGCTTGGGGCTGATCGCCATCCGTGAGCGGCTTAATGCGGTGGGCGGCACCTTGCAAATAAATTCATCGGTGCAACGTGGTACTGAAGTATTAGTCTCGGTACCGTTGGAGGGTTAAAGAATGTCGATACGCGTTTTACTCGCCGATGATCACGCGATCGTACGGCAAGGACTCCGGGCGCTTTTGGATAAAGAAGGGATTGATGTTGTGGGTGAGGCGGCCGATGGGCGGCAAGCCGTGACAATGGTGCGCGAGCACAAACCGGACGTGGCGGTTCTGGATCTCGCGATGCCGCTGTTAAATGGCCTCGATGCGACGCGTGAAATCCTTAAAATGTCCACCCAGACAAAGCCTATGTTGTTGACCATGCACACCGAGGACCACTACGTCCTGGAGGCGTTACGCGCAGGGGTTTGCGGCTATGTCATGAAGAGCCACTCGCGCGAGGATTTGGTGCGTGCCATCAAGCAAGTCGCGGGCGGAGAGATCTACTTGAGCCCCAGCATCTCCGAAGTGGTGGTTCAGGCGTACCTGAATAAATCCGATTATGCCTCCGATCCCTTAACGGGACGCGAGCGGCAAGTCTTGCAACTTGTCGCGGAAGGAAATACCACGAAGAAAGTGGCCTCATTGCTGGGCCTCAGTATTAAAACTGCTGAATCGCATCGCACGCGGATTATGGAGAAGCTCGATATACACGAAACCGCTGGGCTGGTGCGTTATGCCATCCGTCGGGGGATTATTCAACCCTAGCCTTAACGTTCGATTCGTGCGGTTAATTCTTTCCTGAAGATTCCGGCCTTATACAGTTAATCGGAATCAACCGTTTCTTCGGCTCCGGTCTTTCCCCGATTTACTCTCCGGTGTTGTCTCGATTGTTCGACGCTGTGCCCCACGCCATTCTACGCCCCTAACTAATTGTCTTCAAAAGGAGAGCACAATATGTTCGCGGATGACAACGTCGTCGAACTGACGCATCGTAAGCACGAATCGAACCGCCCCCGGGTAAAATCGGTACGCATGGCGGTTGTCCATCAGATCAGCAAACACCAGCGGACCAAGGGCTCCCAGCGGTGGCTCGCCATGATCGTGGAGTCCTCGACCGATGCCATTATCGGCAAATCATTAGAGGGGATCATTCTTTCCTGGAATCAGGCCGCCGAACGTCTTTTCGGTTACTCCGCCGAGGGGGTGATAGGCCGCCACATCTCTCTCCTCTTCCCGCACGATGCGGACGAGGAAGTGCAGTCGCTTCTCGAACGCAGCGGTCGTGGCGAGCGTATTGAATGTCACGAAACAGAATGCATCTGCAAAGACGGCCAGCGCGTTTGCGTTTCCTTGGCCCTTTCGCCCATCAAAAACAAGAGCGGCGCCATTGTGGGCGCCGCGACGATCGCGCGCGATATCACCGCGCGCAAGCGTGCACAAGACCGGCTTTATCACCTGGCGCTCCACGACACCCTTACGGGTTTGCCAAACCGTTTCTTATTTCGCGAGCGTGTCAGCCTGGCTCTCAGCCAGGCGCACCGCCACAACCAACAGGTGGCGCTTCTGTTTATCGATCTTGATCGATTCAAGGAGATCAACGATTCACTAGGCCATCAAATCGGAGACCGTCTCCTCCAGGCCACGGCCAGCCGTCTGCGACGCTGCTTGCGCGAGGGTGACTCCGTTGCGCGTCTGGGAGGCGATGAATTCGTTGTCAGTCTCTCGGCCCTGACAGATAGCAGCGATGCCATCTTGATTGCTGGAAAAATCCTCGAGACCTTGCGCGAACCATTTCGGGTAGACAATCACGAATTGAACGTCAGCGGCAGCATCGGTATCGGCATTTACCCGGCTGATGGACATGACATGGAGACGCTGCTGTATGCCGCTGATACCGCTATGTATCACGCTAAAAAGAATGGACGGGGTAATTTCCAGTTAGCCTAATCTCCCAGGAGTTAACTGATGGACTTTCAAGGAGGCCTGCCATGATTGATTCATATAGCCAACAACAGAATCAGCTTCTCGCCGCTTTGCCGGTGTCTGATTACAAGCATTTGTCGGCGCACTTGGATTTAATCTACCTGCCCCAGGGAAAGGTCCTTTGTGAACCCGGCGCGGTGTTGGATTATGTCTACTTTCCCACTACCTCGGTTATCTCCTTGCTCTATGTCACGGAGGATGGCTCCTGCACCGAAACAGCCGTGGTGGGCAGCGAGGGAATGATCGGCGTTTCCATCTTCATGGGCGCAGAAACCGCAGCTTGTCAAACCGTGGTGCAAAACGCCGGCTACGCGTATCGCCTGAACAAGAAATCGCTGAAGCAAAAATTCGACCGTTCGAGTCCGGTACGTCATGTATTGCTGCGTTACACCCAAGCGCTGATCACGCATATGGCGCAAACGGCGGTATGCAATCGTCATCATTCGGTTGAACAGCAGCTCTGTCGTTGGTTGTTGGTAAATCTCGATCGTTCGCCCACGAATGAGTTGACCATAACACATGAATTGATTGCCAATAAGCTCGGCGTGCGTCGCGAAGGTGTCACGGACGCAGCTGGCAAATTGCGCAGTGCCGGCTTGATTCAATATAACCGCGGCCATATCACCGTGCTTGACCGGGCGCGGTTGGAGGATCTCAGCTGCGAATGCTATGCCGTGGTTAAAACTGAATTCGACCGTCTGCTGCCTGCTCTGATTGCGGCGTAATGCAGAGTTCCTGCATCACCCTGCTTTATACCCAGCACGTTAGATCGAGTTAATAACATTTACGAAGGAGCTTGCCAGAACCATGTATAGGAATCGTATTGAAGGTAACTGGAAACAACTGAAAGGTAAAATGCGCGAGAAGTGGGGAGAGCTTACCGACGACCAGCTCGATGTTATGGACGGACGTCGCGAACAGTTGGCTGGCAAGCTCCAGGAGCTTTATGGCATTAGCAGGGATGAAGCCGACCAGTTGATTAACGACTTCGCGGCTTCTCTTCACGATCATAAAGATGAATCCGAGGTCCATCCTGAAATGCCGGCCAAGACTCGACGGCGCTAGGTGCTGCGCAACTTGATTTTTCTCGTAGGTTTGTCCGGCACCGGCATTTGCCGAAACGAATTTCAAAGGGGCATAGCTGAAACGGCGTTTTCTCTTGGAGCCCAGCGCACCGGATCTCATGCAACGACAGCAGAGTTCGGCATCCGGTGCGCCTCCGCCGGCGTCTCCGCCCAGGCCTGCGGGAGCGCGTGTCTTCCCGGATGATGAATCATCTGTTGTCTCTTAACCCGCAAAGGTCAGAGTGCACCCCCGGTATTTGGAACCGTCCCACTCGTCGTACCCGACGCGCCGCCCGGCACGAGACCTGAACGCGAAATCCCAGTGTCGGTCCAATCCCCTGCCTGGCCCTGAAGCGAACGATATTTCCACACACGGTGTGCGGCCTGCGCCTTCGGGCCTGCCGCGTCCCGTCCCCATCAACAGCACATGCGAGGGAACAGCATGAATAACCAGACTCTGCACAACATCAAGCAGGATGCCAACCAGAAAATCGTCGCCCTGGAAAACCTGATCACGTGGATACCGCGTGTCCTGGTGCCCCTGTTCTCGGCCTTCTTCCTGAGTTTTGCCCTGCTCTATGCCGGCTCGGCGGTCTTCGAGTTCGTGCGCCCGATCGTCAACGACGGCGATCTGGTGGGAGGGCTTGTCAAAGGCCTGCACATGGGCGTCGTCGCGCTGGCGGTGTATGAGTTGGCGCAGGTGATCCACCAGGAATACGACAAGGGCATTGAACCGGCGGATGTCATCCGGCGCATCCGCCGCGGCATCACGCGTTTTTCCAGTGTCGTGTTTGTCGCCCTGGTGCTCGAGTCGCTGATCATGGTGATCAAATACAGCCAGCAGGACCTGGCCGGCTTTCTGTATTACCCGGTGGCCATCATCCTGAGTGCGTCCGTGTTACTGATCGCGCTGGGGGTCTTTATCAAAATGAGTGGGTCGATTTCGATGGAGCTGGATTCAGAATCCAGCAGGAATCCAGAGCGTGAGTAGTGTCCTTGGTTAGTACTCCCTTTCTCTTTTTCCCGCTCAACCAAGAGAACGAACGAGTCAATAGGGTGAACCCCGGATAAACTCAAAAGGGGTTACGCTCGATAAACGAATGCCTAGGTTCTAGAACGGGACCGGCCAACAACCCTTTGTGTGTCACCGTACCGACCGCGAAGCCTATCCTGATTATCTTCTCTACAGCCAATCGGGATGGGCTCACCGCCGATCAATCGATTTGCGAGCGTAGTCGGATATCAACCAAGGAGGTTGTTATGATGAAGAAGCAATTAGCAACGGCACTAACACTGATCGCGGTCTCGGGTGTTGCGTGGGCAGCTGGTGGATCCGACAAGGCTTCGTTCCAGAACTTGGATACGAACCGTGACGGCCAGATCAGCCTCGACGAAGCGAAAAAATCGTCCGAGGTCAAGAAGAAGTTTAGTCAAGCCGATATCAACAAGGACGGCAATCTCGACGCCGCGGAATTCGCCGCGCTGGAAACCACGCCGATGGAAAGCGCGCCAGAAGAGGATTGATCCCCCTAACACCCCACCCGAACCTCTCCTCAGCTGAGGTCTATACCCTACTCCCCGCAGGATGCGGGGAGGGGGTTTCTTATACCCGAGTAAATACCTTACTTTAGAAGCAGGCCGTAACCGGAAATGTGGCATTTAATTGCCATCAGGCGACATTCTTTTTCTTTAATGACGCCACACGCTTGCGCTTATTACCCGGTGGCCATCATCATGAGTGCTTCGCTGTTGCTGATTGCCTTGGGGGTCTTTATCCAAATGAGTGGGTCGATTTCGATGGAGCTGGATTCAGAATCCAGCAGGAATCCAGAGCGTGAGTAGTGTCCTTAGTTAGTACTCCCTTTCTCTTTTTCCCGCTCAACCAAGAGAACGAACGAGTCAACAGGGTGAACCCCGGATAAATTCAAAGGGGTTACACTCGATAGACCAATGCCGAAGTTCTAGGACGGCACCGGCAACAACCCTTTGTGTGTCACCGTACCGACCGCGAAGCCGATCTTGATTATCTTCTCTACAGCCAATCGGGATGGGCTTACCGCCGATCAATCGATTTGCGAACGTAGTCGATATTTGTATCCACCCTTCGCTTCTTTTTTGAAGCGGTTCGATATCAACCAAGGAGATTGTCATGATGAAGAAGCAATTAGCAACGGCACTAGCACTGATCGCGGTCTCGGGTGTTGCGTGGGCCGGATCCGGCAAGGTTTCGTTCCAGAAGTTGGATACGAACCGTGACGGCCAGATCAGCATGGACGAGGCGAAAAAGTCGCCCGAAGTCAGCAAGATGTTCGGTCAAGCCGACGCTAACAGGGACGGCAAGCTCGACTCGTCAGAGTTTTCCGCGTTGGAATCCAACTCGGAAAGCAACACGCCGGGAGGTGCCCAAAGCGCGCCAGATGGCGCCCGCCAGCCGGGTGAAGGTGGAGCCCGCTAAAACCTCACCCAGTTCTTTCACACACGGGAGTCTACGCCCTCCTCCCCGCCCGAAGCGGGGAGGAGATTTTAATGGCCGCTCCGGTATACACCGCAAGAAAAAATCTTTAATTCAAAAAAACCTTAGTTAAGGAAGCATTCCACCACTGGTGGTGTGGCATTGCATTGCCATCAAGCGACATTTATGTATAAATACCGCCGCACGCTTGCTCTTTGGATAGCAATCGGCTATTTCATACATATATGTCCGGGTTATTGCCATACACCGCGCGCCAAAGTGGCGTGACTTAGAGAGGAAGCATGCCCTTAGCCGCAACAATATATCGTTTCTGGCTGTCCGTCATACTGATGGCCGTCCCATTTTCCACTAGCGCCGATGAATCGGACGTCACGGTGCCCATGTATGCCAAAGGAATGGCGACCTTTTACGTGCGAGCCCAGCTCGCCGATCTCGCCAGTGGCGAGTTCATGGTCGACACCGGCTCGGGCTATTTAACCATCAACGAACATACACTGGATGCGCTGAAGGCACGAAAACAGGCGCAGTACGTGAAAGAGTTACGGGCTGTCCTGGCGAATGGCGCCGAACTCATTATTCCGGTTTATAGGATCAACGAATTTCGCATAGGTACCTGCGTCATTCGCGACGTCGACGCGGCCGTCTTCCCGGCCCGCACCCGCCAAATTCTGGGACTGTCCGCCCTCAATAAGGCTGCACCCTTCACCTTCTCCGTCGACCCGCCTGAACTCCTGTTGAGCAACTGCACCGAGAACGAAGAAAATCTCTCAGTAAAACCCGCCTTGGCTGAAGCAGCCATATCAACGGACCGGCCGGTAAGCAAGCCAGGCCTAATCCGTCAATAACCGTGTGGGTTCCTTGAAAACCTGTTGAAACCGGGATCATGATCCCATACAAAAAGCCGCCCATTGGGCGGTTTTTTGTATATACGATGCTCCGGCCACACTTTCAGCTCCCGGCCAACAGCGCGAATGTTGCCGCTCCGACAGCGGCCAAAAAAGTGTCAAAAGAAAAATGCGCAGTTCTAGCTCAACCGAAGGGTGAGCAAAATGCGACGAACGCCTGAATTTTATTGCCAGGTTGAATACCTGCAAATTTGTGGATGGCCAGATCAGCCCCAGTGGCTGGTGCAACCTGTGGGCCAAAAAGGCTTAGTGGGTATCGAAAGATCGACTCCTCGGTATTTCATCTGCTACTGACGCGCGACCCGCAACACCGGCATGTCCTCGACTTTAAGTACCGTCCGTGAGATTTACTATTGCGAGGTGTGATTGCGGCCTTCTCCATGCCGATGAAGCTGGCGGGCTCATCGCCAGCGATTCATGTTTGCTGCTTACTACAAGAATCTTATGACATCCTGTCCGAAAACGCATGATTGGTATCGCGATGACGGACTTCGTCTTCTCTAATAGCGACGACAAGATCATGTAGCGCTGCGCCTTCCGGCAAATGCCAATAATCGATAGCACGGGGAGGCGCCGGAACATTCTGGATGGAACCACTGTCGATTTCCGCCAGATATTCCGTATAAGAGATAATGGCTTCCTCTTCCAGATAACCGGCGATACGGTGACAAGTCTTAGGGGTTATCAAATACAATAAGAAATATAAGTTGAACATCACTCCTTGCACAAACAACACGAGCGCACGTTCAAACCACGTTGGTCTGGCTATCGAAACGAACGTCATCAGATGCATGCGCTCATTTTCCGCTTCCTCGAGCAACACTCTGATTTTCCCTTGATCATCCTGCATGCTGCGCAGGGACTTCAAGTGTTGCAGCACGCCCCCCACCATTCCGGGAACGGCCGCTACTGTCTCCAGTACCACCGCCCGGTGACCATAGCGCCTGGCAAAAAAAAGATCCGCGGGAACGCGCATCGCCTTAACAACAGTTAGAGCGATGTAATCGGAAATGGATTTTGGCACGTGGTGAACCGTCATAAATCAATACAGTATTGCAATGAAAAGAAAGCCTACAGTGAAATTATATCGCTGTATGTACGGCACTACCCAATGGCACTACCTCAAGGAAAGACCTCTGATTACGTCCGTCATTCCGGAGAAAACCGGAATTTCGGGTTTCAAAGCAGGAGCTTGATTCCGAGAAGGCAGAACCGCAGCCAACGGCGATCAAGGCGCGAACGCCGTTCTGCCCCGACGCACAAGCAGGCGCTGCGTCCGCGCAATTATGCGGACGGCACGCGCGTCGCAATGTTGAGATGCTTCAACACGAAAGCACCGATCGCTGCCGGGTCGTTCAGATCCAGCACCGGGATCGGCACGGGTTCGGCGAGCGGCCTGTCCACCGCGATGGCGATAATGTGCGGATCGCCGAGATAAAGCAGCGGTTTGTCGAGCGCCGGGCGGTGCAGTTCGATCTTGGGAAAGGCGACCTCGCGCAGCCCTTCTACCAGCACCAGATCGAGACGATCGGTGTCGAGACGCGCGAGCAAGGCGGATAGTGGCGGCGGGGATTCGCGCTGCTCCTCCAGAATGAGCGCAGTGCGCCCGGGCGAGGTGAGCAATATTTGGGTCGCGCCGGCGCGGCGCAATTCATAACTGTCCTTGCCCGGCACATCGATCTCAAAGTCGTGATGGCTGGACTTGATCAGGCCGACGCGCAAACCGCGCGCGCTGAACCACGGGATGAGCTGTCTGAGCAGCGTTGTCTTGCCGGTGCCGCTCCATGCGGCGAAGCCGACGACCGGGATGGTGTGCGTGGCGTTCACGACGCCGAACCGCCCTTGAGCAGGCGCGCCAGGTCGCCGCGCTTCTGGATTCTGCCGGAGACGCGCTCACGGTACTCGGCACGCACCCCGCGCGCCAGAATGGCCAGCGACAGGCCGATCCCCGGCACCGCGATCGCCCACAGCATGACATTCACCGGGAGCGGCGCATAAAAACCGCCCAGCGCCATGAGATAAAGCGGCCAACTGAACAGCAGGCCGCGCAGTGTGTGCTTGGCGGTGAGCAGCAAAGCGGCGAACCAGCGACGGTGGCGCTGCTCGTGCGAGTTATACACGCTGCGAAAGACGGCCTGCGCGAGTTCGTGTTGGGAGTGCTTGGGCCGTTCCAAAGCAACCAAGTTAGTAGACATCCTCAATTACAGTCTGGATTCCGGCCTTCGCCGGAATGACGGCGCGGTATTCGATGCGTGAAACGCGCCCCGCCTTCTGGCTTTCAATGAAAACTGCATTGGGGGGGGGTCCTCTGAACAAGCGCGCCTCTTCTATTGTCGTCATTCCGGCGCGACCGCCATGGATGGCTTTCACTGGAAACACAGGAGCAGTTTCCAGTGAAAGCCGGAAGTGCATTTCACACTTCAAGTGCAACAGTAGCCGCTTTCGCCGGTATGACGACCGAAGGACTCAATCAGAGTTTCCGCCCAACAAAATGAATTCCCTCTCCCTGAGGGAGAGGGCCAGGGTGAGGGGGTCATGATGGCGCCGCTGGTAATTTCCCATCACCCCATCCCTCTCCTGGAGGGAGAGGAGAAGCCGGCGTCGTGCGGTTCGTCATCTTGTAGGCGCTTCTAGTGACCCTCCATCACCACGCCCACCTGCGGCATGGCAGCGAGGCCGGTCTTGCGCGCGTGCTCCTCGAAGCCGCGGTTGCGCCAGAAGAAGGCGCCGGGCATGGTGGTGGGGATAACGAGGGCGTAGAACAGCATGCGCCCGATCGCGGCCGCCGCCATCACTGCCGGCACCACCAGTAACCAGGCGGCAAGACCTGCGGCCCCATCGAGGCCGGTGAGCGCCAGCGCCGTTACCGCCAGCAACAGCACCGCCAGCAGCAGGTTACGCGCTTGATAGCTATGGCCGAAGGTCGTGGTCTGTTCGTAGTGCGAGGCCGCGCCCTCCCCGCCCTGGCGCTTGAGGTCACGGGCGTGAAAGACGAGTCCGATTGCCTCCAGCACCAAGCCGGCCAGCATCGGCCAAGCGAGAAATCCGGATACGCCGTTGAAGCCGGCGCCGGCAACCAACACGGTAATGCTGTGCACCACGGCGAGCGTCAGCGCGCCCAGCATCAACATGCTGCCGTAGAAACTGGTCAGCACCTGCCAGTGGTTCCAGAACGGCCGTGCCGGGATGCGGTAGATGCGGTGCATGAACCAGAGCGCCGCGATGCCCGCGACCAGCGCGGACCAGCCGAGTACCTGCGCCAGCGCCGCCGCCGTGGCGGGCGCCAGCAGCCAGCCGGTCAGCGCCGGCACGGCAGTCAGCAGCGTGTAGGCACCGAGCAGGTTGTAGAACACGGCAATGCCCGCGACCTCGCGCGACACCGGCGAATAACGCAGGTTGTTGAAGGCGCGGTAGAAGCGGTGCGGCCGGCCGAGATGCAGCGTGGACAGCACCAGCGCGAAAGTCTCGACGCCGATCAACCCGAACAGGAATGCCGGATAGGCAACCGGATTGCTGGCCGCCGTGAGCAGCTGGACGCCGAACAACGGCGCGAGGAACAGCAGCGCGAATGCGCCGACCACCGCCTGCGAAACGAGCGTGAACACCACCAGCGGGTTCTCGCGCGTGCTGAGTTTGGCAAGGCCCCAGCCGCGCGCGCGCCCATCGTCGCGCACCTGCGGCGCATGCAGCCCGCCGCCGCCTTGCACCGTTCGTACGTAGCGCACCGGCATGCTGTCCGGGCGGGTGAGTTCGCGCGGCAGCGATTTCGTCTGCTGAAAGCGGATGTTGGGGTGGGTAATTTCCGGCGTCGGGAAACCGGGGATGCGCGCCTCGGCCTGCACGCGGTTCTCGGGTTTGGTTTCAATAACGCCGAAGTCGAGCGCTCCGGCCAGGCAAGCCGCGACGCACGCCGGTTTCAGTCCCACTTCCAGGCGGTCCACGCACATATTGCACTTCGACACGTGGCCGGCCACCGGATCGAGCTGTGGTGCGTTGTACGGGCACACCCAGGTGCAGTAACCGCAGCCGAAGCAGATGTCCGGGTCCTGCAACACCGCGCCGTATTCGGCGAACTTGGTGTAGGCACGCGTCGGGCAGCCCTTGAGACACACCGGGTCGTCGCAGTGGTTACAGGCCATGGAGATGTTGAGCCGCTGGTAGGACGGCCAGGAGCCGCCTTCGACGTAGCCGACCGAGCGGAACGCGATGTGCGCCGGCAGGTTGTTCTTCTCCGAGCAGGCCGCCTCGCACGCATGGCAGGCGATGCAGTGGTCGGCGGTGAAGAAGAAGCCGTGCTGCTTGTAACGGTTCGGGTTCTCGGCGATGGCCGGATCGCCGTTGATACGCAGCGACTGGCCGCACAGATTGCTATCTTCCGGAACGGTTTCAATCGGCTGGCCATAACGATTCACCGCCGGGTGCGCGACGTTCGGCACAAAGGCGTACGCAGGTTCCTTGGGGCGGGGTTTAAACATGTTCGGCTAGCCCCGAAGGATCCTTACGTTCGTCATTCCGGCGAAAGCCGGAATCCAGGTTTTTTGATAAAGACTGGATCCCGGCCTTCGCCGGGATGACGGTAGAAAGTTCATTGGTATCTGGTGACAAACGCATATCAGTAACT
>Ga0105100_10002100_pt1 | contig 11660 bp, 12 predicted proteins | sample PPLLak12cMay2015_2_FD_87033 | JGI IMG/M metagenome (GOLD analysis project Ga0105100, IMG submission 87033) | Freshwater sediment microbial communities from Prairie Pothole Lake near Jamestown, North Dakota, USA - PPLs Lake P8 Core (1) Depth... | ecosystem: Environmental > Aquatic > Freshwater >... | reverse complement strand
GAATGACCAGGTCATGGCATCGATCAGGGTGAGTGAACCGTAAATTTTAAGGTTGTTGCTGGTGCTTGAAGAACTGATGACCGGCGTATTTGCGGCTCCCGTCCAGTTCATGTCATTGCAGGATGCGGTGCTCACATTCACGGTCACGGTTTTGCTTGCACCGGTGAAACCGGATCCGGCGTCAAAGAATACATTGTCGGCTGAACCGGGCACAAGGGTTTGACCAGAACCTCCGCTGGACAACGACCAGTGTGCAGCATCACTCCAGTTGCCACTGCTGCCTATCCAGTAAAAATCAGTTGCCATGACCGGCATCATTACTGTAATGAATGCCAAAAGAAGAAGAATTCTCAACAGTTTGCCGTTAAAAATTCCATAGAAGATCCCGTAAAATGCTGCAACCATTTTTTATGATTATTTAATGAATAAGTGGAGGTGGGGTTACAAGGGTATACCTTGAATGGAGAAAAATGTTACGTAATTATAAAAATATATTATTTAAGCCAGGCAATTTTAAATATCAACTGCCTGATGCGAATTCGACCTTTTCTTTATCCACCTGGTTAATGGTGAACCTTTATATTGGAAATAAAGTTGGGGGAACTCATTAAGCTCAATTATCCATTTCCTGCCATGTTCTCAAGCGCCAGCATTAGCGCTTGAGTGCCTTTGCGTCCGTATCCCAGTGCTTGAACAGATTGATAGAGCTGTCTCACAAGGGAAAGTCCGGGCAGTGAAATATTCATGCTGCGGGCTTCCTCAAGGGCTATTCCCATGTCCTTGATAAAATGATCCACAAAGAATCCGGGTTCAAAATCGCCTTTCACGATCCTGGGCGCCAGGTTATCGAGTGACCAGCAGGCTGCTGCTCCACCGCTAATGGAGCTCAGCATGGTGCTCAGGTCAAGTCCGGCCTTTTGTCCATAAAGAAGGCTTTCGCACATTCCAATCATGGTTCCTGCAATGACTATCTGATTGCACATTTTGGTATGCTGTCCCGATCCGGCCTTCCCCTGGTATACTATTTTTTTGCCGAGGATCTCAAACAGCGGGATCATCACATTGAATACTTCTTTATCCCCTCCTGCCATAATGGAAAGTGTGGCATTGCGAGCTCCGACATCACCGCCGGAAACCGGTGCATCTAAAACATACAAATTACGCTTCAGGGCACTTTGATATATTTCAACCGCTAGGCTGGGGCTGGTTGTGGTCATATCAACAAAAATGGTACCGGGCCTGGCCTGAGCCAGAATCCCCTGCCCGGCAAGGTAAACTTCCTTTACGTCCTCGGGATATCCCACCATGGTGAAGATAACATCGCTTTTGACAGCAAGGGCAGCTGTGTTTTCCGCCCATAGAGCGCCCCTGGCCAGGATACCGGATGCCTTGTCTTGGGTCCTTGTGAAAACAATACCCCGATATCCTTTATCCAGGATATGAGCAAACATGGATGAACCCATCACGCCGGTTCCTATCCAGCCAATGACCGGACGGGTAGAAAGTTTAACTGCCTGCATTGTTTTTTAATTAAAGATAGTATTTAGGATGAATAATTTCTTTTATTAGAGAAAGGAAGTATTTTTGAAAAGTAAAAAAATTTTAAACATGATAGTCACTTTTGTGCATGTATTTGTTAATGAAGAACATATAAATGATTTTATCGGGGCTACCCTTGAGAACCACAGGGAATCCGTCAGGGAACCCGGCAACCTGAGGTTTGACATACTTCAGGATAGTGCCAATGCGGCGAAGTTTGTATTGTACGAAGCTTATGAATCGGAAGAAGCCGCAGCAGCGCATAAAAGTACAACCCATTACCTGGCATGGCGGGATAAGGTGTCAGGCTGGATGGCCCAGCCACGGCAGGGAATTAAACATAACATTATTTATCCAACCGATAAATCACAATGGTAAATGATTTTAACTTATCCCGTATTCCGAAAATAGTATTCGGGTATGGGAAACTTTCACAATTACCCAAGTTGGTCAAGGCATTCGGCAACAACCTTCTGATCCTGACCGGAAAAGGTTCATTTGCGAAAAGCATGCATGCAAAAACGCTATTCGATAAACTTGAGCGGAACGGCATTGCTATAAATATAGAGCCTGTTGATCATGAGCCGTCTCCGGCTATGGTTGATCTGCTGGTGAAAAAGTATTCCGGTACATCTTTGCAGGTTATTGCTTCCATTGGCGGCGGCAGTGTCATCGATGCAGGCAAAGCCACATCGGCGATGTTACTGATGGATAAGCCGGTAAAGGAATACCTCGAAGGTGTAGGATCAAAAAATCATCCGGGGACCAAAATACCCTTCATTGCTGTTCCGACCACGGCAGGGACAGGAAGTGAGACCACTGGCAATGCTGTGCTGTCTCAAACCGGGCCTGACGGTTTTAAGCGCTCTTTAAGGCATGAGCATTTTATTCCGGATGTGGCGCTGGTAGATCCTGAACTCACCATGTCATGCTCTCAACAGCAAACTGCCATCAGTGGCATGGATGCATTTACCCAGTTGCTGGAATCCTTTTTATCTGGCAGCAATAACAGTTTTACGGATGCACTTGCATTAGAAGGCATCATGCATATTAAGAAGTCACTAAAGTCAGCCGTTTCTGACGGCCATGACCCTGAAGCGCGTGCAGGTATGAGTTACGCTGCCATGCTTTCCGGCATTACACTGGCCAATGCGGGACTCGGCCTGGTGCATGGATTTGCTTCTTCCATCGGCGGTTTGAAGGACATCCCTCATGGAGTAATTTGCGGAACTATGATGGGAATCGTGAATCGTTTTACCGTTGAAAAGCTGCTGAAATCAAATGAATCATCAACGGCACTGCAGAAATATATTAAACTGGGTAAAATGCTTTCTGAAGACGATGGACGAAGTGATGTTGATTATGCTTTTTTTGTGGCTAATTATATTGAATCCCTGGTTGAAGATTTGAATATCCCCACACTCGGATATTATGGCCTTTCGGCAGAAGATATTACGAAGATAGCACAGACAACGGACCATAAGAATAATCCGGTGGTCTTTGCAACGGAAGAATTGTCAGAAATGGTTAGAAAAAGATTGTGAAGGAAGCAGTGAATGTGATCGCTAATCAGTAATCAGCCTGTAGTCTGCAGCCTGCCCCTTAACGTTATATACTTTTTATCCTTTCAATTCTCTCTTTTACCTCAAAAGCCATCCTGCTGTTATGATAAGGGCATTTCCAGAAACCGACTTTGTCCTCTTTCCAGATTGGTTTTCCTGATCTGTCCACCCTGAAAAACCATTCCCCGTTGTTGCGGTCGATCAGATAATTTTTAATGAAATGGCAGGATTTCAATGCGCTGTCCAGATATTTTTCATTGCGGGTAAGCTGATATGCATTGAGGCATCCAACCACAGCCTCTGCCTGAGGCCACCATTCCCGGTCACTGATGAATCCTTTTCCGGGTTCATATTCATACTGCAAACCTCCTTCCTCGTCGAATCCTTCATATACAGCTTCAATAATTTCCACTGCCAGCCTGCCGGAATCTTTTATCCTGTCGGGATCACCGGACACCGCTGCGGCTTCTGACAGCAACCAGCTGGCTTCAATATCATGGCCGAATGATACAATATCAGACATTTGCTTCCATTCCCGGTCAAAAAACAGGATTAAATGGTGGGTTGCAGGATTGATTATATGGTGGCTGAAAATATCATACAGGTTGATTAATTTGTCCCGCAATACTTTGTCGCTATGCACCCGGTAAAGATTCGTATAAGCTTCAATAATATGCAGGTGCGTATTCATGCTTTTGGCTACGTTCATGTCCTTTGCACTAAGCCGCATATCCGTCAAAATATTCCATTCCCTTGATAGTGCTTCAATATAACCGTTGTTCAATGGATCAAATGCTTTTCCTTCAATTATTTCATACAAATGCAACGCTTCCTGCAAGGCCTTTTCATGGTGGTTAATTTTATAATATTCTGCAAAAGCATAGATCAAAAAAGCCAGGGCATAGAATTGATTTTTTGTGTCGGAGGGACAACCCCGATAATCAACTGACCAAAAGGCTCCTCCGTACTGAGGATCCAGAAAATGACGGATGATATAATCAAACGCCCTGTCAGCCATTGCTTTATAAAGTTTTTTATGGTAGATCCCATATGCAGCGGAAAAGGTATAGAGGATTCTGGCATTCAGAATAGCGCCCTTATCGGCTTTATCGTCTATCACCTGATCGTTGGAGATCCTCCCGTAAAAACCACCGTTTTTGTCGTCGGGCACATATTTCATCCAGTAGGGAAGGATGTTCTTCAGAAGGTCCTCTTCCGTGAACGCATTGATTTGTCTAATTTTTTCAGCAGCAAACATGCTTATTTGGTGATTTAGTGATTTTGTGATTAATGAAATATAGTCGAATGTCTATAGTAAAAGTCATGCGGTCATGCAGTCATGCAGTCGTTCGGTCGTTCGGCCGTGCAGTCAAAATCAATACTCAAAACCATGACTGCAAGACCTTTAGACTGCAGGACTATTAGACTGCAAGACTGCAAGACTGCAAGACTATATTGGTTACCTTCTTCACCCTTCCTTATGCCTCTCCCTCAGCACCTCCACCACCTCCTCAATCCTGTTGCCTTTGGCACTCAGCAAGACCAGGAAATGATAAACCAGGTCTGCGGCTTCATTTAAAAAAAGCGCGCGATCGGAATCCTTGGCTTCGATGACCAGCTCCACTGCTTCTTCGCCGACCTTTTGGGCTATTTTATTGATCCCTTGCTGAAAAAGCCTGGTGGTGTATGAACCTTCAGGCAGATCTCTTTTACGCAATTCGATAAGGTTTTGCAGGGTTATCAGAAAATCAATGTTGGATGAAGCCATGTTTTTAATTTTTAGTTGAATCAATAATCAAGGTAGTGATAAGGCAAAAGGCATAAGGCAAAAGGCTTAAGTCTTAAAACAAAGAACAATCAACCAATCAATAAACCTGCCTGCCGGCAGGCAGGTCAATAAATCAACCAATACTCACATCCTCACCGGTATTCCAAATCCCTTCAGATATTCCTTAAGCTGGGGTACAGTAATTTCCCTGAAATGGAATATACTTGCGGCGAGTCCGGCATCAGCTTTACCCTTCGTAAAGACTTCCGCGAAATGATCCATATTACCGGCACCTCCGGAAGCGATGAGGGGAATTTGAAGTTCATCAGACAGCCTGGCTGTAGCCTCGCAAGCGAATCCATTTTTAGTGCCATCATGGTTCATGGATGTAAAAAGGATCTCACCTGCTCCCCTGTCTTCAGCTTCTTTTGCCCAAAAAAATAATTCCTTCTCTGTTGGTATTCTGCCTCCGTTAATGTATGCAGTCCACTTACCTTCCTTTTCAAGAGCATCGATAGCGACCACGACAAATTGACTGCCAAAGTGCAGTGCTATCTGGTTGATCAGGCCGGGATCACGAATGGCAGCGGAATTAATGGATACCTTGTCAGCTCCTGCACTCAGCAGGGCTTCAATATCACCCAGATGGCCGATACCTCCTCCCACGGTAAAAGGAATGTTGAGGTTTCGTGCTATACGCTTTACAAGTTGCACGAATGTTTTACGTCCTTCATGCGTGGCGGTAATATCGAGAAATACCAGTTCATCGGCACCCTGTTGGGCATATAAGGCCCCCATCTCAACCGGATCACCGACTTCCTTTATGTTCACAAAATTGACTCCTTTTACGGTCATACCGTCTCTGACATCCAGGCAGGGGATAATGCGTTTGGTCAACATCGGTTATTCAGCTTTGTGTATATTTTCCCAGGTCTTTGAGCGTCAGCCTGCCTTCATAATAGGCTTTACCGATCACGGCACCATATACTCCCATCGCGTCAAGCTTTTCCAGATCCGCAACAGATGTTATTCCGCCGCTTGCCAGCAGACGGATAGAAGGAAACTTTTCCCTTATCATGTTGTACAGTTCAAAAGATGCTCCCAGGAGCATCCCGTCTTTGGAGACATCGGTGCAGAGAACCTCTTTCACCCCATGTGCCAGATATTCGGTTAAAAACGGGATAATTTCGATGTCGGTAACCTCCTGCCAGCCCGAGATGACAATCATCCGGTCTTTTACATCGGCGCCGAGGATGATCTTCTCGGGTCCGTAAGCAAACATCCAGGAATTGAACAATTCTTTGTCCTTTATGGCTATGCTTCCTATGGTGGCCATGGATGCCCCGCTTTCAAATACAATGTGCAGGTCATCATCCGTTTTAATACCGCCTCCGAAATTGATTTTCAGGGAAGTCCTTGCAGAGAGTCTTTCCAGCACGCCCCAATTGATCACATGGCTTGAGCGGGCACCGTCGAGGTCGACCATGTGCAATCGGGTAATGCCATTCTCCTGAAAGGACAGCGCCACTTTAAGCGGGTCGGCATCGTAAACTTTTTTCATACGGTAATCGCCCTGCTCTAATCTGACGCATTTGCCCTCGAGGATGTCAATGGCGGGAATGATTTCTATCATAATGCTATAAAATTTTCAAGGATATGAGCCCCGATGGTTCCGCTTTTCTCCGGATGGAACTGGGTTGCATAAAAATTATCACGCTGCAGGGCAGCACTGAACGGAACAATATAATTGCAGCCGGCAACTGTATGCTTTCCCAGGGTGGCATAATAACTGTGTACAAAGTAAACATACTTGCCCTCCAGCTGTTTGCTCAACAAAGGCCCCTTAATATTTTCCAGGTTGTTCCATCCCATATGCGGTACCTTATATCCGGGCGAGGCCATCGGTGTGGCAAACTTTTTTATTTCCTCGTTAAAAATGCCGATGCAACGAGTATTGCCCTCTTCGGAGCTCCTGCACATCAATTGCAGGCCCAGGCATATTCCCAGCACAGGCTGTTTCAGGTCTGCGATCAGCTGATCAAGCTTGTATTTTCTCAGATACTGCATGGTGGTACTGGCTTCCCCTACACCCGGAAAGATCACCTTATCGGATGAACGGATGATTTCGGCATCCTGTGTGACAATGGCATCTATGCCCAGCCGCTGCAAGGCATAATCAACCGACATGATATTGCCGGCATTGTATTTTATGATAGCTATTTTCATAGTACTCCTTTTGTTGATGGCAGCTGATCACTGTAAAGGTCTTTTCTTACAGCCATTTTAACAGCCCGGGCAAAGGATTTGAAAACCGCTTCTATTTTATGGTGCTCATTGTTGCCTTCTGCTTTTATATTAAGGTTACATCGTGCCGCATCAGCAAATGATTTAAAAAAGTGATAAAACATTTCAGTCGGTACATCCCCGATCTTTTCCCGTTTGAAGGTTACTTCCCAGACCAGCCAGCTGCGTCCTGAAAAGTCAACAGCTACCTGGGCAAGGCAATCATCCATCGGCAGTAAAAACCCGTACCGTTCAATCCCGGTCTTATCCCCAAGCGCGGTAATGAAGGCTTCACCCAATGCCAGTGCGGTATCTTCAATGGTATGATGTTCATCAACATGCAGGTCACCCCTTACAGAAATAGACAGATCGCACCCTGAATGGCGTGCGATCTGATCGAGCATATGATCGAAAAAACCCAGGCCGGTCCTGATTTCAGATTTTCCGCTCCCGTCAAGACTAATACTCACTTCTATGATGGTTTCACGGGTCTTTCTGGTAACCATGGCGTACCTGTTTTTTCCGGCCAGGAACACATATATTTCATTCCAGTCCTCCGTAATCAGCACACAGGAATCCTGTAATCCGGCTTTATTTATATCCGGTGCCATATCACCCGGGCCGATCAGGATTCCGCCGGCGCCCATATTCTTTGCCATTTCAATATCCGTAAGGCGGTCGCCAATAACATAAGAATGAGTCAGGTCATATGGGCCTTCAAGATATTTTGTCAGCATACCCAAACGGGGCTTACGGGTTGGAGCGTTGTCTTCAGGAAAACTGCGGTCGATCAACTGGTCGTCGAAGGTGATCCCTTCGTTTTCAAATGCCCGGAGCATTTTATTATGCACGGGCCAGAATGTATCTTCCGGGAAAGAATTGGAGCCAAGCCCATCCTGATTTGTAACCATAACCAGGTCATAGCCAAGCTTTTTCCGTATCTGGTGCAGATTTCGGAATACCCCGGGCATGAACTCCAGTTTTTCAAGTGAATCAACCTGAAAATCTCCGGGTGATTCGCGAATCAGGGTTCCGTCCCTGTCAATAAACAATACTCTTTTCATGATCGGATTTCTTGATAATCTTTAAGGGCTTCGGTGAGCCGGGCATTTTCATCCGGCGTTCCGACCGTGATCCTCAGGCATCCATCACAAAGGCTGGCATTTGAGCGGTCACGGATAATAATCTTCCTGGATACAAGATACTGGTATATTTCGCGTGGCTGGTCCACTTTAACCAGCAGAAAATTAGCATCCGATGGAAATACCTTAACAATAAAAGAAAAACTTTTCAGCTCCCTGGCGAGGATATCACGCTGATGCAAAATGGATGCTACCCATTGCTCTTTTCCCTTGATGCTTTTCAGTGATTTTAATGCAATCTCCATCGTAAGCATATTGATGTTATAGGGATATTTAATTTTGGACAGCACGGCAATGATAAAGGGATCGGCGAAAGCCATACCCAGCCTTATCCCTGCCATGCCCCAGGCCTTGCTGAAAGTCTGAAGGATCACCAGGTTCGGAAACTCAGCCAGGGTCTGCAAAAAGCCTTTGCCGGAGGAAAAATCAATGTAAGCTTCATCCAATACAACGATCCCTTTGAAGGTTTTGAGTATCCTGATGATACCTTCCCTGGGAAAACTATTGGATGTAGGATTATTGGGAGAGCATAGAAAGATGATTTTGGTGTTATCATCAGCCTTTTCCAGCAATGATTCAATATCGGGATCGAACGCAGGTGTCAGTAATACCTTGCGGTATTCAACACCGTTGATGTCGGCACAGACCTTGTACATACCGTAGGTGGGATCAACCGCAACGATATTATCAGTTCGCGGCTCACAGAAGGCTCTTATTATAAGGTCAATGGCTTCGTCACTGCCGTTGCCCAGGAAAATCTTTTCGGGGCTGACATTTTTTATATGCGCAATCTGCTCTTTGAGTTGGATCTGAAGCGGATCGGGGTAACGGTTCACCGGTTCGTTATACGGATTTTCGTTAGCATCGAGAAATACAGCTGCATCGCCCTTATACTCATTTCTTGCTGAGGAATAGGGTATGAGTTTTCTGATGTTATCGCGAAGAAGTTGATTGAGATCGGCCATCTTTATACTTTTCCTTGTATTCTTACCAAAACAGCTTTTTTATGCGCGGTCAGTTCTTCAGCTTCTGCCATGGCCATGATGGCCGGACCAATATTACGGAGCCCGTCTGCGGTAATTTTCTGAAAGGTGATTTTTTTCATGAAACTATCCATGTTAACTCCGCTGTACGACCGGGCATAACCATGGGTAGGCAATGTATGGTTTGTCCCTGAAGCATAGTCCCCTGCACTCTCCGGCGTGTAGTTGCCAATGAAAACGGATCCGGCATTGGTTATGGATTCAGCCAGCGAGTCGGCATCCCTTACGGCCAGGATCAGATGTTCAGGCGCATATTCATTGATCAGCTGCACCATATCGGAAGTATCCCGAAGCAAAATAATGCGGCTGTTCTCCAGTGCCTTCATGGCAAATTCCCTGCGCGACAAGGAGGATGCCTGCCGTTCGACTTCATTGATCACGTGATGAACCAGAGGTTCATTATTGGTTACCAGCAAAACCTGGCTGTTGGCCCCATGCTCAGCCTGTGACAGCAAATCGGCGGCAACAAATGCCGGCTCTGCAGTATCATCGGCCATTACGGCCAGTTCAGAAGGTCCTGCCGGCATGTCAATGGCTACTCCGTATCGGGTTACATGCTGTTTGGCAGCGGTAACATATGGGTTGCCGGGACCAAATATCTTGAAGACGCCGGGAATTGTTTTACTTCCGAAAGCCATGGCGGCAATAGCCTGGGCACCGCCGACGCTGAATACCCGGTTGACCCCGGTAAGCCATGCACTGTATAAAATGGCGGGGTGCAAGGTTCCGTCAGTCCGCGGAGGTGAACAGAGAATGATCTCCCTGCATCCGGCAAGGCGGGCAGGAATGGCCAGCATTAATACGGTGGAGAATAAAGGCGCGGTTCCACCCGGCACGTATAAACCTACCTTTTCAATGGGCACATCCTTCTGCCAGCATTCAACACCTGATGAAGTGATGACTTTTTTCTTCAGCTGCAGTTGCGACCGGTGAAAGATCTCGATGTTTTCGGCCGCAAGCGCAATGGCATTTTTAAGATCTTCACCAACAGCCTTTTCGGCTTCTATTATTTCAGCATCACTGACCTCCAGCGATTCGGGCATAAAACCGTCAAACTTTTTCGTGTATTTCTTCAGGGCAATATCACCATTGGTTTTCACATCCTGAAGTATCCTTTTGACGCTTTTATCAATCTGATCATCATCCATTACAGGTCTTGCCAGGATTTTTGGCCATTCATTCCTGTCGGGGTATCGAAATAATTGCATAAGCTGATTATTTATAGGATCATTTTTTCAATCGGTATGACCAGGATTCCCTGGGCTCCATATTTCTTGAGTTTTTCAACTATATCCCAGAAATCATTTTCATTCACCACAGAATGTAAGGAACTCCAACCCTTTTGGTAAAGCGGCATGACGGTAGGGCTTTTCATGCCCGGCAGCAGCTTTACAATTTTTTCCAGGTTCTTATTGGGCGCATTCAGCAGAATGTACTTGTTGTTCTTTGAACGCCGGACCGCCTGAAACCTGAATAGCACTTTATCCAGCAACTTTTTTTTGGCCATGCTCAAATGGGGCGTGCTGATAACAATGGCTTCTGAACCAGTAACCACCTCAACCTCTTTCAACCGGTTGCTGATGAGGGTACTGCCAGTGCTCACAATATCAAAGATGGCATCCGCAAGTCCAATGCCGGGCGCAATTTCCACCGATCCGCTTATTTCATGAATTTCAGCCTTAAGGTGATTCCGGGTGAGATACTGACGCAATATTCCCGGATAGGATGTGGCAATCCTGCGGCCGTTGAAATACGATAGGCCGGTATACTGTTCTGACTGCGGTATGGCAAGCGACAATCGGCACCGTGCGAAGCCAAGGCGCTCAACTACAACCACGTTCAGACCTTTTTCCATCACTTCGTTTTCCCCTACGATCCCTATATCGGCAACCGCATCGGCGACATACTGCGGAATATCGTCATCCCTCAGGTAGAGTATTTCCAACGGAAAGTTCTCCCCCAGGGAAATGAGCTTCCGTTTGCTGTCCTGATTATGTCTGATCCCTGATTCCTGAATAAGTTGCAGCGATTTATCACTTAGCCGGCCTTCTTTTTGTATGGCAATCTTTAATTTCTCCATGGTCTGAATGAATATGCGGATAAAACAAAAAAGGTTTGCAGTATTGCAAACCCTGATGAATAATTATTGATCTGGCACATACTGCGTATATTGCAAAACTATTGCAAGTGATGATGATGCGAATGTGCCATGTGAAACTTCATATCATATATTTTTTACAAAATTAATAAATATTTATTATTTGTAGCATGGTTATGCAGAATAATATAAACAATTCAGGACTTTATCCCGGTGACAATGAGG
>Ga0105100_10002098_pt1 | contig 11665 bp, 8 predicted proteins | sample PPLLak12cMay2015_2_FD_87033 | JGI IMG/M metagenome (GOLD analysis project Ga0105100, IMG submission 87033) | Freshwater sediment microbial communities from Prairie Pothole Lake near Jamestown, North Dakota, USA - PPLs Lake P8 Core (1) Depth... | ecosystem: Environmental > Aquatic > Freshwater >... | reverse complement strand
GCTCGGTCTCGGCTAGGGCGACCTCGGCAAGGGCGACCTCGGCACGGGCGACCTCGGCAACGGCGACCTCGGCAAGGGCGACCTCGGCAAGGGCGACCTCGGCGGCGGCGACCTGTTCCTCGGCGACCCGAGCAACCCCGAAGGGGGCGAGATCGATGCGACGACGGCCGGCGCACTGGCCAACACGCCGCCCAACGAGTTCCAGGCTTGCGTCGTGGGAGAGGATGGCTGCCCCGACGCGCCCGGGCCCGAAGACGGCGACTTTCACGACGTGCGCGCGGCCTTCACCCCGCCCACCGTGGGAGGTGTGATCACCTACACGCTGTATCGCGTGCCGGGTGCCGAATTGCTGCCCGGGCTGGACTGGGAGCCGGTCGGCGATCCGGTCGGCGCGGTGGACGGGGAGACCCTCTACACGCTCATCGACCCGAGCGACCTCGCAAACGGCGAGCAGTACACCTACTTCGCCGTCGCCACCTACACTGATGGCACGCGCAGCGACCCGTCCAACCTGGTGACCATCACGGCGGTCAACGACCCGCCATCGGCCGAAAACGACGCCTACGCCACGGACGAGGACACCCCGCTTGCGGTGGCCGCCCCGGGCGTGCTCGGCAACGACGACGACCCCGACGGGGAGGACGCGTTGACGGCCACGCTCGTCACCGGGCCGCAGCACGCGCTCTCGTTCACGTTGAGCGCCGGCGGCTCGTTCAGCTACACGCCCGAGGCGAACTTCCACGGCACCGACACGTTCACCTACACCGCGGGCGGCGGCGGGGCCGTCTCGAACATCGCGACGGTCACCCTCACGGTGAATGCGGTGAACGATCAGCCGACCATCACCGACATCCCGGACCGGACCATCAGCACGAACGGCAACACCGGGGCGCTCGGGTTCACGATTGCCGACGTGGATGGCCTGGCCGGCCTGACCGTGACGGGCAGTTCCAGTAACGCCACGCTCGTCCCCAACGCCAACATCGTATTCGGCGGCAGCGGGGCCGCGCGCACCGTGACCGTGACGGCCGCGGCCAATCAGGCCGGCACCGCCACCATCACGGTGACGGTCACCGATCCCGGTGGCCTCTCGGCCAGCGACAGCTTCGTGCTGACCGTGCGGTCCAGCTACACCTTCGTCGCGGTCAAGAACCTGCCACCCCCCAGGTCCCGTGCCGGGAGCACCACGCCCCTGCGGTGGAAGTACATGGAAGGCCAGACGGTGGTCGACAGTTCCGGCGCAATGCCCGTCGTGGAAGTGGTGGGGCCGTGCCCGACCAGCGGTCCGTGCAACGGCGGGACCGTGCGCACCTTCCAGGACACGGATCCTGGGGGCAGCGGGTTCCGCTACTCGGGTGGTGTCTGGTCGTTCAATCTGCAGACGAAGGACAGCAACGGGAAGCCCCTTCCGAAGGGGGATTACCGGCTGACCATCAGGGCCGAGGGGTCGGGCTTCCCTGCGAGCCCGACCTACCCGATGGAACTGAAGTAGCCGCACCGGGTGTTCGGCCGGGTCGCGTCGAGCGGCCCGGCCGGCACCCCAGCCCCTTCCCGAGATGCCTACTGCGCGCCCACGACCTTGCGCAGCTCGGGAACCAGCGAGTCCTCGGTGGACCTGCCGCGGATGTCCAGGTAAGCGCGGTACGATTCGGCGACCCGCGTGCTCTTCAGCCCTTCGCGGACACGTCCCTGGTAGTAGTAGACCATCGGGAAGACGCCAAAGGTGGGCTCCTCGTCCAGGAACAGCGCCAGGGCCTCGCCACGGCGATTGATGCAGCGTTCGAATTCGGAATCGGCCTGCGGGAACGCGCCGGCCGCCAGGTAGGCGCGACCCAGTTCGAAGTGGCCGATCCAGGTATCCAGCTGGGTGTTGGCCTCGTTGAGGAATCGGACGGCGTTCCGGTGATCGCCGTCCGAACGCGCAATCATCCCGTCGATGATGGACGCGAAGGCCTGTGACTCGGGCTGCAGGTCGTTGCCGAGGCCGATCGCGAGGGGCTTGGCCTTCGGTGCGGCGCCGGCCTCCACGAGGAGGAGGCCCGCGAGGAACCGGATGGTGCGGGCCTGGCTGGTGGCCACCGCCTTCTCGGCCGCGGCAATCGCCGCGGGCTTGCGGCCGCGGAGCAGTTCCGCGTAGCCCAGGGCGGCCAGCTTGTTCGCCGCGCGGTCGGGCTCCCCGTCGGCCAGGTCCGCCGAGACGCCCGCGGTGAGGATGCGCACGGCGTCGGCGAAGCGCCCTTCGTACAGGGCGAGATCGCCCAGCCCCGAGGCCGTGTAGGACGGTCCCACCTGCCGGGACGTCCCGAGCTGCCGGTAACTGTCCGCGGCCTGCGGGAGCTGGCCCAGAAGAAGTTGGGCGAAGGCCAGCGCCTGTGGTGCCCAGGGGCTCTGGTTCATGGCGTTCCGGGCCTCCTGCTCCGCGGTGGCGCCGTCCCCGCTGTAGGCCGCGTAGGTGGCCAGGTTTACCCGGTACAGCCCGCGGTTCGGCAGGATCTTCACCACCTGCCGCATTTCCTCCACGGCCGTCGGCATGTCGCGCAGCTTCGAGAGGCAGAGGGCGCGGTTGTTGCGGGCCGCCGCGTCCGCGGAGTACTTCGCGATGAGGTCGCCGTACTCTCTGACGCACGACTGGTAGTCGTTGGCGATCAGGTACAGCAGGCCGCGCGTCCGGAACCGCTCGCGTTCGGTCATGCCATCGACGAGCGCGATGGCCTCCTTCACGTACTTCTCGGCGTCCAGCGGGCGGCCCAGGTTGGCCGAGGCGATGGCCATCCCCGCATAGGCGAGCCCGAACTTCGCATCGAGGGAGACGGCCCTGGAGAAGCCCTGCAGCGCCTCGGTGAAACGGCTGCGCGACAACTCCTCCATCGCTCCAGCGTATTCGCGCACGACGTCGAGCGAAGTGGCCGACAGGGTCTCCATCGCGAACCGCTGGGCGGTATCCGACGTGTCGTCGCCGAGCGCCTCGCGCACCTCGTCGGCGAGGCCGGTCACCACGCCGAGGACGCCATCCTTGCCGGATGCCGTATCGTCGGCGGAGGCAATCAGGTTCCCGGTCACCGCCTCCGCGGCCTTGACCGTGACCGCGAAGCGGTTGCCGATCTTCGTCAGCGCGCCGGAGACCACCACGCCAACGCCCTGCTTGACCGCCAGCTCGCGGGTGGCATTCTCGTCGAGGACGTCCGGCGCGGGCACGCCCAGGCTTCGCGGGATGGCGCTGCGATCGAACGCGCTGATGAACCCCGCGCCCTCGAGGGCCAGCTTCATCACGGGCTCGAGCGTGTGGTCGAACGCGGCATCGCCGGTCTGGTTCTGGAAGTCGGCGATGAGCACGGCGACCGGCTCGTGCACCTCGTCGGGTGTGGCGCCCTGGCGTCCGACATACCAGGCGCCAACGGCCGCGATCATCATCGTCACGCCCGCGGCCGCCAGCATCCAGTTGGAGCGCAGCTTCGGCAGCGGCTTCGGCGTTCCCTCGTCGTCCAGCAGCTCGAGCGCGTCAGCCAGTTCCTGCGACGTCTGGTAGCGTGCGGCCGGATCCAGTTCCAGCGCGCGCGTGATGATCTGGTCGAGCGCCTCGGGAACCTCCGGATCCACCGTGCGCGGCGACGGCAGGGGCTCGGCGATGCGCTGCTTCAGATCCTCGAACGCATTGCCGGACTTCGGGCGCGCGGCGCGCCCGAGCAGGACATCGCGAAGAATCAGGCCGAGCGCGTAGACGTCGGCGCGCTGGTCCACCTGCTGGCCCCGGGCCTGTTCGGGCGCCATGTAGTCCAGCGTGCCCATGACGCTCCCCGCCACGGTCAGCGCATGCGTGGCCATCGATGTCGAGGAAAACGAGGCCCCTGCCGGGGCCTCGGGCAGCGCGGGTGTCCCGGCCGCCGGCGTGGGCTCGGTGGCCGGGCCGTTCACCGACCGCGCGATGCCGAAGTCCATCACCAGCGCATGGCCCGACTGGTCCACCATGATGTTGGCCGGCTTGAGATCCCGGTGGACGATGCCGGCGGCGTGGGCGGCGCCCATGCCCGCCATCACCTGCCGCATGATGGGCAGGCCCCGCGGCACGGGCAGCTTGCCGTCCCGGGCGAGGATGGCCGACAGATCCTCGCCATCCACGAAGGACATGGTGATGTATTTCGTGCCCTCGATCTCGCCGAGATCGTAGATGCGCACGACGTTGGGGTGCGTCACCTCACGCGCCAGCAGCAGCTCGCGCTTGAACCGCCGTTCGGAGTCGAGCGCCGTGCTCGCGTCGGTGCCCACGCCGGGCCTGATCGTCTTGATGGCGACCGCAACGCCCAGCTCCGCATCCCAGGCCTGGTAGACAGCCCCCATGCCGCCGACGCCCAGCATCTTCGTGATCTGATAGCGCGTGCCGAACGCATCGCCCGGGGCCATGTGCTGCGTGGGCGCGCTGGTGCCGGAGGTCGTGGAGGGCCGGCTGGTCGGCGGGCGGTTGGTCGGCGGGCGGCTCCCCGGTGACCGGCTCGTCGGCGGACGTCGTGGCGGCGCCGCGGGAGGCCCGGCCATTGTGGCGGCATCCGGCAGCGGCCGCATGATGGTGGCGTCGGTGTCCGGCGACGCGCCACCGGCCGGCGGCGGCATCATCGTAGCGGCCTCGCCCCGCGCCTGCATCACCGTGGCGTCAACCGCCCCCTTCACGATGACCGTCGGTTCGGAACGGGCCGGCCAGTCGCCCTCGAGGGGCAGCGCCGGCGTCAACCCGGTACGCACCTCCCCTGGCGCGATGGCGGCGGTCTCGTCCGTTTCGTCGCGGTCAGGTGGCGGGGTCGGCACGGCCGGCTTGAGCCGGGTTCCGCACGCCGGACAGAACGCGTGGTCCGCTGACGCGGGATCGCCGCAGTTCGGGCACGTTGGCGCAGTCAATGGGGAGCCCAGTAATAAACCTGCCTGCCCGATTATGCCGCCGACCGACACGCGATCACAAAAACGTTTTGAACAGGTACACTCAACGGCAGTGCCATCGACTCCAGCAGCGGAGCGGCGCGCCTGGCGGGTCGCGATCACGCGGCAGGAAGCGGAAGCGGGGCCCTTGAGCGAGGCCTTGCGGCGCCACGGCCTGATGCCCGTGCCGTGTCCCGTCCTCATCGAAGTCCCGCCCGTGGATGCCGGACCGTTGGAGCGCGCGGCCATGGATCTGGCCGCCTTCGACTGGGTGGTCTGTGCCAGTGCGCGCGCGGTCCGGGCGCTTCGGCAGGCACGGACGGCGCCGTGGCCGACCGGCGTGCGGGCCGCGGCCGTCGGTGAGGCCACGGCCCAGGCGCTCGATGCGCTCGGGGCCACACCACCGCCGGTTGTCGGTCCGGAGGCCGGCGCCGACGCGCTCTGGGAGACGCTGAGAGATCTGGACGCGTGGACCGGCCGTCGCGTGCTGGTACTCACCACGCCTGGCGGGCGGACGACGCTGATCGACGGCCTGCGGGCGGCGGGCGCAGCAGTCGAGCCGGTGGCGGCCTATGCGATGGCGCCGCGCGCCGCCGCTGACATCCGGCAGGATTGGGCCAGGGCCGGGGCCGACGCGGTGGTGCTCGCAAGTCCCCGGGCTGCCGCCACGCTGGTGGCAGCCATCGGGCGCGAGCCGGTGACGGCGCTTCGGGCCGTCGTCGCCATCGGTCGCACGACCGCCCGCGAGCTGGCCGCGCAGGGCATCGCCTGCGTGATGGCCGAGCGGGCCGCCTTCGAGTCGGTGGCCGCCACGCTGGCGTCACGCCTGGGCGCCGAGGTGGCGTCGTGAGCCTGCAGGACGCCGCGGAACCCGTGCTCGACATGCTCGACCGCACCTTCGTCGAGTGCAGCGCCCTGGGCTTCCAGTCGGTGGTCACCTCCGTGATGGCCATCGCCTGCTACGTGCTCTGGCAGCGCCAGCGCGGCGACTACTTCCTCACCTGGGCCATGGCCTGGTCGGTGTACGTCGTCCGCCTGGCGTGCATGTCGGCCTTCCTCGTCCGCCGCGACATGGTGTGGCTCTTCCTGCACCAGGCGGCCACGAGCATCAGCGCGCTGCTGCTGCTGGCGGCGGCGCTGCAGATGTCGCGCGGATTCAAACTGCGTCCGGTGCACGCCCTCGCAATCCCGCTCTCGGTGGCGTGGGCCTGGATCACCATCTACGGCATGGGCAGCATGCTGGTGGCGGGCATCTCGGCCGTCGTGCTGCTGGCGTCGGTGACCATCTGGACCGGCGTGGTCTTCTGGCGCGAGCGCGACCGCGTCTCGAGTGGCGCGGCGCCGGTGCTGGCGGGTGCGTTCATCCTCTGGGGCCTGCATCACCTCGACTATCCCCTGCTCCGCGGCTTCGGCGCGGCCGTCCTCTACGGCGTATTCGCCGACGTGCTGTTCCTGTTCGCCATCGGTCTCGGCCTGCTCTTCGTGGTCCTCGGCAAAGAGCGGGATCGCCTGGCGGCGCGGACCACCGAGCTCGAACAGCTCACGCGGCTGATGCTCCGGGTCCAGGAAGACGAGCGCCGGCGCATCGCGCAGGAGCTGCACGACGAGGCCGGACAGGTGCTCACCGCGGTGAAGATCGAGCTCGAGCTCGAGGGCAAGCGTGAGGCGGGCGCCATGGTGGGCCGCGCGCTCTCCCAGGTCCGCGACCTCAGCAACCTCCTGCGGCCGTCGGTGCTGGACGACCTGGGCCTCATCCCGGCCCTGCGCGCGCTGGCCGACGACTTCTCCATGCGCACGCGCATCGCGGTGACGCTGGACCTGGAAGGCGCCAACAGGCGGCTCCCGCCGGATGTGGAGGTGGTGATCTACCGCGTGGTGCAGGAGGCGCTCACCAACGTCGCCCGGCACGCCCGAGCCACCGAGGCGCACGTGCGGATCCTCGGCGACGATCGCGAGGTGCACCTCCTCGTGGACGACAACGGCCGGGGCGCTGCCGACGATGCCAGCCCGCACATGGGATGGCTGGGGATGCGCGAGCGCGTGACCGCGCTGGGCGGGCGGCTGGCCATCGACAAGAGCGCCGCCGGGGGCGTCCGCCTCGACGCGCGCATGCCCATTGGAGAGATGTCGTGACCGAGCGGCGCGTCAGGGTGATGCTGGCCGACGATCACACGCTGGTGCGCGGCGGCATCCGGAAGATTCTCGAGGGCCAGCCGGGCATCGAGGTGGTGGCCGAAGCGGCCGACGGCGCCGCAGCGCTGGACCTGGTGCGCAGCACCGACGCCGACGTGCTGGTCCTGGACCTGAAGATGCCGGGAACCGACGGCATCGACGTCCTGCGCGCCGCCAAGGCCATCCGTCCTCAGCTGAAGGTCGTCATCCTGACCATGCACGCGGGGCAGGAATACGTGGCGCGGGCGGTGAAGGGCGGCGCCGACGCGTACCTCCTGAAGGACTCGGCCGTCCAGGACCTGGTGGCGGCCGTGGCGGCCGTGATGGCCGGCCAGACCTACTTCAGCCCGGCCATCCAGCAGCAACTCGCCGGCCTGCTCCGGAACGGCGGCCAGGCCCACACCGGCACCCAGGTGCTGACCGACCGCGAGCGCGAGGTGCTCACCTGGCTCGCGCGCGGGCTGTCGAGCAAGGAAGTGGCAAAGGAACTGAACATCAGCGTTCGGACGGTCGAAACGCACCGGGCCAACCTGATGCACAAGCTGGGCGTGAAATCGGTGGCGGTGCTCATCCAGGTGGCCATCCGCGAGGGGATCATCGACCCCGCTCCGTAGTTCTACGGAGACCGCTCCGTACTGTTGCGAATTGTTCCGGTTGGCGGCGCTGACTACTCTGATCCGGAGCAGCGCCCATGTCCGAATCGCACGGCTGCCCTCATCAGAGCGTCTGCTCCACCGCCCCGGCGCACTTCCATGCCGTCGCGCGGTACAGCGGGCTGGCTTCGCTTCGGGCCCTCACCGTCAATCACCGCAACGTCGGCCTCGGCGCGTTGCCGCAACACTCGGTCGGCTGCGACGCCGCGACGGCGCTGCACGACGAGCTGACCGCCGCCGGCGTGGAGTCGTTCGTCCTCGCCACGTGCAACCGCACCGAGCTCTACTGGCGCGCGCAGGTGCCGGGCGACGACGAGACCGTGATGCAGGCCATCGCACGCACCGTCGGCCAGCCCGAAGGTGCATCGCGGCTCACCGGCAAGGCCGCGGCGTTGCACCTGTTCCGGGTGTGCGCGGGGCTCGAATCCCTGGTGCTCGGCGAGGCCGAGATCCTCGGGCAGGTGCGCGGCGCGCTCGACGCGTGTGCGGGCACCGGGCCGTTCCTGCAGGGCGTGGTGCAGGCGGCGCTGCGCGCGGGCCGCATGGCACGCGCCGAGACCGCCATTGGCGTGGGCGCGCAGTCGGTGGCGTCCGCGGCGGTGCAACTGGTGGCCGCCGCGCTGCCCCTCGCGCGATGCCGGGTGGTGGTGCTGGGCGCTGGCGCCACGGGACTGAAGGCCGCGCGTCACCTGCGCGCGCTCGGCGTCGGCGCGCTCGTCGTGGCCAATCGGACGCTTGGCCGGGCCGAAGCCGTGGCGGCACCGCTCAAGGGCGAGGCCGTGGCGCTGGACCGCCTGCACGACGAGCTGGATCGAGCCGATGCCGTGGTCTGCGCCGTGGACGCACCCGAGTACCTGATTGGGCTTCACGACCTGCGCCGCGCGGCCACCGGCCGGATCGGTCGCCCCCTGATGATCGTGGACCTCAGCATGCCCCACGTCGTCGAGCCCGGCGAGGTGGCCGGCGTGACGCGCGTGGACCTGAGCGTGATCGAGCGCGAAGTGGAACGCCAGCGCGACCGCCGCGCCGCGGAGGTGCCGAAGGTCGAGAGCGTGATCGAGCGCGAGATGCACCATCTGCAATCGTGGGCGCGGCATCACGCGCTGCGGCCGCTGGCCTCGGACCTGCGACGCAAGGTGGAAGCGATCCGCCGGGCCGAGCTGGCGCGCGCGCAGGACGAACTGCCCGACGGTGCCTCGGCCGACGCCGCGATGCTCGATCGCCTCACCCGACGGCTGCTGGACCAGGTGCTGGCCATCCCTTTGGCCACGCTGGAAGCCGGTGACGTGCCGCTCGACGCCACGCAGGCCCAGTACCTCCGCCGGCTGTTCGCGCTCGAGCCAGGGGCGCGGTCATGGCCGTAATCCGCATCGGCACGCGCGGCAGCGCCCTGGCGCTGTGGCAGACCCGCTACATCGCGGCGCGCCTGGGCGTGCTGGCGCACGGGCTGCATGTCGAGGTGGTGGAGATCGTCTCGACGGGCGATCGCATCACCGACGTGCCCTTGTCGGACGTGGAGGGCACGGGCTTCTTCACCGCCACGCTGGAGCGCGCGCTGCTCGACGGCCGCGTGGACGTGGCCGTGCACAGCTTCAAGGACCTGCCGGTGGAGCAGACACCGACACTGTCGGTCGCGGCGGTGCCGGCGCGCGGCCCGGTCGAGGACGTGCTGTGCGCGCGGGACGGGTTGACGCTCGACACCCTCCCCGCGGGCGCCCGCATCGGAACGTGCAGCGCGCGCCGCACCGCCCAGGTGAAGGCGCGCCGCCCGGACCTGGAGATCCATCCCCTGCGCGGCAACGTGCCCACGCGTGTCCAGCGCGTGACCAGCGGCGAGCTGGACGCCATCGTCCTCGCGCGCGCGGGCCTGGTGCGCCTCTGCCTGGACACGTACGTCACCGAGGTCTTCCCGATCGAGTTGATGCTGCCGGCGCCGGCGCAGGGCGCGCTGGCGGTGCAGTGCCGCAGCGGCGATGCGGACCTGGTGCATCTGCTCGCGGCGCTGGACGATGCGCCAACGAGGCGCGCGGTGGTCGCGGAGCGCACGCTGCTGCATGTGCTGGGCGGAGGGTGCTCGGTACCCGTGGGGGCCGTCGCGGTGTGCGACCGTTCGCAGGTGGTGCTGACGGCCGGTGTCTTCACGCTCGACGGGACGCGCGCGCTCAGAGTGGAAGAGCGCGGCGCGGATGCGTCGGCGCTGGGCGAGGCCGCCGCTCACCGTCTGCTGGCGCTGGGCGCCGGCGAGATTCTCGACTCGTTCAACAGGATTGCGCGTCTCGACCCTCCGCTCGTTCCAGGAGTCACGCCATGAGCTCCCCCGTGCACCGAGGCCGCCGGTTGCGCCGGACGCCCGGGCTGCGCGCCCTGTCGCGCGAGACCCGTCTCGCACCCGAACAACTGGTCGCGCCGCTCTTCGTCTGCCTCGGCGAGCGCGTGCGCGAGCCCATCCCGTCCATGCCCGGCCACGCGCGCCTGTCGCCCGAGCTGGCGGCGCGAGAAGCGGCGGAGCTGGCCGAGCTCGGGGTCGGCTCCGTGATCCTCTTCGGCATCCCATCCGAGAAGAACGCCGAGGGCACCGGCGCCTGGGACCCGAACGGGCCCGTCCCGCAGGCCATCAGGCGCATCAAGGCCGGCACGCCCGCGCTGAACGTGTGGGCCGACGTGTGCCTGTGCGAGTACACCGACCACGGCCACTGCGGCGTGCTGCGCGGCGATGAGGTGGACAACGACGCCACGCTGCCGCTGCTGGCGCGCGCGTCGGTGGCCTGCGCGCGGGCCGGCGCCGACGTGATTGCGCCCTCCGACATGATGGACGGCCGCGTGGCCGCCATCCGCGCGGCGCTGGACGACAGCGGCTTCGAGCAGACCGTCATCGTGTCCTACGCCGTGAAATACGCGTCGGCGTTCTACGGCCCGTTCCGCGACGCCGCCGGATCGACGCCGCAGTTCGGCGATCGCCGCTCCTACCAGATGGACCCGCCCAACGTGCGCGAGGCCATCCGCGAGGCGCTGGCCGACGTGGGCGAGGGCGCCGACATGGTGATGGTGAAGCCCGGCCTTCCCTATCTCGACGTCATCCGCGCCGTGCGCGAGCGCGTGGACGTGCCCGTTGCCGCCTACCAGGTGTCGGGCGAGTTCGCCATGCTGCACGCCGCCGCGGAACGCGGATGGATCGACCTGCCGCGCGCGATGATGGAGACCTCCATCGCGCTTCGCCGCGCCGGCGCGGACATCCTCATCACCTATTTCGCGCGAGAGCTGGCCACCACGCTCGGTGGCGCCACGGCCACCGCGGTCCTGGCGGAGACCCTGCGATGACGTCCCCTTCCACCCTCCTCACCCGCTCGTGGATCGATCGCGCCCGCCAGGTCACACCCGGCGGCGTCCACTCGCCCGTCCGCGCGTTCGCCGCCATGCAGTGTGAGCCCATCGCCATCGTCGAGGCGAAGGGCGCGCGCCTCACGGACAGCGAGGGGCGCGACTACATCGACTACATCGGCGCCTGGGGGCCGGCGCTGCTCGGCCACGCGCACCCCGCGGTCGAAGAAGCCGTGGTGGCGGCCGCTCGTCGCGGCCTCGTCTTCGGCCTGGCCTCGCCCCCGGAAGTGGACCTGGCCGAGCGCATCGTCTCGCGAGTGCCCGGCTGCCAGATGATCCGCTTCGTGGTCACCGGCACCGAGGCTACGATGAGCGCGGTGCGCGTGGCGCGCGCGGCCACGGGACGGCGCGTCATCGTCAAGTTCGATGGCGCGTATCACGGCCACGCCGACATGTTCCTGGTGAGCGCCGGTTCGGGCGCAGCCACCTTTGGCACGCCGGACTCGCCGGGCGTGACCCCGGGCGCGGTGCAGGACACCGCCATCGCCCGCTTCAACGATCTCGAGAGCGTGGACCGCTGCTTCCGCGACGCCACGGGCGGCGTGGCCGCGGTGATC
>Ga0105100_10002092_pt1 | contig 11681 bp, 11 predicted proteins | sample PPLLak12cMay2015_2_FD_87033 | JGI IMG/M metagenome (GOLD analysis project Ga0105100, IMG submission 87033) | Freshwater sediment microbial communities from Prairie Pothole Lake near Jamestown, North Dakota, USA - PPLs Lake P8 Core (1) Depth... | ecosystem: Environmental > Aquatic > Freshwater >... | reverse complement strand
GTGAGCTGAAAAAACCGGATATTTCTTTCCTGAACAAATAAATCATAACCTGTTTTGAATAGAAGACCAAAAATAGGATTTTTTTATTATGGTTGGTATGAATGTTGTGATTGTTGTGAAGGTTGTGAAGGTTGTGATGGTTATGATTGTTATGATTGTTGTGATAGTTGTGATAGTTGTGAGGGTTGTAATTGCTTCGTTCTTCCAGACTGCAGGACCTGCCTGCCGGCAGGCAGACCGCAAGACATCTTGATAAAATGCTTATCTTTATCCGGTACCCGGCAAAATGGCATCATCAACGCAACCACTTGCCTCACCGTTTCATCATATGACATACAAAACCAAATACGCAAATAACCCTGTGCCTATGAAAACAAAATTCCTGCTATCCGGTATAGCTGTATTTTTCCTTATAAGCTCACTCAGCGGACAGGAAGGGAAGCGCCCATTCTTATTCGTTGAAACCGGTATTGATTTTATCAGTTGCGAATCTCCTGAAAAGGATTACATCAGGGGGGATATCGACCCCTATAATTACGGTTATGTGACAGATCAGTTAAGAAGCCTGTTGCATATGGAATACCTGGGGGTAAAACTCGAATACCGTTTGCTCAATGATGTACTTGGTGCAGCAGGAGGTTTGCGGTATACCCGTATGATAAGCTCCATTGGGAGGACCGCATACTGGTCTGACACACCTGATTTCTTTTATGTCCTTTATAAACAGGATGGATTAACAACAGAATATGCGAAAGTCAGGGAGATCATGCAAAAAACGGATTATCTGGGGATCCCGCTTGAACTGCGTATTTATCCCAATAAAGACTGGGCCATTAATGTATATTATAAAGTGGGTGCTGCATTAAACGTAAAAATCAGGAACAGGAAGGAGGTTGTTTTTTATCAGGATGCCATGAAACCATATAGCCATGAGATCAGCCGGGTAACAGAGGATCCCGGGACCTTTCATGCATCACTATACCTTGGAGCAGGCCTTAAAATAGGGAAGCTGGCAAAACCAGGAGCCAACCTCGAGATTAGTGTCCCCGTCGGAATTCTCCCGTCAGGAGAGCCCGGATTTGTTACTCCTCAGGCAGGAGGCGGTTGTCAGCTAATGATTCGAATACCCCTTTAAAATTTATGATGCTATGAAAAACTACATTATACATATTGCATTTGGTGCATTGCTGTTAATGGCTGCCTGCAGCAAAGAAACTGAATTGAAAAAATCGGTTTTTATTCCGGACACGGATTTTCCGGACCTTCCGGCCTATTCGGAATGGGGCTACAACACCTTTGGCGCATACTATGACCGGGAGTTGTTCATCTATACTGAAAACGATGTGCCTGCCAAGATAATCAACACCGGGGGAAAGACTTCTTTCCTGCTGAAAGGACAAAAAAGAAGCGCACAATACAGTTATGATTATGATCCGGTTAATATGTCCATCAGTTTTGACCTGTATGGCTTTCAGCCAAACACATTTTCCGATCTGTTAGCCCTGCATGATACCACCATCGACCTTACCGGTCCGAACTTCAAAATGATCGTTACGATCGATACGGTAAAACATGAGGAACAAATTATGTCCGGAACCCTTAAATTTATAAGGGCTCAGCAATTAATGGTTGACAAGAACCAGGTAGAGGTCATCCTTTCGGGCGAATTTGGGTATACAGCCCTGGTGGATGAAGAACCTATCAGCATCACCCTCGGCAGGTTTGATGTAGGCATCGGCGAAGATAATTTCTTTAAGTATTGACGCCCCGGCAGGATAGGGACAAGAGAGGGACAAGCCTGCCTGCCGGCAAGGCAGGGGACAAGGTGTTTAGCGATTTAGTAATTTAGCGGTTTAGCATAAAACCAAAACACCTAAACTGCTAAGACACAGATTACCAATTACCAATTACCAATTACCGATTACTGATTACCGATTACTGATTACCGCTTACCGCTTACTGCTTACTGCCACTGCCTCCTGCCACTGCCCCTTATCTTATACCCGGTACCGGATTTTGATTTGTCACTTAGTTTTCGGAAATTTATCCAGTCTAACGATAAGTGAAAGGTTATGGCAGATTTTTATATTAATAAATTACCCACGTTCTCATTGCTGCCGAATGAGTCCACCCGCAGCATGGAAGAAAAGATACTGGAGGAATCCAGGAAAATACCGATCGGGGTTCTGATCCCTGCTCTTTACAGTGACTTGTCAGGGGCAGCTATGCGTTCCATAATCAGGCAGCTGGCAGGGATGGATTTTATTAAAAAGGTATATGTTTGTCTCGACCAGGCTTCGGAGCATGAGTACAGATCATCCATTGCCATCACCAGGCCGCTGGGCAAAAAAGGGGCACTGATCTGGAATGATGGTCCAAAAGTGCGCAAAGTACTGTCTGAAATTGAAAAAGAGCTTTTCGTTGGCCTTCGCGGCAAGGGCAATTCAGTGTGGACCGGGCTCGGATATGTAATTGCAAAAGGTGATGTTTCATCCCTGGCCTTTCATGATGCCGATATTATTACCTACGACAAGGACTTCCTGATCCGCTTGCTTTTCCCGATTGTCTATCTGAAGTACCAGTTCTCCAAAGGATATTACATACGTTATAACGAACGTTTTTACGGAAGGGTATCACGGCTTTTTTATTTTCCGTTTATCCGTGCCCTGAAAGACATATTCGGAGCTACCGAGTTCATTGATTATATGGGAGACTTCCGGTACCCTTTGTCGGGGGAGTTTGCCACCTTTGTCAGCCAGGCCAGAATGCTGCAGTTTCCATGTGACTGGGGCATTGAAGTAGGTATTCTGGGCGAAATATACCGGAATATGCGGATCAATCGCATTTGCCAGGTTGAGCTCACCCCACGGTATGATCATAAGCATCAGCGGGTGGGCACATCGCCCGAAAAGGGATTGTATAAAATGGCCTCTGATATAGCGCGTACCTTTTTTACCTTCCTTGCCAGCAATGGCAGGATTATTGGTTCTGATGCCTTCAACTCCATCCGGCTTGCCTACCTGAAAAATGCACGTGAGATCGTCGGCGTTTATGAATCCTATGCTGAGATGTACAGCGAACGTATCGCCTATGATCTTCATGATGAGCTGAAGACCGTTGAGTTATTTGCCCAGGGCATTGACCATGCCACGGAAATGTTTTACAATAATCCCATAGGTTCCCCGATGATCCCCGATTGGAAACGGGTGGAATCAGCCGTCCCCGGAGTGCTTAAGAAACTGTCCGATGCCGTCGAGAATCCGTTGTGATGGATTACTTCTTTTCCGGGATACTGTCAATTAATACATGGGTAAAATAAAAGTGCAGGATATCCACATAAACATATCCTTTCTTTGCCATTTCCATAGCGCCCTCCTGACACATTCCCGCTCCATGGCCATAACCTTTGCCATGAAGGACTATCTTTTCACCCTGGGATGTCACGGAGAACCAGGCTGATTTAAGGTTAAGGTCTTTTCTGATCTCCGTCATCTCCACCTTTTTTTCACCCAGGCTGAAAAACTTCTCTCTGACAATCGGGGTAAAATTGAGGGCAGCCGGCTGCAGCTGGTCCTTTTCAAATCCCTTGCTGATCAGATAGGACATCCATTCACTTCGGCTCATGACAGTTTCCCATTCCGCATTACGGGAATGAATGCAAAACGGATCAGAAACCGGCTGGAGGTGGGGCAAGGGTTCTTTCCAAACCAGAAAGGCATCGGATGTCATGCCTCCGCAATTGGAATGGTAGACAGGATTCACCAGATTGCCCTGTTTATCGGTTAACACCAGCTCTTTTGTGGCCAGTGTGGCAGTGAATATTTCAGGATTATTCCGGCTTTTCCCCTTGTATGCCTGGCAATGTTCGGTATCACATAGATTATAACCTTCCGTGCCATGCCGGTAAAAATTCCTGACTGCGAAGGTCCTTGCCAGGATCGCCTGTGCCTTATAAAACTCGGGGTTGGCAGTCCACCCTCCTTCGGCCTCCACGGTTCCGGCAATATATTTTTCCAGGTCCATTATGTTAATGATCCTTATGAAATTCAATTCCCGCTGGAGCAAAAGGTTGTCATCCGATTCCTTCGGCGGCAGTGACGGAAAAACCGGCCTTATGCTGAAAACATTGACACCGCTTACCCCCCTGAATTCTATACGGCTGAATGTACCCAGCACACTCAGGGTATCCTGGATTGTAAGGGCATTCCCGGAATTCTCGATGTGGTAAATAAAACCCTTGCGAGCAATGCCTACCTGACGGTAGTCGCCATAGATCATATATTCTCCCGCAGTCACTGAAAAAACCACGGTAGTGATTTCACTGCCAAAGAACAAGCCCAGTTTGATCTCCCTGGCCTGCACATGAAAGCAGGCAAGGAAAAATATCATCAGGGCAAAACTTTTGGGGACCTTAACTGATCTGAAGTAATGCATGGCATTAAAGGGTTATATATTTATGGATGGCTGGAGCAAGGATGACATGCGTTCCGCCACCCTTTCGGAAACACCCGGCAGGCCTACTTTTTCAATAAGCCTGTCATAGTTGTCAAGCATCTGCTGCCGGTAATCCTTATCAAAAAGGATGTTGTCCAGTCCGGCTTTTATGTCGCGGGCAAGATTAAACTGCAGCAGTTCCCTGACAACTTCTTTGTCCATGATGAGATTCACCAGCGAAAAGAACTTTATATCAACAAAGGGCCGGCCGACATAAAAGGTAAATGTGCTGGTTTTATAAATAACCACCTGGGGTATCCGGTGAAGGGCAGTTTCCAGGGTCGCCGTTCCGGAAGTCACCACCGCTGCAACAGCATGCCGCAAAATAGCATAGGTCTGACCGTGAATCAAACGCACAGATTTACCTGTGATATAGGGCTGATAGAATTCAGGGCTTAAAGACGGGGCTCCGGCGATCACAAACTGGTAAGCAGGATAATGATCAATAACGGACAGCATTTCAGGGAGGCACAGATGGATTTCCTGCTTGCGGCTTCCTGCCAGCAATGCGATAATGGGCTTTTCTTCAAGGGAATGCAGCCGTATAAAGGAGGTAAGATCTTCCTGAACCTTCATGCCGGCTGCAACACTATCGACGACCGGATTGCCATAATATTCGGCAGCAATGCCATGGTTCCTGTAAAAATCAACTTCGAAGGGCAGGTTAACGAACATGTTGTCGACATATTTTCTAACCTTTTTGACCCTCCATTTGCCCCAGGCCCAGAGCTTGGGTGAGATATAATAGAAAACCCTGAGATTTCGCTTTTTGGCAAATTTGGCTATGCGCAGGTTAAAGCCTGCATAGTCGACGAGTATCAAGGCATCAGGATGATAGCTTAAGATCTCCGCCTTACAGTCTGCCAGGTTTTTCCTGATCTTCCCGTAATTCCGGATTACCTCCCATATTCCCATAAAAGCCATCTCACGGTAATGCTTTGCCAGTTTGCCGCCGGCTTCCTGCAGAAGATCCCCCCCATAGCACAGAAAATCAATATCAGGATGAAGTTTTTTTAAGCATTTCATCAGGTTGGAGGCGTGCATGTCGCCCGAGGCCTCTCCGGCTATGATAAATAACTTCATAGGATTCCGGTAATTATTTTTGTGACAAATACACCAACCGCCAGGATCACAGTGGATATAACCACTCCTTTTGCTGACAGCATACGGTCCATCGAATTGAGAATAAAAAACAGGATGAAATTAGGCAATATGCAATGACTGATCAATACAGGCAGTATGGATGACAGGAGTGTATAGTCTGAAAACAGTATATCGCGTATATCATTAACCCTGGCGAAGTATAATACCAGATAAACAAGGACGGGCAATAAAATGCCCGCTAATATCCCAAAACCTATGGTATTGAATTTTTTCATACGCTGAACCTGTTATCATAAATCCCATTGCCGCATATTATCCATCATGTCATAGGCAGTAAGATCAGTTTGCAGCGGGACCACTGAAACATAGTTATTGCGCAATGCCCATTCGTCGGTATCTCCGGCTTCAGGTTCACTGTTATGATAATAGCCGGTCAGCCAGAAGTAATGCCTTCCTGCCGGGTCGACGCGTTTATCAAATTCCTCACGCCAGAATCCCCTGTTTTGTCTGCATATTTTTATTCCTTTTATTTCATCCGCTGTCCCTTTTGGAATATTGACATTCAAACAAACCGAACGCGGCAGTCCATTTTCCATCACTTTGAGGATGATCTTGCGCGCAATCGATTTCGCGGCCGTAAAATCAGCATTTGATTCAATGCTCAGCAATGAAAATCCGATGGAACTGATTTCGTTGATGCACCCTTCAAGCGTGGCCCCCAGTGTACCGGAATAAAATACGCTGGTGGAGGAATTGGAGCCATGATTGATCCCCGAGACCAGCAGCTCAGGCTTTTCTTTAAGCAATTGATTGCAGGCCAGCTTGACACAATCAACCGGAGTGCCGTTGCATTTATACATCAGGAGATCCGGTTCCTCATGCATCTTTTTCATGCGGAGTGGACTTTTAACCGTAATGGCATGTGACATTCCCGATTGGGCATCGGATGGGGCAACAACAACGATCCTGCCCAGGGGTTTTACAACCTCTACCAGCTCTTTCAGTCCCTTGGCTTCCAGCCCGTCATCGTTGGTAACCAGTATCAATGGTTTGTTGGTATCCACTGTATCTCATGTTATACCGGCAAAGATATAAAACAGGGGAGATTTTGGATGATGGTTGATTAACGTTTTTTTTTACTTTTGTAAATCACTATTGATTATATGATACTATTAGAAAACGGAATAAATGAACATTTCATACAACTGGCTCAGAGAATATCTCAACATTGACCTGACAGCAGAGGAATTGTCAGATATGCTGACAAGCATTGGCCTCGAGGTAGAGGCCGTTGAACATTATGAAAAGATAAAGGGAGGCCTTCAGGGGTTTGTAGTAGGCGAAGTAATGACCTGCGGGAAGCATCCCGATGCGGATAAACTAAGCGTTACCACGGTAGATGTCGGCTCAGGCACGCTGCTCAATATCGTATGCGGAGCTCCTAATGTGGCCGCAGGGCAGAAAGTGGTGGTAGCTACCATCGGTTCTACTATTTACAAAGGAGATGAAATCATTGAGATCAGGAAGGCCAGGCTAAGAGGCGTCGTTTCAGAAGGGATGATATGTGCTGAGGATGAAATCGGCCTGGGTGAAGGTCATGATGGTATCCTTGTGCTTCCCCCGGAATCAAAAACGGGGATGCCGGCAAAAGAGTATTTCAACCTGCAATCCGACACAGTCTTTGTCATCGGTCTTACTCCCAATCGCATTGACAGTGCATCGCATTATGGTGTGGCGCGCGACCTGGCTGCTTATCTGAGCAGGGATAAAGCAGTGAAAGCAGCCTTGCCTGATGTCAGTGCTTTTAAACCTGACAACACCCGTGATCATGTCGAAGTGATTATAGAAAATCCCGATGCCTGCAACCGATATACCGGAGTTTGCCTTTCCGGTGTCAGGATCGGGCCTTCTCCTGAATGGCTGCAGGAAAGGCTTCGTTCTGTCGGAATGAATCCGATCAACAACGTCGTGGATATCACCAATTTTGTTCTGCATGAGCTGGGCCAGCCATTGCATGCATTTGATGCTGACCAGGTCAATGGCCGCAAGATCATGGTCAGGAACCTTACCGCGGGAACTCCATTTGTTACCCTGGACGGAGCAGAACATAAGCTTGGGGCTGATGACCTTATGATTTGTGATGCTTCAGGACCCGTTGGGATCGCCGGTGTGTTTGGAGGTCTTTACTCCGGGATAACCGATAATACCACCAGCATATTCCTTGAAAGTGCTTATTTCAATCCTGGCTCGGTACGCAATACCTCCCGGCGCTTGGGGATCAACACCGATGCATCCTTCCGTTTTGAACGCGGAGTTGACCCCGATATGGTAGTAACGGCCCTTAAAAGGACAGCATTGCTGATAAAAGAGGTGGCAGGCGGCTTAATTTCATCGGATATTATTGATGTACATCCCCGCCCCGTTCTTCCTTTTAAGGTAACGATCGCCTATAAAAATGTTGACCGCCTGATCGGCATTAAAATGGAAAAGGAAACGATCAAAAGCATATTAAAAAGGCTGGAGATAAAAATACTGGATGAAACCCCCGGTGAACTGATGCTGGAAGTACCGCCCTACCGCGTTGATGTTACCCGTGAAGCCGATGTTATTGAAGAAATATTAAGGATCTATGGATACAATAATGTACCCTTCTCGGCGACACTGAAGACCAGCCTTTCCTATACCCTTAAGCCCGACCGGGAAAGCATGGTCAATAAGGTTTCTGATTTACTTTGCGGAAGCGGTTTTACGGAGATCATGTCAAATTCCATCACCACTTCAGCCTATTATGAAAAACTTCAGCGTTACCCTGCAGACAAACTGGTAAAGATCTTAAATCCCCTGAGCAATGAATTGAATGTCATGCGCCAGACCCTTATCTTCGGTGGGCTTGAGGCCATCCTTCACAACATCAACCGTAAAAATCCCAATCTACGGTTATTTGAATACGGCAATTGCTATTGCTTTGATCCCGGCAACGAAAAGCAGGATCCCCTGGCATCCTATCATGAAGAATTTCATGTGGGGATCTTTCTAACCGGTCTGCAAAACGAACCCAACTGGACGTTGAAGGAAGAAAATACCACCTTCTTCCAGTTAAAAGGATATGTGGAAAATGTCTTCCTGCACCTGGGATTCAACCTCCTGTTGCTGCAATACGAACCGCTTTCCGGCAAAGCCGATATGTATGATCAGGCCGTGGTATTGAAGCATAACGGAATTCCGGTTGCTGAATTAGCCATTCTTGCTAAAGAGATTGTATCCGGCTTTGATATTAAGGCTGTTATCTTTTATGCTGACTTGTTCTGGGAGAGCATTGTGCAGATTGCCGGGAGTTTCCGGTTACAGTATTCAGAATTACCGCGTTTCCCTGAGGTAAAGCGCGACCTTGCCTTGTTGCTCGGCAAACCGGTGACTTTTGAACAGGTGAAGGAGCTGGCATTCAAGACTGAAAAGCAACTCCTGAAGAAAGTAACCCTGTTTGACGTTTATGAGGATGAAAAGATAGGGAAAGATAAAAAATCATACGCTGTCAGTTTCATCCTGCAGGATAATGAAAAAACCCTTACCGACGAAAGGATCGAGAAGGTAATGAAAAATCTGATGGCTGCCTACATCCGTGATCTGCATGCGGAGATACGGTGATGGTTTATGAAGGAGAGGCAGCAGCAGGAGGCAGTAATCGGTAATCGGTAATCGGTAATCGGTAATCAGTAATCGGTAATCGGTAATCGGTAATCGATAATTGCTAATTGTTAATTGTTAATTGTTAATTGTCTTGGTTCTAAAACGCACCTATGACGGCAATTGAATTGATAAAAGGCGATATTACCCGTTTAAAAACCGATGCTATCGTCAATGCAGCCAATACAAGTCTGCTGGGAGGCGGCGGTGTTGACGGGGCCATTCACCGGGCTGCCGGACCGGGATTGCTTAAAGAATGCCGTGCGCTCAATGGCTGCAGGATCGGTGAGGCTAAAATTACCAGCGGGTATAACCTGCCTGCAAAATTTATCATCCACACCGTTGGGCCTGTATGGCAGGGAGGAGATCACGGCGAAAAGGAATTGCTGGCCAGCTGCTACCGGAACAGCCTGTGGATAGCTGAGAACACAAATTTAAAGTCCATTGCTTTCCCCAACATCAGCACCGGTGTTTATGGTTTTCCAAAGTCGCAGGCGGCAGAGATTGCCATCCGTGAGGTCAGAAAATTTGCATCGGCCAGCCGTGAAATTGAAAAAGTGATCTTTGTAACCTTTGATGAGGAGAATTATTCACTTTATTCCAGGCTGCTTGGGAAGGAGGAAGAAGGGTAATTGCACACCCTGTCAGGGTCCCCCCACCCTGACAGGGTGGTAATTGACAAAAAACTTATTATGAAGTACATACAACAAAACAAAAATCCAGGACACCCTGACAGGGTCCCCTCACCCTGTCAGGGTGTCCTGGGCGCCCTCATGATGGGGATGGTCATGATCGCTGTATCACCCGTGAATGCACAGGATGAAGCGGGTAAGGAGGCCATGTTCGTGCTGAACAAACATTCGGATGCGGTGAAATCGGTTGCTTTTTCAGCGGATGGTCTGCTGCTTGCCACAGGATCGGATGATAAGACTATTGTCATCTGGGACACACAGACAGGAGAAGAAGTAACCACCATCGGCAATAACTTCTTTCCCGTGAAAGCCCTCCGGTTCTTCAGCAACAATGAGCTATTCGCGGCCAGCGGTCCCGATATCAAGCTCATCGACTTTCAGGGCAGGATACTGCGGACCTTTACGGGAAAAACGGCCCATATCTGGTCGCTGGATTATAACCGGCCAACCGGAAAAATAACGGCAGGCAGTTTCGGAAAGACGATCCGCGTGTGGGATGTATCAACCGGCAAGGAAGTAATGTTGCTTGAAGGCCATGAAAAAAGCACCCTTCCTGTATGCTTCAACGCGTCCGGCGACCGGATACTGAGCGGTTCGCTGGATCAAACCGTCAGGCTCTGGAGGATTGATTCAGGCCAGGTAATTGAAAAGATGGAAGGCCACTCCGACAACATTTTCTGCGTGGCCTTTCATCCCGGCGGAGGTTATGCCGCATCCGCATCAGCTGACAAGACCATCCGCCTGTGGAACCTTGAGACGGGCAAGGTAGTCCAAAGTTATTTCGGGCATACCAGCGGGATCCTGGATATTGATTTCAGTGCTGACGGATATCATCTGTTAAGCTGTTCCGACGACAATACCATCGTACTCTGGGAAACCGTCACCGGAAATAAACTATACAGCTTTACGGATCATAAGGGGCCTGTAAACGCTGTTGAATACAGTCCCGACGGCAAGTGCTTCGCCTCTGCTTCTGATGATAAAACAGCCCGCATCTGGAAGCTGGAAAAGAAGGATTATGTCGAATTCTATTTCCACACCGATATTGAAAACGCCGTTGCCGGTTCCCCCTTGTTCAGCGCAAAGTCGCCCGGGGAATCAAAACAGGAGTATAAAGAAAGGCAGGATAAAGCCACCATATTCCTCGAAGGCGTTTACGATACCTGTTATGAAAAATACCTGCAGCAACTGGCACAGCAAAAACTGGAAGATCTGAACCCCTAAATACCACTGCTAAAATGAAGAGAATTAAAAGAATCGGACTGGTGGCCCATGATAACCGGAAAAAAGATCTGCTGGAATGGGTGGAATGGAACTGGAAGATACTCATCGAGCATGAACTCATATGCACCGGAACAACAGGCAAGATGATCGAGGAATTCCTGACAAGGAAAACCGCTGAGGCAAAGCTCAGGTCTCCCAGATTAACCAAGCTCAAATCAGGTCCCCTTGGTGGCGATCAGCAACTGGGGGCACTGATCGTTGAGGGTAAAATTGATATGTTTATTTTCCTTTGGGATCCCATGCAGCCGCAGCCGCATGATGTGGATGTAAAAGCACTCCTGCGCATTACGGTATTGTATAACATTCCTACTGCCTGCAACAGGGCTTCGGCAGATTTTATAATCTCCTCACGGCTTATGAACACGGATTACAAACCTATTCTGAAGGACTACTCATCCTATATCCAGCGGGCAATTGATTTAT
>Ga0105100_10002090_pt1 | contig 11687 bp, 12 predicted proteins | sample PPLLak12cMay2015_2_FD_87033 | JGI IMG/M metagenome (GOLD analysis project Ga0105100, IMG submission 87033) | Freshwater sediment microbial communities from Prairie Pothole Lake near Jamestown, North Dakota, USA - PPLs Lake P8 Core (1) Depth... | ecosystem: Environmental > Aquatic > Freshwater >... | reverse complement strand
TCTTCGGACATAAAGGTGGTGGAGGGCGACACGGACAACACGCCATACGGTCTCGGCACCTACGCCTCCCGGTCGACTCCGGCCGCCGGAGCCGCCACCGCGATGATCTCCCGCACCCTTCGCCAGAAGGCGAAGAAGATCGCCGCACATCTGCTGGAAGCGTCCGAGGACGACCTGGAGTGGGAGGTCGGCAAGTTCTACGTGAAGGGTGACCCGGCCAGCTCGGTGACCATCCAGGACGTGGCCTTCGCCGCCTACACCAACGTCCCCGAAGGCCTGGAGCCCGGCCTGGAAGGGGTGAACTACTACGACCCGCCCAACATGACCTACCCGTTCGGCAGCTACATCGTGGTGGTCGACCTCGACCCGGGCACCGGCCAGTGGAAGGTGCGCAAGATGGTTGCCGTCGACGACTGCGGGGTGAGGATCAACCCGATGGTGGTCGAGGGCCAGATCCATGGCGGTCTCACCGAGGGATTCGCCATGTCGTCGATGCAGTACATCACCTTCGACGACATCGGCAACTGCATCGGGTCCAACTTCGGGGACTACCTGATTCCCACCGCATGGGAGACGCCGCGCTTTGAGCTGGGTGAAACGGTGACTCCGTCGCCGCACCACCCGATCGGCGCCAAAGGCGTCGGCGAGTCGGCCACGGTCGGGTCCCCGGCCGCCTATGTCAATGCGGTGATCGATGCGCTCGCCCATCTCGGGGTGCGGAACATCGACATGCCGGTGTCGGCCGATCGGGTGTGGTCGGCCATGGAAGAGGCCAAGGCCTGATGAATCGCGAATTGCTGGCGCTGGCGGCCGATCTGAGCCGCCGGCACCAGCCATTCCTCGTCGCAACGGTCGTGTGGGCCCGCGGGCCGTCCTCGGGGAAGCGCGGCTCCTCGGCCATCATCGACTCGGCCGGGAACGTCACCGGGTGGATCGGCGGGGCCTGTGCCGAGCCGGTGGTCGCACGCGAGGCTCGTGAGGCCCTGGCCGATGGCAAGGCGCGATTGCTCTTCCTGGGCACCCCGGAGGACATCCGGGAGGTGGACCGGCCTGACGTGATCTCCGTGCCCATCTCATGCACCAGTGAAGGAGCCCTGGAGGTGTTCTTGGAACCGATGCTCCCCCAGCCGTACCTCGTCGCGGTGGGCCGTTCCCCGGCGGTGAAGACGCTGACTGCCCTCGCCGCGGCACTCGACTGGAGGGTTACGGTCGTCGACGACGGCGGAGCCAAGGACGAGCACAACGGAGCCGAACAGGTGTTGACCCGTCTCGTCATGCCGCCGGACATCGACCCGGGCACCTCGATCGTGATCGCCACCCAGGGTCACTACGACGAACCTGCGTTGGAGGCTGCCCTGGCCACAGATGCCGGCTACATCGGCCTGGTCGCCTCGCCCAGGAGGGCGGAGACGGTCCTTGGCTACCTGCGGGACCGGGGCACCTCGCAGGAGCAGCTTTCCCGGATCACGGCCCCGGCAGGGGTCGACCTTGGGCACATCCAGCACCGCGAGATCGGTGTGGCGATCCTGGCCGAGTTGGTGGCCCTGAGGGCCAGAGGCGAGATCAGCGGTGGGGTCGAACCTGCTGAGCCCGCCCACACCGCCATCGACCCGGTTTGCCACATGGAGGTCGAGGTCGCCACCGCCCGATGGATCAGCGACTACGCGGACGAGACCTATTATTTCTGCGCCCCCGGCTGCAAAACGGCCTTCGAGAAGGATCCCACCGCTTTCCTGGCGTCGGAAGCCACATAGGCTCTTCACGTGATCCCTGAAACGATCGAGAAGCTCGAGGAGCGCCTCGACGACCTCGACTACTTCGCCGACGAGAGCCTGGTAGTTGCCATCCATCTCGCGGTCCAACTGGGCCGGCCGCTCTTCCTCGAGGGGGAAGCCGGTGTCGGCAAGACCGAGGTGGCCAAGGTCCTGGCCAGGATGTCGGAGGCCGAGCTCATCCGCCTCCAGTGCTACGAGGGCCTCGATGTCGGCCAGGCCCTCTACGAGTGGGACTACGCCCGACAGATGATGGCCATCCGCCTGCTCGAGGCTCGGGGGGAGGGAGCCCGAGCCACCCCCGACGACATCATGAGCCGCGAGTATCTCATCCCCAGACCCCTGCTCCAGGCGATCGAGGCCAGCACCTCGGGTCACCGCCCCGTGCTCCTCATCGACGAGCTCGATCGCGCCGACGAGGAGTTCGAGGCATTCCTGCTCGAGCTGCTCTCGGACTTCCAGATCACCATCCCCGAGGTCGGGACCATCAGGGCCGAAAGCCGGCCGATCGTTGTCCTCACGTCGAACCGGACCCGCGAGATCCACGACGCCCTGAAGCGGCGTTGCGTCTACCACTGGATCGACTACCCGACTCCGGCTCGGGAAGCCGACATCATCACGCGCAAGGTCCCAGAGTTGGAGAACGAGCTTGCCGACGCTCTGAGCGAGGCGATGAGACGTCTGCGGGAGATGGAGCTGTTCAAGCCCCCCGGTATCGCCGAGACCCTCGACTGGGCCGAGTCGCTGCGTCTGCTCCAGGCGGGCCAACTCACCCCGGCCATCATCGACAGCACCCTCGGGGTGGTACTCAAGTACAAGGACGACATCGACATGGTGAGGTCGGCCGGCGTCGACAGCCTGGTGGGATGAGCCGACCAGGGCTGATCGATCAGCTCAGTGCCTTCTCCGCTGCCCTGCGCGACCGGGGGCTGGTCGTCACCTCCGACCAGACCGCTGACATGGCTCGCGCGATGTCCCTGATCGACCTCACCCGTCGATCCCAGGCCCGTGCATCGCTTTGCTCTCTGTCGGTCACCGACCCGGGGCAGATCCCGGTCTTCGACGAGGAGTTCGCCCGGTTCTTCGACCAGATCCGGCCTCCGACCCCAGTCGATCGCAACCCGGACACACCAAAGTCATCCGGCTCGAGCTACACCCTCCAGGGAACGGCAGGGACTTCGGTGGCCGAGGTGAACGAACAGGGTGGTGCCTCGGCGGTGGAGCGCTTGACCTCTCGCGACTTCGCCGACCTCGATGACAACGACCTCCAGGAGGCGCGCCGGCTGGTGATGACGATGATGTGGCACCCGACCGACTACCGAACCCGTCGTTGGTCCGCGGCCAGGGACGGCCGCCGCGTCGACCTACGTCGCACCCTGCGAGAGGCGGTCGGGCCTTCGGGGGACATGATGCCGATGAGCTGGAAGCAGAGGCAGAAGAAGGAGAGGCCGCTGATCATCATCGCCGACATCTCGGGGTCGATGGAGAAGTATGCCGACATCTTCCTGGTGTTTGCCCATGCCGCGCAGCGCCGGCTACGTGAAGTGGAGATCTTCACCTTCTCCACCCATCTCAGCCGGATAACCGAGGAGATGAGGCGCCGAGACACCAAGACCGCGCTCGCTCATGTGGCAGAGAAGGTCACCGACTGGTCGGGAGGGACTCAGATCGGCGAAGCCCTGGCCGAGTGGAACCGGCGGTGGAGCCGTCGGCTGGCCCGTGGAGGGCCCGTGGTGATGGTGCTCTCCGACGGGTGGGACTGCGGGGATCCCGAGACTCTCTCCACCGAGATGAGCCGTCTCGCCCGGTCGGTGCACCAGGTGATCTGGCTCAACCCGCTCGCAGCCAGGGTCTCGTATCAACCCTTGACCAGGGGGATGCAAGCCGTGCTTCCTCACATCGACCAGCTGCTGCCGGCGGCTAGCGTCAACGACTTCAGAGGAGTGGTCCGCGTGCTCGATTCGGTTGCCGGAGCAAGATGATGAGACACCAGATCCAGGTGCGAGATCGCTGGGTCGACGAGGGGAAGAAGGTGGCGGTGGCCACCGTGATACGCGTCCACGGGAGCGCCCCCAGGCCCGAGGGCTCCAAGTTCCTCGTCTCCGACGCCGGTGACATGGAGGGCTCCGTGAGCGGCGGCTGTGTCGAGAACGACGTCTTCCTCCACGCCCAGGAGGTGATCGAGACCGGGAAGCCGAAGACGGTCACATATGGGATCGCCGACGACGACGCCTTCGAGGTCGGGATGGCGTGTGGCGGCACCATCGACGTCTTCATCGAGCCATGGTGACCGTCCTCGAGGCGGTCGAGCAAATACTCGAGCGTGAGGAGTACGGGTCGGTCATCACCTTCGTCGACGGCCCCGAAACCGGAGCCAAGACGGTGCTCGACTCGGTGGGCGGGGTCGTCGCCGGGTCTCTACCGGACACCATCTCGGGCAATCTGACCGCCGACGCCCTGGTGCTGATGGATCACGAACAGCACCGGGCCATGGAGTACCCGCCTCACACGGTGTTCATCGAGTCGTTGGCACCACCCCAGGAGATGGTCATCGTCGGAGCCGTTCACATCGGCCAGTCACTGGCCAGCTTTGCCTCCCAGATGGGATACCGGGTCACGGTGATCGATTCCCGAGGCGCCTTCGCCACCCCGGAGCGGTTCCCGGCCGCCCGGATCCTCATCGGCTGGCCGGAGAATGTGATCGGCCAGGTGACCCTGGATAAGCGCACCTGGGTGGTCATCCTCTCCCACGCACCGCCTCATGAGGACCCGGTGCTTGAGGCGGCCCTGAAGAGCCCGGTCCGCTACATCGGGTGTATGGGCAGCCGACGCACCCAGGACCTTCGGGTGGAGCGACTACGGGCAATGGGCTTTTCCGAGGAGGACATCGCCAGGGTGCGTGGGCCGATCGGTCTCGACATCGGAGCGGAGAGCCCCCAGGAGGTTGCTGTCTCGATCCTGGCCGAGATGACCATGGTCCGCTATGGACATGGCAGCGGCCTCTCCCTGCATGGAACCGAGGGGAGAGTGCACAAGCAACGGCCGGAGGATGCCTGACATGAACTGGACACTGGAAGTGGTTGTTGTGCCCGTATCCGATGTGGACCGGGCCAAGACCTTCTACTCGGAGCAACTCGGCTTCAACGTCGACCACGACACGCGAATCAGTGAAGAGATGCGGGTGGTCCAACTGACCCCCCCCCGGGTCGGGCTGCTCCATCGTCATCGGCAATGGCCTCAATCGGATGACACCGGGCTCGATCGAGGGACTGCAGTTGGTCGTCCCGGATCTGAAGGCGGCGCACGCCCAGCTCTCGGAGCGGAGCGTGGAGGTGAGCGAGGTTTCCGTGTATTCGCCCAACGGGCTGCGGCCAGCTGGCAACGATGACGTCCTCGACAACGTGGGGTTCGTCTTCTTCAACGATCCCGATGGCAACGGCTGGGCCGTGCAGCAGATATCCAACCGCGGCTAGCCCCTGCGTTGGCCTCATGCCCACCGGAATACGCTGTCCCGGTGGCACAGACCGCTGACGAGGCACTGAGGGCGGACATACGCCGTCTCGGGAACCAGCTCGGTGATGCCCTGGTACGCCAACATGGCGCCGGGCTGCTCGAGCTGGTTGAGCAGGTGCGCGCTCTGGGAAAGTCATCGCGCCGCGGTGGGAGCACCGAGGCGGCGGCCCAACTCGATGACCTCCTCGCCGACCTCGACATTACCGATGTCATCCCTCTGGTCCGAGCATTCACCGCATACTTCTACCTGGCCAACGTCGCCGAGCAGGTCCACCGGATCGATCAGCTGGCAATCGAAGAGCTCGGTCTCGCCGCAACTGTCGACCGGGTGCTCGAGGCCGGCGTCGACCCGGCAGTGATGACCGAGGTCCTAGGGCGGCTCGAGATGCGCCCGGTGTTCACTGCCCACCCGACCGAGGCCGCTCGCCGCTCCATCCTCAACAAGACCGTCCAGCTGGCCTCTCTGATCGAGAGGCGCTTTGACGCCATTTTGACCGACGCCGACCAGATCGACCGTCGAACGTCTGAGATCATCGACCAGATATGGCAGACAGACGAATTGCGGCTGCAGAAGCCGAACCCGGTCGAGGAAGCCCGCTCCGCCCTCTACTACCTGGTCCAGATCGCCACCAACGTCATGCCCGCGCTCGGTGAGAAGATCGCCATCGAGCTCACCCGGTTGGGGACGGAGACCCGGCCTGGCCCGATCCGATTTGGATCCTGGGTCGGCGGTGACCGGGACGGCAATCCGGAGGTGACCCCTGAGACCACACTCGAGACGCTCCTGCTCCAGCATGACCGCGGGCTCCGCCATCTCATCGACTTGATCGAGGAGCTGGCCGAAGAGCTTTCCGTGTCCGAGCGGCTGGCGCCGATCAGCGACGAGCTCCGGGCATCGCTCGACACGGACCGGGAGGCCCTCCCCGAGGTCTGGCAGCGGGAGCACCGCCGGACCGCCTCGGAGCCTTATCGGTTGAAGTGCTCTTTCATCCACGCTCGCCTGATCAACACCAGCAAACGGCTGCAACAAGGCCTGCCGCACTCGACCGGAGCCGACTACTCCCATCCCAACGAGCTGCTCGACGAGCTCGACTTGATGGCCGACTCCCTGACCCGGGCGAAGGGCCGGCTCATCGCGTCGGGCGCCGTTGCCCGGGTTCGGCGCGCGGTCGAGACGTTTGGCTTCCAGATGGCCACTCTCGACATCAGGGAGCACGCCGCCAAGCATCGAAAGGCGATAAGCGAGCTGTTCAGCATGGTGGAGATCGACTACCGGGCGATGGGGGGGAATCAGAGGGTCGCTGTACTTTCCGATGAGCTGGGGAGCGCCAGACCCATGAGCGGCCTCACCACCACGCTCAGCGACGAGGCGGACCGGACCCTGGGCACCTTTCACGCCATACGACAGGCCAAGGAGCGGTACGGAGACCAGGTCATCGAGAGCTACATCATCTCGATGACCGAGAGCGCTGCCGACGTGCTCGAGGTTGCGGTCCTCGCCCGCGAGGCAGGTTTGGTGGACCTGCGACGCGGAATCGCCGAGATCGGGCTGGTGCCACTTGTCGAGACGATCGACGATCTACGCCATGCCGGGACACTTCTCGACGATCTCTTCCACAACCGGCAATACCGCCAGATCCTGGCGATACGTGGCAACAGCCAGGAGGTGGTGCTCGGATACTCGGACTCGAACAAGGAAGGCGGGATCACCACCAGCCAGTGGGAGATCTACAAAGCACAGAAGGAGATGCGGAACGTGGCTGAGCGCCACGGCATCCACCTCCGGCTGTTCCATGGTCGCGGCGGCACCATCGGCCGTGGGGGTGGGCCTACACATGCCGCCATCCTTGCCCAGCCCTTCGGGACCATCGATGGCGACCTGAAGGTCACCGAACAGGGCGAGGTCATTTCCGAGAAGTACGGTCATCCCGACATTGCCGCCCGCAACCTCGAGCTCGCGCTGGCCTCGGTCCTGGAGTCATCCTTGCTCCATCGCCACTCACGGAAACCGAAGGAGACCCTGGACCGGTGGACCGAGGCGATGGACAGCTTCTCGGCTGAGGCGTACTCGTCTTACCGGGATCTCGCCCAGCACCCGAGCCTTGTCCCCTACTTCCTGTCCTCGACACCGGTCGAGGAGTTGGGGCGGCTCAACCTGGGGAGCCGCCCGTCGCGTCGTCCCGGGGGTGTCGGGGCGATCGAAGACCTGCGTGCCATCCCCTGGGTGTTCGGCTGGACCCAGACCCGTCAGATAGTCCCTGGCTGGTTCGGGGTGGGCAGCGGGATCAGAGCCGCCCGAAAGGCCGGATACGGCGAGGTCCTGGCCGAGATGGCCGGGGAGTGGGGGTACTTTCAGACCTTCCTCTCGAATGTCGAAATGACACTGGCGAAGACGGACCTCGACATCGCGGGGCGGTATGTGAGCAACCTCGTGCCCGAAGAGCATCGCGGCCTCCTCGACGTGATTCGGGCGGAGTGTGAGCTCACCACGGAGGAGATCCTCACACTCCGCAACGAGCCCGACCTGCTCGGCGATCTGCCACTGTTGAAGCGAACCCTGAGCGTCCGTGACATCTATCTCGATCCGATCAACTATCTACAAGTTTCGCTGTTGGGTCGGAGCCGCGCCGGGGAATCGAGTGACGAGCTGAACCGCGCCATGCTCCTCACCGTGAACGGGATCGCGGCGGGGATGAGGAACACGGGTTAGGGCTGGAGGTCGGGTCAGCAGCAATGCTGGCGCCGGTGTGGTCCTGGTCGGCGCTGTCGATGTGACTGCATCCTGCGCGCGGACCTGGCCGTCCCGTCTCCCGAGAAAACGACCCCCCTGGTTCTTGTCCTTGCCGCTTGTCATGTCGAACATATGTTCGACAAATCGGCCACTGAGCGAACGCCGTGAGTGGCGTGCGCTCCGCCCTGGAGGAGTGGTCGGCCACAGACCCCGAGCTCCTCGACACGGAGCGGCTGGCAGATGACCTCGTCGAGTTGGAAAGGGTCTCGGGGCTGCTCGAAGCTGTGCGGCTGCAATGGCTCGAGGTATTCGCCCGGAAGCAGGGCCATCACGACCAGGGCTACCCCTCCCCGACCGCGTTTCTCACCGCCCGGTGTGGAATGAGGGCAGGTCGGGCCCACACTGCTGTCACCCGAGCCCACTCCCTCTCTGAGACCCCCATCGTGATGCAGGCGTGGGTCGGGGAACGGATCTCCAGCGACCAGGCCAACGAGCTGTTCCGGGTCGCATCCCTGGCGGCCGAGGAGTCCCTCCGGCCGAAGAGACCTTGGTGGACGAGGTAGCCGACCTGACCGTCCGTGACACCCGCAGGTTGTTGGAGTACTGGCGACAGTCCGTGGACGGCCCCGGAGCCCTCCTCGACGAGAGGAGAGACAGGAGCGACGAGGCGTCTCCTTGTCCACCGGTTTCTCCGGCCTGGCCTTGTTGGAAGGCGAGCTGACCACCATCTGCTCGGAACTGGTGGACGCCGCCTTCGACTCGATCATGGCTCCACCCGGGCCGGGAGACGAGCGGTCGGCACGACAGCGGCGGCATGACGCCTTGGAGGACCTCGCCCGCTTCTACCTGGATCACACCACCACGACTGTGGGTGGAGAAAAGCCCCACATGAACATCGTTTGCGACCTCCCCGCCCTGCAAGGAATCACCGGAGGCCTGCATGAGACCGAAGTCGGCCAGGTGGTCACCATCGCCCAGCTCCGCACCCTGGCCTGCGACTGCTCGATATCCCGCATCGTGCTCGGTCCCGGCTCCGAGGTCATCGATGTGGGCAGACGCACCCGGGTGGTTTCCACCGCCCTGCGTCGGGCGATCGTCGCCCGGGATCGGCACTGCACCTGGCTCGACTGCGATCGGGACGCCACCTGGTGCGACGTGCACCACGACCGCCACTGGGCCGAATTCGGGCCGACCGACCAGGACAACTGCCGGCTCCTGTGCCGTTATCACCACACCCTCACCCATAATCTGGCAGAGACGCCCGGCCAACCACCGATCAACCTTGGCAAGCACCCTCGGCACTGGAGAGTGCGCCCGCCCACGAGATCCGACCCACCGGTCGCCATCCGACGTGAATAGGCTCACCCAACCCCAATATCCTTCACCAGATGCCGTTTTTCATCCTCGACCATCCCCTGGCTGCCGACCTCCTCGCCATCCTGCGCGACAAGGAGACCGAGCCACCCGAATTTCGCCAGATTGCAGAGCGTCTCGGCTACCTGCTCATTGCCGAGGCAATGTCAGATATGTCGACAGTTGATGTCGAGATCGAGACCCCCCTGGAGACGACCAGCGGCAGACAGCTGCGCCGCCCGGTAGTGGCGGTGGCGGTGCTTCGCGCGGGTCTTGGCTTGCTCGAGTCGGTGCTCACCCTGGTTCCCGATGCCGCAATCGGCTTCGCCGGCGTCCAGAGAAACGAGGAGACGGCGGAGCCGATCGAGTACTACACCAAGTTCCCTGAGCTCTCCTCGGCACGGGTCTTGATCCTCGAGCCGATGCTGGCAACCGGGGGCTCGTTGTCATGGGCAATCGACAAGGTCAAGGAGAACGGCGCGAAAGACATCACCGCGGTATGCGTCGTCGTCGCCCCGGAAGGGTTGCAGCGGGTGCACGACGATCATCCCGACGTGCGAATAGTGGCGGCAGCGCTAGACCGCGAGCTGAACGAGCACTTTTACATAACCCCCGGTCTCGGAGACATGGGAGACCGGCTCTTCGGGACGCTGTGACCGCGTTCGAGGACGCAGTCCTCGATGTCATCAAGTCACTCGATCCGGGAGAGGTCGTCACATACGGCGAAGTGGCCGCCCAGGCCGGATTCCCCGGAGCGGCGCGTGCGGTGGGCACAATCCTTCGCACTTGTGACGTAGACGTCCCCTGGTGGCGGGTGGTCGGGGCCGGCGGCCACATCCGGACACCGGGCCCGGAGAGACAGGCGGACCTGCTCCGGGCGGAAGGGGTGCTGGTCGTCGCGGGGAAGGTTGCCGTCGTCGGGTCTTCCTAGAAACGCAATGTGAGGGGAACCGGGGCGGCCGGTCACGTCGTCCAAATGGCATGAGAGCCAAGGGAGAATCAATGCGCCGCTCGACAATTGCGATCGTTGGGGCCCTGGCGGTCACGATGGCCGCCTGTAGCTCGACACCTCAGGCGATAACCGTCAACAGCTCGGAGGACGCACTGAACGGGATTTCGGTCTCCGGGATCGGCGAGGTCACCGGCACCCCGGACACACTCGAAGTCAACCTCGGCGTCTCGGTTCTCGCCGACACGGTGAGCGAGGCGACGGCCACCGCCGCCGAGCGGGCCGATGCCCTCATATCCGCTCTCACCGCCAACGGCGTGGCCGAGGAGGACATAACCACGACCGACTACTCGATATACCCCGAGTACGACTACTCGGGCAACGAGCAGAGCCTCCTCGGGTACCGGGTGAACAACACGGTTCGGGCCAAGATCCGCGCCATCGATCAGGCCGGCGACACTCTCGACGCGGTCACCGCCGCCGCCGGAGACGACGTGCGTGTCAACAGCCTCCAATTCAGCATCGAAGATGACGCCGAGCTCGTCTCGGCTGCCAGGGAAGCTGCGTGGAACGATGCCCTGGCCAAGGCCACCCAACTGGCCGAGCTGTCGGGCCAGAGCCTCGGGGCCGCCACCTCGATCACCGAGACAGTGACCAACGCGGCTCCGCCGATCTACTACGCAGAGGACGCGGCCGGCGGAGGAGAGGCAGCGACACCGATCGAGCCGGGCACCTCGACGGTGACCATCAGCCTCCAAGTGGAATTCGCGTTCGAAAGCTGACCGGTAGGGTCGCCGGAGTGCCGAGCTCGGAGATGCCATTGGGGATAGCAGTTTCAGGACAGGGCGAAGTCGACCGTGCCCCCGACATGGTCGACATCGACGTCGGTGTGTCGGTGCTCGCCGACACCGTCGAAGAGGCCACGAGGACCGCTGCAGACAGGGCCCGAGCTGTGGTCGCAGCTCTCTCCTCGAGCGGAGTGACCGAGGCCGACATCTCGACGATCGACTTCACTATCCATCCGGAGTACGACTACTCGGGCAATGAACAGCGTCTCACCGGATATCGGGTGAACAACACGGTGCGCGCCAGGTTGCGCGACGTCGATCGGGTGGGGAGCATCGTCGACGCCGTGTCGGCCTCCGGCGGTGACCACGCCAGGGTCAGCGGGGTGAGATTCGGCATAGCCGATGACACACCAATGAAGACAGCTGCCCGCGAGACCGCTTGGAACGATGCCGTCGCCAAGGCGACCCAACTGGCCACGCTGGCCGGTCAACGGCTGGGGCCTGCGACATCGATCACGGAGGTGGTGAGGAGCCCGGTGGTCCCGGTTCGGATGATGGCCGACATGGCAATGGCCAAAGAG
>Ga0105100_10002089_pt1 | contig 11687 bp, 10 predicted proteins | sample PPLLak12cMay2015_2_FD_87033 | JGI IMG/M metagenome (GOLD analysis project Ga0105100, IMG submission 87033) | Freshwater sediment microbial communities from Prairie Pothole Lake near Jamestown, North Dakota, USA - PPLs Lake P8 Core (1) Depth... | ecosystem: Environmental > Aquatic > Freshwater >... | reverse complement strand
TCCCGAAACACAGCCTTATCAACGAGTGGGAAAGCCGGAAAGAAAGGTGGATGCAGTTAAGCTGGTTCAAGGAAAGCCGGCTTTTGCGGCTGATTTCGAGCAGCGGGGTATGTTGGTTGCTAAGGTATTGCATAGCCCCGTGGCACACGCCCGGATCAAGCACATAGACACCACCCGGGCTACCCAGCTCCCCGGTGTTGCGGCTGTACTAACCTACAAGGATATCCCCCGGGTGATCTTCTCCACGGCAGGACAATCGGACCCGATCCCCGGCCCGCTGGATACGTTTTCTTTAGACGAGAAAGTTCGTTTCGTTGGTGACCGGGTGGCTTTTATAGCTGCAGAGACCGCAGCAATTGCCGAGCAGGCATTGAGCTTGATTGAAGTCGAATACGAAGCCCTGCCCGTTCTGCTTGATCCTGCGCAGGCAATGGAACCCGGTGCTCCCATCCTGCACGACGAAGCGGAGTACGTCAATTTTGCGGAATCAGATCCTACCCGCAACCTGGCAGCCAAGATCAGGATAGATATCGGAGATGTGGAAAAAGGCTTTGCCGAAGCAGATTATATTTTCGAAGATGAGTACGAAGTCCCGAAAGTCCAGCAAGCCCATATTGAGCCACACGTCGTTGTCACTTACTGGGACGAGGATGATCGCCTTGTTATCCGCACCAGCACCCAGGTTCCTTTCCATGCGCGGAGAATATTGTCACCTGTCTTAAACTTACCGATCAAGCGTATCCGGGTGATCAAGCCTCGGATAGGTGGCGGCTTCGGAGGCAAACAAGAAATATTAATCGAGGATGTAGCCGCCCATCTGACGATCGCTACCGGACGTCCGGTAATTTTTGAGTACACCCGGGAAGAAGAGTTCGTTGCAGCTCGCTCGCGGCACCCCATGCGCATCCGGATGAAAACGGGTGTCAAGAAGGATGGCACGCTGACAGCCAATGCTATGTATGCTCTGAGCGATACCGGGGCATATGGGTGCCATGCACTCACCGTGACCGGAAACACCGGGCACAAGGCAATGGCGTTGTATGTCGGTGACGATCCTTACCGGGAGAAACCCAATATCCAATTTTATGCGGATATCGTCTACACCAACCATCCACCCGCCGGAGCCTATCGGGGATACGGTGTGCCGCAAGGGTATTGGCCGGTGGAACGGCATATGGAGAAAATTGTCCGCCAATTGGGCCTTGATCCGATCGAATTCCGCCTAAAAAATGCTCTGCGAGCAGGGGAGCAACATCCATTCAGCACAGCCTGGAGTGAGGGGCGCGAGCCTCGCCCTGAGACTATTGAAACATGCGGCCTGGCGGAGTGCGCCCGCCAGGGTAAGGCAGCGATTGGCTGGGATCAAAAGTACGCCAACCCCGCCTGGCATGAGATCCCTGGCAAGCCTCACCTGCGCAAAGGGATTGGGGTCGCCCTGGTGATGCAGGGCACAGCAATTCCCTACCTGGATATGGGTGGTGCCAGCATAAAAATGAACGATGATGGTTCATTCAATTTGCTGGTGGGCGCAACCGATCTTGGGACGGGCTCAGACACCGTTCTGGCTCAGATGGCAGCCGAGGTGCTTGGCGTGCAGCTGGAAGACATGCTGACCTATTCCTCAGACACGGATTTCACTCCCTTTGATAAGGGAGCTTATGCTTCCAGCACGACGTATATCTCAGGGGCAGCGGTTGTTAAAGCTGCTGAGCAGGTAGCCGAACGCATCCGGATCAGAGCTGCGCGAATGCTGAACGAAGCGAATCAAGGTGTTGAAGTTACACCAGGCGAGAGCCACCTGGTAGACCGTAATGCGGTCAGCCCCGATGGTCGCACGGTGAGCCTGTCCGCGATTGCCCACAATGCACTGCACCATGTTGACCAGGAGCAAATCATGGCAGTGGCTTCGTATGTGTCGCCGGTTTCTCCGCCTCCTTTTGCAGCCCAGTTTGCCGAGGTAACCGTTGATAGCGAAACAGGGCAGGTGGTAGTAGACAAACTGGTGATGGCGGTGGACTCGGGTGTAATCGTCAACCCGATCACAGCCTCCGGGCAGGTGGAAGGCGGTATGGTGCAAGCGCTGGGGTACGCTGTATGCGAGGAGATGCGCTACGACGAGGAGGGACGTGCCCGTGAGCGGGATTTGCGAGAGTACCATATCTTCCGCTCGAACGAGATGCCTGAGCTAGAGACGATCTTTATCGAGACATTCGAGCCTTCGCATCCTTTCGGGGTAAAGGCAGTGGCAGAGATTCCGATGGATGGTGTAGCCCCGGCGGTCGGAAACGCAATTCTGGATGCGTGTGGGGTCCAGGTGGATGATAATCCGGTCACACCGGAGAAAATCTGGCGCGGCATGTAGCCGAAAAGGACCGGGTGGAACGAGCAGGTGCGTGAACTCGTATAGCATTCTTCGAGCAGGGAGTAGATTTATTTTATGAGTGTGATCTATGTAATCGGTCATGTCAATCCAGATACCGATTCTATTGCATCTGCGATGGGTTACGCCTGGTTGCTCCACGAGCGGGATCATGCGGATGTGGTGGCAGCCCGAGCCGGCCCTACCAACCCGCAGACCACCTGGGTTTTGAAGCAGCTTGGATTGGAAGCACCTCTATTACTGAGCGATGCCTCGCCAATATTTGAATCAGTCACCCGTCGCTTAGATACAGTGCAACCGAGCGATCCGCTACGCGATGCCTGGGCGATCACCAGCCGCACGGAAGGTATTGCGCCTGTTGTGGAGGAGGATGGAATTCCGTTCGGCCTGATTACAGGAGCCAGTTTGTTCAACCTGTTTGGAAAGCTGGTTGGACCACATCCCCGCCGGCAAGAGATGCGGATCAGCGAGATCCTGGATCTGCCATGTAAAGACGCGACCGATACGAGTACGCCCCGCTTCCAGGTCAAGACCCGGATTCGAGATGTGATCAATCGCATCTTGCGGGATTTGCACAGCGATTTTCTGATTGTTGATGAAAACGGTTATTATGTCGGTGTGAGCCACCAGAGAGACGTGCTTAACCCGCCCAGATTGAAATTGATCCTGGTTGATCACAACGAGCCGAGTCAGGCGGTTGGTGCCCTGGATGAAGCCGAGCTGCTTGAAATTTTAGATCATCACCGCCTGGGTAACCCGACCACCCATATCCCAATCCGGTTTTCGGTAGACGTGGTCGGTAGCACCAGCACCCTGGTCTCTGCGCGAATCGAAGAGGCCGGTCTGAGCGCGCCGCCCGCCCTGGCAGGGATGCTTTTAGCGGGTTTGCTCGCAGACACTTTAATCCTGTCTTCCCCGACAACAACAGAACGAGATCGAGTGGCTGCTGAGCGGCTGGGCCGCTGGGCTTTTGTCCGAAACGGTCCGCTGGCAGGAGAAACGGTGCAATCCTTTGGAAAGAAGGTGCTTGACTCCGGCGCAGGGCTGGCGACCCGTGATCCGCAGATGATTGTCACTTCTGACCTTAAGCTATATGAAGCAGGGGGGATGGAATTCGCCATTGCACAGGTTGAGGTAACCAGCCTGTTACAGTTGGATGAGCACCTGGAACAGCTCAAGCAAGCCCTGGAGCAGCTCCAGCAATCGAGAGCCTTGAGCTTCTCTATGTTGATGGTAACCGACGTTGTCAGCGGCTCCAGCCGGTTATTGATCTCCAATGAGCCGCCGGTGCTGGGAGGATTGCCTTACCCGCGCCAACCGGATGGAACCCGCCTGGCAGAAGGGGTGGTCTCACGCAAGAAACAACTTTTGCCCATCGTGTTGGGACTATTAGAGAGCTGAGGTCATGATATACCAGGCGATTGTGGATCTGCAAAATGAAAATGAAGCTGGGGCGTTGTGTACTGTCATTCGCGCCAGGGGATCCACGCCGCGCGGTGCCGCCTCGAAGATGCTGGTGTATGCGGATGGAAGTGCCCTGGGGACGATTGGTGGCGGGGAGATGGAAAGCCGGGTGGTAAGCGAGGCTTTGCAGGCAATTCAAGACGGGACGCCGCGCATCCTTGAATACAGTATGGTTGAACCAGGTCGAGGTGATCCGGGTGTGTGTGGCGGACAACTGGAGGTGTATGTGGAGCCAATCTTGCCTAAACCGGTGGTAGTGATTGTGGGATGCGGGCACGTGGGGAAAGCTGTTGCTCATCTGGCAAAATGGCTCGGTTTCCGCGTGCTTGCCAGTGACGACCGACCTGAATTTTGCACTCCTGAGGCGATCCCGGATGCAGACCAATACTTCCCGGTATTGATGCAAGAGTTACCAGAAATGATAAAGGTCAGACCCTGGATGTATTTTGTCTTAACTACCCGAGGTGTGGATATCGATGTGCCCGGGCTGACTGTCTTGCTGGAGAAAGAGGTGGCTTACATAGGGGTAATCGGCTCGCGGCGCAGGTGGGAGACTACGCGTAAAAAATTGACCGATGCTGGTTTTGCCGACGAAATACTGGACAGGGTACGCTCGCCGATCGGTTTAGACCTGGGTGGAGAAACCCCGGAAGAAATTGCTCTGAGCATTATGGCTGAGATCCTCCTTTTGCGCCAGAGAAGGACAGCAAATATATCCAACTCGGCAGGTTGAAATCAACAATTAACGGAGTACGAGATGTGGACTGAATATATCAACGCTAGCAGTACCTATGAAGTATTACAAATCTTGGATGAGCGCCGGGAACGCGCCCGTATTGTAGCTGGTGGGACTGATCTGATCCTGGAGATGGAGCGCGGGGTGCGCAAGGGGATTGACACCCTGGTAGATGTGACCCGCATCCCTGGTCTGGATCAAATTATTCTGGATGAAGACGAGCATATTCACCTGGGTCCGATGGTGACGCACAATCATTGCGTAGCATCCAGGCTGGTCGTCGAGCGGGCTTTCCCTCTGGCGCGGGCAGCCTGGGAGGTAGGCGCCCCGCAAATTCGCAACCGGGGTACGGTAGCCGGTAACCTGATTACTGCTTCACCCGCTAATGACACGATCACCCCCCTGGTGGCGATGGGTGCCTGGGTGACGTTGGCCTCCCGGGCTGGTAAGCGGAATGTGCCTCTGGACCAGTTCTATACTGGGGTGCGTGGCACGGTTATGCGTCCAGACGAGATGCTGGTGGATATTGTCTTTCCAGCGATGGCTCAAGACGCCCGCGGCACCTTCATCAAGCTTGGCTTGCGCCGGGCGCAGGCGATTTCGCTCGTAAATGCGGCGATTGTTCTCTCCATTCAAGATGGGCGAGTGGGCAAGGCTTCTATCACCTTGGGATCAGTCGCTCCAACGATTATTCATGCCAGCCAGGCAGAGGATTATCTGGTTGGCAGGACATTGGATGATGCCACGACCCAGACTGCGGCGACGTTGGCGGAGCAAGTTGCCCGGCCTATCACTGACGTGCGCAGTCCGGCAGACTATCGGAGCGAAATGGTGCGGGTATGTACGCTGCGCGGCTTGCAAAGCATTTGCAATGGCGATGAGCGGGGGGATTTTCCAGCTCATCCAGTTTTGCTGAGGGGGCGAGATGCGCGGGAGAAAGCCTTGTCTTTGGATAAGAGCAGCATTCACCAACCGGGGACGCCAATTGTCACCCGGATTAATGGCAAACAGTACTCGTTTTCCAGCGGTCAAGAGAAAACCCTGCTGCGCTTGCTGCGCGAGGAAGCAGGACTTACTGGTACAAAAGAGGGATGCGCAGAAGGCGAATGTGGCGCTTGTACCGTCTTTCTGGATGGAGTAGCAGTGATGAGCTGCCTGGTTCCTGCTCCGAGGGCGCACGGAGCGGAAATTGTCACGGTTGAGGGGCTGGCGCATGAAGGCGTTCTTCACCCTGTGCAGCAAGCCTTTATCGATGAAGGGGCGGTGCAATGCGGTTACTGCACCCCCGGCTTTTTGATGTCGGCCGCCATGTTGCTGGAGGAGAAGGTCGATCCGAATCTGGAGGAAATTCGCCAGGCTATCACGGGTAATTTGTGCCGGTGCACTGGATATTACAGCATCGTATCTGCCATAGAAAAAGCGGCGCTGGAGTTGAGGAAAAGCCAGGCCGGTAGGGAGGTGAGCCATGTCGAAATATGATAAGTTCAATAAAGGAAGCCGAATGCAGGAACGCCCGTGGAAAATCCACCCGATCTGGAGAGGGATCGGCTGCTTGTTGATGATCCTGATCCCGATTATGGCGTATGCTGGGGCGGTAGTACTTGTGCAGGCTAATCTGGAGCAAGGGTGGCTGCCAATGCCGCGGGAATTGATCCAGACTGTTGCGCTACCATTCGTGGGGGAAGTCAAACAATTTTATGCAGTGGTCATTATGACGGCATTGTTAATGATCATCGGGTTTGGTGTGGTAACAATTCTCTACTCGCTGATCTACAGCGCAGTCGGACCGCCACGCCTGGGACCGCTGGACGCGCCTCCCGTACGGCGTTCGCCATCAAAGAAAAAATATTAATACCAATGGCTTATAACCAGCGCAGCCCTTTGGGATAGTAGTTTTTGATGGTCTCCGCGCTGCGCTTGCCCCATCCCAGTGGGAAATCCTCCACGCATACCAGTATCCAGCCGTCCATCCCACCGGCATTAATAGGCTCTCCTCGCAGGTACTGAACTGCTGCACTCAGATTGATTGAGATTGATTGCTTAACCATTCGCCGATCTAATCCAAGAGCCATCGCGTGGGAAGGCTCGAAGCGCAGGGTGCCCTTTCCGTAGCTCTGCTTGTAAGTGCCTAACCACCAACCGGGGTGGATTACCTGCAACCCTGTCAGATCGGGGGAGTCGGAGATGGATTGGTAAAGATAAGTGCCCTGGACACCCAGGAGATCAAACCTCACATCTGGTTGTAAGCTGGCTTTACAAAAATTCCGGAAGACTGCCAGGTGTTCCGGCGCGATTCTGGTTTCTCTTCGTGCGGGCGGTCTCTTCAACGGGTGATTGCCGTTCCGCTGAAGGCGGGCGATGAAATGACCGTCCCCGTTTAGCAGGTGAGGCCATAATCGGATCGTCTTATCCATTTGGGAGGCAATCTCCGGAGGTACCCGACCTGCCCAATCGGGTTTGCCAGGCCTGGCTCCAGGTATAGGCGGGCAATTCACCAGCGTGAAATCCGGATGGCGTTCGAGAAAACCGGCAATCACAGCTTCGTTCTCCTGGGGAGAAAAGGTGCAGGTGGAATAGACCAGAGTCCCCCCAGGGCGCAATAGAATGACTGCCTGTTCGAGTAGTCCGGATTGGCGTTCAGCGCACCGTTCGACGTGTTCAATAGACCAATCCTGGCGGGCGGATGCGCTTTTGCGGAACATGCCTTCGCCGGAGCAAGGGGCATCCAGCAGCACCCGATCGAAGTATAGGTGAAAACTATCTGCCAGGCGGGCAGGGCTCTCATTAAGAATGATCGTATTGTGTGCCCCCCACCTCTCCAGGTTTTCTGCCAGATCCCAGACCCGGCGCGGGTGGATTTCATTAGCAACAACCAGCCCGGTATTATCCAGCCGGGAGACGATCTGAGTCGTCTTGCCGCCGGGTGCTGCTGCCAGGTCGAGCACACGCTCGCCGGGCTGGGGATCGAGGATTTCCACCGGAGCCATAGCGGTCGGTTCCTGGAGATAATGTAAACCAGCAGCATGGTAGGGGTGTTTGCCGGGTGTTCTCTCGCTACCGATATCTGCTTCTTGTTCCAATGAGTAACCTTCTGGGCACCATGGAACCGGTACAAGTTTTGGCGGAAAGCGTATCTGGAATTCCGCTGGGGGGATTTTGAGAGGATTGATGCGCAATCCGCTGACATAGGGCTTGGACAGGCTCTGGTGAAAAGATAGGTATTCCTCACCAAGCAGTTCCCGCATTTTTGTCAAAAAGGTCCTTGGGACGGGAATACTTTCATTAACCGGAGGCTGGTTACCTTTCATAGCCGTATGTTCTCACCTTAAATAGTTTTAGGAGCGGAACTTAATGTGCTTGGCACTTCAGGTTGAAAACGACTCGCTTCCGATACAATTTGCGTCTGTTCTTCCCGCCATAAAGTGCCAGGCACCTGGTTTGAAGTATTTTGCACCAGATACCATAAAGATAAACGCCGGCGTGCCAGGATTCCTTGACGCCCCAGCGCTTATTATTTGATAGCCTGGTCGCTGATCTCCAGGGCTTTATCCAGCAAGGCAAAACCCTCTTCGAGCTGTTCCTGGTTAATGATTAAGGGAGGGATTACCAATAATGTATGCCAGTGACTGTAGAGATATAAGCCATGATCGAGCAGGTATTTGCGAATAGCCACCATCTCTGGGCTGGCGCCATCATAGGGTGCCAGGGGTTCTTTCGTCTGGCGATTGCGCACCAGTTCGATTACGCCAAAGAGACCGATCGAGCGCACTTCCCCGACCGAAGGATGCTGCTCACCCAGGTCAGTCAGCAGGCGATGCAGCACAGGACCCATCTCGGCAGTATGTTCCACAATCCGGTCTTCTTGCATCACCTGGATATTGGCAATGGCTGCTGCCAGTGAAATGGGGTGGGCGTTATAGGTAAGCCCGCTCTGATAGACCCGATCATTAAAGAAATCTGCAATTTGGGGGCGCATAGCCACTGCACCCAGTGGGGCATAGCCGGATGTCAATCCCTTAGCCATGGTCATCAGATCAGGGATGATATCCCAGTGTTCCACTGCGAACCAACGCCCGGTTCGTCCGAATCCCGACATGACCTCATCTGCGATCAGCAATATTCCATAGCGGTCACACAGCTGGCGCACGCCCATTAGATAGCCTTCAGGCGGGATGATGATCCCGTTCGTCCCGGTTACAGTTTCCAGCAAGATAGCCGCGATGGTTTGAGGTCCTTCATAGGTGATGATCTCCTCCAGATGGTTTAAATAATCAAGGGTAAAATCTGTTGGGGAAATGTCTGAGTTGGTGCGGTGGAAGGTGGAGCGGTAACGGTAGGGATCAAGGAAATGGACCACACCGGGCATCAGGTTCGGCTCCCAGATCAGGCGGCGTGGGTCGCCTGTGGCTGCCATCGCCCCGGCGCTAGCTCCGTGGTACGAACGGTAGCGGGCGAGGATTTTATGTTTTCCGGTATAAGCCCGGGCAATCTTGATTGCGTTCTCGTTTGCGTCAGCCCCACCCAGGGTAAATAGAAACCGATCCAGGTCGCCCGGGGTGATTTGAGAGAGCAGTTGTCCAAGAATCGCCCGCGGCTTGGTCGCCATTGGCGGACCGGCAAAGGGTAACTGGCGGGCTTGCTCGATAATTGCGTCAATGACTCGCTGGTCTCCATGACCGATATTCACGCACATGACCATCGAGTTGAAATCCAGGTAGCGCTTATCGTTCACATCCCAGAAATAGACTCCCAGGGCGCGTTTAACCGGGATAGGAGAAACCTTCGATTGGGCAGACCAGGTCCAGAAACTATGGCGCATGGAGAGCGGCAGGATGTCGGAATCGGGCAGGTCGATCATAATCACCTCAAAGATGGATACGATGGATGCAATAGAATCGTATTATAAATCACAAAGCCAAATGAGATTTTCTTGACATTCCAGGGTATCTTTGTTAAAGTAGTCTGGTTCACCATTTGGGATGATTCGGAAAAATGCATGTCTGAAATTATGCTGGTGTAGGTTGAAATTGGATTCAACCTGATCTATCTGGTTGGGTATGGGGTCTGGTTGCTGTCATGATCTACAGACGGGAACTGGTAGCCCCGCAAGACCAGAAAGCAGCAGGTTGGTGATCTAGGACTTCAAAAAGACACAGTGGAGGTTAAGAAAATGTACCCGGTTGTTTTAGCCATACATAATATCGTGAGGTGGGTGGTATTAATCCTGGGGATAATCGTCGTTGTGCGCGGCCTGCTCGGCTGGTTCGGCAAGCGCGAGTGGAGCACCCTGGACCGGAAGCTGGGGGTGTACTTCACATCAGCAATCGACGTCCAGCTCCTGGTTGGGCTTCTACTCTATTTCTTCCTGAGCGATAAAACTAAGGCTGTCTTCCAGGATTTTGGGGCAGTGATGAGCAATGATGGGCTGCGCTTCTTTGCGATCGAACATGCAGTGATCATGCTGCTGGCGGTGGTGTTTGCCCACCTGGGCGGGGTGTATTCGAAACGGGCCAGTGCTTCGAAAGACAAGTTCCGCATGGCTGCAATCTGGTATGGATTGGCTCTGATCGCCGTATTGCTCGGAATGCCATGGATGAATCCACTTCTTCCGGGATTGTAGTGAGAAAATAATAAAAGTGTTCTGCACGATCGTGCAGAACACTTTTCGTCTCCTGGCAGCAGAATATCTAGCCTTGCCAGCCGCGTCCCGCCCATAGCGGGCGACCGTACTGATCGCGGATCTGGAATGAGGTACCCTGGGTCAGGTTTTCGATCGCTCCAACTTCGAAGCGTTCAGCATCTTCGTAAAATCCGGTTAGCCGTACCTGATCACCGGCTTGCAGAGTATAGCCGTTTTCCAGGGCGAATGACCAGGAACGACCGGTGATTTCGACCGTATTTCCGTCCTGGAGTAGGATGACCGCCAGGATGGAGTCTACGCTATTCACTGAGCCTTCTATCACCACCCATTCATCAACCTGTGCTTGCGGGCTGGGATTGTTGGGCTGGGCTTCCCTGACTGCTCCGCGTTCGCCATAACCATATTGGGAGGTCCCGCCGCTTTGTCTGCCCCGAAACCCCTCCCCATTTTGAGCGGGAGACTCGCCTGGCTCGATCTCAAGAGCATGGCGTTCAACCGGTAATTCGGCTGATATAGATCTGGGTTCATTCCCGCCTTCTTTGGCTAAAGTGCGGTTCACCGCGCCAAGGATTAACATGGCTGCGAAACCAACCAGTAAGCTAATTCCAACGATTTTCTTCAACATCATAAACCTTCCTTTTGTTTATCGTATGATCTATTATTTGAGTCAAGCAGACGGCGCTGAGGGAGTATCAACCGCGACCTGCCTGGGGGAACGATGAAAGATCCAGAAAACACCCCGGGTAACCTTGACGACCCAATTCCAATGGATCACAAAGTGGATGACAGCAGCCAGGATCAGCACTACTCCGCCCCAGGTGTGCAGGATATCCCAGGTCTGCCGGCTAAACAGGAACACCGGATCGACGACGCTCCGACTGCCGGGCACAAACAAGAAGTAGATCCCGCTCAGAGCAGTAACCAGGAAACTAAATCCAATGGTGATATTAATTCCCAGGTTGAAGCGGCCTCGCGGGTTGAGTGTTTTGCTGCGGGTGAAGATTTCCTTGAGCATACGGCGGGTCATGTTCACCACCCAATGCCAGTGAAGGCTGAGATGGATGACAACAACCATGATCATCGCCACACCGCTCCAGGTGTGCAGATCATCCCAGGTGTGGCGGGTGAACAAGATGACAAGATCGTAGGCTGGATTACGCCCGCCCTGGTAACCGCCGATAGGAAAGTACAAGAAATAAATCCCGGAAAGCATGGCAATTATCGCGCTGATAAAGAGAGTTGCATCAAGCAACCAGTTATTCCGGGTGGGTTTGGATACGCTTTTCATTGTAGACATAGCCGTTCTCCTATTTTGGATCACTGGGTGGAGTGAAAATTATCCGGTGATCGAATTCTTTCTGGTTCTATATTAAGCAAATCTTGTGAAGAAGATGTGAAGGCGGTAAGGATATTTTGTGAAATTATTCGCGAGGGCACAGCCTTAATTGAGAGAGTAAAAGGAGAGG
>Ga0105100_10002088_pt1 | contig 11692 bp, 9 predicted proteins | sample PPLLak12cMay2015_2_FD_87033 | JGI IMG/M metagenome (GOLD analysis project Ga0105100, IMG submission 87033) | Freshwater sediment microbial communities from Prairie Pothole Lake near Jamestown, North Dakota, USA - PPLs Lake P8 Core (1) Depth... | ecosystem: Environmental > Aquatic > Freshwater >... | reverse complement strand
TTGAATCGGATCAATTCCGATCAATACATCGATACCCGCTTCGTTATAAAAATCCAGCATCGGCTTCGTGCCGCTAGAACAGATATACCCGAATTTGGCGCCATGCTCATGAGCAAGCGCGGCCTCTGCTTTCAAGCGAGGTAAAATCTCCTGCTGAAAGAACTTTGGGATCACAAAATCACACCCTTCATACCAGGCTCGCCTGATGTACAGATCAATTCCCGCTGCGAGAATGACTTCCATGCGGCGCAAGTTCCATTGGTGAATGATCTCCAGAATCTGGCTCACAAATTGAGGTTGCTCAATCATCAGGACCATCAGGTTTTCCATACCGCACAGCCAGTTGGCCATATCCATTCCAACCCCCCATCCGCCAGCCAGCAGTACCCTAAACTTATCAGCATAAGAGCGGGCGATCGAGGCTTCTTGTGCAAAAGCTAGAATATCCGTTTCTAGCGGCGGGGTCAGCAGATAGTGCAGTGGTTCCAGGTCATTTTCGGTGGTAATTAGGGGTTTATCAGCTCGAGGAATCTGATAATCGTCAATGAAAGGGATGAATTCTCCATGAGGCCAATCTTCTGAGAGGCGGACACTGGTGCTTAGTTTTCCAGCAGGGGTTAGATATTCCTTGAATAATCTACCCGTGAGCGCGTCACCATCTTGCCATGTTCTTATTTTTACATCAGGATGAAAAGTGACCGGCAACCCTCGCAAATCCGGGTGGTCGCGGCGTTGCCAGCGAGATAGGGTGGGGATGAAGAGCATTGCATCCAAACCCATTTCCTGTTCGGCCAATGCGACCTTAAAGAGGTCCTGCTTGTGTTTATTGCGCAGGATCGAAAAACTCATAAAGCTGCAGGGGATGTAGTCTATATCCTGATGTGCAATGGCTCGGAGAAGCCGCTGGCGGGAATCGAGCGTATTCATATTTGCTCCAGGTTTTCGTTTTTACTCACAGAGAGTTTCCTAGCGATCAGATCTTGATTCCGGTTAATTGGAGGATGGTTGCCCAATTGGGTTGGCTTCGAATGCCTCCAACCTGAGCAGCAACCTCCTTGCCACAATGACAACCGATTTGCAAGCATTCCTTGAGAGGCAGGCCTCGCATCCAACCAGCCAGGAAACCCGCATCAAAGCTGTCACCTGTGCCGATACTATCTCCACCGGTGGTGGCTGGCAGGGCGCAGGTGTGACGCTCGCCCTTTGAGACAACCTGCGCACCCTCTTCGCCCCGTTTGACGGCGGTAACGGCGACACCCATCCCCTGAAAAACGCGGATGGCATCATCTACATTGGATGTTCGGCTGATATACCTTGCTTCTTGCTCATTGGGCAGGAAAACATCCGTTACCTGGAGGCTCTGTTGGAGAGTACCATTCCATCTTTCTTCTGGATCCCAGTTGGTATCCAGGGAGGTGCTCAGGCCGAAAGCGCGCGCTCGTGCAAATATGCCCGGTATTGCCGGGCGTAAATTTGTTTGGAGAAAGTAACTTCCATGGTGCAGATGCCGAGCTGAACGCAGCAGATCATCGCTGATTTGCTCTGGATATATTGCGTTGAGAGAACCCAGATACGTCAGGATGGCTCGATCATTACCCTGGCAGAGAGCTATGCCTAATCCGGTTTTCACGGAAGGATCTACAATCACATGCTGGACGTCAACCCCGCTTTCGACTAATCGTCGCATGACCAGCCGACCAAAATCATCGTCACCAACCCTGCCGATAATCCCCACCCGCAGACCCAACTTGGCAGCCTGGCAAGCGAAGATATTGCAGGAACCACCCATCTCGAGCTCGTAGTCCCCAATCAGTTTCTCGCACTGACCGAACCGAGGGACGACATCGTCGCCGGTCACGATCAGGTCGACACACATATCGCCAATGGTGAGGATGTCGTATTGTTTGGTGTGTTTCATGTCTGGGTGTGGATGGGCACTTCCCCGTGTTCTTCGATGGCATCCATAATTGCCAGGGTACCGTTTTTGAATAATTTTTCAGTTTCATCATTCAAAGCACCCCAAAGTCCCATTTCGGTGAAGCTGATGACGAGCCTATAGCCTGGCGCGTCGCTGTGCAACAAGTCAATCGTAAATTGTTTGGTCGCTTCGTAGCCCGAATAGAATATCGTCTCGGGGAAATTCACCCAGATCACGGTATCCTTCCCCCAAGCCTGACGAACCTCAGCTAACGAAAGCTCACCTACAGGAGGGGGTGTAAACGCCTCGATTACTTTGAAACCGACCTGGGCAATCAAATCTTTGTAGGCCCTCATGCTCTTAGTGGCATCGCAGTGAAGTGCGCAAATCTTGCCTCTGGATTGTAAGTATGGAACCCACTTTTGATAAAAAGGCAACTCATATTTTTTAAACTGCGCCGGGCCCCAGATACCTTCGAGCCATCCCAAGCCGAGGAATTCCGCGGGTGAATCTACCATGAGAGCTAAGCGTCTCTCATCCCTACGGGTTTGTGCCTCCAATAACGCCGCAAAATGGTCGGGATAATCCATCTGGGCATATACCCAGCGATCCAGGCTGTTGATTTCTCCAAAATATCTGCGGGTAGCTCCGTAAGGTGCCGCTTCGTAATCCAGTGCATAATCTCGAACAATGCCGTCGGTGCCTAGATCACGCACAGTATCGTAATAAACACTGTTATCGACATGGAAGACGGTATCTTCCAACATGAAAATCACAGGGTCATAATCGCTGACATCCTTGATCATGCCTTCGAGTTCCACCACCTGAGCATCGTTGATTCTGCCCAGGCCTCCCTTGCTGCGGGTATGCACATCCCCTTCGGGAGTGTGATAGATGGTCAGGCTGGTATCGCCATCGACGCGTTGTTCGACAGTCACGTTGGGCATGGATGCCCCAATGGTGGATATCCTATTGCACAATCCCATGCCGCGGTTGCGTAATTCGCGTTCGAAGCTACCTCTCGGGAGCAGATTGTCATAAGGTGCAAAAGGAACCATATCAGGGATTTCATTGTGCAGGATGGCATTTACCCGTTCCAGGAAATTCATCCCTTATCCGCTCCTCTCCAAAGCGCTGATTGTGTAAACCAGCGAACGCCCCAGATGGTAAGCGCACTTCCACGGGGTACCTTTGTCAGAGACTTTTACAGTGCCGTCTCTGTAAAGGCGCTCATACCATTCACCGAATTCTGGATCGTAGAAGTGTTTCATGCAGAAATCATACTGCTTTTCAAACATTACTAAATACTTCGTGTCCAGGGAGGCAGCATAAGACTGGGCAAAACAACACAATGACTCGCAGTTGACCCACCATATCTTGTCGTCCCAGGCTGTATTCGTTTCTTTATGCCAGTCAAAAGGTTCGGGAGTTTGCCCCGTGGCTTCCAGATACGAAAATATTCCACCATAAACGCTGTCCCAGCCAACGCGGTATGTCCAATCTACACCCAGCAAGGCTCGTTTGACAACTGCCGGGTCTTCATGGATCCGACCCGTTTCCAGGCAGAACCACATCGACTCTAAGGAGTGTCCGGGATTGATGAATTGCCCAACTGGCGTCAAGTCCAGCTTGTTCTCACGGGTAACCGCTTCGAAAACCAGTTTCTTCTCATCCCTCAGGAACCATTTGAGTATCTTGTCCAGGCAGTAATCCTCAAATGCTTTCACCCTATTGCGCCCAAGGGTCTGTCCCGTTATGAAAGCGGTATTGAGCGCTGTAAGGTGCATATCATGCCAGAATAGGGAAGGACTCCATGTGTTTTCAAAGATATCCTTAAATTCTGTATCCATCGTGTTTTTTTCGATGGAAGCGAAGGTGTCCTCAAGTATACTCATCCCTCGATCATCTGCATAATCAATTGCCTGCAAATACTCAGCCAGCCCCTGGGCAACGTGATAATCCGAATAGATTGAATTCGTGCCGATTACAACCTTGCCGTCACGGGTAAGCTCAAAGTTCCATCTTCCTTTCCCTGCATAGGCATGCTGGATGAGGAAATCATAGCCTACCTTGGCAAACTCAAGCCATGAATTCCGCTTCTCGACCCTGTTGTACAGGAGCGAGTAGGTGTAAAGCTGTCTCCCTTGGAACCAAATGTACTTATTGGTGCTGGTAATTTGCCCAGTCCTATCGAAACAGGTAATATAGCCACCATATTCGCGATCAAGGCATCTTTTGTCCCAGAAAGGCATGATATCTTCTAGAATATGCTTTTTTATATCAGCCACATATTCGTCGATGGTTTTAGGCATATCCATCATCCTTCCGGCCCGAGTTTGTTTTTGTCCAAAACTCATTTATCGTGACCGGCAACCAGACCGCGCACGAGTGCGTTTTGGCCAATGATATACAGGATAATAATTGGAATTGTAGCTATCGTCAAACCAGCCATCAGTGCGGGAACATCCAATGTAAAGCGCTTCTGTAATGATGTGGTAATGCCGACAATCAAAGTGCGCAGTTCTTCGGTCTGCAGGAATACCAGGGCAATCAGTAGCTCGTTCCAAACCCAGACAGCATTCACAATGATTGAAGTCACCAGGGCTGGTTTTGAGAGCGGCAGGTAGATTTTTGTCAGCACCTGGAATCCGCTGCAGCCATCGATCAAGGCCGCGTCCTGGATTTCTTTTGGAATCGTAATAAAGAAGTTGCGCAACAGGTATATGGTGAAGGGCAGCATCAGACCAGCATAGATGATCAGTGGACCACCAGGATTGTTCACCAGACGCAACTGGCGGAAGAGAACAAACATGGGAATAACCATAACAATCGGTGGGATCACCATTAAAGGGGTAATCAGGTTGAAAAGAGTATTGCGCCCAGGAAAGCTCATTTGGGCAAAAGCATAGGCTGCCAGAACTGCGATAACCGTGCAGAGCAAGACTGAACCGGTTGTCAGCAAAATGCTGTTTGCAAACCAGCGTCCCAGGTTGGGGTGTTGGAGGATATTTGTGAAATTTCCGAAGATCGGGTTTTGGGGAAGACCAAGCAGGTTATTAAAGAATTCATCCCGCTCTTTTAACGAATTGGTTACCATGAAATAAAGTGGGAACAAGGTCAAAATGGATAAAAGGATAAGAGCAAGCTGCTTGACCGTGCCAGCAGGTAAGCGCTTAAGCCGGTGAACGTTGATAAAGGTGGGTGTTTTCATGCTAAGCCTCCACTCCTTCCGCCTGGCGACGCAACCGAGCTTGCAAGAACATTAATGCGAGGGCAAAGATCAACAGCAGTACAGCGGCTGCAGATGCAATCTGCATCTGGCTGTAGGGGAATGCTTTCTGATAGATAAAATACTCCAAAACCCAGGTGCTATTGCCCGGACCCCCTTTCGTCATTACCAGGACATAAGAAAATACCCAGCTTAGCATTGTGATCATATTGACGATGATATAAAACTCTATCACTGCGGTCATTTGTGGAATTGTCACATAGACCATCTGTTGCCACCACCCAGCGCCATCCAGTTTGGCTGCGTCATAAAGCTCTTCAGAGATCGAACTCATCCTTGCCAGAAAAAGAACAATCCCGAACCCCAGTTCTTTCCATATCACCACAAACATTATCGCCCATATCGCTGTTGCAGATGACCCGAGCCACTCGCGTGCCAGAGAATCCAGGCCAATGGAGCGCAGGATCTGATTGAACACGCCGTTTGCTTGCAGAATATAGCTAAAGACGATTCCAACGACCGGGATTGCCAGGACATAGGGGATAAACACTAAAGATCGATAGACGCGCCAGCCACGCGTTCGTTCAAAAATGAGCGATGAAAACACCAGTGAAAGCACAACCAGAATGGGAATGGAGATGAACAGGCGCAAGTTGTTGAAGAAAGAGGTCCAAAATATCGGATCTCGCAAAGCATTCTCGTAAGCGATAAGACCTGTCCAGCTTATCACTCCATCGTCAACCCTGGTGAGGCTACGCCGGATCAGATCAATGACCGGATAGACAAATACCAGGATGATCAGGAGAAGTGCAGGAGAAAGATAGAGATAAGCTGTATATTTCGACTGGTATGACTGCTGCATAACCACGGCCTCGCTTCAGAGCAGCTTACAACGGATAGCCATAACTGACAGGGGTTGATATGAAGTTGGGGGCTGTCCAGAAGCCGCATCGCCCTTTTGGACAGCCCCGATAACAATCTAAATCGTTTATTCCCCGAACATTTCGGGGGGCAGGACCCACTTGGTGTAATTCTCAAGCTGCTCTGGGTTCTCGCGCCGGTTCTTATCGGCGATTTCCTGCCACTTGGTGGCAGCTTCCTCTGGAGTGAGCTCGCCCGCTACCAGTAACTGTCCCAAGGCGATCGCGCCCTCAGACTCCCAGATGGGTGGGTAGTAGTACTGGTACCAGAAAAGTGGATATTCACTGGTCCACTTGTTAATGGCGGTATCCGAATTGGTGTTAAACCACTCGGGCTTGAATCGTGAATCCGGTGTAACAGCCCCAGCTTTGTCATACATTAATTTCATGATGTCTTCGCGATGCAAGAAGCGCAGGAATTCGGCAGCTTCCTCCTTATGAGGAGAGAAGGAGGTGATTGCCAGGGATTGCACCGGTACGCCAATCGAGTTGCTGTATTCTCCGGAACCATAGACCGGGGTGCGCATGATACCAACGACATCTTTGCCCATATTGCGCTCTAATACGGCAATGTAGGGCTGGACGTGATTGGTCATTGCAGCCATCTCCTGCTCGAAAAGGGCTTGCCCCTGATAGAGGTCAAGTGACATAATATCGTCATTAAAGCATTTGCGATCAACCAGTTCTTTCCAGCGCTCCCACCATTCGGCATACATGGGTTCAGTAAGGCTTTTCTCACCGCGGATGGCAGCCATCAGATCGTCGATGCTGTTGAAGTTTTGTTGCCCAAGGTAGCTGACCATCCAACCACCCAACCAGCCATCCTTGAAGCCTGTACCAATGGGGGTAATACCGGCGGCGCGCAGTGAATCGCAGGCATTCAGCCATTCATCCCAGGTATCTGGTGGATTTTCAGGATCCAGACCTGCTTGAGCAAACATTTCCTTGTTGTATGCCCAGAATGTCCCAATTTGATAGAAGGGCACACCCCACTGTTTTCCATCCCAGAAGGTTTCAGCACGCTGACCGGCAGGGATGTTCGCCAGTTCTTCTTCGCTCCAATAGTCACTAACCGGAGCCAGATTACCCAACCAGGCATCTTCCAGGGTGAATATACCACCCCAGAAGAATTGGATATCAGGACCCTCTTTAGCTTCTGCCGCTGCCCGGAACGCAGGATAGAGAGAATCGGATTCCTGGAGCACAGCATTGACCGTGATGTGCGGATTTTCTTCCATATAGACCTGGACAGCAGATTCCATGAAATCCTTCATCCCAGGTGCTTCCTGCTCACCCCAATACCAAACCGTCAGGTCGAACGGTTCGGGTGCCGCTTCTTGCGCTTCAGGAGCCTCAGTTGCTTCAGGAACTTCTGGCTGAGCAGCTGGGGGTTGTTCTTGTCCTCCGCAAGCGCTTAGTACCATAGAAGCCATGATGATCAGGCTCAAGACATAAAGCAATTTCTTGTTCATTTTTTCTCCTTGTTTCAACCAGAATATAATTTTGTGAAACCTTTGCCAGTATCTTTTACGGTCACCTCCTTATAAATTCAATTTGATCACTGCAACCAGATTGTTGGGTCTATCGGGGTTCAACCCTTTCACCAACGAGCGATAGAATGCCATAAGCTGCAAGGCAGGGAGATATAAAACGCCACGCACACTTTCAGGGATACCAGAGTCGAAAACGATGTCTACACCTGATTCGCCAATCGCCAGGGTCTTCCCTCCGAGGGCGCGCATCTCATTCAGAACAGCGTTCTCGTGGTTGAAATTCGACTCTGATACCAGCCCCACCACGACGGTTTTCTTGTTGACCATGCTCATCGGTCCGTGGCGGAATTCAAGAAAATGGAACGGTTCGCTGTGGGTGAGTGTCATTTCCTTCATCTTCAAGTTGACTTCGCAAGCCAATCCATACCGGGTACCGCTGCCGAGAAAATAGAAACGGTCAAAGTCGACATTCTCGCCTATTTGACGGGCAGTAGGCTCGAAGTCCTGGATAATGCGCTCGCCAATTTCTGGCAGGGACGCCATGCGGTCCAACAAGTCAGCTCGGCCAGCCATGCGCGCTGCAAATCCTGACGCTGCTACATACATCGAAGCAAAGGAGCGCGTCTGGGCGACAGATTCTTCTTGCCCTTTAGAAATCACGATGTTGATATCGGCCAGACGTGAAAGAACTTCATTGTAGTTACTGATGACAAGAACATCCCCGAGTTTGTCCGCCTTGAATTTTTCAACCGCTTTGACTGTTTCGGTTGTCGTCCCAGAACGGCTGATCGCTACAAGCAGAATTTTTTGGTCCGCCAATATGGTCTTTGAATTGAGCAATAATTCACTGCCGGGTATAGCCCGTGCGACCCGGCCGGTTAATTCTTGATACAATGCTGACGAAGCCAGGGAGAGATAATATGTTGAGCCACACCCTGTAAAGATGACCTGATCGTAATCTTCGGCTATTGATAGTTGTGCTGTCTGGATCAACTCCAGCGCCTGTGCCCAGGCTTCGGTCTGTGACATGATCTCGCGAAAGGTTGCGAATTTTTCAAAAGGCATTATCACTCCGTCTCTAAAACGCGCCTTGCGTTTTCTGAACAAACTTAATTCAAAACATTGTCGGGTAGATACAAGCTATGCAATGATCACTTCAATGCCTTGCGCGTGCAATGACTCGATAAATTCCATATCTGTATCATTATCCGTAATCAGTAGGGTAATAGCGGTGAGCGGGGCTACAAAAGCTGTGGACACTACATCGCATTTCGTGTGGTCGGCTACAATAATGTTTTCACGCCCGGCATTCAGGATCGCCCTGTCAGTCAGGGTTTCGGGCAGGTAATCATTGGTTAACCCTTGCTCCAGGCTGATGGCGCGAATCCCAATGATGACTTTGTCTGCGCGTACTTCAGATAAGGCCTGCTCGGTGATGTGACCGATGAATGATAGCTCACTATCGCGTAATATCCCTCCAACGGCGATCAGGGTGATATTTTCTCTTTCAGACATCAGATTGATCACTGGGAGGGAATTGGTGATGACTGTAATATTGCGCGGTACCAGGTGCTGGGCTACTTGTAAAACAGTTGTACCCGAACCGAGGAAAACAGTCTCTCCATCCCGAATGAGTGTTGCAGTTGCTCGACCAATGCGCTCTTTTTCATTTTCTTGCTCGTGACTGCGGCGCAAGATAGGCTCTTCTGGAGCTGCCATGCGAATGAGGATTGCACCCCCATGCACTCGTTGTATAAAGCCTTGTTCAGAAAGCGCCTCTAGGTCGCGGCGAGCAGTTGCCTCGCTGATGCTGAACTGCTCACATATTTGAGCTACAGAGAGCCGTCCCACCTTTCCAATGAGGCGGGTAAGTTCACGCTGACGCTCAAAGCTAGAGAGGGCATTGAATGACGCCATAATCAGTCGCAATCAGTCGTAATCAATCATATCCAATCATTATTATAATGATCCTCGAAAGAAATACAAGAGGGAATTTGTGAACTCGAACATGAGCCCGGATATAAGGAATTTCAAAGTGGCGGTGAAATTTCGAGTTCTCAGAATGGCACAGATTAATCCTCATCATCTAGAGTATGGACTCTTCCCTGCCTGGCAGAATTTCAGAGATACAAGTAAATCATTGTTGTTTATCCGTGTGATTATTCCAATGGGAGTTAGGTTATCTTTCACTATGGTAAGACAATAGTAGGACAAACAAGCTGGTTATCCTCGGATGGAGTGGAAATATTGGAGATCAAGCCCAGAAAATGAGCGTGAATGATCCACCAAACGATCAGATTCGACCTATCTGACACAGTGAAGGGTGATTTTATACGTTTGATACGAATACCCAATCTCTTCTAAGCAGAAAGCTGTGGGTTCGAATCCCGCCAGGGGCGCTGAAACAGAATATATGGCGGTAAACAAATGAAAACTCCTGTATCTGGCGGTACAGGAGTTTTCATTTGCTTGCGCGGATGGCATGTAGGACAATGGCGATGGAAATATTGAAGGGATTGGAGGAAAACTGTTGCTGGATGGATCTCTATGGATGCAATGGGGATTTTGGACAGAAAGAAAGACCTGATCCCCGTTCTTATGGCAGGTGGTCAAATAACGAAAGGGTTAGATGATCGATAATACTCGTGCGCGGTCCATAATTTGACTCCTTATGATACAAATACTTACAGGATTTCATATTGAATCTCGAGTCAATCTCTGCTAGACTATAACTGCACAAGCTCTACTTACCTGTCACATCACGGCCTGATGGCTTGTGTCCCCGTGGTTTGGGGTTGTTTCCCGCAGTTATAAAAGGCTAGACCGGTGGGGCATATAAAATTAAAGCTGTCTGGTCTGATTCTCGGCATTTTCCTGGCATCAACTTGCCTGCTGGCAGGTACGACGGGGGGGCGAATGCGCGCTGCTGCGCCACGGGCGGTTGCTCCAAAACTGGCCAGCTCTGCCATTGCTCTGACCCCTGCTGGAGAGTTCCTGCTGGTAGTAAACCCCGACTCGAACTCGCTGACCGTCATCGATACAGCCCAGCAACTGCCGCTGGCTGAAGTTACGGTTGGTGTAGAGCCGCGCAGCGTGACCGTCTCGCCGGGAGGCGAGCGGGCGTTCGTCACCAATTTCGGGTCCGATACGGTCTCGGTGCTTGATTTAGATAGCCTCAGCGTTACCCAAACGCTACCCGTCGGCGACCGCCCGGCAGGAGTGGTAGCGTCTGCCGATGGGCGTTTCGTTGCCGTATCCGAGCTGGGCACAGATCGGGTGCGCTTCCTAGAGGCTGCCAACGGAGATTCGCTGGCCATCCTGGCGGTGGCTGACCGGCCGTACGGGCTGGCCTTCACCCCCGATAGCCGGCGCTTGCTGGTCTCTCACCTGCTGAGCGGCAGCGTCACCGTGCTGAATGTCCAGCCTTATGTGGCTTTTCTTCCACAAATTGTACAGGCAGCTCCCTACTCGCCCGAAACTCCCTCAAGATCGTTTTCCCAACCCGCACAAGTGCAGATTTCCACCTGGCCCAATGTCGCCCCGGCGCCGGTAGTGCTGGTCAACGCGTCCGGCAGCCGCGCCTACCTGCCACAAACGATGGCCAACGGCCTGGGGCTTAACACCCAGTTCGATACCAGTGTTTTTCCCAAGGTCTCGGTGATCAACCTGCAAAGCGATACCCACCAGACCAGCGAACATATCTCACTGCCCGAAACGGACCGCCCGGTTGGGCTGCCCTGGGACGTCGCCCTGGCACAGGATGGCATGGAACTCTGGGTGGTCAACGCTGCCAGCAACGACATCTCGATCATCGATATCAGCAACCCGTTCTTTCCAACCCGTGTCGCCAACATCCCCGTCGGCGATAACCCGCGCGGGATCGTGATCAGCCCGGATGGCTACACCGCCTATGTCAACAACACACTGGCAGGCACCATCAGCGTAATCGACACCAATACCTACACCGTCACACAGGTCATCACTGCCACCACCCTGCCCTTGCCCCCGGCGCTGCTGCACGGCAAAAGACTGTACTTCTCCAGCGCCCGCCCTGAGCTGGCGCAAGCGCGCTGGATCAGCTGCAACACCTGCCACGTGGAGGGCGAGCAAGATGGGCGCACCTGGAAGCTGC